>Ga0209647_1000241_pt1 | contig 51064 bp, 55 predicted proteins | sample GraSoi_2013_60cm_FD_185827 | JGI IMG/M metagenome (GOLD analysis project Ga0209647, IMG submission 185827) | Grasslands soil microbial communities from the Angelo Coastal Reserve, California, USA - Sample 9_17_2013_60cm (SPAdes) (version 2) | ecosystem: Environmental > Terrestrial > Soil >...
AATGTTTACTGTTTTCATAGTGTTTTGAAATGAACTTAGTTTGATTGGTTTAGTCTACCATCGATCTCGCAGAATTGCAAGAATAGAAGATGGACCTCGTGTTTCCGGCAGAACATGGGTTGCTAACTGCCAGAGGCCTTTCCAGTCGCCGAATCGGAAACACAACTGGCACACACGCGTCCGGAACCTTTCAGTATCTATGCGGGCTTCCCCGCTGGCTGGCTGATGGAATGTCGGTCGCCATTCAACTTGGTGTTCCGGGAAAAACGCCGCCGTGACAGGGCAACAACGACGTGCAACTCACTGGATATCAACGGTACTGACAGCCCGTTCATGATCCTCTAAGGAGTTCTTTGACCCGGCTTACCAGACCCAGATCGGACCTAGATTTGGAGAGAGTTGCCCCATTCTGACTATCTTATCGAACGAGGAGCGGAGCCCGCCGACCACGAAGACGCTATCAATCAAAACAAGCGCGTTTTGTCGAGACTAATCCACAACTGAAGCTTTACTTCCGAATAGCTCGTCACTTTTCAGGGATCTCGGGCCGTGCGCGAAGGGCCGCGCAACGAACACACCGCGATTGGTTTGGCACCGAGAAGTTCCCGTTTCCAAAAGCCGGAGGGCGTCGCGAGTAAGTTTGCCCGCTCGGCGAGGCTGCGCATCACCACACGGTGACTAGGTCTCAAGCAGCGTGCCGAGTACCTCGGTCCAGCGAGTTTCGAAGTCGCTGTCTCGTTGGAGTCCGCGTTGCAACACATTCTGGATCCGCTGCTGCGCTTCAGGCCACGTTAGTGCGGTCTCAAACGAGGTGATGGCGTCGAGGAGCCGGTCGGCGGACGGCAACGAGACATGGTTAACGAGATTCTTCGCGGCGGCGATGGCACGCCGGTCGAAGGAGGCGATCCGGCGCTGCCGCTCTAGGCCTATCGAACCGCCGTTTTTCCCTATCATTCTGCAGTAGCGTGTAAATGGCGTATATTCCGGGAATCATAGGCAGCATGGCCGTGTACGTTCCTGCGAAGTAGTACCTCCCCGTAGTCCCGAGATAGTAGTTCGGCATATTGGAGATGAGCCTGCCGTTGGGAAACACGTGCGAGATCGTTTGTGGAATTTCAGGACTCAAAGTTGGGCGGATAAGCGGGAAGATGAAATGGGTAAACTCGGCGACGCCAGGCCCGATAAAGATGAACCAAGCCATGAAGCCCCCGAACGGAACTCGATAAAAGAGTCCAATTGCCGTGAGCGCGTACAGGGCGGGACCTATAAATGCGAATACCAGCAGAAAACCTCGTTCGCTCCAGGGAATGTTAAAGAGCGCCTGCTCATCGCCGGCGCGAATTTCGTCAGGTACTCCTCTGTCATATGGATTTCGAGAGCCGCCACCGTCAGAAGGAAGATTGGGAGAATCGTTTCAGGGTCAACCGGTCGTTTGAGGTAGGTTCTTGACCAAGCAATAATCGCTGCCAACCCGGATCCTCCGACGATGACTACCGGTGGAATGCCAATCGCCCGGTAGCCCACCACAGCAGTGCCGATAACGAAAACGAGGGCCAAGGCGATGTTGGCAGTCCGAACAGCAGAAGAACTTTGTCGCTGCATATTCGATTCCCATTTTGGTTGTGGCTCATCGGCAATCACCCCCCAGCCATTCGGATAAAAGGGGCAAACGAAAGCAGTCATTGCTCACCCCGATAATCTTTCTTGAAGTGGAATCGTGATCGAGCACACGCAGAAAACAGTCGGCTACATTCGCGCGAGAGATAGAAAATCCGAATCGCGGCAGATGTCCTTCTCGTACCCTATATTGGCGGGTGTGTTCACCATCTGTCAGTTTCAGCGGACGAACTAAAGTCCACTCCAACTCGCTTTTCTGGATAATCGTCTCCATGTCAGTTGCATCGGCAACAACAGTTGGGAACAGCAATTTGCCCAGCAGATATGCGGGAGGGATCACAGCATCCTTGAATAGGAACGCCGCCGACTCCAGGATTACACGTTTAACACTCGCTTCTCGTAGCGCCTGTGACAACGCTACTGTAAAGGCTCTGAGCAAGTGCTTGTCTGACGGCGCAATCGGTACGCGAGGTCCGAATGCGGATAGTACAGCGTCCTGTCCAACCATGACCGCTCTCAACGCAGAACCATCCAATAGGTCCCCCTGTTTCACTGTTATCAAACCTGCGAAACTGCCAAGATTCTCGGTGATCGTACGAAGGCGGTTACTCTATGCCCGCGTTCGATAGTTTGGCGAACGATCTCCATTCCCGTTCCACCTGTAGCACCTAAAACCAGAACTCGCATCGAATACTCCCGGTCTCTAAATGATCTTTCGGGCTTAGCTGAACTGATTCACGGATTGAGCCTGCAAGCGCCTCGCAGCCGGACGACTTATGTAGGAAATGACCAATGCTGCGAAAGTGGCCAGCGGCTCCAAGGCTAACAAGCCATCTCCTGAAGAGTAGTGCGAGTAGGAGGCGCTTAGAATGGCGATGCCGCACCCCACGTAAGCCCACTCTTTCAACCGTGACATTCCGGGCGCCAGCAGGACAAAAACCCCTGCGAGTTTGCCGACTCCAAGGAGGTTGGAGAAGTAGCGGGGGTATCCCAGATGCGACAACGCCTTCATCATGAGGCCAGCATGGGTTATGGCAAGAGTGCCTGAAACTCCCATTACCGAGCTACCTCTCAAGAGCCCGCTTCCGCTAATACCGCTAATCAGCGATCTTTTCTTCGGTTTTCACAACGGAACCCGAATATTTCCTCTTGACTTCTGTGCAGCACAGGAGCAAAATCGCGCGGAAATCGCCTCTCTGAAAGAGCAATTCCCACCGAGGGGGCTGGAAAACGCACACTCCCTGAGGCGATCGGGACTAACTGTCCCAGTACAAATCTAAGCGGAAATCAACTAAACGTCCTTCCCCGGGCTAGAGTGGTCTATTTCTGGTCGGATTTCTAAGTATTGCGGTCTTGCTTTTTGCATTGTCGCAAGGCCGTTTCGCCTCGTAACGGCCTCTGAGGCATCAGTGAGCAGCCGTTCGAGAATACAAGGTTTGTTACTCACGCACCCTGGAATTATTGTCATTGCACAGACAGAGAATGATGCTGGGAGGTTTTATGTTGCCAAATCAATATTTCGTAACACGTCTCGCTCTAAGTCCAGGGGTGTTACACCCTCTTGCGTCAAGACTGCAGGTGGATATCAGTCCAAGAAGGCTGGGATGATCGATTGGAGAGAGGACTGAGAGAAGTTTTGGAGCATTGCGGAGCAGCCATGTCGGAGTACCGCAAGAGGTCAATATTGAAAGAGAGAAGCTCTTCATGCCGCGAGGACTAGACAATCTCAAACACATCGTCGTGATGATGATGGAAAACCGATCCTTTGATCACATGCTAGGCGGCCTAAAGCATGATCATCCCGGTATAAATGGACTGAATGGAGACGAATCGAATCCTGATACGACGGGCACAATCGTCAAAGTCCAGCCGAGCGCAAAATTTCAAGGCCAGCTTGATCACGATCCTGATCACCACTTTCCGGGGGTCGATCTCCAGATTTTCGGAGGCGACATGAGTCCCGGTCGGGTAGCCAACATGCAGGGTTTTATAAAGAGCTACGCTACCCAGGGGACGAGCATGGACGGCTCGCACGCGATCATGAATTACTTCTCGCCCGATCAAGTGCCTGTGCTAACTACTCTTGCCACGGAGTACGCCGTTTTCAATGGTTGGTTTTCGTCTATCCCGGGGCCAACAATCTGTAACCGGGCCTTCGCTCACTATGGGACGTCCTTCGGAAATGTAGACATGAACCTCTTCTACATTACCGATCCCATCCTGAGCGTTTACGAACGCATGGTCAATGCCGGACACACGGCAAAGATCTACTACTACGACCAGCAGAGTTCCACCATGGAGATCGTCAATTTGCTGAACAATCAGCCGCAGCTCTTTGGAACCTACGCCCAGTTCGTCGGTGATTGCAACTCTGGTAATCTGCCCGAATACAGCTTCATCGAACCAAACTACAATGACCACCCGGGACCGGGTGGTGGACAGATACTAGCATCTGATCAGCACCCCGATCACAACGTAAAGGCTGGTGAAAGATTCGTTGCGATGGTCTACGACGCCGTCCGCACAAACCCACAGATTTGGGAGAGTACGGCGCTGCTGATCGTCTACGACGAGCACGGCGGAATCTACGATCATGTGGCGCCGCCGACCTGTACCCCCGACGGTTATGTCGCATCACCGGCAGCTACCGGGACCGGTATCGCGTTTTCCTTTAACCGACTTGGCGTCCGAGTTCCTGCGATTCTGGTATCGCCCTACGTGGCGAAGGGCACCGTCGTGCCCGGTACAGAGGATCCCGACAACCAGCGCATTTTCGAGCACGCATCCATTCCGGCAACCGTGACTAGACAGTTTCTTGGCACTTATGGCAAGCGTACCGATCGCGAGAAAGGGGCTGAAACATTTCTCGATCTTCTGGGCGACCAATTGCGGCCCGATGACGACTGCGTGTACTTCAAGCTGAAAGGCTAACTGCCATGAAAGAATACAAGCGTGTAGTCGATGTTCCTGCCATAGAAGAAGACGAGAGAGCATACAACCACCACCGCCCGATCTCCAGCCTCATCATGCATCAACTGCACCATCTTCATGCGGTGGAGCAGCGTCTCCCCCCAAAAGAACGCTCTTACACGAACGTCAGCACGCTACATACCGAACTTGAGGCCAGCAAGTACATCCAGAAGGTCATGAAAAAGCTGCATCCGCTTGGCAAGAAGAAAAGCGTCACCAATGCCGGCAAGCGGAAACCCGTCGCCATCTCCAGGAAGAATCGAACCACAAAAGGAAAGAGGAAGTGAAGGAGAGAACCGTGTGCCGCACCCTCTTAGTTGTTTTTCTGTTAATTAGGACCCTGTGGCCCCAGCAGCCCGCCATTTCCCCGAACGTTGCGGCCGAGGATCCGCCCGGTGAAGTAGGCAAGCTGAAGAAGAATTGCCCGTTCAAGCACATCATTGGTTGCGCGGAAGTGCTGTTCACGGGACAGCCTATTCACATCGCCGCAGGCACTATCGCACCGCAGAACGGCGTGGGTGTCGGCCTTGCGTATATTGGCCACAAGACCACCGACAACTGGCGAATCAATTGGGATGCCGATAGCGTTGCCTCGACTAACGCATCCTGGCGTGCCGGCCTATACGTGAAGTTCGTCAACTCGCGGCAGCCCGACATCATAATTGAAAAAGGCACAAAGGACGCGGAGCCGAATCCGACGGAGCTGCCCGAACAGCCGGTCGTCAATCTGTATGCGCAGGCCGTCTCTCTTAACAAGCTTAGCTATTTCGGGCTGGGGCCAGACACTACCGCCAATGGCCGATCGTTTTACGGCTTGACTGAGACGATTGTGGGCGCAAGCGGAGTGAAACCCATCTATGAGCGTTGGCACGTCGGGATCTACGGGGAAGTCAATGGTCGCTGGGTGGAAATCCGAGGTAGCCATAACCAATCTTCTCCGTCGATCGAACAGATCTACACCGACGCCACTGCTCCAGGTCTTACGACACAGCCATTCTTCTTGCAACTCGGTGCCGGAATCAGGGTGCGTCCGTCATTTCGTAATGATCTCTTTCATCTCAATTATGACGTCGCGTACCGACCCTATGTTGCGGCGTCGGATTCGCGCTTCAGCTTTCAGCGATTCACTATTGACTTGTCTCACCAGATGTCGCTCTATCGCAAGATTACTCGGCTTCTGATACCACGCGACGGCAATGGGCCCGATGACTGCGTGATAGACCCAACGGCTGATCGTCCACGGTGCCCGAGAGCCACGACGCGAAACCTGGAAGGCAGTCTCGGGGTCCGTCTCTTTACTGCGCTCTCGATGACGCCAAGTGGTGACACTATGCCATTTTATTTTCAGCCCACGGTCGGCGGAGCCGATATCAATGGCAATGCGTCCCTAAGCAGCTATCAGGACTATCGATTTCGCGCGCCTAATGTCCTGCTGCTCCGCGAGAGCTTTGAACACTCAATTTGGAAGTGGCCGGTAGGTTTTATGCTCCTCGCCGACGAAGCAAAAGTAGCATTAACCCGAGGGGACCTCGGGTCCAATCACTGGAGGCGTAGCTTTTCGACGGGGCTCACTCTTCGTGCTGGAGGGTTTCCGCAAGTCTACCTGCTGTTTTCCTGGGGTGGCAATGAGGGAACGCACACCATTGCAAACGTGAACACTTCGCTTCTCGGAAGCTCGTCTCGGCCATCGCTATTCTGAGCATGGCCCAGCGGTTTGACTTGCCGCGCAGTGTTGTTGTTCGTTGTGAGGACTAGGACAGTATTCTCATTACCGGGAGATGGTAGGCGTGCATATGAGTATTTCAGTAAGGTCACTTTCGACAATGTTTCGCGAAACGTTCCTCAAACTTAACCCTCTTCCCATGAAAGAAGGCGGACATGCCCGACAAGGTTAGTCTGTCAGCGATCGCCCTAATTCTGTGTCTCGTGATTATTGGTACTGCCTATGGCGAAACGGCTGGAGGCGGAGACGACACGGTAGTTTTCAAGAATGGGGACCGCATCTCTGGACGGTTGACCAAAGCCAACAGTATAGGCGTGCAACTTGATAGTCAGGCTTTGGGGTCACTCACAATACCATGGTCGCATATTGCCGAAGTCGAGAGTCACCGTCGGCGGTGGAGACTAGAAGGGCAGGGACCAACTAAATACGCAGATTTCGATAACGCACTTCTGCGAGTGAAAGACAATGCTGCGCTCTTTAAAGCCGATTCGCTTTCCATTCCCGTCTCTAGCAACGAATCCTTGACATTCATAGACCAAGAACACACCAGCTCTGGACCGCAACTCCAAGCCGTCAAGGCTCCGGCACGGTCACCCGACACCTCCTTCGCAGTTTCGTTGAACGCGCCGTTAAGCGTGGTCAACGGAACACAGAGCCAAATAGTCCTCGGCGGCAGCATAAGAGCTCTGCTAAAAGAGCCCAACCTTTGCAAAGCACCCATGTGGTTCACGGCTTTGCTTCTGGCGGCCAACCACAACCGGAGCTATAAAGTGAAGACGCCCGCGATTGTCACTGATACCTATGACGCCACCTTGTCCTTAAAAAAGGGCGTTGGTTCCAGCGACAGGGTTGCCTGGTATGTGGTCGCGGGCGAATGGGGCAACTCTTCTCTCGGTATCGGTTTGCAACAGAGCTATGGAGCGGGCATATCGAGCCTCTTCTGGTCCAATGAGTGCAGTGGCAGAAATCCCGTACTGCCGAAGGGTTATCGGTTCACGATTAATGGTGATGTGGGAATGCGTTACATCCGGCAGCGCCTCTACGCACCTGCAGGCGATACTCGGGATTTCGCTGGGGTGAGACTGGGAGAGAATCTTGTATACGCTCCCTTGTTCAAGGATGCAGCTGGCGACAAGGCGAGGTTCACGATTGATCAATCGCTTTGGGTGATGCCCATCCTGAATGACGCGAAGGCTATCCAGGCGGGAGGATCGCTGAACTTCTCGTTCCCGATCACACCTTCGCTGTCGCTCAGCCTCGGAGAAGAAGATGACTTCATCAATAATGCTCCCAAAGCGAAACGGAAGAATTACTTGAAGAGCAGTCTATCTCTTACATATAGCTTCCCCGCAAAATAGGGCTGTACTCCTGTTGCCTGCGACGCCGATGAGACTTAGTTACCGGAGGAGAGATGCCAAAGAAGAAATCGAGGACACCGAAGAAAACCAAGGGAAAAGGCAAAGCTGCAAAGAAGCAAGTCAAACGGAAGAAGTCGAGCAAGCGACCTGCGAGGGCATTGGCAGGTGCCCCTGAGTTCGCGGTCGTAAATGTTGCCGGTGATGATCCCCTCGGTGCGTGCTATTGGGTGGATGTGTCCGGCGTAAACCATTGCAAAGTAACGACAAAAAGTATGTGTGCAAAAGTTCCGAATTCAACGTTTCGAGCCAACAAGCAATGCGCGGGCGGAGTTTGAAGTCTCGTAGATTGATTGCAATGAGTGGGTTCAAACTGGCAGAGTCTGACCCCTGCACATACATCTCGAAATAGCTTGGAAAAGGAAGACGGGTGCGTTTAACTCAACCAGATTTATCCCAGGCTCGGCGGCAGGACGGATTTCTAAGTCTTAAGGTGCTGCGTTTTGCACTTCGCGGGGGCCCCTGCTTCGCCTAAGGCGAAAAAATACTTCCGTATAGGAGCGACAGAATGGCTGGTTCAATCTTCGATAGTCTCAGCACCAACTCCTCAAACACAGCAGGGGACAATCTCAAGAAGACGATCGCAAGTTTGGCCTTCTGGATGATCGCTGGCATGCTCTCGATCGCGATTTATGCGATTAGCCGTCTCGACGTAGGGCATTGGTATATTCACAACGCTAAGACGGCATTAGAGATCTTCGGATACTCGGCGCTTTTAGGCATAGCCTCGATGGCTATAGGCGGCCTCCTTGGTTTTTTGTTCGGAATTCCACGCACGATTCAGTCGGAGGACAAAACTGAGGACAAAACTAAGGATGAATACCGCCAGGTAGTCAATACAAATTTGGAACAGATCTCGGATTGGCTGACGAAGATCCTTGTGGGCGTTGGGTTAACCCAATTGAACAACCTTCCCTCAAAACTATGGGCACTTGCGGACAAATTGAAGCCCGGCCTTAACGACAATCAGGCAATTACAACCTGCATCGTGCTCAATTTTCTAGTTTGCGGGTTCTTCGTGGGGTACCTGTTGACTCGTCTGTTTCTTGCAGGAGCCTTCACTGAAGTTGATAAGCTAGGCTACCTGCTGGTTAAAGCGAACCAAGTCTCCCAGCAATTTACCGCGGCCGGCCAGTACACGGAAGCGATTAGGACGCTGGAAATGGGGTTGCGGGGAATTACCGAGAACACGCCGAAAGCGGATAAACGGGCCACGTATGAGAGATTGACGTATAACTACCTGTACCAGGAGCCCCCTGATGGCTTTACCAAGGCGATTGAACTCGGGAAAAGATATCTAACCGAAGAACCGACGACGCCCAGCCCGAAGATTTGGGCGAATCTCGCTCTTGCCTATGGACAACAATATAAGTGGGAGTCCGATCACGGCAAGAATGAAAAGGCGCTCAAGACGGCAAGAAATGAGGCGCTCCGTGCAATACAAGAATCTATGAAGTTGGAGCCTAGGATGCGCAGCCTTTTCCGAATGATGTGGGACCCGGACGATCCGACAAAAGTATCCTCGGAAGAGAACGACCTGGAAGTCTTCCACAACGACAAAGAATTTACGGACATCCTGATAGAGAAGACGTAGCGAGGCTCGCGGACTGCGATGGAAGAGCCGGACATCGACTACTTCAAAGACTTGGGCGCGCACACCCTACTCGAGGTAATCCCAAATTCGATCACGCACGGCCTGACCGACCCCAAGAAGGTCAATGTCCTGCGCTGGATCGCCGGTCGGGATTTCGAGGGCATGGCACACCCAATGCGGGTCCTAGGGGAGCCAACCCCGGAATACGATTCAACAAAGCAAACACTATCTTGGAATCAGATATGATCCAGCAATGCTCTCGTCTAGCGTTGCTAGGACCGCGCCTTTCGCGCTCGCAAGTTTGCTCAAGTGACCATCGGTAATTTGCTTAGGCGCTCTGACCCAACCGGGAAGATGAGAAACATCGTGTTCGTCTGGAATGAATGCGAGGCGAGAGGTTCGCCCCTCTTTAAGACGCAGCAGCAGTGTGCGCGCTTGGGCGACGGTGAAACCATAGGCCGGGGCTTGGGCTAGCACACGCAGAAATCCGAGCTCGGTGATCGAGCAACTCGCCAACTGCGGGGAATTACTCGATTGGAGCCAGGAAGCAACGCGAGCGTGGAATTCGTGATTGATGAAGCCGAGGGCGACCAGAGCATTCACATCGAGCAAGTAGATCATGGGAAGTTTGCCAAGATCTCTTCAACTTCCTTGCTGCTTAACGTCGGCGCGTGTGGGCCCGCGCTGAGAGCCGGTAGTCCGGTAACCGGGTCAGTCACAAGTTTTGCTCGATGAGCCCGTTTCTTGCGCGGCGTCAATACAATACTCCCACCCTCTATGTTGGCGTCCAGCGGATCGCCTGCACGAATATCGAGGCGGCGCCGAAGCGGCCCTGGAAGAACGACTTGTCCCTTCGTGGAAACTTTGGTCTGCATGGTAAGACCATCTTACCCCCATCGCGGCCGATTTCGCAATACATCCGGCATTCTCGAGGTGACTTGAAATCACTGATCGGCCGTAAGTCGAGTACTCGCTGTGTCACTGCACAGTGGCTTCTCAAGTTTGGCACACTTCTGGCACACAAGCGTTTCGCGAGAATTGGCGTAATCCTGCCTCTAGCAGGGATGTGAATATCGGCACGATCATTATTGTGTGGCCTGCAGTCTGACCAAGCAGATTTGAGAGTCTACATCACTTCTCGTTTGCTCCTGGCGCCCATGCTTTCGGTCGAGGCAGACCATCGTTGAGGTCCTACCATCCTGATGTGGGGTACCTTGTATGCCGCGAGACGATATAAGCAAAATGCGCGAACCTCAGTGTCAGTGAGTGTCTGATGACGTTTGGGTATGACGTTGGCGTAAATCCGCGTTTCCCCAACGGGATCGGCATAGTCGTTCTGGTCGCTTCTAACCTCGACTGCCGCGACCGCGGGATGTTCCAGTATCACGTCCCGGACTTCCTTAGGGTCCACTTTGTTTCCGTTGAGATTCACAATCGGCTTTGTCATACCGTGGAAATGCAGATATCCATCTTCGTCCAATGCTCCAAGATCACCCGTTCGGAGCCATTCCCCGTCAAATATTGCCCTGGTATCATCGGGCAGCCGATAATACCCTGCCATCGTTGTCTTGCTACGAATCTGGATTTCTCCGATAGCGCCCGGTGGCAACAGTTGCCCCGCAGCTCCCATGATCCGGATCGTGATATCCCGCCTTCCGGGAACTCCCAGAGTTCCGTGGCGGTTTCTGGCGCCTGCGGGGTTGCAGATAATCGGAAAACACTCGGTCAACCCATAGCCTTGCACTATCTCCGCACCCAGCGCCCACTCAATTTCACGCTCGCGAACGCCAGCCATGTAAGCGCCGCCTGTGATCAGACGCCGCAATGAAGCAAGGTCGTAACGATCCTTCCTGGCGTAAGCGGCAAGACATTCAAACATCGCCGGCACGGAGCTCAAGACAGTGACGCGGTGGCGTTCAATGTCGGCAAAGATTCCTCGAGGCATGTGGTGCTTGCCGAGCACCAGAGCCGCACCACGGACGAGTCCAGAGTTGACGCATCCGGAGAGCGCATATACGTGGCACATGGGGAGAATGATAAGTAATCGATCGCTTGCTAGGAAACCGTGATGTCGCGCGTGGCCAGTCGCCGCGTAGATGTGGTTTGCGTGGGTCAGCATCGCTCCTTTCGGATATCCATCGCCAAAGTAGGAGTAGTTGATACTCGCGGTAGCACAGCTCTTCACGTGAAACACCATGTCGCTGCCCGGCCGCAGTCGTGGACGCACTTCTTCCAGCGATGCGACGCGCGTGCGTCCAGATAACTGAAGTTGCTCCTGATTCCGGCCGAGCCATTCCGAGGTCGATACCACGACGGAAGGGTCGCAGTTCGCAACCATTCGCCGGACTTCCCAGCCCGTGTAGTCATACCTGACGGGAATCGAAATGGCCCCGATCTTGAGCGCTCCAAAATGAAACTGGAGGAAATCGGAGCCGTTCGGCAATATCAACAGGATCCGATCTCCGGCGACAACGCCCGAGTCAAGGTAGAACTGCCCGGCGGAAGCGACGGTGCGCCATAACTCGCGGTAAGACAGCGTTCCGTCGTCAGTCAATACCGCGTCGCGGTCGGGATGGAGTCGTGCAACCCTATGTATGAGACGGGTGAAATTCAAGACACATCTCGCAAAGTGTCATCGCTATTTCGATCGCCGCCATCGGCAGACGGCGCGAAACACCCTCCAGGCTCTGCAGGACAGGCATTCGAGGCACGGGCAGAAGTGAATTCCATTACGCCGCCGGTATTGAAGGCAACTCAGACTTGGGCGCCTCGCGGGGAGCGTAATCTCGGACCTTCAGCTTGGGCTCGAGAAAGAGCGGTTTCAGGTGGCGGCGTTTCGTGTCCTCAAGCGCGAACACATGTTTGTAGAGCTCAGCGAGGCCGATCTCAGTGACCGTTGGAGCACCGAGCTCCGCCGTCACTTCCTTAACTGTTTCGGACACTCGCCGACGGATTTCATCGTTCGGAAGATACTCGTGGGTTTGGAGGAACAAAGGAAGCAGGCCTCTCACGCGCCGTGCGTAAACATCGGCACGTCGTCGAAGGGCAGAGCGAGAAGCTTTGCGCAGATTCTTGTATCCACTAAACCAGGTGTCGAACAAGCGGTAGATAGACGGCCCGATCGCTTCGTAGAGATCCTCGTATGCCTTGAGGGTGGCAGCCTTCAGATCACCCTCCTTGAAATTCGGATGCACGAGGACGTCGGAAAACAGGTCTGATTCCCTGTAGTCGAAGTTTCGAATCCGCCCCTCGCGCTCGAGTCGGTTTCGTAGTTCTGTTCCCACAGCCGGGATCAAGCTTCCGACCTGCGCCGTAGACGGATACAGTGACGCAAGGTAGCCAGCTTCGAGTGGGAGCATCTCCGGAGTGTGGTGATCAAGACCAAAAATCATGGAGCCGGTGGTCGTGACACCGAAAGAGTGCAGCACCCCGAACAGCTCCTTCATGTCGCGACCTGTTCCTTTCTTGTATGGAATGGTCATCGATTCGACGCCGATCCAAACATGCTGGAACCCTTGCGCCACCAGTTGCTCCAAATCCCATCGAGACAAAGATTTGACCGTCGCGAAACATCCGTAGCCCAAAGAATCCTGCAGGTCATTCTCGATCAGCTCGCCCATCTGCGAGACTTTCTGACGAAACAGCATCAGATCCTCTTCAAAGATAAGGAAATTGTTGATCCTGCCATCCGACTCGCGGCACTGGCCTTTCATCGCCTCGTACATCGCCGTGCCGTCCGCAAGGAAGCTGACGGCGCGATAGCCGAAATAGGCCGAAGTGCTGCAAAAATCACAGGCGTGGGGGCAACCAAATCCGCTAGTGATGAGACCGATAGTCTCCTTCGCCAAGAAATCGTAGTCGCGGAATATCCTAAGCGTGATGTCCGCGGACATCCTTGGATGAACAAATGGGACCTCGGGAGTAACACCAAGCAGGTTCCGCATGAAGCGAACGCCATCGCCTTTGGAAATGTAGTCCGGGCCGAGTTCCTCGATGCAATCGAGGGCGGTGGCAAACCCACCTACCACAACTTTGGCCTTAGGCGCATACCGGCGGGTAAGCGCAATCATCTTCGCAACTTTGCCGAATCCCTTGATGAGTGCGGAGATCCCGACATAATCGGGTCCCCTCTTCAGCTCGTCTACAAACTCGTCGATGCTGGGGGTCTCCAGCACGCGTGTCTCGGCTGGTAAGTTGGCCGCGATGAGATGAAGGCCCGAGGCAGGAACGTAGCTACTCAAGGCAAAAAGTCCCGGCTCACGGGTGAGGCGCGAAGCCAGATAGTCCAGCAACTCTTCGTCACCAGCCTTGTTGAACCGATTCTCTTCACCAAAAGGGCGGAAAACTGACGTCAGTAGCACCTTCTGCATGGGAGTAAACCTCCTATTGCTGCAATCCACGTTCTAGCTTGCCAAGGGTCGAACTGCGGTACCAGTCAGACCAAGCTTCGCTTTGATTAGCTCGACCACGTCGTCCAAGCTCTTGAGGCATCGTGCTTCGTCTTCTTCGATGTCGATATCGAACTCCACTTCGATCTCCGAAATCAACTTCAGGGCTTTGAGTGAGTCAACTCCGTACTCGGCAGCCAAATTTGCACCTGTATCGAGTTTCTTTGGCGCCACGTGAACAATTGCGGCGAAGTGCTTCAGCACCGTCTCTTCTACGTTTACCGTATCCATCGCTACTCCCTTCCGTGTGTGGCTTTAACTCATAATCACTTCATCGAACTGGGCGACCACCTTGGGTGCAGGTTCCAATCCAAGATCGCGCGCACGGGTTACATTCAAGCTGCCGAAGGTTTTCGTCGACGTAATCCACGGAAAACTTCGAGGGGTAGCACCGTTGAGGATAGAGGCCGCGATCTTCCCAGTTTCGATGCCCGCCCAGCGGAAACATCCGGAGATGGCGGCTACCGCACCGATGCGTGTCGCCTCGGTATTGTTATTCCAGAACAGCGGGATCCCACGTTCCACGGAGAAGCGCATGAGCGCCGCCGGGGCTCCCTCACAGTAGATGCTGTCGTTGTAGGGCATCATTAACCCGTTGCTCCGATCCACAAACTCCAGTCCCCAGAGGAGATCGTCACAATTGTGATACACGAACTCGCGGTATTCGAGGCCGATGATGTAGCAAAGCCCCGCCAGGCCAGGATGACCAATATGAGACGACGTTCCATCGAGCCATGGGGTTCCGCATGTCCGAGTGCGATGGAGACGGTGATTCGACTTCATGTCGGGCTGACAGAACACCGTGTCTTCATAGAAGGGAGCCCAAACCTGCTTTACGCCGGGAAACAATGCCCTGACCAGACGGAAGTGCTTGTAGTTTTGCGTGAACGGGAGCGTCAGTACGCCGACGGCACCTGCTTCCCTACAAGCAGCTTCCCCGGCTCCCTCCGGATGCGCTCCATAATAGACAACTGGTATGCCGCATCCGCAACGTATCGCAACGAGCGCGTTCGGTGTGCCAACCGCATGGATCAGGTCGACGGGCTGTCGAAGGGCGTCCCGAGTGAGGGTTTCCATCTCGCCCAGATTGTTGGAATCTAAGATATCGACGTCGACGTCTTTACTTCGCCGGTACCCGCCATGCTCAAGTCCTTCGAGGAATGCACGGATCCGCACCAGATCTTCGGCGCGCCGGGGGCTCAGCGTGTAGGCGTTTAGAACTACTACTCTTTTCCTCATCACGACTGTCCAAAGTTGCGGACGCCTGTTCGGGCGACGGTGAACCCATTCATCCCACTATGCCAAGTCATCCCAAAACAGGATTAGAGTTAGTAACGCAACTACTCTTCCGTCTGCTGATATAGAACCGACTATCGTTGAGTCCCGTTTGGCCCGCTACATCACTGACAGGGAATGTCGGCTCGTAACATCTTTTAGTTTGGGTTGCAGAGACGACCCCTAACAATGAATTGGGAAATTCTAGCCGTTTTCGAAGAGAAGTCAAACGAAATCCTTTCCATTTTACGAAGGCAGAACAGCAGATTCAGACGCAAGAAGCATCCGGTGCGGGACGCATTGAAGCAAGGGACTTCTAAGCCCGACGACGCGAACGTTGGCTGTGCTTTGCGGAACGACTGTACGATCTTTCCGCGCGGCAATGCACTAGTCTTGACTTGCTGGTTTATCTGGAGCAATCTTGCTGACCATCCTAAGTGGCACGGAAAAGCGGTGAGAACATGGACATACTGGCAGTTCACGGTGTGGGAAGTCCGCTTCTCGGCACAATCCTGAGCGAGGTTGCAGCGCGCGAAGAGATCTGCGAACGTCCTGTGTACATCCGCACAGATTTGTTAATCGACGGTCAGCATTTTCCGCGCGCTGTCAATGGGGCGCACGGAACCACTCTCGTGGAGGTGAATTGGGGGGATCTTCGCAGACCCATGAGATCCCCATTCGGAATCATTCGACATCTGCTGCTCCTCATGTCTGCGATGCTCACGGTTCCCCTCGCGCTCTGTGATGATGCCGCTGCCGGACGAACAACTCTCCGCGTATATCGAGCCGTGTTCGAGACCGCGATCTTTTGGGCTGTGCTGTTCCCGGTCATAACGATGTTGATTACTACGGCGTCCACAGCGGCAATCGCAGCCGCTTTTGCGTGTAGCGGCGCGGCATTTCTCTCCATTCTGGCATTCGTTTTTGGGAAATTTAGCTCGTGGTACAGGGCAGGCTTTGTGTGGTCAATAGCTATCGGGATAGTTGGTGCCATTGCTGTTGGGCTTCCTGATGCAAGCCTTTATTTCCTGACTCTGATATCCGCACGCATTTATGTCGCCGCCCAAGTCTTGTTGGCGGTGCTCTTATCGGTGTGCTCGTTCCAGCTGCTCTTCAGGCGTCGGGAGTTGACAATAGAGCAACGACTTGGCCAACTCGCTCTTCTCTATTTTCCCTTTGCAATTCTGTCGGGACTAGGAGCCTTGCTTTGGTCGGCAACGCTCTATCCATCCAAGTCACTTGGCCACTTATTCAAGCCAGAACGATTTGAGTCTTGGGGATCAGTCTTCTTGAAGGGACTTCACTATGACTTGCGTCCGGTTGAATGGGTGTTCACGGTGGCCATTGCCTTGGCTGGCACTCTAGCTCTGAGTGTTGCTCTGAGGTACCTGTTGATCGCAAGGGGGGAAACGAAGGGCACAAATATGACGGACGTCGATCATCGGAGCAAGTCTGATTCTGGTTTCGGAGCTCAGAACGGAGTTGAGTTTCTTCTCTATTCGATGCCGACCATTCTCGCTATTGCGAGTTGTTATTTCATTCTTGATTTACTTGGCTACAAGAGTGTCACGGTGGCGGCGTGGGCGAGCCGTTTTGGCTTTCAACACAACACCGGGGCCTCAGGCACCGAGGTTCTCAATGTGTATCGAACATCAGCGCTTCGTATCATACCTTTCCTTGGTTTTCTGGTTGGCCCCCTCACAATCGTAGTGGACATTGTCGGCGATATCGTCTTTTTCCTAGCGGCCGGTGCGTTCTCAATACGCAAGGAAGCGGTTCACAGAGTGGCAAGCGGACTTCGAGCGATCACGTCGAGTGGAAATACGCCGTTCGTGGTTTGTCACAGTCAGGGAACGGTTCTAGTTCGCGAAGCGTTGGAAACGGTTGGTGACGGCCCATTGCAGCTTCTAAGTCTCGGATCACCAATGGAAAGTCTCTATCTCCGGTTCTTGGGGTGGCGCCCGAGAGGCAAAACAGGGTCGACGCTGCATTGGATCAACGGTTACAGGACAGGAGACTACATTGGCGGTCCCATCGAGGCGGCTAGCCGGAATGTTGAATTCGGGGGTGGGGGACACACCGGCTACTGGTCCGACCCTCGTGTGTGGCACATCGTAACCACCCTAGCGGCCCCAACGGCTCAGGGTGCGACGCGGACGCACATCTGAAAGAACAGCGTTTTCTAGGGATCGAGTTTTACTGGCTTGTGGGAAGACGACTGATGGGCCGTCAGTCAGCGCGCTAATTTCGAGAGGTCAAATCTGGCACCCAATTCGCACACAGAGTGCCAAGCTCCCGCAAGAACACAGCATCCGAAAATTCGCTCAGAGGCTGTGTTGTACGATCATGGTGACGCGTCACCGTTCGCTCCGCAAGAAGTACACTTGGTTAGTCCAGTCTATTTTCCCGGCCTCATCGGCGAGCGAAATTAGAGCTCGGACGAGCCCCCCAATGTCCGCTGGCGAGATTGTTTTTTCATCCACAAAGATCACACCGCCATGCGATCGTTCCTCTTCTGCCCAGAGTTTTAGCAATGGAGGAATCGTCCTGCGATCATACGTGACTAAGGTTAAACGCTGCTTCGCTGCTTCTAACAAGCAAACAGAATCTTCCCTCCCAAGAAAGTTTCCGCTCTCCCACTGCACCATTGGGTGGATAACTAGCGATCGATTCCTACGTTGAATGCCATTCGCTACTGCTGGAGAAATGTGCTCGTCTAGAAGCAGCTTAAGCATGTCAGCCCCGCTTGGTCTTTCTGGCGGGAAAGTCGACCGCTTGGGGAAGCATGCGCTTTAGGCTGTCGAAATCAGTTGAATCGTTCTCGTCTATCGCCTCATTCACCTCCCCTGGGAATGCCTCCGAGTAGTTACGGGCAGCTCGGACCTTGGCTTCGGGCCAATTTAAATGCTTGGCCACGTCCCTGACATTTCCTTTGTAGCTCCGAAGAAGCAACATGACTTCCCATATCGCTAGGGTGCTTCCTTGGATATAGGCCTGCCTGCCTGCCGGTGAATCCCGAAAATCCAGGAAGGCAAATTCCGACCGCCTTAGGCCTTCTTCCACCAAGCGAGCGCTAGCGTCACTCGGCGTCCAGCCGTGCCGATTCGCGATGCGCTTCAAACGTCTTCCACTTTCCACTGGCAGGCGCATACTAAGGACTATGGAACGCGTTTGTTTCATCTATTCTCCTTGTTGTAACTATTGTAAGCATTGTATCATTATCGCCGGGAACAGCGGGAAAACTTCTTCCTTGTTCCGAGGCCTGTGGGAGACCGCTTGCACCTGTATTCACCTTGAGCTGTCCCGTTACGGCTGGTCGGCCGTCAGTCCATTCTGGTTGATCCTTTTTCTCCGTTGCACCACCAGTGTGTTGCCTGGATGTTATCCGGATGGTCGTCTCTCCAGGCCCCTCCCATACCCTTAGGATCCTTGTGGTCCGGGACGATGTCACTGTACTCCGTGAACTCCTCGTGACAGATGGCGCACTTCCTGTCCTGTTCGACAATTTTCCGGTTCACTAGTCTTCGCATCTCCGCCGGTGAACGGAGTTCGCGATATCCCCGTGGATGATTCGGATCTTCGACTCGCTGCACCCCCAGCCTGATCAGCCTGGGTTTAGGAATAAGCTCCCGGCCACAACAAGAAACCGACTTGTGGATCGGACAGAATTCATTGCGACGGAGTCTCATGACATTCCTCCTGATGATGGCTGGTGAAATCGGCGGTGTGTTGGCGGAATTGGGGCAGAACTCTCTCATTCCCGGGCGGGCTGCTACAATTCCTGCCCGAGGGAAACGATGTCGAACCTGGCTAAGGCGGTCCAGCGGTTGCAGAAGGAGAGAGATCAAGCGCGGACGAGAGTTGAACAACTCGACGAGGCTTTAAAGGCTCTCGGCAGTCTCGGCGGCTTGCGCGGAAGGGTCGGAAGGGTCGCGGGCGTGCTCAGACGACCGGCCAGAAGCGGAGAACCATGTCAGCGGCGGCGCGCAAGCGAATTGCAGCCGCTCAGCGTGCGCGTTGGGCGAAATGGAAAGCAGCCAGGCGAAACAAATAAGGGAATACAACGACGATCGGTGTGAGACCGACACCGCCGACAACTTCTCCCAGCGGGTGATCGGCGAATCATGGAAATCGGAAAAGTCCTCGGCTCCGTTTGCTACACTCATCTTCCATGTGCGGACGCTATCGGCTTACGGCAAAGGAGCGATACCTGAGAGACCACTTCGGTCTCGGTGAAGATCCTCCCTGGGAACCGCACTGGAACATCGCTCTAACTCAGCAGATCGCAACCGTACGCCTGCACCCTGCCGAACCAACGCCGATCTTCGGCCTCATGCGATGGGGTCTGATTCCCTAACCTAGTATCTTCGGAAGTCTGGCACACAATTCGCACACAGAATCGAAGTGAAGGTTTTCCAACTTCCGAATAGCCGACAATCAGGGAATTAGCGACGATAAGGGCGTTTTCCCGGTAGAACTCCGCCGGAGTCTAGCATCGCTCCGACACGCGAGCCATCGTCTAAGACAAACTTTCCAGATTTCCTGTCAATGTCTCAGAATTGCGATCTATCAGCCAGCTTTGTTTTCCTCCGTGCAGCGATGCGTCTCGACGATTTGGTCGAGGTGGAAAGTCATGCCAATCTGGACGTGCCGTGTGCCAGTTGGGGTTTAACCGACCAGTTCCTGAAGGGGCGTCCGCAAGAAGAACTTCCAATTCTTGCTTTGCGTGGTCAGGCTGACCGCATTCGGGATAGCCCCTTGGAGCGAAATTCTCGAACGATGAGGTGCAAATCTCTAACGCAAGGCGCTCACCTCTGCGGGCGTCGAGCCTGCGTCCTCAAAAGAAAATGCGATCGCGACATTGGGATACTCCTTTTCGCCGATCTCCACGTATGGATAGACAAAATAGTTCAGCAGTGGGCCCTCCTGAGCGGGGGCGAGTCTCAGATCACGCCCTTGCGTGAACTGCATCCGGTTCACGTCGTGGGCGCCAAAAAAATAATCGTGTTTCTCCTGGTGCTTCCATGCTTCGGAAATATCGACCGGCACCCATCCCGCCGAATCAAGATAGAACTCGGCCCAGCAGTGATACCCGGGAATCTCGGCGGAATGCTTGTCGGCGGGAAGCGGGAAGCCGATCTGAAAGCGCGCTGGAATCTTCTCCGCACGTGCCATTGAGATAAACACCGAGTGGAAATCCGTGCAGTTGCCGTGCTTCGCATCGCAGGCCCAGAGCGTGTCACCGTGTCCCCAACCGGTGCCGCTCTTGTCATACTTCATTGTGCGAAAAACATATTCGTAGATGTCCTTCGCCTTTTCGAGGGGCGTGGTCGCACCTTTCGTTTCCTGCTCGGCGAGTTGCGCAGGAACGCCGGTGATGGGTACTAAGCGGTCCGGCTCCAGAAACCGCGCCAACTCGACTTGAGGCGCTCTCACAGATAATGCGGCACCAGCCGGCTTCCCGTTGACTAGCACGACATGCTCTTTCCGAACGACGTCGTACTCCACAGAGAACTTGTACTCACCCTTGTCGGCTTTCGACGCTTCCGCGTATAGCACCTCGTTTCCGTATTCAAGCTGCTGGACCTGCTTCAGCGGCAAGTCTCCACTCTTGGAATTAACTCTCACCTCCTGGAACGCGTCGGAGTGGGCCAGAGGAATCCAGACGCGCATGCGCTCGCCGTGGCTGACATTCTTCACCGTGAATGCATAGTGAAAAATGAAATGGCGCTCGTTCTGAGCGAGAGCTGGCAGAGACGAGAATACGAGAAGCAGAAAGAGCAGAGGTCGACGCAACATGACGTATCCTTATGAACGGGGATCGCTTTTCTTTAAGCACTTTGTGACCGGCAACGGCCAGCGGACGTCTCAGGCGGGGCTGTCGTGAAGCGAAACCGCAGCCGCGCGTCCGGGGTGTGTGCATCTCACCGTTCGAAGCACACTTTCGCAGTCTGCATGTTGCGGCAGCGTCCTGTCAAATCCCGGCTCTCGATAGGAAGCCGGGCGCAAAAAGCGCTACTGACGACGTTGATTTGGAGCGTCCCCTGGCAGGAACAAGAGGAACCGTTTAGAATACCGACTCCTTTCTGTTTCCCACTGCAAAGTGGTGACATCTATTTGGGTACGAGGTTCATGACGATGGCGAACACGAGCCCGACGCAAAATTCAGCCAACCAAGCGCCCGCGGCAAATGGGCTGGCAATCGTTCGTGTCACGATCGGCGCAATGCTGGTGTGGGTCTTCTTCGAAAATCTGGGGAAGGGTCTCTACACGCCGGCGGGTTATGCAGGCCTGATCAACTACTACATAAAGGCGAGTCATTCGCCGACCGTGTGGAAGGCAGTTATGGGTTTGGCTGCGAGCCACGCCGCGATGGCCGCTCCGATGCAGGCCGTGACTGAGATCGGTCTTGGAATCCTGCTAGTGGTCGGTCTGCTGACGCGCCCGGCCGCGTTTGTGGCGTTTCTGTACCTGGGCAGCCTATGGGTTTCCGAATGGGGCACATCGTGGATATGGGAGCTGCTGGTTCCGGTGCTCGCATCTCTTGCGCTCGTGGTAGGCCGGGCCGGTCGAGCGTGGGGTGTCGATGCCTTGCTGGCGAAGCGCCGCCCATCCTCACCATGGTGGTGAGTTGAGCCAAGGTCACGCGCGAGTGTCGGTCGTCATTCCTACGCATAATGAAGCGCAGTCCATCGGCCGCGTCTTAGCTGATCTCCCTGCTGACATTGTGACGGAGGTCTTGGTCGTAGATAGCAATTCAACAGACGGGACTCCCGAGATCGCCTCAAAGATGGGAGCCCGCGTCCTCCGAGAGCCCCGTCGCGGATACGGTCGCGCCTGCTTGACCGGGCTGGCTGAAGCAAGCAGCCCTGACATCGTGGTATTCCTCGATGGTGATTACAGTGATCGACCGGCTGAACTGCCGCTTCTCCTGGCTCCAATCCTTGACGGACCCGCGGATATCACGCTTGGTTCGCGTCTCGGCAAACAGAGCATACCTGGGGCACTGCCATGGCACGCCGCGTTTGGCAATCACCTGGCGGCTTTCCTGATCAGGCTCTTGTATGGTCTGAGGTTAAGCGACCTCGGACCATTCCGCGCCGGACGAGCAGATGTCCTTCGCCAGCTTGAGCTGCAAGAGAACACATACGGATGGGCGGTTGAAATGATTCTCAAGGGTACGCTCGCGGGGTTCCGCGTCGTTGAGGTGCCGGTGAGCTACTATCCGCGCATTGGGAAATCGAAAATTAGCGGTACACTCAGGGGCACGGTCGGAGCGGCATGGTTCATCCTCTGGCTAATAGTGCGCTATTATTTCCGGCATCGAAGAGCCAGGAATCCACGGCCAGCGTGAGTCTTGGCACAGCGATCCTCCATGCAATCCTCTCGCGAAGATACGACCTGCTCGCCAAACGGGGGCCGCACGCTGGTCGTGATGGCAAAGGCACCCAAGCCGGGCATGGTCAAGACCCGTTTATCTCCGAGCCTTCCACTGGAGGCAGTCACGGAACTCTATCGCTGCCTTTTGAACGACACCATCGCGCTAGCACACTCCTTGGAAGTCGTAGATGTAGCCATTATGTGTCCGGCTTCGGACGTCGAAGAACTAACGCAGTTGGCGTCAAGTGTGGCGGGAGTAGTGGGGCAGAAAGGGCAGGGCCTCGCGGCTGGCCTGACTTCGGTCTTTGCACACTTTGCGGCGCTTGGACGGAAACGCGTGGTTGCTTTTAACAGCGACAGCCCGCACCTGCCGGCTTCGGTTCTTGAAAATGCGTTCGAGGCGCTCTCCAGGCACGACGTCGTCGTGGGGCCGACCCACGATGGCGGTTTTTACCTCGTAGGGGCCAAGGCTTCTCATCCAGGGCTTTTCGATGGCGACAGTATGGGCACCAAGAGCGCGCTTGAGGCTTTGCTGGCGCGCGCTCGCGCGCTCCAGCTCTCCATTGGCTTCACTGATCCCTTCTACGACATCGACATCGCTGCCGACCTGGCTCGGCTCGCCACAGAACTGGAACTCGCTCCCTCCCGGGCGCCACGAACGGCGGTCTGGTTGAAACAGTGGGCGCCGGTGGTGGCGCAGTTGCGGACGGGCACGGTAGACCTGTGAAGCTCAGGCCAGCCGGCAGACTGTATGTGCTCGGTGCGATCTTACTTGTGGCGCTTACCATCTGCTCGCGCAAGTTCAGCAGCATCGGTGAACCATCCTTCATAATTCCGTTGGCCGTTGCCGGCACTGCGTATCTCCTCGCCATTCGTGAGCTCTTCGCGGCTCCAAAATTTCCGCGGCGGGTCATCGTCGTCGGGCTGGTGTTGGCTGCCCTGTGGCGTATTCCATTTCTTCTGTCGCCGCCCGGGCCCGATGATGACATTCATCGATACCTTTGGGATGGCCGCATCCAGCGGCTCGGCTATAACCCTTATATGGTTGTCCCCAGCGACCCTGCGCTCCGTGGATTGCATACGTCGGAAACCCGCACGCTGAACAATCCGGATTTACCGAGCCCATACCCGCCGGGCGCACAGATGTTCTTCCGCGCCATCACCGCGATTCATGAGTCTCTTTTTTCGCTGAAAGTAACGTTTGTATTTTGCGATTTGGCAATCGTTCTCGTTTTGCTCGACATCTTGCGTAACAGTGGTCAAGGAGTGCACTGGATCCTGGCTTATGCCTGGCATCCACTGCTGGTAACGGATGTCGCGGGCAGCGGACACATCGACATTGTCGGAGCGTTGCTGCTGGTGGTCTCAGTCGCCGCGCTGAGGCGGCGGTGGCGTGCCGTTGCCGCGGTGGCGTTTGCGCTTGCCGTCGCCGTAAAGTTTCTCCCGATCGTACTCCTGCCTCTCTACTGGAAACGCATTCGCATCCGCGACGGCTTGCTTGCAGCAGCTGTCGTTGGACTCCTCTATGTGCCGTTCTTAAACCACGGACGAATTCCCTTCGGCTCGCTCGGCACTTACGTGCGGAGTTTCCGCTTCAATGATCCGGTTTTCGCAGCGCTCGAGCGAGTGACGGCTCCGCTGTTTGCAGTTGGGCTGGCCTTGGTCGCCGGATTTCTTGTCGCGATTTGGCTGAGAAGCAGGGCCCCGTCGTCAGCAGACGCGTTTGCATGGCCGATGGCAGCATCGCTTCTATGTGCACCAGTCGTATATCCATGGTACCTGCTGTGGCTGCTGCCGTTCATGCGGTCGCCCTCGACGGTCCCGATCATCATCTGGACAGTTAGCATCATTCCTACTTACTACGTTTGGCATTTGCGCACGCTTGGTCGTCCGTGGTTGGTTCCTGGCTGGATTATGCTGCTGGAATACGGAGCCGTGGCAGCGGCCGCTGCAATTATCCTGTTGCGCGGAATCACTCGACCGGCTCCGCCACAGTGCTCAACCGACTAGCTGCGTTGGGTGTGGATGCGCAACCACAATTTTGCTAACATTCCTCTCCGCATATTGGAGGCCCTGCCCGTCGTCACAACATCCATGTTGAATTGCAGCGAAAGTAATTTTTAGGAATGAGACGATGGCCACACACCAATCAACCGCAGCACAAACCAAAAAATTCCAAAACTACTCAAAAGAGGACACCATGACCCAAGCCATTGGTACGCTACAAGGCAGCAAGCAGGCAGCTGACACGAATGCGATTCGTCCGTTTCATGTGAATGTGCCGGAAGCGGAACTTACCGAATTGCGCATGCGCATCAACACGACAAAGTGGCCCGAACGGGAAACGGTCACGGATGAATCGCAAGGCGTACAGCTCGCGACGATCCAGACGCTCGCGCGCTATTGGGCGACAGAGTATGACTGGCGCAAGATCGAAGCAAAAATGAACGCCCTGCCGCAGTTCATCACCGAGATCGACGGGCTGGACATTCACTTCATTCACGTCCGTTCAAAACACGAAAATGCGTTGCCGCTGATCGTTACGCACGGATGGCCCGGCTCGATCATCGAACAAATGAAGATCATCGATCCGCTGACCAATCCCACGGCGCATGACGGCAGCGCATCCGATGCGTTCCATCTGGTGATTCCGTCAATGCCGGGCTATGGATACTCAGGAAAACCGACCACCACCGGGTGGGATGTTGCCCACATCGCGCGTGCCTGGGTCGTGCTGATGAAGCGCCTCGGGTACACGAAATTTGTGGCGCAAGGCGGCGATTGGGGCGCAGTCATCACCGAACAAATGGGTCTGGATGCGCCTCCGGAGTTGCTCGGCCTTCACACCAACATGCCTGGCATCTTTCCAGTCGACATTGACCAGGCGGCTTTTTCGGGGGCGCGGGCGCCATCGGGTCTCTCAGCCGATGAGAAGGTCGCTTACGAGCGCTTGCAGTTCGTATATCAAAAGGGAATTGCCTACGGGTTTCAGATGGGGCTGCGACCGCAGACACTATACGGAATCGCGGACTCACCCGTCGGCCTGGCGGCTTATTTCCTTGATCACGATGCGCGCAGCTACGAGCTGATCGCACGCGTCTTTGACGGACAATCTGAGGGCCTCACGCGCGACGACATCCTCGACAACATCACGATCGCCTGGTTGACGAACACGGCGCTTTCTGGCGCCCGTCTCTATTGGGAGAATTGGGGCAAACTCGGGTATTTCAATGCCAAAGGCGTCTCCATCCCGGTTGCCGTGAGCGTCTTCCCTGACGAACTCTATCCAGCCCCGCGGAGCTGGGCAGAGCGGGCGTATCCCAAACTGATCCATTACAACAAGGTTGAGAAAGGCGGGCACTTTGCAGCCTTTGAACAGCCGCAACTCCTTTCAGAGGAGGTTCGCGCGGGCTTCAGATCACTGCGGTCAGGCGTGGCGAAGTCAGATGTGCCCTTCGCCAAAGCTAGCTAGCTGTTCGCAAAGCGCCAGGAGAGCTTCGATCGCAGAGGCTCTCCTGTTTCGACTCCGGGAAGATACTAACGGCAGCATTCCATGATTAGCGTGCTTTCGGCAGCGATGTGCACGGTCGACGCCCGTATCCGGAAGCCTTTGCCCGTCATCCAAGTCAACATCGTTCTAAATCACTGAGGAGGATCCTTCATGGCAAAGTTAGGTTTTTCAACGACGATCTGTTTCCTAGTTTTCGTATTGCTGGTCCTTACTGCAAACTCTTGGGCGCAGACGCGCGCGCCAATTCTCGATCAAATTGCCAAGACCTACGGGGTCAATTCGTGGGACAAGGTTGAGGCCATCCGCTACACCTGGAACGGTGAGATTACCGGACTCTTCAAAGCTGCGCACAAGTGGGAGTGGGAGCCCAAGACCGGCAAAGTCAGCTACGAAGGAACGGATAAAGACGGTAAGCCGGTCAACGTTTCCTATGTACGCACCGATCTTAGCAGTCAATCCGACGCCGTGAAAAATCAGATCGACCCGAGTTTCATCAACGACAATTATTGGGTTCTGTTCCCTTTCCATGCTTATTGGGACAAGAGCGCCAGCGCGATCGATCAGGGCAAGTTTAATCTGCCAACGGGCCCCGGCATGGCCGAACTGGTCCCCATAAAGTATCCCGCGGATGGCGGGTACACGCCCGGCGACACCTGGGATCTCTACGTTGGTAAAGACAACCGCGTCGTGTACTTTGTGTACCACCGCGGCGGGGCGAAGCCGCCGAGCCGCGTTCTCGCATCGTGGGCAGGCTACAAAAAGGCAGGTCCAATTCTGTTCTCAACCGAGCATCGCGGCTTCGCCGACGGCAAGCCTCTGCACGTCTTTTTTTCTGATGTGGCAGTCAAGCTGACAGGGTCGGATACCTGGATCAAAGCGCAATAAACGAAGGGTAGGCTTATTCGAGCCCAGGTTTTGCGGACAAGTCACACATGGCTGATGTAGCCGCCCTCGTTTTGCGGCTGCAACGAGCGCACAGATTCGGGTTCCAAACCGATTTTCCCGAGTGAGCGATATTGACCAGACAGCACACCGCGAAAAGCGTATTCGTCGGTCGACGTGCTAATCCTAAATTATTTTTGGATTAGTACGCTCGTTCGCGTCGACCCTCACCCACTGGCCGCCCCGTGCCAGTTGATGTGAAGAGGCGATTACACTACAGGTCTCTTAGTTCGCGAGTGGTCCCAAATCCGACTACCGGGCGATCACGACGGTAGTGCAGGAACTGCTCACCTTGGGCAAATCGCGATTTGCGGCCATTCGGATCTGCAACCTTGGGCGTTCACCGCGAACGATCGGACAATAGTAGTCTGGCTGCAGCAGCGCGCTTTGCAAGCGCCGACGTCCGGCACATCCCCCATGGCATGAGTCGCGGAAGTCGCAAGGCTGGCACGCGTCGGGAAGCGTGCGGGCTTGCTCGAAGGGCGCGGAGTCTAGAATGTCGAGCCCCATCGAGATCAAGTCCGACAGCGGCTCCCCCGATCCTGGCCAATAAACGCAGGGCTGTGTCGTGGCGCGCGGTGTAACCCTCACGGTGCTTACGCCACATCCTCCTCGGAGTGGCGGCAGGCCCGCCATCGCGCGAACCAGGGGCTCGCCAATAGCGATCACATCTGTTTCCGCAAAGAGACGCCGGAACCCCTCCCAATACTCTTCGTAGGACAATGCATAGATGTCGGATCGCACCGCCTGGTACACGTTCACACGCAGGGGAGCGTCAAACTGTTTGGCTACTCGGGCGACCTCCGCCAGACGCAAGTAGTTCGCCTTCATCATGACCGCGACGATGGTTACGGGCACACCCAACCTGACGCAACGTTCTGCTTGCCGGTGGATCAGCTCCCAATTGCCGTTTCCGCGCTGTGCATCCTGTTCCGCTTGCGTCGGGTAATCGAGAGAAAACTCGATGTCGTGAAAGGCGCGCAATTCGTTATCTTCCAAAACAGCAATACTGTGGCCGTTGGAAGTGATGGTGAGCTTGAGGGATTGTGTGCGCAGATAGGCCAGTATCGCTCTAAACTCCGGATGCATGCCGTTCTCGCCGGTGCCCAGATTCACCGAACGGATCGGCAGTCGCTTTATGACGGACTTCACCTGATCCAGAGAGAGGCGATCGGTGCGGGCTGGGTCCCGGTAGCAGAAGGCGCAGGAAAGATTGCATTCGTTGGTGAGCCCGAGCCCGAGCGCAATGCCGGCGACCGGATTGTTCGCGCCGGCTGTGGGGGATGAAGATTCCGCTCTGAGGTCGTTCACTCGCGATCCTCAATCGCCGGGTCTGGTCGGCGAAGCAGGTAATGCGCATAGCGCGCGACTGCCGCAAACTCTGGCCGCATACCCAGCTTGCGTTCCAGCTTCAGAATCCGCTCGTACTCGGCGCTGCGAGATACCGCAGACGGCAAGTAATCTGCAACGACGCGCACCCCGCGCTCCGCAATCATGGCCAGCGACGCTGCTTTCAACATGCGTTGCAGGCTATCGGTACTGAACAGTCGCACTCTTCCTCCGTAAAGAGATTCTTCTCCCCACTCAGCCGTAAGACTATTTTCCGCCGCATCCAGATCGCCCTCTTGGATCGCGGCCTTTAAGACCTCGCCCGCCTGTCGGCGCACCAGGACCGACAGTATCGACGATAAATCTCGCAAACCGTGAGCCGCAGCGCGCAACACAACTCCCGGATCGTTGAGGTATTCCAGGATGTTGTGGCAGAGAATTACATCGAAGGATCGAGCGGGAAACAAGCTGGCAAGCTGTGCTGCCGCACCGTGTTTCAGCACGATCTTCTCCGCGACTCCTGCTTCGCGGGCGGCGCGCTGGGTGATATCCAGCATCGCGGGAGAACAATCCAGCACCGTAACATGCATGCCAAGTCGCGCCAGTCGAACCGCCGCCGCTCCCGTGCCACCTCCGAGATCTAATGCACGCAACGGCTCTTTGGCCTGGAGTGGAAGAAAATCGCCCAGGTTGGCAAAGGCCAAGTCAGAGCGCAACCGACCCTCGGGCGTTTCGAGGTAGGCAGCATACTTGTTCGCGCCGCTCTGGAAGCGTTCGCGATCGGCACGGGCAGACATATTCATGCGATTCCCAAGCGCAAACCGTTCAAAAATCGACTCAATGCTCCGCCATGCCCTCTAGGCTAATCATGAACTTGACTGAAGCGCTTCCGGAATCGTAGGCAGCGACCAGTTTTGGGACAGGTTCGATTTTCAATAGATTTTAACCCTGATTCGGATTCTTCAGAGTTCTGCGACAGCCGAGTCGAGCTGCTTGTTTGCGGAGGCGCATTTCAGCTCTCTGGCGTGCCTGTTCATCGCAGTGGTGGAACACGCTTTCTGTGTAGGGTTCCTTCCCGCCATCTGTATACGGCGTCCCCATCCACCTACAGTAAACCCTGTATATAGCGAAATCGACCTCTGCTTATAGAGTATGCTGTCAATTAGCACGACATCTCGTCCCGCCTAGATTCGCAGACTGCAGGAAACAATTAAGTGTCTAAACAGGAATTCGCGTGACGAAGCCTGCCCAGCAGACGGACAAGAGAAATCGTAGTCTACCGAAAGCGCCTACTGGCATTCAGGGCCTTGATGAAATCACCGGAGGCGGTTTTCCGCGCGGACGTCCCACGCTCATCTGCGGCGGCGCCGGTGCTGGCAAGACTTTACTGGCCATGGAGTTCCTGATTCGCGGAGCAACGGAATACAACGACCCTGGTTTTCGTGATGTTTGAGGAGACGGCCCCCGAGTCTTGCGCACCACAACTTCACCGCGTACGTTAACCCCCACTAGATGAAAAACTGTCTTACCAAGATCAATGACGATCGTTTGTAGCTCCATGAGACGCCTCCTCCGTTCATCCTTATACCCAACTGCTGGCTGGGTAAAGGCGGCGGACCATCCCATTTAGTAATTGCTGGACGACTGATCGGCCATCAGTCGTGTGGTCGCCGGTACACCGCGCGCCGGCTCCCGAGATGTGGCGCACCTCCGGCACACAATGTGGTTCGGAGAAAGTTAGGCGTCCTTCAGGCACATGCCCAATGCGGAGTCCTAGGGGAGCCAACCCCGGAATACGATTCAACAAAGCAAACACTATCTTGGAATCAGATATGATCCAGCAATGCTCTCGTCTAGCGTTGCTAGGACCGCGCCTTTCGCGCTCGCAAGTTTGCTCAAGTGACCATCGGTAATTTGCTTAGGCGCTCTGACCCAACCGGGAAGATGAGAAACATCGTGTTCGTCTGGAATGAATATGAGGCGAGAGGTTCGCCCCTCCTTAAGACGCAGCAGCAGTATGCGCGCTTGGGCGACGGTGAAACCATAAGCCGGGGCTTGGGCTAGCACACGCAGAGAATTCGCTAAGCCCGTGAGCGCGTCGGACGCGGCTAGGCGCTGGAGTTTCTCTGCGATTTCCTTGCGTTCTGAAACCAGCGCCGCAAGGGCCAACCCTGTCACCGCTGAGATGCCCACATACACCTGTAACAGGACAAGGGACTCATTCTTGCTGCCCCTTACAAATGGGCCGAATCCGGCGAGTGTACCCGAGATTGCAATTGCAGCAATCACGAAGGTGGCCACCGCCGTCTCGCGCGGGCTAAACCTGAACGCCGCCCAGATCAGGAAGGGAATGCAGAGGAACTCCAAGGGGTAGTTCCTGGTACTCGACGGAAAGAACCCACCAAATACGCTCTGGCCGATAAAGAGGATTCCTATGAGCAAAACAACAGCTTCTGCAACCTGCGCTCGCGTCCACCGTAGATGTGGATCGCGAAGCCAGAGAACGAGTAGTGGAGCGACAACAAGGGCACCCCCCGCGTCCCCGAGCCACCACGTCGACCAGATCGCCCCGAACTCGGACCACCGTGCCAAACCACCGAGAGAAAGGCTGGCGACACCGAGGGTGGCACTGACCGAAGTGCTCACAAGACCGGCAAGAGCCGCGAATCTGAAGATGTCCTGTGCCCGACTGAAGGCTTTGTCGCCGTGGGCAAACCGATTCACCAGGTAGCAGCCTACGAGTGCTTCGAGAGTATTTCCCACAGCGATACCGACGGAGGTGGCTATCGATCCGGCAGTTGTGATGTTGACGAGGAATGCGCCCAAGAAGACGCCCGGCCAAACTTGATGGTCGAGAATCAGTAAGGCTGCGAGGGCGATTCCAGTAGGAGGCCACACGGCGGTTGCGCTCGGATTCACAAACGCCAGTCGGAGTCCTAGCTTACCTGCAATCAAGTAGATGACAGCTACTAGCAGGATTCGGGCTGGTCTTCGGAGAGATCGCGAACTATTCATTTTGCATGTTGCTGCGTGGTTCGGGCGAAACGTGATTTCGGGAATGCTCTTGCCTTACCGTTCAGATGGCCAAGATCAATCTATGACAATATTAGGCTGGACCTTCAAAGGAGCCGAAAGCGGCACGCCCGCCGAACGAGAGCACCAAGGATCCATCTTCTAATTCCAAGTCTGTCCTATAGCGAAGAGGTAGCCACGACGAATCCAAATCGCGAGTTCGGGACGTTGTCACCGTGGCGGCTCCACAAACTGCCTGACCGCCGGTCTGAATTTGGGCCTGTAATCCTCCTCTGTCGATGTTTCGACAAAACTGGCAGTAACTCGGCAAAGCGCAGAAGAAGTGGCTCGGCCCCTACTTCTGAACCGAAACTCGATTCCGAGTTAGCTGGCAGTGAGCAGTCTCACAGAACGTTCGAGAACTTGTCCCTGACGGACTGCGGAATTTCCTCTTCGAAGCGCCGAGAGAGCCATTCTTGCAGTTTGGGGGTTTGGTGCGAAGCGCGGAACTGCAATCCAATCCGCTGCTCTCTCGCCCAGCAAACCGTCGATTCAAGCGTAAACTGAAATTCGTCACCCGTCAGAGTGAATTGCAATTGCACGTGGTCGCCGGGTCCTAACGATGCGGCCGTGGTGATGGACATTCCTCCCTCGCTGACATTGACGGTGTGGCCATGAATTGTCGCCTTGGATGTCCTAAGAATTAGCACAGGAGCCTCCATCGGGCAGCGGAAGTAGCGGCGCCTCTCTCTTACAATCAACCCATAGGCAGCTTTCAGGCTCAGGTCGATCGATGCGGCGGAGAGCGGTCTCCGTAATACAAAGGTTGAACCAGCCTTAAAAGCATCAGAGGTTTCGGCTTGATTATCGCTCACGGTGAACAACACCGCATGTTCATTGGAAGAGGAATGGCGTGTCCCTTCCAGGACCGCCCCAGCCTGACTGCCAAGCCGGAAATCAACAATTATGGCTTCAAATTTAGACCGTTTCAGCCGCTCTAGAGCAGACGAAACCCCATTACATTGCTCCACGGACAATGCGAATCGTTGCATTGATTCACTGAGTTGCTCGATCGCGATTGCGTCATCGGACACGAGTAGAACTCTTCCAACGAATGCAGATGAGGCTGGCAGATTCATGTCTTTCATGCCAGATCGACCTCTAGTTGCAGATATTCCTGATTCGGACTTGAAACCATGAATCGGGTGTGCAAAGCTCCGGAACTGTCCGACCAGGATCAGGAGATGCTCGGCCCCAGTACCCTCCCCGGTCGTATCGTTGCAAACCTGATGATGGGCGCGAAGCTAGGCTTGCATGTTCCCGCAGCGAACAATCAGCACTTCTCAATTCGCCACACGATATTGTCATTGTCGAGCGCTCCCATCAGGGTGGAGGGTCTGACACGCTCCTGCGCCAAGAGAACAACGGATGCGCTCGATGAGAGGAGGACATCTTCGACCTCGCACCGCGCCCCAACCAACTTGGCGATCACCCTGGTTCGCCTTCGCTGTTTTCCCTCCACCGTTCCGTTAGGTTCTGTGAGGATCAAGATCTGCGACATTGAGTTTCCAAAGTCTGGGAAGATCAGTGCGCTCGGCGAGGCCCTGTCTTTCGAGCAAGGCGAGAGTTCTGGTGATGGCACGCGTTGTCTCTCGAAATCGAAAAGCTAATTCTGTCTCGTCTACTATCGTCACCTCGGTTTTATACAATTGATATTTCATTTTCCCAAAATCCAAGACAGCCTGGATAAGTTCCTGTTGTCGAGCTTTGGTGCCTCGCCTTGCACCTCTCGAATGGAAGTCATGGACGACTTGACTTAACACGTTTCGAAAACGACCCAGTTGCGTGACCCAATATGACTGCATAACTACCCATTAAGGTCCCGGTCTAACCGCGGAAGCCCCTTCGATACCCACGCATCCGAGATTTCGTTAACTGCGGGACAAAGAAAGTGCCGCCGGTGAGAGTTGCTTCTGTTCAATGAGGAGGTCATCGACTACTTCAGCTGCTTAGCCTTGTCGCTATCTTCAAGAGCTGCGCGGGCCCCGGGCGCCGGCGTCTCCAGGTAGCGCTTTGCCTTTGAGTCTTGCTTCAGCCTGCTGTGCCGTCAGGATTTTGAATTTCGGAGCGCGGTAGGCTTTCAGGAGACGGCGTTTGTTGTGACCGCCATTGACTGAAGAGTTTGTATCTGCCCTCTCGGAACGCATCTACTTACCTCCCCGGTTTTCACACAAGGCTGATCTCATCTGACATTTGAGACCACAAATGAGGTGTCCCGAACAGAAGAATCATTCTTGTTCCAGAAACCGAACAACAAGCCGAGCGGTCTCCGGCGTCGCATGTGGAAGAACTGCGTGCATCCGGGAATCAGAAGTTGGTAGTGTCTTAATTCAGTGTTAAGACAGTACCCAGAAGTTCTGCGGGGCTGACCGCGAGCGGGCGCACCGGACACGAATTACGAGGGTTGCGAGCACGTTCAAACCTTCCGTAGGAGGGCTGGCTTGACGCGCTACTGGAGAGCGGATACTATCGGGCCGGAACCGCAGTCAGGCCTCCCGTGCGGCAGTACCCATGGAGCGAGTTGAGCGTCTCCGCCGTGAACTTTCTTCCAGCCAGACCTCTAAGCTTGGTTGGCGGATCAGTTTGACCCTTTTTTGCCTCGCCTCGGCCATTCTGCTCGTGACCCTTGCTGCGACACGACTCCACAGTATTGATCTCTCATCCTTGCTGCTGGGGATCGCTCTCGCCACTTTCGTCGCGGTCCTCTTTTTTCTTTCTAGGTCTTTATTGCTGCTGCGCGACCAACAGCAGGAGACCACCTGCGCCCTGAATTCCACCGAAGCTTCGCTCATGGAGAGTGAAGAACGGTTCCGACAGATGGCGGATAACATCCAGGAAATCTTTTGGATGATTGATGCGAAGACTAGAAAGACTCTCTATGTAAATCCCGCTTACGAGACCATCACCGGACGCTCCCGCGCCGCCCTCAAGCAAGACCCGCTCTCGTATGAGGAGATCATCCACCCTGATGACCGTGTTCAAGTTCTCCTCAAGCTTCGAGAGGCCATGCAATCCGGAGACTTTGACGAACGGTTCCGCATCGTCTCGCCGGATGGCAAAGCACGCTGGGTGTGGGTACGAGGATTTCCTGTCCGGGATCGCGAAGGCCGGATCCGCCGGCTCGTTGGGACCGCGCTGGACGTTACTACGCAGAAACATACGGAAGAGGAGGTCGCGAGGAACTTGTCCCTGGCCGAATCCGCCTGGTCTGAGGCCGACGCGATGCGGAAAGCGACGCTGGCGCTGACTCAGGACCTAAGAATGGACAATGTTCTGGATACTCTGCTTCAGTCTCTCCTGGATCTTGTTCCGTACGAGTCCGCCCAGATCCTGCTCCTCGAATCGCAAACTAGGCTGTTCTTGGCGCGGGAAGCCCCATACTCTGACGAGCCCCAACAGGCAGTGAAGTACCCTCCCACCTTCGACGCAGCGAACTTTCCCTTGATTCAACGAATACTGGCGGACCAAAATGGAATCTTGCTCCCAGATACTCGACGGGAACAGGAATGGCGCGCTCTCAAGCGATCCAGCCAAGTGTGCTCCTGGCTCGGTATTCCATTGATCGCGTCCCATCAGACGCTAGGCCTGCTTTCGTTGGGCCATTCCGCCCCCGATAGTTTCACGGAAGAACATTTGCGGCTGGCCAAGTCACTTGCAATTCCAGCCGCGGCGGCAATCCAGAACGCCCGTCTCTACGAGTGCGCCAAAATCTATGGCTCCGAACTCGAGAAACGAACCTCCGACCTGCAAGATTTGCAGAGCGCACTCCAACGTTTCCAGAGTGGTCGTCCTTCCTAGCAGACGACCGGGACCAGGCGTCTCTGCGGCCGCTTCGCCGCACCCCTGGCCGATTGCGTTCTGGCCGGAATCACGACCAGAAATAAGAAAACGGAACGCAACGCTGAATGTTGATTCACGATGTATCCCTTCCTTCTTGTGAGGAAGGTCGTCAAACCGCGACGCCCGGCCCATCAGCACCAGCCGTCGTGGACTTCTATTTTGGAGGCTTAACTATGCCCAGCCCTCGACACCCGGCCTGTTGCGCCCGGGATTGCGCCGCCTGCGACCCTGTCCAAATGGCCGTTCACCCTGCCATCGACTCTCACCTCTCATAGGCCGTTGGTGCAGTATGAGCAGTCCTGAAGTTCCGCTTTGGTGGGATAGAGAGGTCGATCGCGCCGGGAGATCTATTCGGCCAGACGTGCGAGCAGCTGCGCACACGGTTTGGGGTTATGCATACAGACAGGCGCAATCCCTCAAGTCGGACTGCAGCGAGGCTGCCGACCTGATGGAGAGCACCGTCGCTCAGGTATCGCGCTACCTTGATCGCGGTGATGTCGTGCTGTTTTCTCGGGCGATCAATGGACTCCTTGTGCTCGCATTCCAAAGGGCGCTCCATCGCCATGTCGCAAAGCTCAGGCGGCTCGAAACCTTGGGCGAGATGGAAGAAATGTGCCACCGGGCAATTGATCGATCGTGGACACGCCAAGTCCACGCTCACCTGGAACTCGAACAAATCGTTCGGATGCTTTGCGATCGAAGTCGCGCGATCTTGGCCCTGCGCTACGCCGGCTACACCTGGAAGGAGGCCGCACAAATACTAGGATCCTCGGTTCCTGCCTTGAGGAGCGCCTTCTGGAGGGACGTAGACCGCGTGAAAAAAGAACTGAGGAACCATCTTTCCGTGGAGCCTGAACACCCGGCCCGCCGGGATTTTGCTATGACCAACGAGCCACCGTGCTAGTCATGCGGAAGTGGCGAAACCCTCCTCATATTCTTGCTCATCGATGTCGGAGCGCGGAGATCTTCCCATCTGCGCTTCGTACGCAGCTCTTTCTTTCTTACTCTCCCTCACTGGTAATAGTTCCGCATGGCTAGGGGGAAACACGAAGTCTTTGACGAAGTTCAGCCGGTCGATATTTAGCCTTCGACCCACAACCTCTCTGCTGTGTCCCCTGCAGAACTCCGAGAAGTCATCGGCATCGATGATTTCCTTTTGTAGCTTTCCGGTCTGCACCAGACGGCTTTGCAGCCAGCCCAGCGATATCCAGCGCTGCACCTCCTCGGACCGGATATGCAGCGCCTCGGCAAGCGTGTATTTGGTGAACCAGTCCTGGCCCATCCGGGCGCTCGCATCGAGCCGATACAGCATGGATCGGACGGAGCCCGGCGAACGCCGCATCGCAATGGCAACTTCTGGCAAGGGCTGGACAGCAATCAGATCCAATAGCCTCTGCTTCGCTGGTTCGGGCCACTGTCGATATACCCGCTTGCCCACAATCCCAGACTGTCGGAGAAATCGCCAACACGCGTCCCTGGGGTTACGGGACACTTCGACCAGTTTCGTGACCAGTACCCGGAGCTCTTTGCCAGAATCTTGCCCGTGCGGTTGTGCCCGCTGAGCGTTCCGGTGGATTTTCACCAATTCCCGGGCTTCTTTTGGCCAGCGGAAGGTGCGGCGATTCCTGGCGGTGTGTTCCTCATTCATCATGCCAGCGCTCTCGGCTCAGACTTTCGAGTGTTCCTCTTGCTTATATATGGCCACGAAGTGAGAAAGTATCGCGTTCGCGAAAAGGAATGTTTGTCAGATTCGCGAATTCATATAGCTTTTGTAAAGCGGAAGGCCGTATAAAAAGTCGAGTGCTGCAGGCGGTCGCTATCGAGACCAAGTGTTACAGGAATCACGTGAGGAGCTGATCGTGGGTCGCACGGAAGAACTGGACGATTTGGTCACCGCGCTCGGTCGCCTAGTGCACGAGGAGCACTCCAATCCCGGACGCGCCGGATGTCCGGGACGGCCGGCCATCGCAATGCTGGCGAAGGAATCACCGGCCCACCGTTCGGACTTCCTGCTTGAGCACATTCGGAATTGCGCCCCCTGCCTAGACGAGTTGAGAGAACTGCGGCAGGCTCTCAAACGACGGCAATAATGCGAGGTATGAGATCAAGCGATCGCCCGCGAGCTCCGTCTCTGTTGCTCTGCCCGCCCATCGTCAACCGGAATGATTGGCCAGAGGCGGGCTCCCCGTCTGCGAGTGCTAAATCACAGACGGGGAGGCGCTGGGGTCTAGGCAGAGAGTTGGGACAGAAGAGCCCCCAATTTCGCGGTCGCCTTAAATTTGGGGAAACCCGCACGGGTCATCTAAGTTAAGGCGAAGGAGTTGTTGGGAAGGGCCGGAGCCGGCTGACACCGCGCCTTGCTAGAACGATTGCGAAAACCGGGCCTCAAGGAATTCCCCCAGCTTGGCCGTGGCCCTGAATTGCGGAATGGGATCTAGCCCTTTGAATGCGGAGGTGAACGCATTCGAGAGACTCCAGATGGCTCGCGACTGGAATTCGTCGTACTTTGGTTCGAAGTGGGAGTCGTGCGCGTTGCGGGCGAGGTGCTTGGGAGCTTCGAGTTCACCCTCCACAAAGGCCTCGTAGATGACCACCTTGGCGGCGACGTCGGTCAATTCACTTCTCTGCCAAGCTTCCACTTGCTTTCGCATCGGCTCAAAGCTTCGCTGCATTCGGTCGACTCCAACCGAAATGCAGTCGATGAGCGAGAACGACTTCGAGTGTTTCGCGAGCACCGGGGTGAACACGCCTGAAACAACGTTTCCAAATTCGGGTGCCGCGAATATTAGATTTCCCAGAAGCCGACTTATCGTTACCGATCTGGTTCTAATGCCGACCGGATTGATTTCCGAGTTGCCTTACCGTAACAGCCCAAGCACCGCACCGTTTACCGTTTCTATTCTTCGCCGAACACCGTTTTGACCCCGTTCAAGCGCCCGCCATTTGCCGCCTCTCACCGCTCAACGCTGTGGGTGGTTCCCCTATGGAGATCGTCCTTCCGGCGACTCGTCGCGCTGGGCGGCGCCAATTCGTTGTAACGGTTTGTGGGAGTCGAGCACTATCCAAGTATCCCGCTCGCGCGGTCGCGCGACTCTTGATCGGCCGCGACTCAAGGAGCCGGATCGCCCTCCCCACCGAGCCGGATTCTGTGTGCCGCATGCGGGTGTTCACACGTGAGGAGTAAATCATCATGGCAAAGCCCAACAATCCAGCGGCTGTGGTTCCAAAAGGACACGCCGAGCGCCTCCAATTCCCGAAACTGATCGCAAAAAACCCCAACTACTTCGGCACCTTTCCCGAAGTGAAGCTCCCACCCATCTTCCCGCTCTCCAACGACACGACTTTCGAGGAACTCACCTGCGTCGGCTACAATCCTGACCAAGGCATTCTTGAGGCCGTCATCCAAGTCAAACAGGCCACTGGCTATCTGGGCAACGAGTGCACGCCGGGCTCCTTCGAGTACATCCGATTTTTCGTCGACACCGGAACGGGCTTTGTCGACGCCGGGCTGGCCGCGGTCAACGTTCACGATCTCCCGGATGCGAATGACTGCGCCCAGCAGGCCGAGAAACCGCTGAGCTACTCGGCTTCTATTTCCTATACTCCGCCAAACTCCGAAGATTGCGATGAGCCGGTTCTGCCGGCGGTGCGAGCCATCCTGTCGTGGCAGACCATTCCGCCCGCTAACGATCCGAATTTCAACCCAGCGTGGGGCAATCACCTCGACTGCCACATTCAGCTGGCACCTGGGCCATTCACGATCTTCGACTTCATCGAGGACTTGATTGAAGACGGTTTCAAGTTGCCTCCGCTCGCTGAGAAATACAAGGCGGTGGCCAAACTGCCCATTCCTGGCCCGGACCCGGCACCACTGACGCTTCAGGAAGTGGCCAAGCTCTACAGCGAGGGGCCAGCCGCGAAGATTGTCCCGAGCCACCGTTTCGGGTTCTCAGAGGTGCACAAGGTCGTGAACGCACCGGTGGTGAGCGGCCAAGCGGTGCAGAGCAAGATCGCCGAGTTTGCTGCGCTCAAGATCGACTGGGCGAAACTGGTCGGGGTGGTCGAAGACACGAACGCCAATGTCACCTTCGAACAACTCGACTGCCTCGGTCTGGAAGGCAGCGCCGGGTTCGAGCGCCTGGTCGCTACCCTCCGTATCAAGCAGCAATTCGGCTACTCTGGAGACCTGTGCACGGCGGGCAGCTTCGAGTACGTGGCGTTCTGGGCGGACTGGGATGACACGTGTCAGTACACGTATCTGGGTACCGTCCCGGTGCGGGTACACGATATCCAGCGCCAGCTGCCGGAGGACCTCTGCTATACGGCGGTTCTCCCGGTGGATCTCAGCCAACATCGCGCCGGTTGCGAGACACCAAAAATCGCGCGCATCCGCGCGGTGCTTTCGTGGGCCGTGCCGCCCTCCACGACCGATCCCAACGCGCTGGACACCTGGGGCAATCTGATTGACGCGCACGTTCAGATTCAACCTGGAGAGATCCCCAACCCGCTCAATCCCAAGATCAGCATTCTGGGCGGAATTCCTACCAGCCAGATCGATGGCACGACGGGGTTCACCACGCCCTTCGCGCGCTTCGCAGGAAACAATTTGTTGGCCGATGACCTCGGCCGCGCTTGCCCGTTCGGTGGAGTTGTCGAAGTGCAAGGTCCGGAATTTCCAGGCTACAAGTACCGTATTCAGGTGCGAGATGTGAGTGTGGGCGGTTCGTGGCAGACGGTGGCTACGCCGCTGATGCTGACGCGCTGGGATGGCACGACGTATATCAGCAACCCCGACGCTGGCGGGTACTTCGAGTACCAGCAGTACGTTAACAACATCGAGAACCTGCTCGGGAACTGGGGCAGCTTCGGTGACGATCTCTGGGAAGTGAAGATTGAGATCGCCGATCTATTCGACAACCCGGTGCTGGGCGCTGTTCCCGATACGCACCTGATTCAGCTCGACAATATGGCGCCACTCGCCTCCGTGGATATCACCACCGCTGGCGGAGACTGCGGCAAGTTCCCGGTCGGTACGCTTCTGGGAGGGATCTTTGTCGCTCGTGACGTCAACTTCGGCTTTTTCAGCCTCGGAACTTTACCGTTCAGCGGGCCCATCAGCCCGTCGTCCGGGTCGGTTCAGACGCCAGTCGCCGGCAGTTCGTGGAGTCTCAACACCGCGGGGATGAAGTCCTGCGGCTACGTCGTCGAGGTGGATGTGGCCGATCGAAGCATCGTAAACAGCGCATGGGGAGCGCACAACCGCGCCTCCGGTTCAACGGGCTTCTGCCTGGTGTAGCGCAAATGCGATTGAGGAAGCGTCACTCCTCGCGGTACTCGCAAGAGCACCGCGGGGGAGCGACGACACCGAATTCACCATGAGTCTTTTCTATGGGTTCATTCTCGGGGTCCTCGGAGTTTGGCGCCTGACGCATCTGCTGAACGCCGAAGATGGGCCCTGGGAAGTTTTCGTGCGGCTGCGGGGACTAGCGGGTCCCAGCATCTGGGGCGAACTGCTCGATTGTTTCTACTGCCTTAGCCTCTGGGTGGCGGCGCCGTTTGCCCTGCTGCTGACGAGCAGCTGGCGTGAAGGGTTGTTGTTCTGGCTGGCGTTATCCGGGGGAGCAATCCTGCTGGAGCGCGTGTGCGCGCCACCGGCCCCACCGTATATCGAAAAGCCAGCTCCGGCAGGAAACCCTACAGGAGAAGACCAATGAGTTGTTGCGGAAAAGGGAGAAGCCGGTTGAAGGCGACGGCGAGTCAGGCGGCCGGACGGGCCACCACGCTTGTGTTCGAGTATGTTGGCAAGACGCGTATGAGCGTGATCGGGCCGGCAACAGGAACGAGCTACCGTTTTGACCGGCCCGGCGCGCGGGTGCTGGTTGATGGCCGGGACCGCGCGTCCCTGTCGACGATTCCATTGTTGCGGCAGGTCATCGGGTGAACAGGAGAGCGCCGCGTTTCGGCAGGCGGCAGGCTACCTCGAGGTAGCCGCCAGTTGGCGGCCGTGGTAATGGACGTCCGCGCAGCTTGCGTGAGGGACCCTGTCATTCACCAAACACCATCATCCTACGACAGTCGGGGAAAAGCATTCGATTCGAACACCAATTTGCTAGGAATTCTATCAGCCGAGTAAGGAGCACCCAGAACAAGCTCCAATTGGAGCGGCCCACTTCCCATAAGCCGACTTCTGGCCCGGATTGTTTCCGAGTAGCCGTTTTCCGGGAGCAATAGATGGATTTCACCCCGGTGCGCATCAGATCCGCGATACCCGACTTCCTGGTGCCGATGAGCTCGGCGCATCTGGATTAGTCCATGTTTGCCGCTCCCCGTACACACGGAATGTCTGCTTATGGTACGTCAGCCCCCATTGACATTCTCCGACCCGCGGCGTACCGTTCGCCTATTCGGCGAACGGAAAGGAGAAGCTCGTTCTAAGTTTCTCCTCCGAGGGGGCTTCTAATCGCCGTCTTCCCAGAAAATTTGTGTGCGTTTTAGGGCAGAAGCTTTTATCTGCTCCGCCTCAAGGAATTTCATTACGATCCAAACCGAAGTCTGGCTCAGATGAACCAACATTGGTCTCTTAAATTAGAGGTAGGTACCGCATGAAGATCACTTGGATTCTTGGACTCGTTCTGGTGTCGATTTCTGCCGCGGCAGAGATCCAGGTCGTGTCAGCGACGTATGGACTTAATTGTGGTGCTACGCGTGACAATGCCAAAGCTGCGGTTGCCGGAGCCTGTGATGGCAGGAGGCGCTGCGAGTATATCGTCGATTTCCACGTGCTGGGCGACCCAGCGCCGGGCTGTGCGAAAACTTTTGACGCCGAGTGGGCGTGTGCCGCTGGCGGGGCACATCAGCAAAAGGATCTGCCGGCGGAAGCGGGGCAAGGATCCCGCCTGGTGCTGTCGTGCGGAGTACCCGGTCAAGCGGGGACAGTTGATGAGGCTGCAAAAGCGGCAGCGGCCGCGAGGGCTGCGGCGGCCGCGCAAATCGAGGCGGCTGAGCAGAGCAATGCGCCGCCGCTGGGCAACAAGGCTAACGAGTTGGTGGTCGGGACCATCGAGCTTCTGAAGCTCGATCCAAATCCGGTTGCGACAAATCAGAGATTTGCAATCGTGTATCGGATCACGAATTTGCGCAACACTGCGCTTGTTGTGTCTGTTGACGCCAAAACGGACGAACCCGCACAGTCAAATACTTTTACAGTGGCGCCGGGCGAAACTAAAGTCGGCGAACTTTCTGGAGTTTTTAAAGTTTCAGGTACCCACGATGTCAATGCGATCGCGACATGGCAAACCGACCAGATGATACTTGACCCCACGGGCATTGAGAAGAAGTTCGTGTTTAAGAAGCTAGGTGAGGACACGAAATCGATCGTTGTCTATGCGACGGATGGGCCACCTACTCGACCGCAATTTGTTGACCTTGGTCCGAATCAACCGAACGAAGAGAATGGCGGCGTGACTCGTTCCGGAGTAGTGGGTGCTATGGCCGGTTCGCAGGACCGTCTGTTTGCGATTCCTAAGACAGCTGGTGTGTGGCAATCTGTAAACGGTGGACCTTGGAGCCACTTGACGAACTCACCGCCGCGAGCGTTCTCGATCGCTATTCAACCCGATGACACCAGCCATATAGCTGTTGGTGAACGAGAAGATGACAATCCGGATCCACGGCTCGGCCGCTCGGGTTTGTGGGAGTCCATAGATTTTGGCAAAAACTGGACGTACACGTACGATCCATCGCCCTTAGCAACGAACCAGCGCATCCCGGCTGTGGCCTTCTCGAATACAACATCGACGCTTTTTATCGCTACCAGCAGCGGTGTAGCACGAAGACCGCGAAGCCAAACAGCGAATCCGTATTCGGAACCGTTTACCTACGGATATCGCAAGGCTAGCGATTCGGATTGCGGGGCGACGAACTCCACAACCGCGCTCGGCGCGATCACGGCTATGGTGGTCAGCGAAACCCGCGTCTGGGCACGTACGGCATCGGAACTTTTTTACTCAGATGACGACGGCAACACCTGGGATTGCTGGCCATTTCCAGCTTTTCCGACGAGGCTGGTAAATCTTCCGGGCGATTCCAAGATGCAAGCGGACTTCCAAAATGATAGTCAGTCTCTTGGAGCGTTCGACGATCAAGCTTACGTCATCTTCAAAACCTCAGTCCCGCAATCCGACCCTCGATCTACAGCAGACTCGCGCTGCAACCCATCCGATGCCAAAAATTACGTGGCGGGGTTCAATCAGTGCCAGTCAAACAACGTAACTCCCCTACTCATATTTCGGCCAGCAACCAAAGACTATTTAACGCAATATACGCTGGACAATGACGGCACTGGGGCGGGTGGCCGCCGATTCGTAAAAACTTACTCGATCAGTCCTTCCAAATGTGGCACGCTGGCGAGCCGTGAGATCGGGCAAGGTCGACAAGTATTTGTTGGTCATGCCCAATCCGTGGAGCAGGCCTTATCCGCCGATTCTGCGGGAAGGCTTCTACTTGACCAGTATGTAGGCACTTCAGGAGCGGGAAGATTGTTCAGCGCGGGGCCGGCAACACTCTCAACTGGAGCAATCCCATTCATGGCGATGTCTGGGATTTCCTGCTTCCCAGTGATTATTGTCCGATTACGAAACCGCTAGCCTTCATGGCAAGTGACGGCGGCGTCTACCAGGGAACGCCGGAAGACGCTAGTTCCAGAATCGCGACGATGAAGTGGAAGACACGGAGCGAAGGACTTCATGTTCAAACCGCCCAGATGTTGGCCGTTGCGGAACTGCCGTTTCCTCATGGGCCCGACTCTGCGGACCCCCTACTCTATCTTGGCTATCCGACGCAGGACAATGATAGCTGGTGGAGGACAGTAAATGGGACTTGGATGACCGCAAATAGCGCATCGAACCAAGGAGATTCAAACTTTATTGCTGGAGATCAAGCACTCCCACAGGCCATCGCTTGGCGTATTCTGGCGGACAACTATGCAGCATTCTATTCCGGGTCGGGTACTCCGGTCGCGTTTACGCTGAATCGCGATACGCTGGCGAAAGGGCAACCGTTCGACGGCTCTGCGACCATTCAAGCCGTCCAGACTCTCGCAAGTGAGCCGATACCGAATTCACTCGACATGGTGATGCTTGTACAGCTGCCCTTGCCCGACTCAACCGGCAATAAATCAAGCGGAAATCCAGTTCCCGATCCGCCTGGTGGATCCGGAACTGGCCAGCGAATGGCCCTGATACGGAACACGAACTTCAGCGCTGCACCGAACGGGCCGGCTATCTCGTTCTCCGGGTGGCAAATTGTCAACGACAACATACCTACCGGCGCGCGGCGGCTTTGGCTCAGTGGCGGTCATGCGGCCACCCAATTCTTTTTGTATACGGATAGCACCAATTCAGCATGTCCTAGCGGCCTCCAGCGCCTTACTTCAGGTCGCGGAATAGCCGGGCGGACGTCGTGGCAGTGCCTAATCCAAAATCTGCTCGACGACGGAGGTGTCGGCGCGGGTGTGATTCGACAGCAAGGACCCGCATTTGTCGACCCTTTTGATCCCAAGGTAATCGTAGTTGTCGTTCGCGGCGCCGCAGGGTCGCCTAATACTCTTCAGATATCACTCAATACCGGTAGGAATTTTTGTCAGATGCCCCGGTTGACGGCACTCGTCACGGAGTCAGGACGATATAACCTTGTGGGATCGTATAATCCCGAAGGTCCTTTCACGGACGTAAACTCCCGCTTTCATGGCTACCCTCTGAGCGTACCTTCACATGTGGCGTTCGATCGGCACAATCCGTCGAAGATGCTCGTCGCGTCGCCCTACACGGGCCTCTACTTAGGTTCAGTCTCCCGGCTTCCCCAGAACCCGGGGGTCTGTTTCGAACGGTGGAACGACCTAACACCATACCTTCCGTCGTCGCGGTCTTACATCAGTCAGTCGGCTATTTTTGGCAATGCAGCAATCGTGTCGACGGAAGGCCGCGGCGCCTACGAAGTTTCCAAACTAAACGCTGCCCTGCCCGCCAGTTATTTCGAACCCGAGTCTTCCGCTTCTGTAGCCGGGCACTTTGCGATTTTGCATCAAGCGAACGGACCGGTGATGCCGTGGGGCGCAGTACTTGTGACTTGGCGAAATTTGGTTTCGTCCGATAGACCGCTGGTCGAACGAATTCGCTCGGATGAAAATGGTCGCCTGTTTCTCCCAGCCGTTTTTGTGCCCGGAAGGTACATCATGGACTTGAAGTTCTTGGGCGACGGAGCGATTACGCCTTCGACTGTCAAATTCGAACTGACAGTTCAGTGATGAGGCACTCACGTTTTAAGAAACTATGCGTTACGCACCGGCGGGAAACCTGCCGTCCCAAACGTTCCACTCAGGCCTCGCAGATTGTCTTACTCATTACCTCAGAGTCGGGGCGGTCGCTTTTCGAATCGTCGCCAATGCGGAAGTAATCCGGGAGACCCTCAGCGCTTAAGTCCTCGGGGTCCAGAAACGGGCTTCTCGGAAGTTATAGGGCAGGGTGTCGACCCTCCGCACAACATTTGCTAGTCAAAAGGAGCGGTGGCCGGCTGGACCGCCCCGTGGTCTAGAACGACTGCGAGAACCGAGCCTCCAGGAACTCTCCAAGCTTCGCGGTGGCCTTGAATTGTGGGATAGGCTCGAGTGCCTTGAATGCCGAGGTGAACGCATTCGAGAGACTCCAAATGGTCCGCGGTTTGAACTCCTCGTACTTCGGCTCGAAGTAGAGGTCGTGAACCGTACGCGCGAGGTGTTTGGGAGACTCCAACTTCGCTTCGACGAACGCTTCGTAGATGACTACCTTGGCGGTGAAGTCCGTCAGTTCACTCCTCTGCCAGGCCTCCACCTGCTTTCGCATCGGCTCGAAATTCCGCTGCATTCGGTTAACGCCGACCGAGAGACAGTCGACGAGCGAGAAAGACTTCGAGTGCTTTGCGAGCACCGGGGTGAACACGCCCGGGACAATGTTGCCGAAATTAACTCAGCCGCTCTCGCATGTGCCCTCCAAGTGCAAGCGGGTGCGATCTGCGCGACGTGTTTGTTTCTCGGGCGCAGGTGGTCCCAAGCTCATCGAAAGATAACCTAAAGTCTGCGGAATTGAGATCCGCGTGCAATACGTCTGCAGCGGTTGGGACGAACTCGCCTGCTCAGAAATATAGTTTTAGGGCGAACTGGATAATTCGTGGCGCGACACTGGTGTTTGAAATTACACCGAATGCAGGATCGGGATTGAAGCCGACCACGCCATTGGCGGGGTTCGATATGCAGTCCACTCCCGCCAGGCACACCGAGCCAGCGTCCAAGATTTGCGGCAGCGCAAATGACGGGGTGTTAAAGGCGTTGAAGAACTCCGCCCTGAACTCGAGAGATCGGGTGTCACTGTGTCCGAAAGGGATCTTCTTAATAATTGAGATGTCGAAATCCTGCTGCGCCGGGCCCTTTACATTCCCGATGCCGCCGTTGCCGAACGCAGTTGCAACGCCGTCCGCTCCGATAATCGGTGGCGCGGTGAAGCAGGAAGAATTGAAGTAACCATTTAGCCTGCTGTTGACCGACCCCTTGGTCACAAGTTGGCTGGTAGTGCAGCCTGCAACCTGAGCGCGGTCTTGATCCGCCCCAATGATGCCGAATGCATTCAGCTCGTTGCTTCCCAGGATCGTAAGCTTCTGCCCATTTTGAAATGTGGTCACGCCGGCCACGGACCATCCAGATAAAACCCGGCCTAAGGCGGAGAAATGATTTGCCGGGGAAGGCAGATCGTAGACATAGCTGATGACGAAGCGCTGCGGCCGGATGAAGGAGTCAAATCCATAGTTCGAGCGATTAGTTTGATTGCCCTGAAGAGCGCCTCCGTCGAGCGTTCCATTCACGTAACCGGGAGAGCTTTCAAGGGCAGAAGCCCAGGTATAGGAGGCGAGGAATTGCAGGCCATGGCTAAAGCGATGGTTCACACTCACGCCCAGGGCGTTATACCACGATGCGCCCGCGCTCTCGACGGTGTTTGCGGCCGACGAATTAAAGCCCTGAATCGGCTGGCGCAACGTAAGATTGGCAAGAGTGTTGTTGTTCTGACCGTTAATGGGCGTTACGGTGGCATCCACTGCCTGATCGAAAGCACGGACTTGAATCAACTTCGATCCGCGCGAGCCGTGGTAGCCGATGTCCAGCACGGTATCTCGGGAGAGGGCTGCCTGCACATCCATGCTGTACTGTTGGATGATTGGCGGCCTGAAATTCGCCGGGAAAATCGTTGGCGTCAAGCTGGTATTTGGCGAATAGACTGGGAAAAACGGAAGCGGAGGAGTGGTTGGGAATGCGTTAGCAATGCCGGGAAAGAAGAATTCCCGCAGCATTCCGTACGGTGGCGATGCGACTAGCTGGAAGAACGGCTGTCCGGTGGTGCGCGTGTAATAGATTCCATACCCTCCGCGCAAGACCATGCGACTTGTACCCGGAAGCTGCCAAGCAAATCCAACCCTGGGCTCCCACCCGTTCTGGCCAACGTTATTTAAAGCAGTGTTTGTGGAAGCCCGAGTCGGGATGCTTCCATCCGGCCCGCTTGGAAGTGTGCCGTGGAAATTCGATGCGACCACATATCCTTGCAGGGTCCCTTGCATCGGGGGAACCGGATTGGCGGCAGCGATATTAAAAGTAGATGCCCGGCCCAGCATCTCACCCAACTGTCCCTGACGCTCGTAACGGAAACCCAGGTTAAGAGTCAGGCGCGGAAGCACCTTGTAATCATCCTGAACATACAGGTCGCCGTTCCAGGCACGCCACTCACGCCCGAATAAACCCGGTACGTCGACGCTGACGAGCGGATTGCCAGCGAGAAAATCGTTGAATGAGAGGTAGGCGAGCGCAGCCAGGAAATGAAAATTCGGTTCATTGATCTGAGCGCGATCAATTCCGCCGCCCAAATGCAGTGAATGTTTTCCACGGACGTAGGTGACCGAGTCATGGAAATTGTACGAGTTCTGAAACAATGAGACTCCCTGGCCATTGCCGCCTAAATTGAAGGCTCCCTGGACCAGAATCTGCGGAACGACATTGTCAAAGTCCGGAGCAGGTACACAGAGGCTGGCCAGGGTTATCGGGCCGGTGCCGGCACACCCCGCCGAGTTGGCAAAACTGGTCGTCGGATAAGCTTGGTTCAAAATGCCGGTGGTGCGGTGATATCCCAATATTGCCTGGTTGAGCAGACGATCGTTGAACGCGTAGGTGTGAGTGAGAGAAAAATCCCGGAATCCGTTGCTGATGGTTTGCGGAAAACCGGGCACGGTAACCGCGGAAATGCCAATATTGTTACCGGGAAACGCGCTTGTCTGATTGCTATCCAGGAAGAAGAACTTGCCGGAAAAATGGCTCTTGTCGGTATGATAAAAATCGAGACTGCTGACAAATTGATTTTCGGTGTAAGGACACGGCGAACTGAAACTAGCCGTTCCGCCGCTTTGCGGTGCAGGAATAACGAACTGGCCGTTCGGCAACTGCGCATTCAGGACGGCTAGTGCGGTTGGGTCGATCGTCGGCACGCCAAAGGTGCTTTCCAGCGCCGCCGCGGTGCGGTCGCTGGCATTGTTGGTCAAACCGACAGGCAAGCTACCACCGCTTAGGCAGCCACCGCTGACATCAAGGCCATCTTTTTCTCTCGTTCCTTGATACGACACGAAAAAGAAAACCTTGTCCTTTATGATCGGGCCGCCCAAAGTGCCGCCAAACTGATTTTCGTTCAGGACGCCCCGTGGCTGACCGTGTGCCTTCAGAAAAAAGTCATTGGCGTTCAGAGCCGTATTTCGAAAATATTCCCACACGTTCCCATGAAGGTCATTGGTTCCGGACTTGGTAACTACATCCACGTTGGCGCCGGCGTTCCTCCCGTAAGACGCATCATATTGTCCGGTTTGCACCTTGAATTCCTGAATCGAATCCGGATTGGGCACGGGAATCCCCCCACTCAACGCTCCTGACCCCATAAGGTCGTTAACATCGGCGCCATTCATCTGGAAATTGTTATCGTTAACGATGTTGCCGGACGTCGAATATTCGAGGCCGACATTGCCACGACCGATGCTGGCAGCATCGGTGATCTCGGAGGAAACGCCCGGGGAAAGCCCCAGAATCTGCATGTAATTGCGAGTGACCAGCGGCAGGTTCTCAACCATACGCTGATCGGTGACGTTCCCCAGCGCACTGGACTCGGTTTGCACGAGTTCGGGGATATCCTGCACCGTCACCTTCTCGGAGATGGCGCCGACTTGTAACCGCATATCCAAGGGCACGGTTTCAGTGACGTGCACCTCGATTTTCTCAACTACTACCGACTTGAATCCCTTTGCCGAAACCTCCAGTTCGTAGGTGCCTGGCTCCAGGTATGGAACCAGATAACCTCCGTTGTTCTGTGTGATTACTGTGCGGGGCTGTCCCGTGGCTAGACTGGTGACTTTTACTGAGGCGCCAGAGATAACCCTGCCACTTGGATCAGTCACAGTTCCCTTTAGCGCACCCGTCGCTGCAGTCTGCGCAACGACGAATCTACCCGGCCAGAGCAGAAGACAGACCAGGGCGGCCCGCACGGCAAGACCGAGCGTATGACGAAAATAGACGTTTTGCCAGCCGCACCCAGAATTCGATCTAAACATGGCGGTCTCCGTTTTCGGGCAGGTTTGGGCCCGGTCACTGCCCCCGTTTAACAGACGTTCTTACACCGAGCGCTGCAACATTGCAAGAAAATTATCACTGAATGATGATTTATAAATCGTTTATGCACTATTTGATGCACAGCTTACACAGCGAACGCCCGCCTGGGACGGGAACGGTCAGTATCGAAAAAAAACTGTGCGGACGCCACCAGAACGTCCCTTGGTGGAGCAAGCCAAAGGCCGGTTTAATAGCGCAGACTCCAATGCAGCATGTTCCAGGTATAAACGAACCACACGAATGCCACACACGCGAGAGCTATCAGGGTGTCGCCGGGCTTGCTCCAAAACCAGCGCCCCTGCTCACGCCACGACAGGAACGCGCTATACACCGCCGCCAGCGTTCCCAAAACTCCCAGCCAGCCTACGAGTTGAATGATTCTCAACAAGGGGTTGAAGCGCGGACTCAGTACGCCAATATCCTTTTCTGCCATAGAAAAGAACACTGCCAGGCCGCACAGAAATAGAAGATCGAATAAACACGCCAGACGCACGATGAGGCGAAGACGGCGCTGTTGAGGCGTGAGATTCAATGTCTTGCCGTAGTGCCTGCGGATAAGAGCCCCAACGGGCCAAAGCAGCAAAGTGAGAAGCAACACTCCGATAACGCAGAGGATCAAAGGCACGTTCCACGCACTGTCTTCGTTCCATGGCGAGCGTTGAAACACAAAAACGGGAAAATCGGTGACCAGTACCAATTGGCCGGTCTGATCGCGCTTGAAGCCAACGCGATCTTGCTCATGAACAGCGCGGAACATCAGTGGACCAATCTCCTCCAGCTTCTTGGGCTGTCCACTTGGATCTTTTATAGAATCGACCGTGATCCTGCCATCTGAATCGGACGAAACCTTTGTCTCGCCCAAGACATTCGACACCTTCAGAATGGTCGTTTCCGAGCGGCGGCTGATCAGGTACCTGCCGGAAACCAGGCGGGCATCCGCTGCCGTGGTTGGCTGAACCGGCGCAGCTGGAGGATCGTAGGGGAAGTAGCGATCCAGAAAAGCATGCCACACGGCTTCGCGAGCACGGGTTTCTCCTTTTCCGGCGCTGTTATAAGAGATGAAAAATCCGACCCCGGCATCCACGATCAAGTGCAGGTCGCTGTGGAAGTACTGGGTATCGCCAGCATGCCCGATAATTCTGTGCCCATTCCTGGTCTCTTCGTAGAAGCCGAGGCACATCCCGTTCATTTCCGGCAGATTTGAAAACTGGCGGGTGTGCATCATCTGA
>Ga0209647_1000243_pt1 | contig 50949 bp, 42 predicted proteins | sample GraSoi_2013_60cm_FD_185827 | JGI IMG/M metagenome (GOLD analysis project Ga0209647, IMG submission 185827) | Grasslands soil microbial communities from the Angelo Coastal Reserve, California, USA - Sample 9_17_2013_60cm (SPAdes) (version 2) | ecosystem: Environmental > Terrestrial > Soil >...
TGCGGGTCAAGGAGGTGCTAAAGGGTTCGAAAAGCCGTTTAATCGGTCCGAATTGTCCGGGGATCATCACCCCCGGTGAATGCAAAATCGGCATTATGCCGGGGTATATTCATAAGCGGGGCAACGTTGGTGTTATTTCCCGGTCCGGTACTCTGACTTATGAGGCCGTGTGGCAACTTACGCAGCGAGGGTATGGGCAATCGACCTGTATTGGCGTTGGTGGGGATCCAATCCACGGAACTTCGCATCTGGACGCGGCAAAAATGTTCGCCGAAGATCCGGAAACGAAGGCGTTGATATTGATCGGGGAAATCGGCGGGACGGGCGAAGAAGAGGCAGCGGCTTGGATCAAAACGAATTTTAAGAAGCCGGTATGCGCGTTTGTTGCGGGCGCAACTGCTCCTCCCGGACGGAGGATGGGGCACGCCGGTGCGATTGTGGCCGGGAGTAGCGGAACGGCGGCCGCTAAGATCGAAGCGTTGAAAGCTGCAGGCATTGCTGTAGCAGAAACGCCTGCCGCAATTGCCGAAACGTTAATTAAGGTATTTAAAAGTTAATCATAGCTCCGTAGGAGCGGAATCTTTATAGCTAGGTTAGAGGTTATGAGCCAGTTTGCGAAAGGATTAGAAGGGGTGATCGCTAACGAGACCCGATTGGGCGACGTCCGCGGACAAGAGGGTCAGCTCATCTATTGCGGCTATGAAATTAACGAGTTAGCCGGCAAGGTTTCCTTCGAAGAAGTTATCTTTTTGTTATGGAACAACCGGCTCCCTAAGCAGGCCGAGCTAACCGAACTTAAGCAACAATTGGCCGAAGAACGTGAGCTACCGGCGCCGGTTGTCGAGTTTATTAAAACAACCCCGCGAACGGCTCTCCCTATTGATGTCCTTCGAACCGCGATTTCAATGCTCGGCTTGCATGATCCTAGCCTTTTATTGGACGACACTTTGGCGGCGAACCAGCGGAGAGCGATCGCTATCCAAGCCAAGGTCAGCGTGATCGTCGCCTACTTCCACCGAGCCAGAAACGGTCTCGACTTGCCCAAGATAAGAAAGGATCTCGGGGAAGCCGCCCATTTTCTCTATTTATTGGATGGCATCGAGCCGTCCCCAAAGAAAGTTGAGACCTTGGATGTTGCCTACGTTTTACACGCTGAACATGGAATGAACGCGTCAACGTTCAGCGCCCGGGTGACCATATCGACTCTAACGGATATTTATTCTGCAATTACTGCGGCGATTGCGACCTTGAAAGGCCCATTGCATGGAGGCGCCAACGAAGGCGTAATCCATATGTTGCAGGAAATCGGTGAGCCGGAAAATGTCGACGCTTACGTAGAAAAAACCTTGGCGGAAAAGAAGCGCATCATGGGGATCGGCCATCGCGTGTACAAGGTACTTGATCCTCGGGCCCCCCATCTGCAGCGCATGGCGGTCGAGTTAAGCCGAGAACTCGGTGAGCCCAAGTGGATTGCAATGTCTGAGCGGATCGCCCAGTTAATGAAAGAGAAGAAGGGTCTATACGCCAATGTCGATTTCTACTCGGCGACTGTCTATTATTCTCTCGGCATTCCGACCGATCTTTTCACGCCGATCTTTGCGATCTCCCGGACCGCAGGTTGGACGGCGCATGTCCTGGAACAGCTCTCCGATAATCGGCTGTACCGGCCGTTGAGCGAATATATCGGCGAGCCAGTCGGCCGAAAATTCGTGCCGATTGATCAACGGTAACAATTGATTCTGTAAAGACCTCCGCGTGGTGGGGCGAGGCTCCCGAATCACTCAGAGCTGTGATCGATGTCCACGAATACTTCCCGATGGACGAACGTTCGTTGGTAAAGGGCGGACTGACGCAGGCCGAACTGGGTGATTTCCAAAAGGCCGACACCTACTTCAACCAAGCCTTCAAGTGGGACCCGAACTTGGGACAGATCTATGCTTTGTATGGCGCTCGACTTCAGCTCGAGGGCCGCAACCAAGAGGCAATCAATTCCTACCACCGCTCGAACGAATTGAGCGGTAACCCGATAGCCTCAGGCGGGTTAAAACAAATCGAAGAAAGCATGAAGCAACGGCTTCATTAGCGACGGGCTCGCTTACTCCAGGACGAGCGAAAGCTCGCTTGTACCGTTTTCGCAGGTGCCGACTGGCGGTTTCAGGCTTAAAAGTCTTTCCTTTGTGCGCGCTTTAGTGAACTTCCTGCGTCGTTTAGGCTCTCAAGCGGCTAAGGTGCTTGCCTTCATTGGCCGGCACCCAACCCCAGTCTTGGTGTTGCCCTCTCTTTGGCTTCTCGTCCGATACTTGCCGTTTTGGAAGGACATCGATGCCACGGTGCAACTGATCGCACCGGCGTATGACGACAATATTCTGCATTTTCCCCCGATTTACTCGTTCCTTGGCCGGATCCCATTTCTGATCATCGACAGCCTCCTTAATGGGCATGTGCCCGGAATTTTCGAGCGCCAACATCCATCGCTCATTGCAGTCTACGGTTTGGTCGGGCTCCAGCACATCGCGCTCTGGATCGCTCTCCGTTATTTCTTGCTAGCGTTCCCGGCGCGAGCTGTTGCCCGTGGCGCTATCGCCATCCTATTGGCGTCGATGGCCAGCTTTTACACATTCGCTCATACCTGCGGTTCCGAGGCGATGACGCCAATCACCTATTTCCTGGTTTTTGGGGCTGGGATCCGTGCTTTACTCAACCGGGCGAATTGGGTCTCCTGGGTGACTTACACAGCAGCACTCTTCCTGGCGGTCGGGTCGCGACACATCAATCTGATCCTCGCCGCCTGGTTGCCGGGAACCGCCGTTCTATTGGCGATTTGGCCGTCTCTCCCGTTCCGGACTAGCCGGGTAAATCCGCCGGCCGATTTGCGCCGTTCCCGCTCGTTCCCAACGCTGACGGCGTTGACGGCGTTGCTCTGCAGCTTGGCCGGGCTCGGTGCCGCGAAAATCGTAGTTACTACCCTGTGCCACCAGTTCGGGGTGGTTGAGCGTTCTAGTCTCGGATCAGCCACGAGTGGCCGTATCGCAACTTGGGTGGACAGGCTTTCTGCCGAAAAAAAGCAGAATCTACTCTCTTCCGTCGAACGTCTAACGAATGATCCACTCGTCAAGCTGGCGATCCAGTTTCAAATCGAAATCGGTTCCTATGATAATGGAACTGGATCGGCGTTAGCAGCAACCTTGCGCGAACGTGGATTCGAAGGCGAGAAGCTGTTGGCTGAAAGGGATCAACTGATTAGCCAATCGTCACTTTGCTTTTATCGAACGTTAAACCCGGGGCTGGTTAAGGAAATTGTAAACGACTTTTGGCACGGTTTCCTGCCGACTAACGATCAAGGGATCGCGATCGCCGCCCCGAAAGCCACGTTCTTTTCGTTGGATCGCATTGAGCAAAATCCGAGCGACTGGGCTGGAGTTAGCGACTTACCCATTTTCGTTCCAGCTAATGCGAAACCGACGCTGGCACGTGCAACCAAGGACATTATGATCCGGCACTGGCGGTGGATGCCGATTTTGGTGTGGAGCCTACTATTTATTGGCATCGGTGCCTGGCGCGTGGCCAGGGGTCTCCTTCCCGGAAGGTATTTGTTCATCGGGTTGAGCGTGTGGGCCGCCGGAACCCTGGTTTATGCCGCTAATTGTGTTTGCATTTATACTCTGCCTCGGTATGCGTTGCCGTTATTGGTGGCCGCGATTGCATTTGGATCTCTGGTAAACGCCGGTTCGATGGCCGCGGAGAGGGCGCTGCCGGGCAAAGGTGTAAAGGACTGCTGAGAGTGCTTGTACTTTTAAGACTGCCTGATCAAATCTCTCAACTTGATCTTTAATGCATCTCCCGTGAGCCAAAGCGAAGATCAGATGGACCAGGCGGCCATCCACCGGCAGGGTGGTTGTCGACTAACGATTCTAATGCCTTGCCTAAACGAGGCTGAGACTATCGAGTCATGTGTCCGCAAGGCTTTTCGGAGCCTGGACCAGCTGAATCTGGCCGGCGAGGTCGTGGTTGCCGATAACGGAAGCACCGACGGATCGCGGGAACGGGCCGAAGCTTTGGGAGCTCGGGTGGTCCCGGTTAGCGAACGGGGATACGGTGCTGCGCTACAGGCCGGAATCATTGCGGCAAAAGGTGATTGGATCGTGATGGGAGATGCTGACGATAGTTATGATTTCAGTCATCTCGCACCGTTCATTAGCAGACTCGACGAGGGGTATGACCTGGTGATGGGCTGCCGGCTCCCCCAGGGTGGCGGCAAGATTATGCCGGGTGCTATGCCCTGGAAACATCGCTGGCTTGGTAACCCCGGGCTGTCCTGGCTCGGGCAGCTCTTCTTTCAGGCGCCAGTCACCGATATTTATTGCGGCCTGCGAGCTTTTTCCCGAGCAGCGATTCTCCGGCTTAACCTCTTGGCTCCCGGTATGGAGTTCGCCTGTGAAATGGTAATAAAAGCGACCCTCCACGGACTCCGGATCACCGAGGTACCGATAACGCTCTATCAAGATGGTAGAACCCGGGCCCCGCACCTCCGGACCTGGCGTGATGGATGGCGGACCCTTCGGTTTATGCTGCTGTTTTCACCCCGCTGGTTGTTCCTCTGGCCGGGTTTAGTTATCTTTTTCATTGGAACAATCGGCATGTTGCTGATGTCCGGTGGTCCCCTGGTACTTGGGCAGATTCACGCCGAAAGGAATTCCATGTTGGTCAGCGGAATGCTCATGTTGGTCGGTTACCAAGCCATTTTCTTCGGCCTGTTCACCAAGATCTACTCCCAATCGATGGGGTTACGCCCAGAGGACTCTCGGCTAGAACGCTGGTTCAAGCTTTTTTCGCTCGAGAAAGGGATACTATTCGGGCTCTTTCTGGTTGCCTCGGGCGGGGTGGTCCTAGTAGTCGCGATGGCGAGATGGTCAGCCGTTCATTTCGGATCATTGGAGGGGGATGAGCTCACTCCCCGCCTTGTAATCTGGAGCGTGATCGCCACGACGCTGGGAATCCAGACTATTTTCAATAGCTTCTTTATTAGTGTCCTTGGGCTGCGCACGGGTGGCACGGCGATTGGTGGTTAGCGATTGTTGCGGGGTGGCTAGGGAAAGTAATCAGTAATCAGTAGGTCAGTAATCAGTTCGGACGGCGCCTGAACGACTCTTGTCTGATTACTGACTTACTGGTTACTGATTACTTTTGCGCCACGCCTAGGCGGGTTCTGACGTGTAGATTGTGTCGCTTCCTGTCCCTCTATAGTCACCAGCGTCCCAATCGGTGTCTGATCGAACACACCTTTAGCAACCGTTTCTTCCCCTATACGGATACAGCCATGGCTGGCAGGTCGACCCGGATTGACTCCCTGATGAATTCCGTACTCGCTAAATGATAGCCGCAGGAAATACGGCATTGGTACCTTATAGATGGTCGATTTTTGCATCCTTACTTTGTCGGTGACCAAGTAGTGCCCTGGCGGAGTGTCATAACCACGCTTGCCCGTGGAAATCTTTCCGCTGATCACCGGGCTACCGTCCTTGTAGAGGACGACTTGTTGGCGGCTGAGTTCGATCACGATCGAGAAATGGGTTGAGAGTGGATCGGATTCCATCAGCTGGCGAGCGAGTTCTGGATGCTCCATTCGGGCGGCGTACTGAGCGGCGACCCATCCCCACTGCGATTTGACGAAAAGCTTCGCCCCGTGAGCGAGCAGAGCGGAGCAAATTTCGTTTTCACCTAGACTAGCCGCGAGGATCAAGGGTGTGGCCTTGGCTTCCTCTGCGCAATAGTGGTATAGCCGGTGGGAGTGAAGGTCTAGTTCAGCGAGTCGGGCAGGCGTCAGATCGACCTTTCCGTCTGGGTTCGCACTTCCGTCCAGGGCCGCGGTACACTCCGTGGCATCATTGGCGAAAATAGCTTCCTCGAGTTGACGCTGGCGGGCCGTAGCGGCCGCCTTGGTCGCGTCCTCGCAACTGGAGTTAAGTAGCAAGTAGAACAGCAGTATAGCCGGCGTCATAACTGGTCTGGCGCGACACCGAACGACACAATCGTCCATTTTGGCACAAAATTAAAGTGCCCTTGAAGCCGTCAGCAGAGCTACTCACGGCTAGCAAGTAGTAGTCGATATAGTTGTATCCCCCAGAACGCTTACCGTAATAGCGTAGTTGCGGGAGCGGGGGCGAGGAAAAAGAAGGAGTTCAAGGAGTACGAGGAGTACAAGGAGGAGGAACCAGGAACAGAAGTGGCCCTGCTTCTCCTGGGTTCTGGCTCCTTGCTCCACCTCCTTGTACTCCTCGTACTCCTTGAACTCCTTGTACTCCTTGAACTCCTTGTACTCCTTCTTCGTGCAGCTATTCCTCTTTTATGCGGATCATCGACGCTCACATTCATTTCTATCCGGAAGAAGTGTCAGCAGATCCACTGAAGTGGGGGACGGCACACCGAGAACCTTGGTGGACTAATTGTGTGGCGCCGGTTGGACGCAAGTCGCTACAAGGGTGGGCCACCTCGGCTGTCTTGTTACGAGATATGGACCGCGCCGGCATCGAGAAGTGCGTCCTGATGGGATGGTATTGGGAAAACCAAGAGACCTGCGACCTACAAAACCGCTGGTTTATTGATTTGGTAAAAGCGTACCCGGATCGGCTGTTGGCGTTTGCTGCCGTCCAACCCGCAGCGAAACGATCGGCATTGGATGCGTTAGAGAGGGCCCTCGATGCAGGGCTGTGCGGCATCGGCGAACTATTTCCTCAAGCACAGGGGTTTAGTTTCGATGATCCTTATTTTGCCCGCGTCCTGCGGATCGCTACCGAGCGCAGGAGGCCGGTCAACTTGCACGTTACCGATCCGCTCGTTCGCACTTCCGCGACCATTAAACCTACGCCACTGCTAGACTTCGTACGACTGGCCGAAGAATTTCCGACGACAAAGCTGATTCTGGCGCACTGGGGCGGCGGTCTGCCCTTTTATGAACTGAACCCGCGTGTTCGCCGGATTTTACAAAACGTCTCTTATGACTGCGCTGCTTCGCCGCTCCTCTATGACAAGCAGATCTTTCGGCAGGTAGTTGATTTAGCCGGTTCCGACCGCGTTTTATATGGTTCTGATTATCCGTTACTTTTGTATCCGCGTGAGCAGCAACTACCGGAATTCAAGCAACTGCTCAACGACGTTGTTACCGCCGGGCTTACTATAGAGGAACAAGAAAAAGTCCTGGGCAAGAATCTGTTGCGCCTGCTGGGGAGCGACTAGTATGATGGGTATTGATCGTTGTCGTCGGTCTGCTCTTCCCAGGTCTTCTTAATCTTAGCGTTGGTTCTATGGGCCGGAGGTTTTCCTGACGGCCGAAATTTGTAGTCGTAGACCTGCCACTTACCGCTGATTTTTTCCACAAAGACAGATTCTTCGCCGGGAGTGGTTCCCAGGAACGATGTACTGAAAACGAAGTTTATTCTGGCAGGTTCATCCGGTGTACCGCTCAGCTTTTGGCCATCCTTTGTCACTAAAGATCTGATGACCGGTATACCATAGTTACCGCGGTTGTCCTGCATGCCTTTTACCCAGGTCGGGCCGGCGACTCCGTTCTTTAGCGGCTGAGCGAAGTGACTGAGTGCGTAATCGTAATCGGAGTCATCACACAGGGTGAGGAAACCGGTTGCGACTGAGTAAGCGGCCAACTGCTGAGAAGACGGGTTGTTTGCGCATCCCGGCAGGAGCAGGATAGCAACCATAACGAAAAGAGACCGGGTATACCAACTCATGGGGAAGTTTCCTCGGTCTCGGCCAATGTGTTTCGCGGATGGCGAATATCGCGCGCCTCGGCGATGTAGACCACTTCATTTGCGATATGCTCTGCCAGATAGGTGATCTCTTCGAGACTTTGGGCCAAAGCCATTAGATTGACATAAATTCGTGATCCGAAAGGGCGCTCCTCGAGTAGTTCAGTGAATTTCTCGACGAATCCTCGGCCTGCTGCAGCCACGGATTCAGTTTGTCCTAATACTCGGCCGGCCGATACGGCGTCAATCTCGCGGAAGGCAACAATGGCCTCGCCGAAGAGACGCAGCACAGCATCAAAGTGAGTTAAGAGGGATTCTTGTTCTTCCACGGGAAAAGAATCCTCGGCCATTTTTCTCGAGCGCCGAGCAATCATCACGGCGTGGTTGGAGGCTCTCTCCAGGATACTGCTGAGCTTGATGGTCGCCAGAACAGTGCGCAGGTCCGTGATCATCGGCTGGTAACGAATCAAGATCTCGGTTCCGAGTCGATCGACCTGCTTTTCTAAGAGATCGACCTCATCGTCGTCTGCGATCACCGCTGCCGAGAAATCCTCGTCGCGTTCCGCGAACCCGGCCCTGGCGTTGGCCAAATTGCGAATCACGAGATTGGCCATGAGCGTTACATCTTCTTTCAACGAGTTCAGCGCCTGGTCGAAACCGGGCAGATAGTGCTTGAGGCCAGATGCTGACATACGCAAAGCGTAATGGTTTTAGTGCGTTTCGCAAACGACCGGAAGGGCGGAGTCGCTTAAAGCTCGTCCGCATAGCAAATAGCAAATAGCAGATAGCAAAAGTTCAACGACCCGCCACTGGGCGCCGAGCGTGCGGATCTGCTATTTGCTATTTTCTATTTGCTATTGCGAACGAGCTTCAGGCGAGTCCGCCCGCCGTTATCCACGTAATCGCCGGCCGATGAAACTCATCGCTAACACAAAAAAGATCAGCACTCGCCGGCTTTCGAAGCCTCGCTCCCGACGCTTATTCCACGCGCGTCGAAGCAAGATCTGCGTCGATCTTGTTTCGCCAATGACCGATGCTCTTGCCGTAGTGTCGGGCGTTTTTGGCGCCCCAGAGTCCCATCTCTTTAAGAACGGGTCGAAGGCGTTTGCCGCGTTCGGTCAAAGAATATTCCACCTTAGGCGGCACTACTTTGTAAACTTTTCGATGCACCAAACCGTCTTCCTCCAGTTCACGAAGCTGCTGGGTCAACATCTTCTTGCTGGCGCTGGTGACCAGTTGCCGCAGCTCGCCGAAACGTAAAACTTTATTGGTTTCGAGGTAATAGAGCAGGAGCGGTTTATACTTCCCGCCGATCACCGCCAGCGTGATTTCCACCGGGCAAAAAGTAACTGGCTGACGCGGATCTTTGGTTTCCAATGTAATGCTAGGTTACAAAGAGGTGCCTAGTTGGTCAAAACGTATCTAGGGAGTCAAAGATCTCCTTCGTCGGTCGCCCTTTCAGGGCGATGCGCTGTGGGGCATTTTACCCAGGGCTAAAGCCAGGCTAAAGCCCGGGCTAAAGCCCTGGGCTATTCTGTTTTGCCATTTCATGGCAGACGCTTTGCGCTTTTCAGACGCGCACATGCCCAGACTCCGATGCGCCGATACAGCGAGAAACCATTGCTCCAGGTTCGTTGTCCCGGTACGCCACTGTACTTATTCAGCCGTCAGGAAATTTCTTCCGGCGAACGAACGAAGCCGTGAATGAGTATATCACTATCGAACCTTTCAAATCGGCATTGATGCAGAATCTTAGCAGCGGCATTGTCGGGTACACCATTGCCGCCGAAGGAGGGCCTATCTCCGCCTGTTAGCAAAGGAGCAAAGAAACTCCAGAGCTCGTCGATGAGGTCTGCGTCTAATAGTTCCCCGAGGAGATCGCCACCCCCTTCAACCAGAAGCCGGGTTACACCGCGTTTACCCAAATCGGCTAAGATTTCGTCCCATGATCTGTCGCGAAAAACCAATGTGCGTTCCCGGAAATTGTCTGTCAGCAGCTTCGATTCGGGTGGCAACGCGCCGGTACGGGTCACGATCACACGCCAAGGTTGTCTGGCGCCTCGAATACCGCGGACGGTTAAACGAGGGTTATCCTGGCGTAAAGTTTCCGCGCCGATCATGATGGCATCTACGGTTGCGCGGAGCCGCTGTACCCGCCGATGCGCCGCTTCTCCGGTTAAAGCGGTTGATTCACCCGGCGGCCGCGTGATCCGTCCATCGAGAGATTGGGCTATCTTAGCAATAACCCAGGGCCGCCCCGAACTGATCCATCGATCGAAGCCAACATTTAAGAGGCGACATTGGTTTTCGAGGATGCCCGTTGTCACCCGGATCCCAGCAGAACGCAGACGCTCGATTCCTTTGCCCGCGTGAACGGGGTTACGATCAATTGAGCCGACCACGACCCGTTCTATTCTGGTGGCGATGATCGCATCAGTACAGGGCGGTGTTCGGCCGAAAGTCGAACATGGTTCTAGAGTGACATAAAGGGTGGATCCGCAGATGGCAGAAGCCGGAGCTTTACTTAAGGCTTCGATTTCGGCGTGTGGCCGGCCGGCTTTGCGATGGTAGCCCGTACTGATTAACTTTCCGCCTCCTACGAGAACCGCTCCAACCGCCGGGTTAGGGCTGCAACGGCCAAGGCCTTTCTCGGCCTCGCGGAGCGCGATCCGCATCCAGTTGGTGTCCACGGTTATAGGTTATAGGTTATAGGTTATAGGTTATAGGTTATAGGTTTTAAGTTGTAGGTTTTAAGTTCGAGTTTTTCCAGCTGGCGTTCTCGCTAAGGAGTTCAACGGTCGGCGCCTGCGTCGCTTCGGAATCGGACTTGAACGACGTTCGTATTTTCGGCCGCGTTTACTTGATGCCTTAAGGTATCTGGCCAGGCCGCCAAGTAGTCGAGCCGCTGACTCTGCCATCACATCCAACGTTTGGTAGCGTTCCTCTTCGATCAATTCAATATCCGCGCAGTAGATGAGCTGAGCCCTCAGTTCGCCGACCGATCCTTTGCAGATGGTCAAGAACTGCATGAACTCGGCGTTGCCGTCGCGTTCGAACCCTTCAGCGAAGTTCGACAAAACCGAGATCGAGGCTCTCTCCATTTGATCAACCAGACACCGATTACGTCTTAGCGGTACCGATCTAACCAACAACCCAATTTCTCGGACAAAAGCCCGGCAGGCCCTAAAAGCCTCGAAATCGCGAAAGTCCGTGATGTTCGCCATGCGCCCACAATACAGCAAACCCGAAATATCACAACATAGTTTTAGACAGTTATTATATCTGTGTTTAATTCGCCGCGATCTGAACCTCCAACCTCCAACCTCCAACCTAAAACTTAAAACCTGAAACCTACAACCCAAACAGTTGTCGTATCCTAACCAGGAAACTTTCCTTGGTCTGGATGATGGGCGCGATCTCATGGTCAGTTTTCGAGGTAGCGAGCTCCGTTTCTAGCATGGACCGGCGCGTGGACAGAGTCTCGCTGAGCTGATCAGCTAGCCGGGGGTCGTGCCTGAGCAGGTCACGCATCGCGGTCTGATCGATCTCTACGATATCGCAATCTGTCTTGGCGATGACGGTCGCGGTGCGCGGGCTGCCTGTTAATAAGGAAATCTCGCCAAAGCATTCTCCGCTAACGAGCTCGCCCAGAATTGATTCCCGGCCGTCGCGTTGAGCGGTAACGCGAGCCACTCCCGATGAGAGCACGTACATCGATTGACCGGGATCGTCTTGAGAAATGATCTTTTCGCCTTTCCCGAATCGCAAATGCCGGGCGGATTTCGCGAGTACTTGGATCTGGTCGGTCGCCATGTCGGCGAACAACGGCTGGGCTTGGAGCAAAGAAGAAACATGGTCGATCGGCTCTCTCTCCTCCTTAGACCGCATTTCGATGATCCGAGTCGGGTAAGAGAACGGAATGCTCCGCCGGTCAAGCTCGTACCAAATATTCGTCCGTACCGCATCACTGGTAACAGGGAATCGGCGGGCATCATCGACCCAGTATTTTAATTCGTAGTGAATGCCGGAATCATCAAAGCTCATTAGGTACGCGATGGGAGCTGGATGAGGTAGAACGCCTGGCGCAGCCAAAGCGGCTCGAACCAGCGCTTCTTTAACTTGATTAGGCGGGATGGCATACTCGATACTTACGCTGGTGCGAGCGGCATGCACCGGTGTTGGGTTGTACAAGTTAACGATCGTCGCCTTGGCGAGTTGGTTATTTGGGATATCGAAACTGGCGGCGTCCAAATTCCGGAGGCGAGTTGATCGCCAATTGATTTCGACTACCTCGACGTGTTTTCCGTCCAAAATCAGCCAGTCACCGACCCGAAACGCTTTACCCGCTTGGAGACCGAGACCGGCGAATATATTACCTAGCGTGTCCTGCAGGGCTAAACCGAGAACTAGGGCGATTAATCCAGAACCGGCTAATAAGCCAGGAAGGGTTACACCGTAGAAGAGACTCAGACCGGTAAAAAACGTCGTCGCGATCAGGAGAAGCGTTGTGATCTGCGGCAAGAAGGGTGGGATGCGCGCCTGTTCACCGGGATACCCAAAGATAGGCCAGAAGTAGCGGTAAAGCAGGGCATTCAAGGGGAAGGCAGCAAAAAATAGGGCAACCAAACCGATCAGATGTTGCCCCGGGTAATCGAAATGGAACAAAGCGCTAGCGCTAACGATCGCGGCGCCGGCAATAAAAATTTGATAGGTCCACCCTAAACCAACCGCGAATTGGCGCTTTAGGATCCGCCCGATCAACAAACCAACCAGATAAAGGGCAACCGCAGTTAGTAGTAGCACCGCTTCCGGTTGGGCGGCTGATAGAAAGGAATTGATTAGGTTGGACTCGCGCAAAAATGAAAGTGCCATTTAGGCATAGTGTTTAGACAAAGGCGATACCAAAGCGAGGAGCTAGAATGCAGGAGCCAGGAGGCGCTGGGTAAGGCAAACGTTGGGCGAGGAGCGATCTTTTGCGCAAATGATCAGTAGAAAACAGTGATCACTAAAGCCGCGAATCTGAGGCTTACTCAGCTCTGATTACCGACTTGCTGATCACTGATTACTTCTACTGCAGCGCTTCGTTCCAGCGTGTTCCCGACCCAACGCCTCCTGACTCCTGGATTCTGGCTCCTGCTTTGGATGAGCAGGAGCTCATCTCTACCGTCTGTTACGCCGAAACAAATTTTGTCCAGGTACTTCCGTTGTTGGCACTGGCGACCGCAGTTGCAATGAACGCCATCCCGAGCACTCCGTCTTCGACGGTCGGGTAATCGATATCTGGCGGTATCGGCTTTCCTGCTTTCACTGCTTCGACGGCGCGAGCTGCTTCTAAATAGATGTTTGCGAATGCCTCAATAAATGCCTCTGGATGTCCAAACGGTAGTCGGGTAAATCGCTTGGCGGTCTCACTAATGTAACTGTTTCCGCGACGATAAATCTTCCGCGGCGCGTCGGGATATTTTACGACCAGTTCATTCGGGTGCTCTTGATGCCACTCCAGCGAGGCTTTTGTCCCGTAAACGCGGATACTGAGGTCGTTTTCTTCGCCAACCGAGATCTGTGATGCATAAAGCACACCCTTGGCTCCGCCTTGATATCGAACCAGTAGATTGCCGTCGTCCTCCAAGCGCCGGCCGGGAACGAAAGTAGTAAAGTCGGCGCATAGCTCGTCAATTTGGAGCCCGGTGATGTATCGGCCTAAGTTCTCCGCATGAGTTCCGATATCGCCGATACAGCTCGATGCTCCCGTGCGAGAAGGATCCGTCCTCCACGCAGCTTGTTTCTGACCCTCAGCATCAATCGGTTGGATCAACCAACCCTGTGGGTATTCAGCCACAACCTTGAGGATCTTGCCCAGGTCGCCATTCCGAACTAGTTCGCGCGCCTCTTTAACCATTGGGTAACCGGTATAATTGTGGGTCAACGCAAATACCTTGCCCGTTGACTTCACCACTTCGCGCAACGCGTTGGCCTCGGCCAAATCAAACGTCATCGGCTTATCGCAAACCACGTGGAACCCAGCTTCCAGGAAGGTCCTAGCGGGCGGAAAATGGACGTTGTTCGGAGTGACAATCGATACGAAATCGATCCGCTCATTTTCCGGCAGCTTACTCTCTGCGGCCGCCATCGTTTGGTAGTCCGGATAGACCCGCGAAGGATCTAGCCCCAGATCCTCGCCGGAAGCTTTCGACTTGGCTGGGTCGGAAGAAAACGCTCCGGCCACCAGCTCAATCCGTCCGTCTAGTCGAGCCGCCATGCGATGCACTGCGCCGATAAAGGCATCGCGCCCTCCGCCCACCATCCCCATTTTCAATTTTTCCGTCATAAACTCTTTTCTACTGTGCGTGATGTTTGGGTTAGGCCTTCTTGCGTTCAAAAGCGGCATCAAACGCAGCCCGGCTCGGCGCAAAGTCGTAGGATTTTACGTTGCGGCACGATTCCGTCGCACCGTGGATTCGGTCCATCCGGCCATCTTCCCATTCGATCGATAGGGGACCGGAATAGCCGATGTCGTTCAACGCCACGATGATATCCTCGAACCGAACATCTCCGTGCCCGATGGACCGGAAATCCCAATAACGCCGGTAATCGCCAAAATCAGTATGACCGCCGAACACCCCCACATCCCCGTTTCCATGTCCCCACCAGGCGTCCTTCATGTGACAGTGATAAATGCGGTCTTTGAATTCCCGAATGAACTTTACGTAGTCGACTCCTTGGTATCCTAGATGGGAGGGATCATAGTTAAACCCAAAGCGCCGGTGGTGATGCACAGCGTCCAAGGCGCGCTGCGCTGAGCCGATATCAAACGCGATTTCGGTCGGGTGAACTTCGAGGGCGAAGTTCACATCATATTCCTCGAACGCGTCCAGAATGGGTAGAAACCGGCGTCCAAAATCGTCATAACCTTCCTGGAGATAAGTTTGGCTGGTTGGCGGGAATGCGTAACAGGCATGCCAGATACTGGACCCGGAAAAGCCATTAACAACCGGAGGAAACTCCAGGTCCTGAACCGGCTTGGCATCAATAAAATTTCTGCAGGCTTTGGCGGTTGCCTTCATTTGCTCAGCCGCGCGTTGTCTGACTCCCTCCGGATTACCGTCGCCCCAGACATCAGGAGACAAGATGGCTTTGTGCCGTTCATCGATCCGGTCGCAGATGGCCTGTCCGACCAGATGGTTGGAAATGGAAAACGCCGTCAGACCATTTTCAGACAAGATCTGCCAGCGCTCTTTACAATAGTCTTTGGATTCGGCTGCGGCGCTCACATCGAAATGGTCGCCCCAACAGGCCAACTCAAGCCCGTCGAAACCCATCTTTTTTGCCAGTGCTGCGAGATCTTTTAAGGGGAGGTCGGCCCATTGGCCGGTGAACAGGGTTACTGGTCTAGCCATTGCGAAAGGATAAAAAAGTTTGGAGGTTGATTGAATGCTACTAGACGTTTCATCGTCAAAGTCCGCAAGTCGATCGATAGGGAAATCGGCCACGATTAAGAAGTGTTCCAGAAAAGTTCGGCATGGATGCCGTAGCATCGCCTTTATTATCAACAACAAATCAGCCTGATCCCCGAATACTCCCGCTGATCACAGACAGCGAGTTTCTGGAAGAGCGCTGGTATTCCTCACGCGAAGAGTGGATTTTGTTTTTTCACTTCCCATCGCGGGGGCCGTCGCTGGCGTTGCGAAACCGAGAAAATTCCGGATCAGGAAACTCCGTCGTATGATCCCACCTGCGGTCTTTGTCCAGGTAACCAGCGATCAAACGGCCTCAACCCGAGTTATTCAGGGGTCTATTGGTTCACCGGGCAGTAGAGGCGGGTGAGAAGGCGCCGAAGAAGGAGATGCAACTCAAAACTGATAGAACCGCAACATTTGAAATGAAACAATCAATTTCGCTAGACATCTTGGAGACTTCGATTAGATACGCTCAACTAGTTGAATTTCAGTAATTTCAGCAGAAACCAAAGATTTATCTGAAACTTGGTTGGGGGGGGAGCTCGAATAGGTAGGTGGGTGTGCTAGCTGATCCTGAACTAATCGCGATTTGATCCCGGTTCGCTAGCGGCGCGCTTTACCCTGACCGCGCATCAAGAAAAATGGAGGTATGGGTTATGGAAACTGGGTCTCAAAATCGCAAGGACGCAACGCTCTCGTTTGTTATCCCGCTTAAAGACGAGGCGCCAACGCTACAGGAATTATTTAATAAGATAGCCGAGCACGCATCAGCGCAGACCTCGCTCTGGGAGGTAATCTTTGTCGACGACGGCAGCACCGATAACAGCTGGGACGTTATTCGGGAGCTGGCCGCCGAAAATCCCGATCGCATCAAGGCGATCCGATTCCGGCGAAACATGGGCAAGGCGGACGCCTTAGCGGCCGGATGGCAGGAATGCTCAGGAGATTTTGTTTTTACGATGGATGCGGATCTACAGGATGATCCGGCCGAGATCCCTAATTTCTTGCAAAAGATGGAAGAAGGTTGGGACATCGTTAGCGGCTGGAAACGCCGCCGGCACGATCCTTGGCACAAAGTTTTACCGAGCCGGGTTTTCAACCTGATGCTCAGTCGGGTTAACAAGGTCAAACTGCATGACCACAACTGTGGCTTTAAATGCTATCGGCGGGAAGTAGTCTACACGATCCCGATGTATGGCGAAATGCATCGCATGGTCCCATCGCTGGCCGCAATCCATGGCTACCGGACAGCAGAGATCCCGGTTCAACATCATCCCCGGGTCCACGGACGTAGCAAATACGACTTCAGGCGGTATCTGCGCGGGTTCCTCGATATGTGGACCGTCAACTACCTGCAGAATTTTCGCCGACGCCCGTTGCATTTTCTTGGCAGCGTTGCCCTGGCGATGTGCGTCGCCGGATTTTTGCTAGCGGTTCTATTGTTAATACATCCGTTGCCAACGAACTTAGCGGAAGAATTGGATCCGGCGCCTCCGGTCCTCATAGTAGGCGGATTGGTAACGGTTTTGCTGGGGCTGATCTCGGAGTGGAACCTCCATGAGAACACCGAGCAATCGAAACGGAAGCCGATCGTATCGAGCATCGGGCTCCGGTCGGAGCAGTTGTTTCGACTACCTGCAAGCGAACATCTTCGAAATGGAAGTTCCAATCATAGCCCGCTGCTTCTGCTAATCGAGCAAGACAGCATGAGCCGCGAGGTTCACGCGACGCACCTGCGCAAAGCCGGTTGGAGTGTTCTCGCTGCGAGCTCGTGTCACGAGGCACAACCCCTGATGAGTAGCCCGGTGGAAGTCCTGTTGTTAGACTCTTCCAGCGGAACCGGCACCGAGATGATGGAGTTGGTCCGGGTTGCTCGCAGTAGGTCGCCGAATCCCAGAGTGATATTTCTGTTCAGCGACACAGACGCGAATTCGGCTGAGATGACCCAGGTGGGCGCTTTCGCTGCTTTGCTCAAGCCGGTCGAACCAACCATTGTTGTGCGTCTGGCCCAAAACGCTTTAAGCAGAGGTCGCCAGACGTTGTTGGTTCCCAGCGCCTAACGGCTGGCAACCCCGGAAAGCCGCCTATGAAAATCGCTGCATCGAGTGATCTGCGTTGTTTGCGGATTGCGGTATTGGGCTCAACCTATCCTAGAAGCCAGAGTGACCACGAGGTCCCGTGGCTCCGGGAATCGCTTCGGCGACTTGCGGCGCACGGCCACAAAGTAACGGTCATCGCTCCCGCCTACTTGGGATTAAAGGACCACGAGATCGACGGCGTTCAGGTGCGCCGGTTCCGCTACGCGCCGGGCCGTTGGGAAATGCTGACTCATGGCGAGGGCGCACCAAACAAGCTGAAAAAGAATCCCGTCTTAAAGCTGTTATCGTTGAGCTATCTGGTCAGCGGAGCGTGGGCGGTGTGGAAGATCTGTCGTCAAGAGCGCATTGATGTTCTGCACGTCCATTGGCCGTTCCCACATGGCTTAATGGCGCTGTTACCCGGCTGGTTGTTGGGATGCAAAGTCGTCTATTCCTGCCATAGCGCCGAGTTTGCCTTGGCCGCAGGGAGCAAGTTGTCGACCTCCCTATTGTCGTTCTGCTTACGCAGGTCCTTCGCGATCACTGCCAATAGCACCCATACTGCCGGGCTGGTTCGACAGGTCGCTGGTCGCGAGGCGCAAATCATCCCTTGGGGAGCGACCATCCACGTTGACCCTACAGCGAAGCCGATTCCTCAAGAGATACCGTTGTTGTTGTTCTCCGGCCGTCTCATTGAACGAAAGGGAGTCGATTTCCTCCTCCGGGCGATGCCGACGATTTTAGCCCGGCAAAAGGTGCGCCTGGTGATTACCGGTGACGGTCATTGTCGGCCGGAATGGGAGAGCTTGGCTCGGTCGCTTGGACTGGGCGGTGCTGTGGATTTTGCAGGCTTTGTAAGCAATGCGGAACTGAGCTCACTATTTCGTTCGTGTTCTATTTATGTGCATCCGGCGATCTACGATTCGAAGGGCGACACTGAAGGACAAGGCGTCGTCTTGGTTGAAGCGTTGAGTAGTCGCCGACCCGTCGTCGCTTCAGCGGTTGGAGGCATCGTCGATGTTATTAAGGATGGTCAGACCGGAATACTCGTTCCCGAGAAGAACCCTGATGCCATCGCTAAAGCAGTGCTCCGGTTAATCGAGGACCCTGACTATGCCCGGCAGCTGGGAGACCAAGGATACGCCCATGCGCGCAATTACTACGATTGGGACCGGATCATGGATCAATACAACGCCATTTATTCGGAAAGCGTTTCCTCTTCGCGTCCCCGCTCGGTGGAAGAACAAGGGGCTCAACCAGCCACAACCTAGGGAAAATAAAATGGAAAAGAAAAAGCCTGCTGTACTCGCCGTCATTCGCCGCCTGCTTCCGTGGGTCGCAATCGCATGCGTCATATTGGCGTTAGTGCCGCGAATGGGTGAGCTCCGGCAATGTTTAGAACGGCTTAGTGTGGCTTGGTTGATTCCGGCATTTGGACTCTGTTTAGGCTATTGGTTCTTTAACGCCGGAGTTTGGTCTTGGATCCTTGAATCGCTCGGTTATCCGCTGCCGTATCTGGTGGGAGTCCGCGCGTGGCTGACCTCGGAATCACTGCGCTGGCTCCCGGGCGGCGTTTGGAAATTCGCGTCACGGGTTGTCGCCGCACAGAACCTAGGTATTCCGCTGGCCATCGCTTCCTTGAGTTTACCGGTAGAATTAGCGGCAGCCGTGGTGTCTTGGGTGATAGTGGCGATTGGAGGAATTCTCCTTTCGGGTTTGGCTGGCCGATTCGTTGCGGCGTATTCGACCTGGATACTGCCCGGAGCCGGAGTCGCTGGTTGTGGGCTGCTAATCCTCTGTTTGGCTTGGCCAGTTCTTGCCCGGCAGAAATGGTTTCGAGCCAGGCTGGAACAGTTCGGCAAGGTTTTAAAGGCTAAGCCGAACTTCCGGGCGCTTTTGAAAGCAGAACTGCTTTATATCCTTTTGAACATATTCCACGGCATCGGACTCTGGTTGATGCTGGCAGGGATGGGTTATCAGCACACGGTGAGTCCGGCAGCCGCAGTCGGCGCTAACGCGGTCGGCTGGTTGGTTGGTTTTTTTGCTATGGTTATTCCTGGTGGCATGGGCGTCCGGGAAACCGCCACTGCCTTTCTGCTTTCTCCTGTGATGCCATGGCAGGAGGCGGCGTTAGCCGCTGTTCTGTGGCGGGTGCTGCAGATCGCCGCAGAGCTGGTGTCGTTAGCACCGTGGATCTTTTTTACCGGTAGACAGCGTACCCGAGCTTCTTCGCTACCGGGTCACGCCGTGTATGAAAGTGAATGATGTAATGTTATGAAAACGAAACGTCGTATATCCTGGGCAAATCGAATTCTTACCGTGATTGTGCTCGTGACCGGTGGGGTGCTAGCCGTCGGGGCGTTTCTACTATGGCCCGCCTACGCCAATCCCCAAAGCCGGATGTACACTTCGGCCCTCGGTTTCTTAAAGATCCAGCGCATGTTAGGGCTGCATGTGCAAGCCGAAGCCGAGCAACCGGTCTTCCACGATTTTGAAGTTCCTATGCTCGGTGAAGGAACCGTCCAAAGTAACTTCTACAACGTGCCCGTCGTTCCACCTGCCCGAGTTAAATCCTTGCTAGTAGAAGAAGGCGACTTCGTCAAGAAAGGCCAGCTTATGGCGGAACTTGATGATAGCCAGGCCCAGTATAACTATAAGGCCGCGCAATTAGCTCTGGCCTCCGCAAAAGGCCAACTTGATCGCGTCCAAGCCGGCTCGGTGAATACGATGGTCGCTGAACGGCCACAAAAAGATCAAGTCGATCTCAAGGGAATGGAGAAGGTGGTCAAAGCCGCCAAAGCCAAGGTCGACATGTACAGGAAGATGGAGCGAGACGGTGCTAGCTCCAAGGTACAGCTGATTGACGCTGAGCTCGAATATTCCACGGCCGAAACTAACTATGAACAAGCCAAGGTCAGCGTGGGGATGTCGAAGCAAGGCTTTCCCGGTGCTAATCTAGTTGCTCAAAATGCCATCGATGACGCCAAGAATCTGGTGCAACAACGAGCCGAGGAGTTGAAATACTACCAAGTGGTCGCGCCGGCCGACGGTATCGTCGATCGCGTGCTGGTACGAGATGGCGAATTCAACCAAAACGCGGGTAATACCGGTTTTATTATCGCGTCCGGGATGTGGTTCGAAGCTGAAATGGACCAGCGAGCCGTAGCCAACGTGCAAGAGGGGATGGAGGCTACCGTTAACTTGGAATCGTACGCGGGTAGGACGTTGAACGCGACCGTCGAGAGAGTGATTCCGATTGTGACGTTTTCCGCCGGGGGACCGGAAACGAAAACGCCAGTTCGACCTTTAGGCACGGGGACACCCGAGTGGCCGGCAACCTTCAAAGTAAGGCTGCGTCTGGAGGATGAAGGGCTCAAGATCGCTCCTGGTATGACCGGGTTCGCACGAGTGGTCGCCTATCATCGACAGGTCTTAGCGGTCCCACGAGATGCGGTCTCTTCTCTCAGCGCAGGCAAGGGCGTCGTTCGCGTGGTGAACGATTCCGGGCGTTCGGTTTCTACACTGGTTGCCCTGGGAGACGTTGATGATCAATTTGTCGAAATCACGAACGGGATTGCGCCATCGGATTGGATACTAACTAAGAACGCCCGCTATTTGCGTGATGATGATAAGATGCACATCACGCGCATCGTGGCGGCCAAAGATTAGCTAACAAATAGCTGCTCAAAAATGCCTGGCCTCGTTCTAAGGATTGCCCGTGTGGTTGCCTTTGCCCTCTTCGGGGTGAGTCTAGTGTTCCACTGGCTTCACGTCCCGGTCGGAGTGCAGCCAAAAAGTCACGGTGCGTATTCGACTATTTTCGAGGAGCCGCCTTCGACTGTACCTTTCAAGCTTCTGGTTGTCGTCGTCCTGGTTTTAGCTTGGTGGTTAGGACGGCGTTTTAAACGCAAGGGCTCCGTGAGCTGGGCTACTCCCATGACGGTGGCAGGTTCTATATCGTTGTTGGGTATCGGAATAGTCTATCCCGCCTTGACTATGCAACGTTGCGCCGAAGTCTCTGCGCATGCTGGCTGGCTGCAGCAACAGAATTTTAGCTTGATCGTGTCTGTCGGGGACAGCTTTCTAGGCCAAGAATACTTTTACGAGCCGGGGCAGCCGGAAGTCCAGGTTAATGAGGCTCTTCCGCGGTCGTTCCAAACGATGCCTACACCTTCGGTTTTGTCGCTCACGGATCTGCATCTGACAAAATTGCAGCACATGTTTATCTGGCTAGGACTGTCACCCGGTTTTTGCCAGTTTGTTACCTGGGGGTGGTTCAGTGGCGTTATCGGTTCATTATTGTTGGTTATCTGCTTCATGCCGCTAAAAGGGAATCAGCGGTCGAGCCCAGGAGACCGAAGATCTCTATACAGGCTGGTGGGCGTGTTTGTGTTCACCGGCTTTGCTGTGTGTCTGGTGGGTTTGTTGCCGATTATGATGGCCGCTCAAGAATTGACGCGAGCGGAGAGCTCGGCGAACAATGGAAAATACTCGGAGTCAATCCGACATCTGGACCTCGCCGAAAAGTGGGTTCCAGTGCTAAGCTATCATACCGACTTACTGTACCAGCGCGGATGGTTAGAAGAAAAAGTCGGGCTACAATCGCCGGTACGGCAGGTCTATTCGGCGATTCGTGAAGAAGAGGAAGGCTTTGTTGATCGCGCCGCTCAGGAGTATGCGGTTTTGCTCAATCCCGAAATTCCGAAAGCCGTCCGCGACGAGGCCTACCGCGGCGCTTTGCGGCTTGCGATCAAAGATTTCAATAGTGGCCTCATTGGCCGAGCCGCAGCGGTGTTGGAACACTTAACTGCCATCGATCCAAGCAGTGTTAAAGCAGATTATGCGATGCAGTTGGTCCATCTGCGAGAATTTCGCAAAACCCAATTGGAACAGGATGTCGCGAAATTTGAGACGATTTACGAGTGCTTTGAAAGTCCGGAGAAAAGCCCGTTAGTTGCGGCCGCTCATCGGCGGTTGGCTGATCTGGAATTCGATTATCACGATCTACCTAAGATCGGTGACGAGATGCGGGCTGCGGTGACTCCGCTTACGCAATGAGTGTCAATCATACCGAACACCAATTACCTGGAAGCGGTGACGACAGGGAGAGGCTCGCGGCGATCCGCGACGACCGGCCTGGGTTCCTTCGTTCCAAAATGGTGTCGCCGGCCCTGGCACTGGCTAGATCGACGCGATTGCGTTCAGTTCTGTTATTTTCGGCCGCAATAGCCGCAGCTGCCTACTGCTTGCTTTATGCGATAGCGCCGTCACAACCCGTGCCTCAACGGTTCACATTTGATCCAGCTGCGGCCTGGATTACCGCTAACACTACTGCGCAATCATCCGGATGCTTCAGGTTCGATGTTGAGATTCCCGGCAAGATCAAGAATGCCTGGATGGCTCTCGCTACCAACGGTGGCTATGAAGTTATCGTAAACGGAAAAGACAAAGCGTTGTTCTTTCTCTGGCGGCGAACTCACCCATTTCAGACTTCACTCAGTGAAGGCGGACAGAAACTCACAACCGGAGACCCCGCCATGGCGGTTAGTTATCCCCGTGAGTATCAATGGAAAGACCACGACAATGGTGAACTGCCGACATTTCTGGATTTGACGCCGGATCTTCATCCCGGTCGCAATACGCTGTGCGTCGAAGTCGAAAGCGATGGCACGACCCCGGCGGTAATTCTTTCCGGTGAAGTTCTATTGGACACCGGCGAAAAGATACCGATCCGGAGCAATGCCGATTGGAAGGCCGAGCCCGTCCCGGGCACCTTGCCACAGGATCGCTGGACGAGCCCCGATTTTCCGGTAACGGAGTGGCGGCAAGCCCGGGCACTCGACTGGAAGCGAAGTTTCTGGCGTCTAGTACCTGAAGGCATTTATGAAGAACCGTTCCGCGGTCTACGAGTGCGTTCAGTCTCCCCGGGTTCCGTTACGTGGCTCGATCAAGAGGTCGACCTAGCGAAGGTACCGATTCAGGGTTTTCTACGAATAGCGACCGACACCCCCTACCACATCTGGGTCAACGGACAAGATATCAACCTCGTGTCCCGCAACCCCAGTATTCTAGCGTGGGGACCATGGTTTGTCCAATCGGTAGGACGCGTGCCGATGGATATCGAGCTCGATGCTCTTCCAGAATGGATGGATCCAAACAATGTTGGAACTCTGTTGCCAGGGCAGCAAAGTGAAGATCCACCGACCCGCGATCCCGCCACTAACAATTTTACTCAAGATCAAGCGTCAGTTACCGGAACCAATAAGGACCCTTACGCGCCTGGTGAGCGCGGTCCAAGTAATAGTGCTCAGGGAGATAGACCCCGCGGAGTCAGTCCTTATGCAGATCTAACAAACCCAGATCGGGTAACGGTTCCAGCGTTGGGCCGGGATCGACGCGATGTCGAGTTTGTTTCGTACGACGTGACGCCTCTCTTACGAACGGGGAGAAACACGATTCGCATAGGATTGTATAAAGAGTCTCCCGCGGCGTTTGGTCTGAGTCATCCACCATTCGCTGCTTTCGACGGAAAAGTGAAGTTGGCAGACGGAAGCGATACGTCGTTCTCCAGCGGAGAAACCACGTTCTGCTCTTACGGCGAGCAGGGCAAGACGTCGTCCCAAATACGCGCCGCTATAGACGGCCCGATCGAACGAATATTGATGCCTGCGAGGAGATTCCAAGGCTTCGTGCTGCCTGATCGGCCTTGGTTCATTTTGTCTCTAGTAGTGTTCGTCGTGTCTGCCTTCGTACTATGGATCTTGGCTGGATCGGCGTCGTTCAACCGATGGCTAGAGAGAGCTCAAGTTCCCAGCGCGATTCTGGCGAGTTGGATCGGTACCGCCCTGCTTGCGCGTTCTGCCATGATGGAGCGCAGCGAACTAATGTACTGGCGGTTCCCCCAAGTTTGGATCGTCTTATTGGTTCTCGGGATCGCGGGCGCGATGGTGGGTGCGCTCCTGAAATTGAGAAGCAGCGCTGAACGCACCTCAGATAGCGTCCGGGCGGCATTCACGTCCAATGTGCATCGCGAGGACTGGCGCTGGCTACTCGTTCTCGGGCTCGCCATTATCTTCTGCTTTGGCCTGCGTGCTTGGCAAATGGATATCCAGCCGCCAGACGAAGACGAATACGTCTCAATTCAGGCATCGCTCGCGGTGGCCAAGACAGGTACTCCGGAGTTTCAGGAGGGTGTCTGGTACACACGCAGCCCGGCTTACCATTACTTGGCTGGAGCAGTCGCCTTACTAACCGGCAGCAATGTCGTAACCCTTCGACTTTTGTCTGTCGTCTTTGCTTGTCTCACTGCCTGGCTCATCTGGAAGATGACCAAAGAGCTAACCGGAAATCGATTTGCGGCCCTGTGCGCGGTCATCCTTTTTTCGATTCATCCGTTTGAAGTATTTACAGGTCATGTGGCGCGATTCTATCAGCAGCAACAATATTTTTCTCTGCTGGGATATTATTTCTTTCTTCGCGGCTTCGTCACCGATTCTTCCATGAAGTACCGGTACCTGACCGTATTAACCTTCTTTGTGGCAGTACTAAGTCAGGAAATTACGCTACTTCAGATTCTGCCTCTCACCGTCTGCTATTGTGTTTTTGCGAAACGAAGATCATGGCCGGACGAAATTCGGCTGTTGATCGCTGCGAGCTGTGCGCTGGCATTGATCGCCCTGGATTTGCTGTTTTTTAAGATCGAATGCATGACCGCGCTCGACGGAGTTTCCCCTCGAATGGATGCTACTATCGGGTGGTCATTCGAGAAGCCAGTAAATTTTGTTGCCCTGCTAATCGGTTATTCGCGTCTGCATGTGGTGATGAGCGTGTTTCTGCTTCCGGGCTTCTTGGTTGCTTGGCGGCGGAAACAAACGACCTGGCTCTCAATTTATCTTTATTTCTTAGTCAGCGTCATCGTCAGCAACTTGCTGATCACCAGCAGAGGTTATCGGTTTGAGTACTTCCTAATCCCGATTTGGTCTTTGCTGTGTATCCACGGGATGCTGGAGTCCGCCAGAATATTGATTCCGAAATGGCACCATTTCCCGGCTCGAGTGGCTTTGACGTTGGGATGGGTGGTTGTGATCATCTGTTCGTGGAGTCCGTGGAGAATTCTGACGTCCTACGACACGGCTCTGCAGGCGGATCCAGCCCGGGCTTTAAGCTTTGTTGCCAAAAATCTTCGCCCTGGCGATAAAGTCGCGATCTCAGAGCTTTATCCTCAAGCCGCCTTATTGGAGACAGGCCGTTCCGACTACGACATTGCAGACCCAGTTCTGTATGACTTTGCATTTCGCAAGAAAGGGAAACTGATCGATCGAAACGCTGGAGCGGAGGTGGTAGGAAACCTATCGGAACTCCAGCAAACCTTTGCCAGGACCGACCGAGTCTGGGTGGTTTTTGATCGTGACCAGATGCACTCCCGGCAAAAAGACATTCTTTGGATGTACCCGGCGGGGCGGCTGCAGCTCTTCCTTCGTAGCAATGCCCGACTGGTTTTCAGATCTTATCTTTGGAGTGTCTACCTTTGGGACCGCAATGCGGGCCAGTACTCGACCTTTCACGAGAACCCCACTAACTGGTTCGAATAGGATGGGCGCGAGTTAGCACTCCATAAATAGAGAAGAAAGGAGCGAACGCGAGAACATGGAAAGTAGATATCTTTTTAGGAAGCAGTTAACCGGTGTGCTGGTGATAACGGCTGTAGCTGGCATCATACGGACGCCAACCGTGCTTGCCACCGTAGCAGACGATGCCCGGTTCGAGACAAGTGCGTTCATGCAAAAGACGCTCTACCGACGTCCTGAACATGTTGCTACTGACATTGATCCATCGGGCGCAGAGAGTCCGATTAACATCCAATGGGACCAGACCCATACAGGCAGATGGTATATTGAGCAGCAACGTTATGGCAGTGATGCGGTCTGTGCCGGCGTCGCCAAACAAGACCCGGCCACCCTCGAGCGCGGCGTGAAAATTTTACGGTGGGGATTCGAGCAACAACAACCGGATGGGTCGTTTGACTGTCCCGATACTTTTCACAGTGCCTCCTTTTTCGTAGAAGCAGCGGCGCACGCCTGTCTGCTGCTCAAGGCCAGCCAGTATGCGGACCAATACGCATCCACGCTAGAGTGGATGAAACCGAGAATAGCGAAGGCTGCGCATTGGATGATTGAACCGGCCGTCGAAGAGCGAGGTAAGCGAAGCAATGCCCCCTATGGCCATCGTCGATTTCTGGTTGCTGCCGCTCTAGGTGAGGCCGGCGTGCTCTGTGATGATCCCACTTTGATAGAAAAATCGAAAGACTATATCCACGAGGGGCTCACCATGCAGGATCCGTCGGGATTCTTTCCCGAGAAAGGCGGATACGATTCCAGCTATGATGCCGTGGGGTTGTTCTACGCTGACCGTTATTATGATCTGGTAGCTGACAGTCAGACAAAAGAACCATTGCGGAAAGCCCTGGACAAAGGCTACGGCTGGCTCGCCAGCCGGATTCTCCCGGACGGAACCATTAATCCCGAAGGCAACACTCGAACCGGGGCCGACCAAGAAAAGAACCGCACCGGTGCGGTGAAAGGAATGAATTACGGCTACACCTATAAGGGCTTCTATCGGTGGTACCTCATCGCCGGCGATAGTAAGTACCAACAATTAGCGGAAAAAGTGTTTAAAGGAGAGGACATCTACAAGCACCAACTCGGTAGATCTTAAGAGTTTAGCGAGGGAATAGCATTAGCAATAGAAACGGTAATATGAAAGCAGTGACTCCACCGCGTGACGCCTATGACGGCAGCCGCATCAGGGCCTTTGTGGCCGCGAATCCAATACTTGGCCCGGCCGCTCGCGCGCTCGCGCGCACACCGGTCGTGCTAGAGCTACGCCGGCGTCTCGGTTTTCGCGATTCTTCCTCCTATTGGGAGAAGCGCTATCAGCAAGGTAAAACTTCCGGCGTTGGTTCCTATGGCCGGCTGGCAGCATTCAAAGCGGAAGTGCTAAACGATTTTGTCGCTAAGAATAAAGTGCGATCCGTGATCGAGTTCGGCTGCGGAGATGGCACCCAGCTGGCGATGGCAAAATACCCAAGTTATGTAGGGCTCGATGTGGCCCAAGGATCGATCGACATCTGCGCTAAACGGTTTTCCGGCGATACCAACAAGCAATTTTATCTCACCACCAAGATCCCTGCCGATCTGGGACGCTTCGATCTGGCTCTCTCTCTCGACGTTGTTTACCATTTGGTGGAGGACCAAATTTTTGAGGCGTATATGCGGTCGCTCTTCGAGCACGCTGGGCGGTTCGTCATCGTCTATTCGAGTAACAAGGAAGAACCGAGCGGCGTACCTCACGTCCGCCATCGCCTCTTTACCAAATGGATCGAGAAAAACGCGCCTCAGTGGCGGCAATGCGAGTTTGTTCCCAACCGGTATCCCGAAGATCCAAAGCGACCGGACGATACGTCGTTCGCGGACTTTTATATTTTCGAGCTGAGCCGATAATTCAGTAAGGAGAGGCTGGCATGGAAGGGTCATGGTCGCTCGTTCTCGGGTTGTACGGCAATTGCTGGCCTTCGCTCAGCACTCCTCCTTTTCAGGGAGGAATTTCGGGCGTTTGAAGGCCGCACCAAGCGGCGCCGGAGGCTTCTGCCTCGTTCAACTGCTCACTGTTGAATTATCCCGACGTTATCGAACACGGTCGTTATAGTGATGTCTGAATCACAACTAGTGACACCGACGCCGGCGTAAATCGTATTATTCATTGGAATCGTTACCGGTGAAGCAACTTGCGTCCAGGTCACGCCGTCTGATGAGCTGTAACCGGTAAAAGTATTGGCGACACGAGTTAACTTAAACCAATAAGGCGTCGTGGTTGTATCGTTGCCAGTGCGGCTGGATGCGCCGTTCTCCGTAGTTCGGACCGAGAAGCGCTGACCATAGGTGCCGAGCAAGTTCAAATAGACGTTCATGCTACCAGGGGTCAGGTCGTTCCTCATCATCAAACCCGCCTTTGCTATAGGGCTAATGCCGCCCCCGGTCGGCATATCGACCAAGCGACCAATGACAGTTCCATCGCCAGTCAGCTGTTGATAATAGAACTGAAATCCGTCCGCGGTGCCCCAGATGTCAGTGCCGGCGCCCGCAATTTGGACTTGCCCGGTATAAAGACCGTTCGAGGAAAGCGGGGTGGAACTGCCTCCAGTCGCGTGGCCTATATCTTGATTGTTCCAGGCCTGAATCGTACTGGCCAGGTATTCTGTCCCATTTACGGCCAGGAAGCGAGGGGAGGCTGCCGACTCGACGTCCCCGCCCGAAAGGGAGGATATGGTCTGGTTAATCGCGTTCGCTTGGACGGTCATGGTACTGTTCCACCCCGGTACAGAGACTAGAACATCTCCAGAGGAAATATTGTACGTGGCAGTAGCTGCAGCAGAAATCAGTGCCGACCGGAATGCGTTGAAAGCAGTGCTCAGGTCCGATGTGTATCCTGTGCGTGTCCAAAACGCGATGACGGCGTTACCGGCGCTTGGCGTTCTCGCGGCATGAAGACAAGTGATTCGCAATGCATTATAGGCGGAACCGTCGTTCACCAGTGCAAGTTCGACGTTGTTACCGGCCATATCAGTCGAGAGAAGGAAACGAATGCCAGTGACTAACGCATCGGATTGACCCGCATTGCTGACCTGAATAAAAATCGTGGCGCCATTGTTTATGATGACACTTTCCCCTAAACTCAGGACCACGGGTGCCGAATCAGTTCCAATCCAGACCTGCGCGCTATTTGGTATGACAATCGTCGATGCAACCGTGGTTGCCGCCGCATCTTGTGCGGCGCTCGATGTCGCTAAGAAAAGCGTTTCGGCACCGTTTTGCACCGAGGCAATGTAGGGTTCCAATGTATCTGATTTTCCGTCGGCTGCTAACTCTTGGAGATAGTAGTCGCCTCGGCCCTGCATGTTATAGTTAACATTCGTGGTGTTGCCATTGCCCGGCAGCATGATGGTCATCCCTTCGAAGGTGTTATCAAAATAGGCGATCTGGGCCGAACCCACTGAGAACGGATAGGTTAGTCCACCGGTTCCCGACGGATTAGCCATATAGTCCTCGGCGTACATGAAAGCCGCGTTTAAACGCGGATCGGTGTATCCAAAATCGCGAAGAACTGTCCGGTTTCCATTCGTTGGAACCTGGGCCGGGAACAGATTCGGCACGCCGGCGGGTGGAGGCAGAATATAGGCAGTATAGTCCTGACCACGCCAATACCGGGGGTTCCGACTGGTCAATAGATTGGGCCAAGCGGGTGAAGAGACGATCGAAGGATTGCTGGCAGCATAGATGTACCGGTCCGTGGTTCGGTTTTCATCAATTAAGAATTCGTAGGTTCGGCTGTGAGTACCTCCAAGGCGTTGGTCCTGGTTGTACCAATTCGCGTACATATCAATCCAGACCTCTTCATATGCTCGCTGCGCCATGGTCAGGATTCCCGGGTCCTGAGCGAAAAGTTCGATGTTAGCGAGCATCTCAACGTCGATACCGGTGTAAGTGGGACTGAGGAATTCGTGAATTCCATAGGTGCGGACCGTCGAGATCCACGTCATAAAATTGGTCCGACCTGTATTCAGCACGGTCGCGTCTGCTGGCACCAGAGTGTTACCGTTGCCGTCCTCTGGACCTTGACCAATCAGGATCAAGTTACAAATCTTGGTCAAGAACACGTTCGTGTAAGATACATCGACCGTCTCGTTAAGCTCACCGGCTTGTCCGTCTGTTAGCAGAGCCGCCAGAAGATTCTCGATTGTTCCCGAGCTATGGACCGGCCCGTAGTGGGCAAGCAGCTTGGGAAAACGATAGGGCACTTGAATCAATTGTTCGATTACGAAAGCAACTTGGTTGGTATCGGTTACTCCCGTGTCCGCGTAATTTGTCTTAAAGTTGAGTGCAGAGGGTACCCACATAGCCTCGAGTTTCCTCAAAGCAGTAACGACATCGCTTTGACTTACCGAATCCAGCTTGGCGTTGTTCGCGTTGGCTTGGGCAAAAGCTTCTAGAACAAACTGAGCTAGGGTCTTGCCGGTGGGATTATCGGAAGTGACCTCACTTTCCATCTGAGTGTATTGGTCTGCCGTATCGAAAGAGACGCTGCAGTAAGGAATCGGAACCGGGTCGTAAATCGGCGTCGTTTTGGTAACCGGATTTGGTGTCGAGCGTTTGGGCAGGGGAAGCTCCGGAGAGGGTTGGAAAGTCGATGCGGCCTCAGCATTGCTGGCGATTGCCACTAGAACGACTGCTGGGGTTAGAATCGAGGAGAAGAGGCGAGAGCAGATACTCGCTACAGTTTTCATGTTCTCCATACGTTGATGCGTTATCACACTAGCAAAAATCATTGTTTATGGAAATTATAAAGACGCATAACTTTTGCCGCTTTGAGTAACCGGCTCGGGTCGAGCGCTTTTCTGTCGCGTTTTTTTTTGAACCCGCTCAAGTCCAGCTGGCTATATAGTGCCTGAACAACTAATCAGTAGGCCGTAACCGCTTAAAAAGGGTTCTTCGTCGTGCGCCTTGTCATGGCTGACTGGCGAAACCTTCAGTAGGTTCGCGGACCGGCAGTTTGGTTTGAGCGATGAAGACATTGGGAACGGATCAGATCAGGAGGCTGCTGCTTGAGCTTGGCGATTATGTCCGTCAATGCGTGCATAGTGCTCGAGGGCAGAACGATGTTGCTGCCTTAACTGAGGTTTCACGGGAAAGCGTTGCTGATACGATTTATGGAATCGATCGGATCAGTGAGGAAGCGATTGCGGCGTGGTTCGCCGATCATTGGCCTGCGACCATTCCGGTTGAGTTGGTGATGGAGGGGGTTGATCCCAAGAATCCAGTCACGTTTCCAAAAGGAGTTCCGCTTGAGCAGACAGAGGCGAAGATCATCATGGATCCGATCGATGGGACCCGCGGGATCATGTACGATAAACGAGCCGCCTGGTTTCTAGCCGGGGTAGCGCCGCAACGAGGATCTGCCACCAGGCTGTCTGACATCGAGGTTGCGGTAATGGTTGAGTTGCCCACCACCAAACAATGGCGTGCGGACAGGTTCTCCGCAGTCCGTAGTCAGGGAATTTTTGGCGAATCAGTCAATGTGTTAACCGGCGATATCTCGTCGCGTTCTGTCGCTCCGTCGTGCGCCAAGGACGTGCTTCATGGATTTGGATACATCTCGCGTTTCTTTCCAGCGGGTAAAGAGCTGACCGCTGCTATTGAACAGCGGTTATGGGACCGGCTTTATTCAACCATTGGCGGCAAGGAAGTGATTGTCTTCGAAGATCAATACATTTCCACCGGAGGCCAATTCTGCGAGGTATTGTTGGGCCATGATCGAATGATTGCGGATATCCGGCCTCTCGTTTTCAAGAAGCTGGGTCTTGCTTCCGCTCTTTGTTGCCATCCTTATGATGTTGCGGCGGCTCTGGTGCTGCAGGAAGCCGGGGTCGTATTAGAAGGTCCGGACGGTAGTCCAATGGATGGCCCACTGGATACGACTTCACCGATTTCATGGGTGGCCTATGCCAATCCTAAATTGGCAGCTCATATTCGGCCGGTCTTGCAGGCGGTCCTGAAGGAAATGCTATAAAGATTTTGCTCCTACGTAGCACCTTTGCCACATTTCTTTGGCTACAGAAAAATCACCCCCCTTATGCAGAACCTTGGATCTGGCGTTATTACCACCACGCAGGAAGTGGACTGTCTTGAGTTTGATTGGGGAAAAATTCATTTCCTCAGTGAGCCTCAGGTAACAAATGCCGAGCGCTTTAGTTTTGGGATTGTCGAACTTGCTCAAGGAAAAGGGCACGCTCGGCACAATCATCCCGGCTCGGAAGAAATCATTTACGTCGTATCAGGAGAAGGAGAACAAATGGTGGACGATCAACCACCGGTTAAAGTCGGCCCTGGGGCCAGCATTTACATCCCGGCTGACGTTTATCATTCCACTGTCAACACCGGCAGCGCGCCGATGAAGCTGATCGTAGTCTATGCTCCCGCCGGACCCGAACGTTTGTTGCGCGAAATTCCGGGCTGCAAAGTTACTGCGGCTACGCCGCAGTAAAATGACAGATGACAAATGACAAATTGCCCGTGAGCAGAGCGCTGGGCGATTGAACGATTGTCACCCGCCGTTCGATGCGCTTGATGCTCGCTCATAGCAAGCCTCTCACCTTTCACTTTTCACCTTTCACCGCTTCCTCCCTTCATGCCCAAAACCATCTGCATCATTGGCGCCTTCGATACTAAGGGCGAAGATCATGCCTTCTTGCGCCAGGAGCTACTGAAGCTTGGCCATCAAGTTCTGACTATCAATATTGGTGTGCTCGGGACGACCACTTTGTTCCCGGTAGATTTCGAAGCAGCCGAAGCACTGGAATCTGTTGGCATCGATTTGAACCAAATTCGTGCGCAAGGCGATAAGGCCGCGGCGATGAAAGCGCTCGATCAAGGCGCGCCAAATCTGGTCCGGCGGTTGTGCGAGCAGGGCAAATTTGCCGGCATCATCGGTATGGGTGGATCCGGCGGCTCAGCCATTATTGCTTCGGCTATGCGTTCCCTGCCGATCGGGATACCGAAGGTATTAGTCTCAACGGTTGCTTCCGGTGACGTCTCCTTCTATGTGCGCGGCAAAGACATCACAATAATCCCGTCGATTGTCGACGTGGCCGGATTGAACCGCATCTCCCGGTTGATCTATGCGCGCGCCGCCGGCGCCATCTCCGGCATGGTCCAAAATGAGCCGCCGCCGACTGGCGAAGATCGTCCTATCATCACCGCCTCGATGTTCGGTAACACGACTGATTGTGTAAACGCGTGTGTAAAGTCGCTAAACGAAAAAGGATTCGAGGTGCTGGTTTTTCATGCGACCGGAGCCGGAGGACGCGCCATGGAGACCTTGGTCGCAGATGGTTTGGTGGAAGCCGTGCTGGATATCACGACGACGGAATGGGCTGATGAACTTTGTCAGGGAGTGTTCAGTGCCGGTCCAGAGAGACTGGATGCCCCTGGTCGAAGCGGTGTTCCACATTTGATCGTTCCCGGCTGCGTCGATATGGCAAACTTTGGAGCGCCGTCCACGGTGCCGGAAAGATTTCGACAAGCAAAACGCCTTTTCTATGAATGGAATCCTTCGGTTACCCTCATGCGGACGAACGCAGAAGAGAACCGGCAAATGGGAGAGATCTTCGCCAAGAAAGCGAACGCAGCTACCGGTCCGGTTGCTTTCCTTATTCCATTGCGCGGTGTTTCCATGCTGGATGGTGACGGCCAACCGTTCTGTGATCGCGAAGCGGATCGCGCCATGTTTGATGCGATCAAAGCCAATGTTAAGCCCGGTATCCCAGTTATTGAGGTCGACCTGAATATCAACGATCCAGCCTTCGCCGCCAACGCCGTGCAAATGATGCTCCAGTTGATCAGCGAGCGGGAACGAGCGAGATCGAGCGTCAACGAGCGTGAACGCCAGCAAATTGCGCGATAGAACCCTGAACTACCTTGTTATGCCGGTTGTTGCTGGATGCAGGTTCTTTTGGTTGCCGGACTTGTCATTCTCGTTCACGGCGTTTCCGCTCGCTTCCCCTCGCTCTCGCTCGTTTATTTGATTATGGCGTTTACCAGAGAACAAGTTCTTGAACGTTTACGAGCGGTCATCGCGGAAGGGCGGCCGATTATCGGCGGCGGGGCCGGCACCGGAATTTCGGCTAAATTTGAGGCCGCCGGCGGCGTCGATTTAATCATTATTTACAATAGTGGCCGGTATCGCATGGCCGGGCGCGGCTCGTTGTCCGGTCTGATGCCGTACGGCGACGCAAATGCCATCGTCATGGACATGGCAAAAGAAGTCCTGACCGTGATAAAAGACACGCCGGTGCTCGCCGGTGTTTGTGGTACCGATCCTTTTCGCCAAATGCCTCTTTTTTTGAAAGAGGTGGCTGCTGCCGGGTTCTCCGGGATCCAGAATTTTCCTACCGTCGGTCTAATCGATGGGTTGTTCCGGCAGAACCTGGAAGAGACAGGCATGGGGTTTGGGCTTGAGATCGAGATGATCCGTTTAGCTCGGCAGATGAATCTGTTAACCACGCCTTATTGTTTTAATGCGAATGATGCCAAATCCATGGCGGAGGCGGGAGCAGATATTGTGGTTGCTCATTTGGGGCTCACCACCAAAGGATCGATCGGCGCAACCACCGCGGTGACGCTAGAGAATGCGCCAGCTAAGGTTCAGCAAATCGCTGACGCTGCGAAATCGGTCAACCCGGATGTGATTGTTCTTTGTCACGGCGGCCCGATCTCTGAACCGCCTGATGCCGAATATGTCCTGCATCGGACGAAAGGAATCCATGGCTTCTACGGCGCTTCCAGTATGGAGCGGCTCCCGGTCGAGAAAGCGATCACGGAGACGATGAAAGCGTACAAGGCGATCCGGTTGAAAGGGTAGGGCGCGGGAAGCGCGGTGGGGCGAGGATCTCGGCGCGCCCAGGGTGGGCCACGCTAAGCGGCTAACCCGCGCCGGATTTGAGCCGCTCCGTGGGGCCTGCATTCACTGAGGATATTGCGAACCCCACGTTTGCAATTCTAGCATACCCGCGGCGAAGCCATCTCCACGGCGCGGTCCGCTCTTTGGGAGTTGGCCGCGCCAGCGGCGCGCCGAGGTTTTCGCCCTACCGGCCTTTTCGCCTATTTCGCAGCAACGTACGATGGGTTCTCTCTGAACACCGCGTTATTGATGTCGTAGACGAACGCGTTCGCTTCTCGCTTTGTCATGTAATCGTTGAGGATCCACGGAATCAGCTTGGACTTGTCCAGTGTGTCTTTTTCGAACGGCAAAAAGTTAACAAACACGGCTCGCTTGTAAGGTTTCTTATCGAAGTAAGCCGTGATCTGTTGAAAACAGATATCTCCTTCCAAAGACGGGCATTGATTGACATCCATCGAGGTCAGCCCTTTGGCGACCCAATCCCATGACTTCTCTTTGCCGTTGCTAGCGCCGAGCCAATATTTGCTCGGATCGAGACCGGCTTCCTGCATGGCCTGCAGTGCCCCGGTCATCATTTCGTCGTTCTGCACGTACGCACCGTCAAATCCATCCGGACCTAACGCGGTGATCGCATCTTGCATAACTTTTTTTGCGGGATCGGCAAACCAATTACCTGAGCCCCAGAACACAATTTGCAAATCTTTACCGCCTGCACCTTTGACACCAACACTGTCGAGTGCCTGACCGATATCTTTACCCGCTTTCTTGTACGCCTGCAGGAAACCTTGGGTCTGCCCCGAGGCTGTGCCTTGCCCTAATTTGCCTTCGATCATAACTAACCGCTTTACGTTGTGCTTCATGGCTGACTGACCGGCTAGTTCTCCGTCATAAACCCAGTCAAAACCTGAGAAACCGGCTAGACCGGGTTCATTGGGCGGATTGTGCGTAAGATGAAATTCCGGGATGCCGGCTGCACTCGCCTTCTTTAAACACTCGGACGTGGTCGCAGGCGAGTTCTGAACTACCACCAGTGCGTCGACCCCTTGAGTGATGAAATTTTCTACGGCAGCGATCTGTTCGGGAGCGGTGCCCTGGCCCACAACATCCTGTACTTGCCAGCCTGCTTTGGTAGCGAGCGCTTTGAATACTTGGAACCCCGCTTTGTAATAATCATCCGAGGCATCCATATAGTAGCCGATTACCTTGGCCTTACCCTCCGCTGCTAGCAGCTTGGCTGAAGTTAATAATACTGATCCCAGTACAGTAAAAACTGCAAACACGGTGGCCAGACTGTTAGTCTGTATCGTCTTGTATGACGGTTCTTTTAAGCTTCGTTTCATTTTACTTTGGATTACTTGGTCGATTCCACACTCTCTCCTTTGGTTGCCCGTTGCTCTGCGTGCCAACGCAGCTCCCTCCTCCGTGATAGGAACCCAGAAATTCGATTCGAGACATCACCGGCAGACACCGCTATAATCACCACCAAACCCTTGGCTACGAATTGCACTTCTGAGGGTAGCCGGAGCATATTCATGGCGTTGCCGATTGATCCTAAGAAAAACACCCCGATCAAAGTGCCAACAACGTTGCCTTTCCCCCCTTTCAGCGCGGTTCCTCCGATAACGACCATCGCGATGGTGTCTATCTCCAGCCCCTGACCGAGGGTGACGATACCGGTATTGATCCGGGCCAGGAGCATAACCGCTCCAATACCGACTAAAACACCCATGATGACATACGCCGAGAGCTTCATGTTCTTGACGTCGATGCCGGCCAGGTAAGCGGCTTGTGGGTTAGTCCCAATCGCATAGATCCGCCGGCCGTACTTGGTGTAACTCAGTAACAGGCCGCCTAACAACGCGATGACGAAGAAAATCAGGACGTATGGCGGGATGATCAGGTTGAGGTGACTGATCGGGTCCTTAGCTCCTTGGATTAGATTCGCCTTAAGGAAATCGAGCTCGCCGTTCATGATCACCTCGCGAGAACTGCAGAGAAGTAAGGCAATCCCTTGAAACGTGATCATCCCGCCGAGAGTGATGATGAAGGGCTCGACTTTAGTACGCGAAATGATGAACCCCATGATCGTCTCCAGCCCGACTGCGGCTGCGATGCCGAGTAGGACCGAGGGTACTACACCCAGTTGCCATTTTGAGATTCCCAGCGCCGTAATAATCGATACCAAAGAAGCTAACATCCCCACGGAAAGATCGATTCCGCCGGAAATCATGACGATGGTCATGCCGATCGCCACAATGCCGGGAACGCCGACTTGTTGAAGGATGTTCAACAGGTTAACCGGACTGATAAAGGTGGGGAACTTGGCGCCGCCCCCCATAATTAACTGCAGGAGCACGATCACTAAGACGAATCCGGCAAAGATAGAAAGAACCGTCAAATTCTCATATCGCTTGAAAAGAGATGTCCGAACCGCCGGCTTCGGTTCGACTACAGCTTCACCACTCATATCGTCTTATCTCCGATCGAATTAGTCAGAATATTTTCTTCCGAGATCTCGTCGCCGCCGAGCTCAGCCACTTTTTCTCCGTTCTTCATCACGATGACTCGATCACTCATCGAGATGACTTCTGGCATATCGGAAGAAACCATGATGATCGCTTTGCCTTGCTTGAGTAGATCGACCATCACTTTGTAGATCTCTTGTTTCGAGCCGACGTCGATGCCGACGGTGGGTTCATCAAAAATGAAGATCTCTCCATTGGTGTTAAACCATTTCGCCAGCACCACCTTTTGTTGGTTGCCGCCGGACAAGTCGACTACCCGCGTCTGCGAATTGGTTGCTTTAATCCCCAGTTGTTTAACGAACCGGTCTCCGATCCGGGCATCATCCCGGCTCCGTACGACGAATTCCCGGGTGTTAACCAGATTGGCGATCGTCACATTTTGCGCGATCGTCTGGGGAAGAAGAAGACCAGTGTTCTGGCGATCTTCTGTGATGAAGCACATTTTGTTGCGGATAGCCTGCTTCGGATCGGATTGTTTAACGACCCTGCCGTTGATCAGGATTTCACCGAAATCGAGCCGCGCACTGCCGAAGAGGACATTCATCAGCTCGGAGCGACCGGAGCCGGCCATACCCGAGATGCCGAGGATCTCGCTCCGCTTTAGCACGAAGGAAATGTCTCTGGCGCCGTTGCCGGTTACGTTCCTGGCTTCGAAAACGATTTCGCCAATGGGCACCTTTTCCCGCTGATAAAAAGTAGAGGGGTCGCGTCCGACCATATCCTTGATCAGTGCCGTTTTCGTTAGTCCGGCGATTTCGCGTTCGCTGACTTTACGCCCATCCCGCAATACCGTGACCCGATCACCAATCTTAAACACCTCTTCCAGGTGATGCGAGATGTAGATAATTCCCAAACCGCTATTCTTAACGGTTTCAATGATATCGAGCAGGTTATCTATCTCTACGGAAGAAAATGAAGCAGTGGGCTCGTCGAGGATGATCACTTTTCGTTTGAAAACGAGCCCCTTCGCGATCTCGACAATCTTCTGCTCGCCGCTGCTTAGGTCGCCCATCTTAGCATCCGGGCTGAGATTGCTCTTGAGGTATTTCAACACCGCCAGCGTCTGCCGCTTCATTTCGCTTTTGTGAAGAAGCCCTCTTCTGACGATCTCCGCACCGGCGAAGATGTTCTCCATAACGCTGAGAGTCTCAAAGATGACGTGCTCTTGATAAATCGTTTGGATACCCAGGTTCATCGCCAGGTGCGGGGTGAGGACGACCGGTCTCTCTTCAAAGAATATTTCTCCGCCCTCGTCCGGTTGATAGGCTCCAGACAGGATCTTAATCAAGGTGGATTTACCGGCGCCGTTCTCGCCGCACAGACAATGGATTTCGCCCTCGTTGAGATCGAAGGAGATATTCCGCAACGCGACCACACCTGGGAACGTTTTCGAGATATTTCTTAGTCGAAGAATCTCGCTCATGAGTCGTTCCGGTTCGCGATTTGCGGTTTGCCGTTCACGGTTTGCGGTTGCCACGGCCTCGCAAGCGAGGCGCGCTCCACGGATTGGCCTTACGTTGACGCGCATGGGAAGTCGCTGGATTCCCGATCCGCCTGATTATCATTCTTCTAGGGGGTTTGGTTTTAGCACGAGCACCAGAGCCGGTAGGCCAGGCACTGTCGCAATCACCAAAACTACCCCGATTAAAGTCAGATTCGAATCGAATTGAAAGGCTGAACCCGTATTTATTTCACGATCAGAAATAAACTGGCCAGGGCCTGTCGCGCCGTAGGCTTGGCGAAGGCGGAACCTGTCGCGCCGTAGGACATTCGGCGAGCTCAGTCGAGTCGCTTGGCGAAGGCGGAACCTGTCGCGCCGTAGGACATTCGGCGAGCTCAGTCGAGTCGCTTGGCGGAGGCGGAACCTGTCGCGCCGTAGGACATTCGGCGAGCTCAGTCGAGTCGCTTGGCGGAGGCGGAACCTGTCGCGCCGCAGGACATTCGGCGAGCTCAATCGAGTCGCTTGGCGAAGGCGGAACTTGTGATGAAAGCAAGCCGAGGTTAATTTCGAGCCGCGGCCCCGGTAGGGATAGCTTCCGACTTCGCAAAGCCTTCGTCGCGGCTGGTCTTGGGTGTTTTAAGCCCGCGGTGCCAGGCGCGCCAAGCAGAGCGATGTTGGCTCGCTCATCCGGGTATGGCGAGGCCGCAGCCGCCGGTCGGATGAAAGTCTGACGCGCTGATAAATTTCCAGTCCCCACCAACAAACCAAGCACTAATCCCCCCTGTCAGAGTCGCTGCGTTTGCCGCGTCATTCATGGCGGCGCCCAGCCCTCTGATTTCATGTCATGAATAATTTTCCTAAGCTACACAACGCGATGTGGCCGGGACTCGTCGGTAAAGGTCCCGGTTCTGAGCCGTTCATTGATCTAGACACAATGCTAGATCTGACGACGGCCGCCGAAAGTGATGGCGTCCGCTTTGAAGGTGTCGACCTGTTCCTGGCGGATCCTCATATCAGCATCGATTCCACCGATGACGATCTCAAGCGGCTGGCTGATAAACTGGCCTCGAAGAACCTGGTGGCCGGAACGGTCATCGCTCCGGTTTGGCCGCCGACCGGCGGTGGTTCCGCTATGGGTAAGCCAGATGAGCGCCAGCGTTTTGTGGAGCAAGTGACCAAAGCAAGCCGGATCGCCAAAAAGCTAAAAGAACTTGGGATCAGACCGTACGGAGTGGTTCGGGTAGACTCGGCGACGGATCCGGAGACTTGGGCCAATGATCCTGAAGGGTCAAAAAAGATCGCCGCGACCTTCCGAGAATGCTGCAATATCGCAGAGAGCCAGGGCGAACGTTTGGCGGCTGAAGGAGAGATTTGTTGGGGCGGAATGCACAGTTGGAAACGAATGGTCGAGCTCTTGGAATTGGTTGGCCGGCCGCAAACGCTCGGCTTCCAGGCAGACATGGCGCATACCCTCCTCTACACCTTAGGGTATAACGCGCTGGAAGACGCCATCCTTCCGCCCGGGTTTAACTGGAAGGACGAGGGCACGCTGCAACAGGCTCTAAAAACCATGACGAACGAGTTGCGGCCCTGGACCGTCGACTTTCATGTCGCGCAAAATGACGCCACCGTAAAAGGCAGCGGTTCCCATGATAAAACCGGACGCCACTGTTTACCGGATGATCCAAACGGAAAACTGAATATAGCGCGGGACGCCGGATATTGGTTGCGAGACGAGAAAGGAAATCTCACCAAGGCGTTCGAGCACATCTGTTGGGACGGCTGCATGTTCTCGAATGAAGTGATGCTGAAGCCGGAGACTTGGCATTCAATTCTCAAGACCATGGTTTCGGTGCGGGAGGCGCATGGGTGGGTGGGGTGAGTAATCAGTAATCAGGTGAAAGGTGAAAGGTGAAAGGTGAAAGCGCCGACTGATCACTACAAACCGTTGCGAATACATCGCCTGTTGAACTCCTGGTACTCCTCGTACTCCTCGTACTCCTTCCTCAAATGAACAAACTCAACGTTGGCTTGATCGGCTATGGCTTTATGGGACGGGCGCACTCGAATGCGTATCTGACCGTTGGCCAGTTCTTCGATATCAAATATCAGCCCGTGCTAAAAGCGGTTGCGGCCCGGGATCCGGACAAAGTAAAGCAATTCGCTCACAAATGGGGATACGAATCTCATTATTCGGACTGGAGAAAGTTGATTGAGGATCCTGCGGTCGAGGTTGTCGATATTGCGAGCCCTAACGATACGCATGCTGAGATAGCTGTAGCCGCGCTCGAGGCAGGGAAAATGGTGTTATGCGAGAAACCCTTGGGGCGTAATCTCTCCGAAGCGCAACGGATGGTCGATGCGGCTAAAAAGGCGGGAAAACGAACCATGGTCTGGTACAATTATCGCCGGATCCCTGCCGTCACCTTAGCGAAACAAATCATCGTTTCCGGTAAGTTGGGGCGGGTTTTTCATTATCGAGCTAAGTTTCTCCAGGACTGGACAATCTCGGCGGCCGTGCAGCAGGGAGGCGCCGCTTTATGGCGACTGGATGTCGACGTGGCTGGCAGCGGCGTCACCGGAGATTTATTGGCTCACTGCATTGATACCGCGATCTGGTTGAACGGAGAACTGGAATCGGTCTCAGCGATGACAGAGACTTTCATCAAGGAACGGCAACACCAAATAACCGGCAAAATGAAGGAGGTCGGCATCGATGACGCCAGCGCCTTTCTGGGCCGGTTCAGAAACGGGTCACTCGCCACGTTCGAAGCCACCCGCTACGCGCGCGGTCATAAGGCGCTCTACACCTTGGAGATCAACGGTGAGTACGGCTCGCTGGCCTGGGATCTCCATGATCTGCATCGTCTGCAATGGTTTGATCACAAGGACGAAGGCGTGGTTCGAGGTTGGCGATCCATCCATGTCACTGACGGAGATCATCCTTACATGGCCAATTGGTGGGTGCCTGGTCTCTCCATCGGCTACGAGCATTCTTTTATCCATCAGGTAGCGGATTTTGTGAATTCATTAGACGAGAAAAAACCGGCCGAACCAACCTTCGAGACCGCGTTGGAGACCGAGAAAGTTGTGGATGCAGTGTTACGGTCAGCGTCCTCTAAAAAGTGGGAAAACGTTTAATTTAGTAAAACAGGAGTGCGGGTTGAGGCACGCACCTCGCAACGCTTCGCCTCCGCCTACTCCAAAGGGTAGACACGATCGAAGTTGATTTGGGAGCACTTTTGAGCACTTTTGTGCTGTGTCTTCTACAACGCTTTTTCGCGCCCGAGTACCGACCGCGCGTTTGCGCAAAGCAGAAAAGGTTTTTGCTCGCCTTGGCATGAAGGCGAGCGACGCGTTTAATATCTTTTTAGCGCAGGTCGAACTTCGCGACGATCTCCCGTTTACCATCACGACCAACCCAGAACAGCTGCTCACCACATCGGAACAAGGTAAGGTCTGGGAGGACGTACTTGGTGAGTATTGAGGCAGCACCAGGAGAGATTTGGATCGTCGATTTCCGACTGGCAGCTAAGCAACGTCCAGTTCTAATTCTTGCCTATCCACAGCCTGAAGACGCGCGGGCTTTGGTAGTGGTTGCCCCCTTGACTTCGCAGCTTCGAGGCCTTCGAGGTGAAGTAGATATCGGCAAACCTCGTTGGCTCCCCAAGCGTTCCGCGGTTAATGTTCAAGGGCTTGCCAGCATCGACCAACGGGCGCTGATTCGGAAACTTGGCAAGCTGTCCGATGAACACTTTTCCGCTGTTAAGATTGCCATTCGGGCGTTGTTGAACCTGTGAGAGAACCTCGATGAGCCTATCCACGCTCCGATTGTTTGCGATTGATGTAGATGGAACCCTGCTTGATGGCACCCATCGATTGAGACCAGAAATAAAGGAATCGGTAAACCGATTGGCTGCTTCCGGATGCGCGGTTGCTTTGGCTACTGCTCGGGGTCCGCAAGCAGTGGTCGACATCGTGCGACAATTCGATTTTGCTCCCTCGTTGATTTGTTTCTCCGGCGGGTGGATCGGCGAATTGGACTCAACGTCAATGCGGCCGGTGAATGTCCGGTTAGATCGGCGACTGCCAGCGGACATTGCGCGTTCGATCGTGAGCCAGGCGATCAATCAAGGGGTGGAACCCAATGTTTTCACTCCTGACAGCTGGCGGGTGAGAAAATTGACCGATGAAATCGTGGAAGAAACCAGGATCGTCAATCTCCAGCCCTTGGTTTCAGATGAATTGTTGGATGACGAAGTTGAACCCAGCAAAATCATGCTGATCAGTCGACTGGATGCAGCGGACGAAGCATTACCGCCTATCGAGAGATCGATCCAGCCCATTTCCACAGTCACGTTTTCAAAACGGAACTATCTCGAGATCTTACCGGTCGGAGTGAATAAAGCGAAGGCGGTAGCCGCTCTCTCGAAATTTCTGAGCGTCGATCTATCAGAGGTAGCTGCGATCGGAGACGGTCTGAATGATTTGGAAATGCTGAGTGAAGCCGGATTCGCTATCGCGATGGGAAACGCTTCAGGCCGGGTCAAAGCAGCCGCAGATTTGGTCGTTGGTTCGAACAACGAGGCCGGTGTTGCTCAAGCGGTGAACGAGATCCTGGCTCGCAACGGAGTCGATTGAATTCCGCTGCACATGGGCTAATGAATCACTCCCTCTTATTGGAGGCGGACGACAATGGAATCAGGGCGGACCGTATTAATTATTCCTGGGCTCGGTGACTCTGGACCGCAGCACTGGCAAACATTGTGGGAAGCAAGTCATCCCGAATATCGATGCGTCCAACAGAGTGACTGGGAACATCCTCGGCGCAGAGATTGGACGCAAAATATTGATGCTGCGATCTCGTCTGCTGAATCTCCGGTCGTGCTGGTCGCCCACAGCATGGGGTGTATAGCGACCGTTCACTGGGCTTTATCCAGCGGCGCAAATGGAAGAGTCGCTGCGGCGTTCCTGGTTGCGCCTCCGGACGTGGAAGCCGAAACGATTCCAGTCGGTCCGACCGGTTTTGCTCCCTGTCCACTTAGCCGTTTGCCTTTCAAATCGTTAGTGATCGCTAGCACCAACGATCCCTTCGCCGCTCTTGAACGCGCCAAACTGTTCGCCGGCTCTTGGGGCAGTGAGCTGGTCATCCTGGAGTCAGCCGGTCATATCAATGCTGCGTCCGGCTATGGTCCGTGGCCGCAAGGCGAGCGGCTGCTCGAGCGGTTGACACAGTAAAGGTCGTTTGGTCGTCTTCGGCGATTCGAACCGAGTAATCAGTAATCAGTGAGTCAGTAATCAGTTCTGAAGCCTTCTTTTCGCGTTAGTTCGCGTGCATTCGCGGTTGCTCTCCATCTGGGTTCATCCGCGGTTAAAAAAAGGGTTGCAAACTCTACTTATTCAGTAAGGATACTGAATTAGGGTACTTTTAGATTTGGGCTCAACGTGAACCTCGGGAGATAATGCCGATGAACCTGTTATCCCTCAGATCCCGCTCGGAGCGTGGAAGCGAGATTCGTGAAATCGCACCCCAGCGATTGGTGCGGATGAAGCCGCATCCCTTGATTATCGATATCCGCGAGGAACGAGAATATCTGCTCGGGCATATCGAAGGCGCTGTGCATATCAGCCGCAATTTGCTGGAGGGCAAGGTTCTCCAGATCGCGCCGGAGCTCACTATCCCAATCGTGATTTATTGTGCCGCCGGAACCACTTGCACATCCGCCGCGGAAGCCCTTCTGCGCTTAGGCTATCACAATATTTTCTCGCTCCAAGGCGGCCTGCAGAATTGGCTCGAGGCAGGCGGGCTGGTCGAGTGTCCCGCCGCGCGGCGCAATTCTGTTTCCAGGTTTTGATGGAGAAGTTTAGGGGCAATCTCGCGTTGCAGCTGGTGGTATGGATGGGACCCGTCCCGGAGGGACAGAATGATCGTAGCCAGGCAATTTATTGCCTGGTATTCGCGCGAAAACCGAAACCGTCCCGTAGGGCACGGTATGATTGGGTCCGATAGGCGTGCTACGATCACCGCGACTAATCAACCCGGAATCAGGATCAGACCGTGCCCTACGGGACGGATTTTCGATTGAACGGGTTCCAGGCAATGAATTGCCTGGCTACGATCATTCTGTCCCTCCGGGACAAAGCCCGACAACTCCCGACGTGACAAATCCAAGCTGACCAACCAAAGTAAACCCCCCGCTATTCCGCCGGTGGGACTTATGGACCGATATTGCTTCTACGGAGCATCGACGTAGGTGCGAAAGAAGCGGGCCCCGGCTTTCAACCTACGAATACCGTGTTCAGGCTCGCTCGCGCTGTCATTTGACAGTCTAAACAGCAAATGCTGTATTAACGACAGATGACGTTTTTCTGGGAATAGTGGCTAACCTGATGTAAGTTAGGGTCCGCGGACGGTTGTAGTCGCTAGGGTTGCGTCGCTCCTTTCCTCGGGAAACCGTCTCTCAATAAATCGCTCATTAAGGAATACCTATGACAACCGCAAAAGACCTCACTAAGGAAGCTCCCAGAAGCCCGCGTACTCGGATTGGCGATTACGCCTTGATGGCACGCATGATTGATAAAGGTCGTGCGACACTAAATGGAACTGTCGGCGAATACCATTTTGCCTGTCCATTGGACCAAATGCTTTTCACCTACAAAGGTCTTCAGGCCGATGATGTTAAAGCGGTGCTCGCCTCTGGCGCGAGTGACGATGAGATTCTGTCGTGGTTTAATGGCCACGGAGCTGCGAAGAGTACCGACGAAACTAAGACCTGGTCCACATCCGTGGAATCGTACAGCCCGCATGACGATCCGGAGAAGAAAGAATGGTTCGCCGACGAGTGTAAAGCTCTCGGATTGGATCCGGCGAAAAGCACGCTAGCCGATTATCTGGAAACGGACGATCGGGTTTCGTTTAAGAAATAACTAATAAAGGAGCTAGGAGCTAGGAGGCGCCTGCGTCGGCACAAACAGGCAGCATTCTTGTGGCTCCTAGGTTCCTCCTCCGATCAGCTAGTCGCTTTTTTCTGACAGCTGCTGCCGGAGTCGCTCATATTCCTTCGTGTCCGGATGTTCAGGACCGAGAACCTTCAGCGCTCCGTCTGCTGCCCGCTGGGCAAACGTTCTCGCTTCCTGGAGTTTGCCCTGTGATCGTAAACAATTTGCTAGATCAAAACACGTTTCGAAGGTGTCAGGATGGTCAACCCCAAGCACTTTTTCTCTCAGGATAATGACCGCACGAAATTCTGCTTCCGCCTCGGTAAACCGAGCCTGCGCCGCGAGCACTTCCGCCAGTTTATTACGTGTGTCTAATGTACTAGGATGCTCGGGGCCGAGCACCTTTTCTTCGAGCTTAAACACCTGGCGATCCTCCGCTTCAGCCTCGCTATACTTGCCTTCATGAAGTAGGGCCTCCACCAGATTGCTGCGCGTATCCAGGGTGTCCGGATGCTCGGGACCCAGCACCTTCTCCTCCAGTTTGAGCACGTTGCGGCCCTCAGCCTCTGCTTCGGCGTATTTCCCCTCTTTGTTAAGCGCCGCTGTCAGGTTACTGCGGGTGCTCAACGTGTAGCGATTTTCGGGGCCGAACACTTTCTCTGCCACCATGACCAGGGCGCGAAACTCCGTTTCGGCTTCGGCATACTTGCCCTGCACACCAAGCACGCTCGCCAGATTGTTGCGCGACCGTAGCGTGGTGGCGTTTTCCGGACCAAACACTTTTTCTTTAAGTTTGACCACATCCCGAAACTCCGTCTCAGCCTCGGCATACCGGCCTTCGGAAAAAAGGTCATCGGCGAGATTATTGCGTGCCTTTAGCGTCTCAGGATGATCGGGGCCAAGCACTTTTCCCCGGATCGCCAGCAGGGAACGAGCTTCCGCTTCGGCCTCGGCATATTTTCCTCCGTAATAAAGAGCGACTTCCAGACAGTTCCGAGCCTCCAGAGTATCAGGATGCTCAGAGCCCAAAACCCGCTCTCGTTCCTTGAGCACTACGCGAAACGTGCGCTCGGCATCGCCATATTGACCTTGATCGTAACGCACAAACGCGATGGCGAATTGTACGCGCGCCCATTCCAACGGATCACGGGCGCGGTCGGTGAGCTTCTCCGCATCGCGCAGGCGCGTTAACGCATCGGCATATTCGATGCGCTTTTCTGCGGACCACCCGGCTAGCTCCAGGGCTTTAATCGCTTCTTCATTCTTCAATGGCCCGGCCCGTTGAGCCTCATCGGCGGCAGCCAGCGCCAATCGTTCAGCTTCATTGTAATCTTTGGCGACAAAGGCCGCATTGGCGCGCTCGTAAGTAGTCGCCTTAGGCGATTTTCTCAGCTCCTGTGCAAAGTGCGGCAACTGTTCCTTGAGCGCGCTTGGGTCTATTCCGAGCAGGCTGCCAAGCTCCTGATAGGTTCGTTCCTCGATTTCCTCGGGCTTTTGCCCGGGCTGCTCCTGGCGGACTTTGTTCTGCACCTCGGCAAATGAATTGACCCCCTGTTGCAGTCTATCGAATTTCTCCCGGAGCGCTTGCATCTGCTGATTCGTTTGCCGCTGTTGCTCGTTGGACCGTTGCTGCCCCTGCAATAACCAGATGCACAGAGCAACGGTCAGGACCAGCAGCCCGGCAACGAATCCGGTCCAGCGCTTCACCCCCCGCCGAAGCCGGGTCAGATCATCTCTGAGCCTAAGCACACTCGCTTCCAGGCCTTCCCGGCTACTCAGCGGATAGTAAAGGTGGCTATCGGCCTTAACCCGGGCCCGATAGTCGCTCTGAAGCTTCTGTTTTTCCGGGTCTTCTTCTGGATGTGGATCTGTCGGAAAACCCTCGTCCAGAAACAGGTACCAGGCCTTCTTTCCCTTGCTTTTGGCGTAAAGCGCCTCGTACTGCGTATAACTGACCCGGCCGAAATTCTCATCAATGCTTGGTGGCTCCGCTCCGTAGCATTTGCCCACGAGTTGCACCAGCCCATTGCAAGCGTCTATCCGGCGCCGCAGCATCGCCCGCAGGTCGCCCTCCTCGACACCGAATAAGTCTTGCCACTCCGGGTCATAACCCAAGAAGGTCAGCGTGTTGGCCGCCAATTGCCGGGCGCTTTTTAGCTCCTGGCTAACCGCAGATATGAAGATCGCGGGGCGTGGAGACATGCCAAAATTGCTGGATAGGGATCCTTTATAGCGAGCGTAACCCTTTCAACCTCATGTACAAGCATTTGGACGAGGTTAGGCCTGATGGTTTGCGAAAATTTGCAACGGTCGTAAACAGGCTGAAGACCGGAGCTCCGTTAACGCTGGTTCCCATTTCACGCCCGACCATTGGGCGTGATAGGCTTCGAATAGACGTAGCCCAAGAAACCCGCCACGCACGAAGCGAAGAACGATCTCCTGTGTGACCTATTCTTGCGCGTCCACGTCATTAAGAACGTGACGCCGGAGAAAAGCTCGTCCTGAACCACCTTTAAGATAGTGTTCGAAAACTGCGCGCTTGCTGTTCTGAAGGGAAGCTGAAGATAGCGGCGAAACGCCAAGGGATAAAGCCAGCGGTCGATGGATTTTTGCCGGTGTTGTGTTCGGCCAAACGATCGTCAAGGCGCGACGAGAAGCCAATGTAGTAGCGATCTCGGTGGCTTTCTGAGACGATGACGTAGACGTGGAACACGATGGATTCCAGCTCATATAACAGAAGAAGTTCCGAGCTTCGAGCGAGGTGGTGAAAGAGCTGGTTGACGCTGGGAACAACAGACTTCGCCCCTTTTTGGGGTGGTTCATCAGGGACTCTGCGAAGTTTGGCCTGCCAGACGTAGCACACAAGCCCGACTTCGCCCCGTCGTCTGAAACTCCGGGAGGCTACGTCGGGCAAACTCCGCCTAAGAAAATCTCTTGGTGTAATGGCGAAGTCTGGCCTGCCAAACGTAGCCTCTCCGAGCCTAAGGCGAGGAGGCGGAGTTTGGAGGCGAGGGGAGTCGAACCCCTGTGTCGTCCAACATTTGTCCGAGAATGTCCGGAGAAGTGCTTTCAGAGAGGATTCGCGGGCTGTAGAAGAACACGGATTGCTTGGGACGGCGCTGGATGTTATTACAAATGTTATTAGGCATGGCTAGCATTTGGAAGCATCCCCAATCAAAATATTTCACAGCTTGTTTTCGCGATCACAATCGGCGCCAACGGCGCATAAGCACGAAAGAAACAAACCGCAAAAAGGCGCAAAAGCTCGCGGATGAATACGAGAAGGCATCACGGACCAAACGAACCCTCAAACAAGCACAAGCTGTTTTGGATAGACTCCACGAAGAGCTCTCCGGCGAGAAAGTGGTGCGGATCAGTTTTCGTCAATACTTGAACGATTGGTTGAAGGCCAAGGAAGCGGAGACCGCTCGAACCACGATGACCTTTTACCGAGGTAGCTTGAACAAGTTTGTGCAGTTCCTTGGCAACCGGTCCAATGAGCCGATACGCGAAATCACGAAGCAAGATGTTGTGGCTTTCCGAAATTCCTTGATCAAGCAAGTCTCGGCGAAGACCGCTAACCATGATCTGAAGGCTCTCAAAATGATGTTCAAGGGAGCTAGGAGAGACAGCATCATCACCGAAGATCCTACCGAATTCGTTGAGCCGGTCAGGAGGGAAAGAGCATCGAAGATTAAACGCCCGTTCACTCTGGAAGAACTACGCCGCATTTCGGACCTAGCCAGTGATGAATGGCGTTCAATGATTCTTTTCGGGCTTTACTCCGGCCAGCGACTCGGAGATATCGCAACGCTTCGATGGAACAATATCGATCTCGTGCGGAACGAACTGCGTCTTTCCACCCGAAAGACAGGGAGGACCATGATTCTTCCTCTGGCGGCTCCTCTTCGGAAGCATATTACTTCCTTGCATTTCGCCGACGATTCATCTGCGCCTATGCACCCGAAAGCCTTCGATTTGGTCGAGCGCCAGCACAAAACTGGCAATCTCAGCAACCAATTTGCTGATCTACTTGCCGCCGCTGGACTGAGGGAAAAGAAGAATCACAAAAACACTGGGAAAGGTCGAGGGTCCAGGAGAGACGTTGAACCGCTATCGTTTCACAGTCTACGCCGGACCGCGACGACAATTCTGCACGAGGCCGGTGTCCCCGCGGCTGTAGCCCAAGCGCTCATCGGGCATGACAGCGAGGCGATACATGAACTCTATGTATCGGTTGGTAGCGAAGCGTTGCAGAAAGCAGCGGCGGCTTTACCTGAGATCTGAAGGCCCCGTTTGGTAAGTTACAATATTAATTGCGTACGGATTCAGCGGGCTATGTGTTCGGCGATGAGCGACCGGTGCCGAACGTTAATCATGGAGCCGGAATCGATATCTCACCTGCCGTTCGGGATTGTCTGGGACTCGGATCTCTGGGCTTGGTTGATTGGCGATTTGTTGAGGAAGCCGATGTATCAGCTGGGCCTTGGTCACTCTACGCTGATTCCACCTTGTGAACTACGGCTCCGGAAGCTCCAGCCAGACCAGCACCCCAAGACGCGCGTTATCCACAAAGTAGGCGGTTACGGTTCAGGCTCCGACATCAGCCGATGGCTGTACGCGCTCGCCGATATCTGGGACGCGGGACACACCGGACCAACGAGCTTCTCTACGAAGCTTTGCGGGATCAGGCAGAAACCGGAAATATTGCATAGAGATTTTGGCTCCAAGGTTTCGGGAGAGGGTTTGATCCACTCCCCGTTGGATGAATCTTTATTATGCTCCGCCGTTTCGAAGTACCTCGGCCATTTCCCAGAGGGCCTTGTTGAGTTTCATATCCTCATCGATGCCCTTGATGGCCCTGCTCTTGGGCATCCGGCTACCGTCCGGGCGGCGGCGCGAACGGTCGCGCTGACCACCGCGAATGATGTTTTCTTGGACACAGTTCAACGTGATAAAAAGATCTTTGGCTCCGTCTCCATAACGTCTTGGATTAAGGAGCATGGAGGGACTTACCGGGGCTTTCGTGAGGTCTTCCCAGCGATAAGCCGCCGCGCCAGTGGCCAGAGCGAGCTGTTCGGCATCGGTCAAAATGCGCTCTTGAAAGAGCTGCACTTTGTTCATGATGTCAGGGACAGCAGTGAGTACTTGAAAGAAGCCTCGATAACGGAGTCGGGGTTGAACCCGGAATGTTTGATTGAGATCCGCTGGAAGGTGCCATCGGAAACAAATGTGGAG
>Ga0209647_1000244_pt1 | contig 50900 bp, 55 predicted proteins | sample GraSoi_2013_60cm_FD_185827 | JGI IMG/M metagenome (GOLD analysis project Ga0209647, IMG submission 185827) | Grasslands soil microbial communities from the Angelo Coastal Reserve, California, USA - Sample 9_17_2013_60cm (SPAdes) (version 2) | ecosystem: Environmental > Terrestrial > Soil >...
TGCCTTGGCGTTGTCGGCGATCGAGGTCGCGGTCGCGGTCAGCTCTTCGGCGGTGGTGGCTGCCTCGGCCACCGCCGAGGACTGCTCGCTGGTGGCCGTGGCGGTCTCGGCGATCGCCGCCTCCATCTCCCTCGCCATCGGCGCCAGGACTGCAGCTGCCGTGCTGATCCGATTCAGCAGCCGGTTGACCAGGCGCACGACGTAGATGCCGATCGCGATCGCCAGAGCAGCCGCCAGAAGTGCCGCGATTATCGCCGCCGTGCCAGCGCTGGAGGCGGTGCTGTCGGCGTGGGACGCGGCATCGGCCGCCCGCGCTGCCAGCCTGCGATTGAAGGCGTCGATACGGCTCTCCATCTTTTCCACCTGGGCTTGGTAGGGATGCACGCCTTCGTCGAATTCGGCGGTTCCCGCGACCGGTTTCAGCTGGTCGCGGAAGATCGATTCGAGCTGGCGCTGTTCGGCGCCTACCGCGGCGATGATCCCCGCTTCGCTGCTCTCAAGGCCCGGGCTCTTCTTCAGCGAGCCCAGGGCTTGGGAGAGGCTCTTCTTGACTCGGGACAGGTCGGCGAGGTCAGCCGGATTGCCGTCGCCGGCGTAGGCGTCGGCGATCCCGCCCTCGTCGGTTATGTCGGTGCGAACCTGCTGGGCGAAGAACTGGGTTTGGGCAAGCCCCAGCGCTTCCTTGTCGGCGTCGTTAGCCGCGCTGTAGCGCCAGACCGCGATACCGACCGCGACGGCCACCAGGATCACCAGCGCGGTGACCGCGACGGCTATCCGCTTTGCGGGCCCCTGGAGTCGCGCGTCCACGTGGGCGCCATCCTAGTCGCGGTCCCCGACGTCGCCCGTGTGGATGCAGCGAATTCCGGGCGGAGATTTGAGCCTATGCGCCCGCGGCGATCTCGTAGGTGGTGTCCGAACGCCGCTTCGCCGAGTACATCGCCTTGTCGGCCTGCTCGAGCAGGTCCTCCGGCCTCTGGCTGCTCCTGCCGAGCGCGATCCCGATGCTGGGAGTGAGCGAGACCTCCTCACCCTCGAGGGTCACTGGGCTGCGTACCGCCTCAGTCAGTCGCTCGGCGATGTCAGCGGCCTCCTCCGTCCCCTCCACTTCCTGGACCAAGACCGTGAACTCGTCTCCACCGAAGCGGCTCACCGTGTCGCCCGGGCGAACCCAGGAGAGAAGGCGCCCGGCCATGTCCCTCAGCAGAGCGTCTCCCGCCAGGTGCCCGAGCCGATCGTTGACCCCCTTGAAGCCGTCGAGGTCGAGGAAGAAGACCCCCACGAAGGACTCCTGGCGCTCGCTCTGGGCCAGCGCATAGGTAAGCCGATCGAGGAAGAGCAGGCGATTCGGCAGGCCGGTGAGGACATCGTGCAGGGCGCGATGGGCGAGCTGCTGCTCTGAGCGGCCGCGCTCGATCGCGTAACGCACCGACCGGCACAGCTGAGCGCTGTCCATCTGACCCTTCATCAGATAGTCCTGGGCTCCGGCCTGGACTGCCTTGATCCCGCGCCCGGCGTCGTTGTCGGCAGTCACGACCACAATGGGAGCCTCGGGCGCGACGTTTTTGATCTCCATCAGACCGTCGAGCCGGTCCGCATCGGGCAGCGTCAAGTCGAGCAGGATGCAGGCGACCTTTGCAGTCTCCAGATGCTCCTTCGCCTCACCCAGCGTCCCCACGTGAGCGACCTCGAACTCGGCGCCACCCTCCAGCAGCATCCGCTCCATGATCACCGCCTGAGACCGGTTGTCCTCGACCAGCAGGAGCTGGGCCGCGGGAGCCTGGGCGGTCTGAGAGGCGAACATCAGAGGAGTGCGGTTGCCACGGGGCAGGGAAATGCTACTGCGCGGCCCCTAAAGCCAGAGATTCCTGTCGCTACCGAGGCGCTTTTCGCCAACTGGCGAATAGCCCGCCGTAACCACGCGGTTGGAAATCGCCTCGGATTTCAGGCACTTACCCCAGAAGTGCCTGAAACCCCGCATATCGCCGCATTCACGCATATCCCGACTAGAATTTGCCGCTCGCTTGATCGCTAGACGGCGCGGCGGCGAACCTCCTCCATCGCCTCGTGCCCATAGAGGTCCTCGACCAACCGCAATGCCTCCTCGGTCGTCTCCCGCAGGACGTCTTCGCGCTCGCTGCCTCGGGCGAAGCCGAAGCGAAAGGCGCGGTTAACGGTTTCGGTCAGGCCGGACGCTGCGGCGGGGAGTTCGCCCCGAAGCTCGAGGATCGCCTCTTCAAGGATGCGAATCCGGTAATCGCCGCGGTCCGCCCTGCTCGTCAGCGCGGTAACTGGCATCTGCTGCTCGACTGCCATCAGATCCTCGTTTCGTCGTTTCCGGTAGTGAAAATGACGCTCTCAGGTGAACTGATGGTGAGTTTCATCCCTCCACGGCCTCAGCGCCCAGCCTAGCCAGGGAGAAATCGGGGTTGCTGCCAGCGGGATCGATGAGGTTCAGCACCGGCCCCACTCTGCTGCGCTTGAGAATGGGCTGGTAGTAGTTCCCGGGTGATCTGCCCGAGCACCGTCCAAGGCCCGAAGATCGAGCGCCCCGGCCTCCTCATCGGCACCCTCACCCTGCTTGCCGCCGTCCTGATGCTGTGCCTGGACGGGACCCGGGACGGCGACCTCTACCTCCAGTTGGCGAGTGGCCGCTTCATCTCGACGCACGGCCTAGCCGCGGTCGACCCGTTCCGCACCATCGCCCACGGCGAGCCCTGGCTGAACCAGCAGTGGCTGACGGAGCTGGTCGCCTACAAGGTCGTCGGCTGGGTCGGAGTCACCGGCCTGACCGTCCTCTACGCCGGCCTCCTCGCCGCCCCGCTGGCATTGCTCCTGTGGCTCTGCCGCAGCAAGGGAGTCGCGATGATGATCGCGCTTGCGATCCTCTACTGCCCCGGGCTATGGGTGATCGTGCACCCGCGGGCAGCCGGGTTCAGCGTGCTCGGCTTCTCCCTGCTGGTTGCGATCCTCATACTCGCCTGGCTGAGACGCCAGTCTGACCCGCCGGCCATTTCGCGGTTGCGCTGGGCGATGCCGGTGACGCTCGCGGTCTTCGCCCTCTGGGCGAACCTGCACGGCGGCTTCGTCGCCGGACTGCTGCTGATCACCATCGCCACCGGCGGGCTGGCGCTGGAGTGGCGGCTGGGACTGGCGAGTGCGATCAATGCTCGGCGGATCGCCCTCCTGGCGTTGACCGGCGCCCTCGCTGGGGCGACCGTGATGGTGGCAACCCCACTTGGCGGCGCCCTCTTGGCCTACCTCGCCAGCTTCGCCAACCCGGCCATCTCGCTGGCGAGCGCGGAGTGGCGGCCGACCTTTCAATCTCCACTGGCGCTGGCCTATCTGGGTGTCGCCACCATCTTCGCGGCCTGGCTCTGGGCGGAGGCACGGGGCTCCCGCTCGCCGGCAACGGCGCTGATCGCGCTCGCCTTCCTGGCCATGGCTCTGGTCTCGCTGCGCAACATCGTCTTCGTCGGGCCAGTGCTGGCGCTCAGCATCGCTTCCCTCGCGCCAGACAGGCCCTTCAGGATGCCTCGAGCGCTGATCGGCCTTACCGCCTTCGCCGCCACTGGGGGGGCGCTGTTCTGGGCGGTAGTCGTGGGGCCCGCCCGCAACGAACCGATCCTCGGACCCAGCCTGATCGGCTATGCAGTCCGGCACCCACCGCCCAGAGGGCACATCGCCAGCTACGCCGGTGTCGGCTCCTACATGCTCTGGCGCTCGGCCCGCGCCCCGGTCGTGCTGGACGGGTGGCTGGAACACTTTTCCCCAGCTGAGCTGCGCGGCACCTATGCCGTGGTGGACGGTCGTGGCGCCAACCCGATGCGCTACGTGCGACGCCTGCGGATCGGCGCCGTGATCGCCGACCGCCGCAGGGCGATCGACATCCTGCTCGCCCACGGTTTCGCGGTCAAATTCGAAAGCCCGGCCGGCACGTACTTGGTGAGGGAGCCCAACCGACGTCGGCGAGCGCCGACCGACGAAGGTCCTCCCACCGCTGCGCCGGCGCTTGCTGATCGGCGCCCAGCATCGTCGCCTGGCTCCAGCTGAGCTTGACGGCATCCGCGAGCACGAACGTGCCGGTGCACGTGGCCGCAAGCGCGAGTCTGTCGTCCGTCTGTGCCAGCCAGTTGCGCAGGCGGCGGATGTGGGCGGAGGCGAGCGCCTCGTCGTCGCCGACGACGTAGTCCATCGCCAAGGTCAGCCCGTCCGCGGTCGTGATCTTCGTCGCGCTGCCGACCATGCGGACCTCGATCGGTCGATCGACGGGTCGACCATCGCGCGCAGTTGATCCGCCGTGCGGCGTAGCGTGGCTGGGAGAGATGAAGGTCGAGATGCTCAACGTCGGGTGGTTCACCTCAGCCGCGGGCATCTGGCGCCGGGACGACGATCTCGACCGGCAGGTCCGCTTCCCCATCCCGGCGTACGTCATCGAGACGGCCGAGGAGCGGATCCTGGTCGACACGGGCCTGCACCCGGGCGCGGTCGATGACGCGGCGCGCCACTACGGCAAGCCCGATGCGCTCGGCGTGTTCGGGCTCGAGCAAGATGCGAGCGTTGGCGAGCAGGTCGACCTGACCACGATCACCAAAGTCGTGTTGACGCACCTGCATTTCGACCACGCCGGAGGGCTGGCCCTGCTGCCGTCCTCTGTTCCGGTCGTCGTGCAGCACCGCGAGTGGAAGGCGGGCCACGACCCGGCCGCAGTCACCAAGAACTTCTACCTCCCGCTCGACTACGGCGCCGTCGCCGAGCAGATCGTGCTCGTCGACGGCGACCACGACCTGCTCGGCGATGGGTCGATCCAGCTGCTCTTGACGCCCGGCCACACGCCCGGTCACCAGTCGGTCTGTGTCGGTGAGCGGCTCGTCATCGGCGCCGACGTCACCCACTACGCGTCCGGCCTCGACGACCACCGCTTCCCGATGTTCGCCGACGACTTCACCGCGCAGAAAGCATCGGCCGAACGACTGCGCGCGCTCCGCGATGCCGGAGCCGCCGTCCGTCCCGGACATGACCCCGCCGTTCTCGTTCCCGGGCCCGTGCCGGTGTGACCAGGCGCCGATCGTCAGACGACCTGAGCCTGTGCTTGCTCGATCGCCTCGGCGTAGGCGCCGTGGCGGGTGCTTGCCGGGGGGCGGATGGTGATTCCGTAGGCCTCCTTCATCGCTGCTGCGAGGGCTTGCTTGAAGGTGCGGCCGTGCCAGGCGTGGGGCTCGGCGGCGCGACCTATGTGCAGATGGACCAGCTCGTGGAGGAGCGTCTCCAGGACGTCACCGGGGCGGATTCCGGGGTAGACGGTGACCGAGAGGCGAAACTCGGTGGGGACGGCGAAGCCGAGGCGATTTGGGCGCTTGCCGGCCCGTCGCACCTTGAGCTCGGGCTTCCGTGTCGCGAGCGAGCCCTCGGCGAAGACGGGCAGGGGTCGCAGCCGTTCTAGCTCTTGATCCAGCGCCACGCCCGCGACCAAGTAATAGGAGCTGTTGCGCCGCTGAGGAGCAGGCGCTCGCTTCGGGGCCGGTCGGAGGAACTTGGTCACCATTGAGGGCGAGAGTCTTCAGCGAGCCACGGACGGGCCGGCGGCGATACCTTATAAGGTATCATGCTGATATGGAGCCCCCCAACGCTCTCGTGCGCGAGCTGCGCCTTGCCGCCGGTCTCTCTCAGCGCACCCTCGCGCGGCGGGCTGGCACGTCGCAGCCAGCCATCGCGCGCTACGAGCGTGGCGCGACGACGCCCTCCTGGGAGACGCTCCAGCGACTCGCGGTGGCGTGCGGGCAGCGAGTGAGGATCAGCGCCGAAGCGGTGCCCGATCCGCACGATGTCGAGCTGGCTGGGCTGCTCCTCCGGCGCACGCCCGAGGAACGCCTCCGGGCCCTGCGGCGCTACGCCCACATGCATGAGCTCGCCCGGGGGCAAGGGTGAGCGAGCTCGACCCCGAGAGGCTTCTCCGCTCCCTCGTCGACCACGGGGTTGAGTTCTGCGTGATCGGGGCGGTCGCGGCGTGGCTGCAGGGCAACCCGACGGTCACGCTCGACCTGGACGTGATGCCCCGGCGGGAGCTCGACAACGCCGCACGCCTTGCCACGGCGCTCAACGCGCTGGGCGCCCACCCGCCGGGCCATGACACCACGGTCGAGCTGGATGGCGCCGACTTCCTCGGGTGGCGATCCCAGCGCTTCGACACCGAGGCCGGCCCGCTCGACGTCGTTCCGCACGCCACCGCGATCGGCGGGTTCGAGGACGTCGCGACGATCGAGCTAGCGCTGGGGGAGATCTCTGTTCGCGTGATCACGATCGACGAGGTGATCGCTTCCAAGAAAGAGCTTGGGCGACCGAAGGACACGGCCGCCCTCCCGGCCCTCTACGCCACGCGCGAGGCGATCCGCCGGAAGAGGCGCGAGCCGGGAGGCTGAGGGACCTCGCGGAGAACACCGCGACCCCTGGCGAGCGCATGTCGAGAGCTCGGGCGCCCCGCACGCCGCGGCGACACGGTCGCTGTAGGGCGATCGCCTACGGCGTGACCAAAGCGATGCTGAAGCCGTCGTAGCCCTTGCCGCCGACCGTCTGAATCGTCGTCGCGCTGACTCGGCGCTCGCTGGCCAGCATCTCGTGCAGACGGCGCTGGGCCTGGATCGTGGCGTCGTCGCTGTCCGCTTCTGCGAGGCTGCCGTCGCGAACCACGTTGTCGACGACGATCAGGCTGCCGGGGCGAGAGTGCTCGAGCGACCAGGCGAAGTAGTCGGGACTGTGGACCTTGTCGGCGTCGATGAAGGTCAGGTCGAACGGACCGGCGTCCTCGGCCTCCAGGCTCGGGAGCGTGTCGAGGGCCGGCCCGACCCTCAGGTCTACGACACCGTCCAGTTCGGCCTCGGCGATGTTCCCGCGGGCCACCTCGGCATAGGCGGGGTCGGCCTCCAGCGTGATCAGGCGACCGCCGTCCTCCAGCGCTCTCCCCAGCCAGATGGTGCTGTAGCCGGCGAGCGTCCCGAACTCGAGGATCCTCTTCGCTCCCACGGTCTTCGCCAGCAGGCTCAGCAGCTTTCCCTGCGGTGGGGAGACCTGGATCGGCGGCAGCCCCGCCTCCTCGGCCGCCGTCAGCGCGGCATCCAGAACTCGGTCATGCGGCGCCAGAAGTCCACTCACATATTCGTCAACAGCCGACCACTGCTCTTGTCCCATGGAAGGTATTTATCAGGGAGGAGCCGAGGGGTCACAGAAACGCCTGGGGATCGTCTCTCCTCAGCCCAAACTGCGCAACCCGCTCTGAGCTGAGGAGAGGAGGTCGGAGGCTTCGGCCCACTCGCGCTGGAGCTTTGGCTCGACTGCTTTGGGATTGCAGGAGGTGGTTGCCAGGCAGTTGCCCCACGTGTTGGCGGCGTCGATGTGGACATTGAGCGCCTGCTCCGCGGGGCTGGCGACGCGCGCCAGGCACACGATCGGAAGGTGGTCGGCTTGGACGCTCGCGTAGGTGGCTCGAACGTGGTTCACCGCGTTGAGGTAGTCGTCGTAGCTCAGGCCCACCGCGAGCGTGTTGTTGAGGGATTCCAGCGAGTCGAAGAAGCCGCCCAGCAACCTGCCGCACCGTCTTGCCGCCGGGGGGGTCTTCGCGGTCGCTCCGCTCCGGGGCGCCTTCGCACTCTTCGTCGGCGCCGTTTCGCTGCCGGCCGCCACCGTTCGCTCGCCGCCGCAGGCGGGCAGGATCAGTGCCATGCCCAGCAATATGCAGACTGTCGCCGCTGGGCAGAAGCGCATCTGACTAGTGTAGAAATTCGCTGGATGAGAGTGCGCAGGCTCGTAAGGATGGTGGTTGGGGCTGCGCTGCTGGCTCTCCTCCTGCCCGCGCCTTCGGCCAGCGCGAGTGGGAGTGGTGGCGCGCTGGTGGTCGGCGACAGCCTCGAGGAGCTGACCTCCCCCTACCTGCAGCGTTACCTCCCCGGCGTGCCGCTGACGGTCAACGCGGCCGGCGGCTACAACAGCTACCAGATCTTCGACCTCTTCGAAGAAAGCTATTCACCCTCACAGTCGGTGATCGTCTTCGACGCCGGTACCAACGACAACCCCGCCTATCCGCAGATCCTCGCCGGAAACCTGAACGCCGTCGCCGAACGGATCGGCGACCGCTGCATGGTTGTGCCGACCATCCACGGCCTTACCGTGAACGGCATCGGAAATGACGGCAAGAACCGAGTGGTCGAAGCGTTCGCTGCTTCGCGCCCGGGGACGCAGGTGCCCGACTGGGCTGGCGCCGCCGCCACCCACCCTGAGCTGATGCAGTCCGACGACCTGCATCCGCTCCCCGCAGGCGCCGACCTCCGCGCGCAGTTGATCGCGCATGGCATCGAAGGTTGCCTCGCCTACATGCATGCCCCAAACGGGGAACCCGTACTCGAGTCCGGGCCGGAATTGGCCCCGGTCAGCAAGTTTGCCAAGCGAGAGGCCTCGGTCGCCCGCGCGATCGCGACCTCACTGGGCGAGGCGGTCGCCATGCGGGTGGCGGGCCGGCAACCGTTACTGGTGGTGGCGCTCGCCATGGTCTCCTCCTATGCCTGAACCGGTAAAGCGCGATCGGCGCTACATGCCCGGCCTCGACGGCCTGCGCGCGATCGCCGTGATCGGGGTGGTGCTCTACCACCTCAAATTCGGCTGGGCGGAAGGCGGACTGCTCGGTGTCGGTGTGTTCTTCACCCTCAGCGGCTACCTGATCACGGACATCCTGCTCAACCAGGTGAACCGGGGCGGAATCCGGCTGAAGTCGTTCTGGCTGGCGCGCGCCCGCCGCCTGCTGCCGGCCCTTTTCGTGATGCTGATCGTGGTGATGGCGTGGGTGACGCTGATCGGCCCGCACCAGCCGGCCGACTTCCGCGCCGCCGCGCTCAGCGCCGCCGCCTACTTCAACAACTGGTGGCTGATCTTCCACCACGTCTCCTACTTCGAACGCTTCGCGCCGCCCTCGCCCCTGAACCACCTCTGGACGCTCTCAGTCGAGGAGCAGTTCTACATCCTCTGGCCTTTCCTGCTGATGCTGGGACTGCGCTTCGTCCCCGAGCTGAAGAACGCGACGGGAGTCCGCCCGCGCCTCGCCGGAGTCACCCTGATCGCGGCGCTCTGCTCAGGCGTCCTGATGGCGGTCCTCTACCACCCCTCGCTCGATCCGTCGCGGGTCTACTACGGGACCGACACCCGCGCGCTCGAGCTGCTGATCGGCGCCGCCCTGGCGATGGTCTGGCCGAGCCGCCGCCTGCACGCGCGCATCACCCCCCAAGCGCGGCGGACGATCGAGGCGACGGGCGTCGTCGGCCTGGCTGTTATCGCCCTGATGTTCTGGCGCACCAGCGAGTTCTCGCCCTTCCTCTACCGCGGCGGCTTCGCGCTGCTCGGCCTCGGCTCGGTTCTCGCGGTCGCCTCGCTCACCCACCCCGCCTCGAGGCTCGGGCCGATCGTGGGCTGCAAGCCGATGCGCTGGATCGGCGAACGCTCCTACGGCATCTACCTCTGGACCCTGCCGATCGTCGTCCTCACCTCTCCCCAGGCCTCGCACGGTCCCAGCGTCGTGCGCGCGATCCTCCAGGTCGCCGCGATCCTCACCGTCGCCGAGCTCTCCTGGCGCTACATCGAGAACCCGATCCGCCACGGCGCGCTCGGCAGGCTGTGGACGCAGTGGAAGGCCGGCGGGTGGCGTCGTGAGCGGGTGACGCCGCGCGGCTGGGCTGTGGTCACCGCCGGCGCGCTTGTCGTCACGGTCGCGATCGCCGGCCTTGCCGGGGTCGGCGTCTCCGACAACTCGAACGCGATCGGTGCCGAGCCCGTGGCGAAGACCATCACCGCGAAGAACGTGAAGCGCGCCCCGCTGGCCACCTCTTGCGAAGCGGTCGTGCACATCGGCGACTCGACCTCGGAGGGGCTCGTCTCCAGCGAATACCTGCCCGACCCCAAGCAGCAGATCAGCGCCCAGTACGCACGAGTCGGCGCCACCACCCAGCACTTCGAGATCGCCGGCGCCCGCTCGATCTACGAGAACTTCGAAGGCGAACCGAACGCCCAGGAAGTCGCCGAAGCGTGGAAGAACGAAGGCTTCAAAGGCTGCTGGGTCCTGGCTATGGGGACGAACGAGGCGGCCGACGTAGCCGTCGGCTCGAAGTTCACCTACGACGACCGGATCGACAGCATGATGTCGACGATCGGGGAAGAACCGGTGATGTGGGTGAACGTGAAGTCGCTCGTCACCAGCGGTCCCTACGCAGGGTCGAACATGAAGGACTGGGACGAAGCGCTCCTGAACGCATGCGACCGCTACCCGTACATGCGGATCTACAACTGGGCCGCCGACGTCAAGGACGCCTGGTTCATCCCCGACGGGATCCATTTCACCTCGCCGGGCTACGCGGCGCGCGGCAGGCTGATCGCCGCCGCCCTGCTCGAAGCCTTCCCCAACTCGCGTCCGCTGGCGATGGCCGACAAGGACAACTGCCTGATCTCACCACCTTCGTGACGAAGGCCCAACGGTCGTACGGGTAGCCTTGGCCCGGTGCCCGGTCCGGCAAGTCGCGTGCTCTCGAAGTCGCAGCTGGCGACGCTGGCCGAGCATGGCGAGGAGCGCAGCGCCGCGATCGGCGAGACGCTGTTCGAGATCGGCGACGAAAGCTATCCGTTCATCGCGATAGTCGAGGGCGAGGTCGCGGTGACCGACGCCGCCGGCCACGAGATCGTCCGCCACGGCGCCTCCGGCTTCCTCGGGGAGATGAACCTGCTCTCGGGGCAGACCGTCTTCCTCACCGCGATCGTGACCGAACCGATGCGCTACATCGCGGTCGACCGCGAAGAGCTGAGGCAGCTGCTCTTCGAGGACGGCTCGCTCTCCGACCTGCTGCTCTCCGCGTTCGTCCAGCGCCGCGAACTGCTCCAGCAGCGCGACGGAATCGGGATCGAGATCGTCGGCCCGCGCGACTCGGGCGATACGCGCCGGCTGCTCGACTTCGCCAAGAGCCAGCGGCTCCCCAATTCGTGGGTCGACCCGGCCGAGGACGAGGAGGTGGCGGCGCTGATCGAGCAGTCCGGCCCCGACGACCTCCCGCTCGTGCGGCTCCCCGGCGGCGCCGAGCTGCGGCGGCCGAGCAACGGCGAGCTCTCGCGGGCGCTGGGGATCGGCCTCGAGCTGGGGCAGCGGGAGGAGGTCGACCTGCTCGTCGTCGGTGGTGGGCCGGCAGGCCTCGGCGCCGCCGTCTACGGCGCCTCGGAGGGTCTCGACACGCTGGTGATCGAGAGCACCGTCCTAGGCGGCCAGGCGGGCACCTCGCGACGGATTGAGAACTACCTCGGCTTCCCGGCCGGCATCAGCGGCTCCGAGCTGACCAGCAGGGCGGTCACGCAGGCGCGCAAGTTCCGCGCCCGCACGGCGACCCCCTACCGTGCCCGGGCGCTCGAGCCCGGCAGCGAGCGCCATCTGGTGAGGCTCGAGGAAGGCAACGAAATCGCGGCGCGGGCGGTGCTGCTCGCAACGGGCGCCGAATACCGCCGTCTGCCCGTCGCCGACCTCGACAGCTACGAGGGGATCAGCGTCTTCTACGCCGCCGGGCCGCCCGAGGCGCACCTCTGCGGCGCGCAGCGGGTCGGGGTCATCGGCGGCGGCAACTCGGCGGCGCAGGCCGCCGTCTGGCTGGCGCGGGGCGGCGCGCTGGTAACCCTCCTGCACCGCCGCGCCGACCTCAGCGAGACGATGTCCCAGTACCTGATCGAGGAGCTCGAGCGCTACGGCGTCGCGGTCCGCGACCGCAGCGAAGTCGCCGCCCTGCACGGCGATGAAGGTCGACTCGACGCCGTCACCCTCAGCGACGGAGCGGAGCTGCAGCTCTCCTTCCTCTTCCTCTTCCTCGGCGCCGCTCCCTGCACCGAGTGGCTGGGCGACACGGTCGCCCGCGACCCCAAGGGGTTCATCCTCACCGGCCCCGAAGCGGGAGCGGACGGCCTGCTCGAGACCAGCGTCCCCGGCGTCTACGCGGCCGGCGACGTGCGGGCGGGGTCGATCAAGCGCTGCGCGACCGCCGTCGGCGAGGGCGCCACGGTCGTCCGCTTCGTCCACGAGCACCTGGCGCCTGCCGCTGTCTAGATCGCCGATTCCCGAGGTCGCTGAGCGCAATCCTGCAAGCCTTCCCCAGATCAGGGCGTCAATGCCCGGACCAGCTCGGCGGCAGGCTTCAACTCGGCGATGCGCGCGACGGTCTCGCCGGCATAGAGAGGCCCGGCATCGAGGAGATTTGCCGGGCCGTCGTCGGTCGGGCCGAGCGGTGAGAGAAGCCGGCTGCCGGGACGCTGGGCCCGAGCCATGCGCCCCTGAACGCCGGCCGGCACGTAGCGCGCAGTCGGGGCCAGCAATCGGTTCAGCGAGCGGTTCAACCAGGGCCCGCGCGGATCGCCGCCGAGCCATCGCTCAGTCGCGGCATTGGCGACGACACGGTGTGGCGCCGGCCAGCCGGCGCCGAACAGCTCGGTGAGGATCGTGCTCTTCGCGCCGAGCAGCCGCCGCCGGTACTCCGGATGCGCCCGGCTCTCCTCCGAGAGCAGAAACCGGGTGCCGGCGACCACTGCCTCGGCGCCTGCATCGAGCGCCTGCCGCAGGTCGCCACGCTCGGCGATTCCCCCCGCGAGCCACAGTGGGTAGTCAGTGGGGAGCGCCGCGTGCGCCTGCTCCAGCAACTCCAGAGCCGGGGTGGCGCCACGGACATGACCGCCAGCCTCGACGCCTTGGACGATGACAGCGTCAGCGCCCGCCGCGTGCGCCGCGCGGGCCTCGGCGACCGACCCGCACTGATGCAGCCAGACGCCGGGCGTCCGCCGCCGCGGCCTGCCCCAGAAGGTGACAACGGCGTCGGCCTCGGCCGCCGCTGCGAACCAATCACGACGGGCGAACGGCAGCAGCACGTTCACGGCGAGCGGCCGCCCCGTCAACGCCCGCGCCGCCGCCAGCTCCCGCCTAATCGTCGCGGCGCCGGCAACAGCGATCGTCCCTAGGCCACCGGCCTCCGACACCGCAGCCGCCAGCTCATGTCGGCTCAACCCACCGCCCATCCCCGCCTGCACGACAGGCAGCTCGACGCCAAGGCGCTGCAATACCGACACGCCGGTCAGTCTAGGCTCGCCCGGGGTGCTCGAGGGCTCAAGGTAATAGTTCCAACGCTCCGATCTTGGCGCTCAGACCAGCAGGCCAACCAGAAGGAGCACTACGCCCGCGGTCGCGGCGGCGCCGCCTGCGCCCAGGAGCCAGCGGCGGCGGGCGATGATCGAGACCGAGGCGAGGACGATGCCGACCTGGAGGCCCACCTCAGCGAGCTCGTAGTCGACGTGTTGGGTATTGGCGTGGTCGGTTTCGTGCTCGCGGGCTTTGATCTCGCTGTTGAAGTGGGCGTCGGTCGGGCCCAGCTCCTGGACTACGCGGGCCTCGTGCCGCCCGGCCTCAACGGCGGCCTGGCGCTCCTGGGGACCCCCGGCCGCGAGGGTGCGGAGCAGAACCGCGTTGCCCTTGGCGACGTCGATCTTTACCCGGTTGCTCTCCAGCCGGGCGGAGGCGTCGGCGCGATGGGTCTCGCCGGTGATGACCTCCTTCACCGCCTCATTGGAGAGAAACACCGCGACGGCGAGGAAGGCCGCCATCAGGGCGACGACCATCGCCGCGTTTCGCCCGTAGTGCGGACCGACATGACCCGCTTCGCCCGCGGCTACCTGATGCCCCTGCTCGAAGCGCTCATATGACTTGTGGGCCTCCATTGGATCGCGCGAGCCGAGCCGGATACTCGCATTAAAGGGTCCCGACTGACGGCCCGAAAGAGTCGGCCGCTCAGGCTTGTCTGTGTTCCTCGACTGTTTCCCGCACCCAATCGGGGTGCCCGTCCAGGCTGGCCCCATACCGCGGTTCTCTGCCGCCCGGCTCGCCCGCTTTCTCAACGAGGTCGATCGACTCGAGCAGCTTGATGTTGTGGCTCACCGCTTTCAGCGACCTACCGGTCCTGGCGCTCAGCTGCGGGACCGTCAGCGACTCGCCATCGACCAGGCAGCACAGCAGGTCCAAGCGCGCGTCGTGCTTCACGATCGCTTCCAGCGTCGACGAGCTCACGGTTTCTCTCTTGCCCTGCCATCCAACTGGCTGACTGTGTCCCGACCGCTCATGGGAGGTGAAGCGGCCGGGACACGTTTATCGGCACCCCCTCGATCCTCGCGCGCATCCTCCCCCTACCCCCTCCCCGCTTCTTGAACCTCCTCTTCGGACCCTAGCGTATTCGCTATGGTGCAAGATCGGCGGTCGCGGGAGGCTCATTCGCCTCCGTGCCGCAACCGACTTCTGCCCAACTTGGAGCTGCAATCCGCCGCCTTCGTACCTCGCGCGGACTGAGCATCGAAGCGCTGGCTGCCGAAGCCGGCATCCACTGGACGTCCGTCTCCCAGATAGAGAACGGAAAGCGCAATCCAAGCTGGAACGTGGTTGTCGGCATCGCTACTGCGCTGGATGTCGAGATAGGGGACCTAGCGCGCCTTGCCGCCCAACCGCCCAGCTCTAGCCGCTGACCGTGGCGCTCACCAAACGTGGCTACGAGCTGCCGAGCTGGGCCAATCCCGAGTGGAAGTGGCGGACGCGCGCCTCGTGCGTCCGCCGTTCAAGGCCGGCTCGCGTAGCCTTTCCTGAATCTTGCGCTGGATCGGAAAGGGGATTGCGCTCGCGCTGGTGAGCGTTGGCGCCATGGCGGCTCTCGGCACTCCGGGGGCGGCAGGCCAGGCTGTGCCCTGGGGATACAGCTGCATCCCGGCGTCCTCGGCCACGCCCAGGACCAGCGCGACCTGCGGAGCTACCCTTCTCGACGGCCGCGCGATCGCGCCCCCCAATGCCCCGGCGCCGGTCAAGGCGGCGATCGCCGCCGCCAACCGCATCGCCCACAAGCCCTATATATGGGGCGGCGGTCACCTGAGCTGGTGGACTCGCGGCTATGACTGCTCGGGGGCAGTCGGCTACGCGCTGCACGGCGCCGGGCAGCTCGACACGACGATGGTCTCGGGGCAATTGGAGTTCTGGGGGCTCGCCGGGACCGGGCGCTGGATCAGCGTCTACGCCAACTACCACCACGTCTACATGGTCATCGCCGGCCTGCGCTTCGATACCCGCGACGATCCGCCGGGGGTATCGGGACCGCGCTGGCACACCGAACAGGTCAGCCCACGCAACTTCGTCGCGCGCCACCCGACCGGTCTCTGAGCCCTTCCTTACATTCGCCTTAGGAAGTGACATAGGATCACGCCCTTGAGCAAGCGGCCGAAGCTGATCCTGCCTGCGGTGCTAGCCGGTCTCGTCCTCCTGGCGATCGCGATCGTCTACTTCGTCGAGCCCGCGGGCTCACTGCCCTCGTTCTTCCCGGGCCACGAGGCGGGGTCGAGCCACCACCACACCAAGCACGGGATCGCCGCGCTCGTGGTCGCGCTCGGCTGCTTCGTCTTCGCCTGGTTCCAGAGCGGCCCGTCCCCCACGAGCTCCGCCTGAGCCAGCGACGCAGATGGATCCGATCTCCTACTTCCAGGCCGTCGTGCTGGGCCTGCTCCAGGGCATCGCCGAGCCCTTTCCGATCTCCAGCCTCGGTCACGGCGTGATCGCGCCCAGCCTCTTCGGCTGGAACATCCACCAGAACGACGACTTCTTCCTCTCCTTCCTCGTCGCCACCCACTGCGCCACCGCCGTCGTCCTCTTCTTCCTCTTCCTCGACGACTGGAAACGGATCTTCCGCGGATTAGGGCGCTCGCTGCGCGATCGCCAGATCGACTCCGGCGACAGCGACGCCCGCCTCGGCTGGCTGCTGGTGGTGGGGACGATCCCAGCCGGCTTGATCGGCCTGCTGCTCGAGCACCCCCTGCGCTCCCTCTTCGCCTCCGCCTCCACCGCGGCGGCCTTCCTGATCCTCAACGGCATCCTGCTGCTCGTCTTCGAGCGCTTCCGCCGCCGCCAGCCCCAACCCGACGAGAACCTCGGCGACCCCGACAGCCGCCTCGCCAAGCTGACTTGGAAGGAGGCGATCGGGATCGGCACCGCCCAGGCGGCGGCCCTGATCCCTGGGATATCGCGCTCGGGGATCACGATGGGCGGCGGCCTGCTCTTCGGCCTCTCAAATGAGGACGCGGCCCGCTACGCCTTCCTCCTCGCCACGCCGATCATCGGCGCCGCCGGCGTGCTGAAGCTCCCCGAACTGCTCGGCGAAGCGGGGAACGGCGTCCGCGGACAGGCACTGGTGGGGGCCCTGGCCGCGGCGCTGACCACCTATCTCGCGGTCAAGTTCCTGCTCCGCTTCTTCGAGACGAATCGCCTCACGCCGTTCGGCATCTACTGCATCGTCGCCGGCGTCATCTGCACGCTGGTCCTGGCATTCTGAGACGCGGCGGCGCTCAGGCGTCGACCGGGGCGCCGTTGGCGCTCAGCGTCACTTCGATGTTGCCCCTGGTCGCGTTCGAGTAGGGGCAGACCCTATGGGCGGCGCGGACCAGCTCGACCGCGCTCTCACCCTCCACCGAGGGCAGCGTCACCGCGAGCTCGACCGCGATCGTGAAGGTGCGCTCCTCGGCGCTCACCAGCATCACCTTGGAGTCGATCTCGACGTCGCCCACCTCGAGCTTCTCCCTGCGGGCGACCGCGGCGAGGGCGCCCTCGAAGCAGGCCGCGTAGCCGACGGCGAAGAGCTGCTCGGGGTTGGTCCCGCCACCGTCCCCGCCCATCTCGGGCGGCGTGCGCAGATCGACCTCGAGCGCGCCGTCGGAGGTGCGGCCGTGGCCGGCAATCCTGCCGCCGGTCACGTGCGCCTCGGCGGTGTAGAGAACCTTCCCCATCTGCACCAGGGTAGTGACCACCGTGCGAGGGTTGCTCCGCTACTTGCCTCGTCAGCCTGGCGAGAGCTGCTTGGCGAGGCGGCGCATCGCTTTGCCGTTGGCGCGGCGGACGAAGGCGCGGATCAACGGGGGACCGAGGCGTTCGGCCCTCGACGCCTCGAGCCACTCCAGCTCGAAGGAGATCCGCGTCCCCCCGTCGGGCAGCTCCTCGAGCCGGTAGGTGCCGCGGGTGCGGCGCTTTCCGCCGGCGCCGACTCCCTCCTCGACGATCCGGCTCGGCGGGTCGGCTCCGACGACCTCGAAATCGGTCCAGTCCTGCGAGCCGACCGTGTTTGCCCTGGCCCGCGCCCGCGCGCCCGCGCCGCGCTTCGGGCCGGAGAACTTCCAGTCGACGAGCATGTGGTCCATGAACCCCTCGTGGTTGGCGAGGACGTCGAGGAACTCGTAGACCTTGGCGACCGGCATCGCAACTGTGGCCGAGACGGTTACGGGCTTCATCGCCTCGATCCTATGAGCAAGCGAGGCCGGGGAGCCGGGAGCAGTGACTTTGAGCCAAGTGTTTACCCAATTTTGACCTGCCGTTCATCTACAGCCGCGATGCTGCTCGCGTGACCCAGACGAAGGAGGCATCCCATGACGCAGATACTCATAGTGGCCGATAGCCCGGGCGAGGCAGCGAGCACGGTCGTCTATCGAGAGCGGGTCGCCACCAGCGATCTCGAGTCGAACCACTTCTCCGGCCAGCTGGTCGAGCGGGTCGGCTGGGCCGTCCGCGACGCCGACCTGTTCGAGCAAGAGAACCGTCTCCCCCTGTCGAGCGATCAGCCCTCCTCGGTGCGAACCGTTCGATCGCCTTAAACCTGGTTCTCGAGCAAGCCGGCGACGGCGCGGGCTAGGCGCTTCCCGCGGCGCGTCAACACGTACTCGGTGTGGGGTGGGCGGCCGGGAACCAGGCGGCGCTCGACGATGCTCTCCGCCTCGAGCTGCTCGAGGCGCTCCGAGAGCGTCGTCGGGGAGACACCGGGGAGAGACTGGCGGAACTCGTTGAAGCGGACGGCGCCGCTGGCGCAGGCGTAGATCGTCGCCAGCGTCCAGCGGCGCTCCAGCAGGCTCGCCACCGCCCGCAGCTCGGTCGGAACCGGCGAGCAGCTACGACATCGCGGCGACATCGGCTCCGTTCCCGGCGGGCTCGAGGGCCCGCTCGAAGACCTCGCCGATGCCCATCACCGGGTGGAAGGTCATCTGCTCGCGCACCTCGTCGGGAACCTCGTCGAGGTCGCCGCGGTTGCGCTCCGGCAGGATCACCTCGGTCAGCCCGGCCGCATGGGCCGCCAGCACCTTCTGCTTGAGCCCGCCGATCGGCAGCACCCGCCCCTGCAGGGTCACCTCGCCGGTCATCCCGACGGTGTGCTTGACCGGCCGCCCCGAGAGCAGCGAGACGAGGGCGGTCGTCATCGCCGTGCCGGCGCTGGGGCCGTCCTTCGGGATCGCCCCGGCGGGGACGTGCAGGTGGAACTCTCGCTGGAAGCCACTGGGGTCAATCCCCAGCTCCTCGCTGTGCGAGCGCACGTAGGAGAGCGCGATCCGCGCCGACTCCTTCATCACGTCGCCGAGCTGCCCGGTCAGGACCAGGCCCTTGTCGCCGTCCATCGCCGTCGCCTCGATGAAGAGCACGTCGCCGCCCGTCCCGGTGACCGCGAGGCCGGTGGAGACACCGGGGATCGCGGTGCGCTCGACCGACTCCTGGAAGAAGCGCTGGCGGCCGAGGGCCTCGTGGACCGCGGCAGCGTCGAGCGCGATCGGAAGCTCGGCAGTGCCGGAGGCGATCCGCGTCGCGGCGCTGCGTAGCAGCTTGCCCAGCTCGCGCTCGAGCTGGCGCACGCCGGCCTCGCGCGTGTACTCGGAGACGACACTGCGGAGGATGTCGTCATCGACCTCCACCTCACCGGCCTCGAGCCCGTTGCGCTTCAGCTGGCGCGGCAGCAGGTAGCCCCTGGCGATCGCCAGCTTCTCCTCGGTCGTGTAGCCGTCGAAGGCGATCGTCTCCATCCGGTCCAGCAGCGGCGCCGGGATCGTGTCGGTCAGGTTGGCGGTGGCGAGGAAGACGACCTCAGAGAGATCGACCTCGACGTCGAGGTAGTGATCGCGGAAAGAGTGGTTCTGGGCTGGGTCGAGCACCTCCAGCAGCGCGGCCGAAGGGTCGCCGCGCCAATCGGCGCCGACCTTGTCGACCTCGTCGAGCAGGATCACCGGGTTCATCGTGCCGGCGTCGCGCAGGGCGCGGACGATCCGCCCCGGCAGGGCGCCGATGTAGGTGCGCCTGTGGCCGCGGATCTCGGCCTCGTCGTGGAGGCCGCCGAGCGAGATGCGGACGAACTTGCGCCCCAGCGCGCGGGCGATCGACTCACCGATCGACGTCTTGCCGGTGCCGGGCGGCCCGACCAGGGTCAGGATCGCGCCGTTGGCGCGACTGTCCTCGTCGACGCCCCGCTCCTCGCGCAGCTTGCGCACCGCGATGAACTCGGTGATCCGGCGCTTGACGTCCTCGAGGCCGGCGTGGTCGGCGTCGAGCACCTCGCGCGTGTGCTCGGGGTCGAGCCGCTCCTCGGAGCGCTTCGACCACGGCACCGCGATCAGCCAGTCGAGGTAGCTGCGGATCATCGAGGACTCGGGCGACTGCTCGCCCTGGCGCTCGAGCCGGCGCAGCTCGCGCTCGGCCTGCTCGGCGACCTCCTCCGGCATCCCGGCCTCGGCGATCTTGCCCTCGTACTCCTCGATCAGGCTGCCCTCGTCCTCGCCCAGCTCCTTGCGGATCGACTCCATCTGCTTGCGCAGGAAGTAGTCGCGCTGCTGCTTCTGAGCGCCCGACTCGACGTCGTCGCGGATGCGGCTGCGCACCTGCAGCTCTGCCAACCGCTCGCGCTGCAGCTCGACCGCGATCTGCAAGCGGGCGGTGACGTCGAGGGCGTCGAGCAGCCGCAGCTTCTGCTCAGCGCTGAATTCCGGGCTGAGCCCGGCCGTGTCGGCGAGGGCGCCCGGCTCCTCGACCGAGCGCAGGAAGTCCGAGATCCGGCCGTCGTCGCCGCGCAGCTCGAGGATCTCCTCGACCACGGCGCGGTACTCGCGGGTCAGCTCATGAGTGTGCTCGTCGTCGGGGTGACCGTCGTGGACCTCCTGCACATCGATGCGCAGCGAGTCGCCGGCACCGTCCTCGCCGGCCATGGCGACGCCGGCGAGCCCGCGGTGCAGGCCGAGCACGGTCGCCACTGCTCCGCCGCGGCGCGAGCGGCCACGCTCGATCACCTCGGCGACCACGCCGACACGGCCGAACTCGCCGTCGCGGCGGGGAAGCAGGAAGACGCGCTCCTCATCGCCGACGTCGATCGGCAGCGTGGCGGAGACGGTGGGAAAGACGATTGCCTCGTCGAGCGGAATCAGGAGATAGGCCATATCTAAGTCCAATTTCTGTAGTTAGTCTTCAAACAGGATAGCGCCATCTCCCACGCCCGTCCGGCTCCCCCGTGCAGGGGCGATACGGTGTCTGCGTGGACCCCGAACGTGCCCGAGAGCTACTCACCCGCCAGCGAGAGCAGATCGAGCAGGAGATCGCCGCGCTCGAGCGCGAAGGTCCCGAAGAGGGAGACGATCGGGTCGAGCCCGGCGACCTCAATTCGGAGGCCCTCTATCAGGACGAGCTCGACGCGGGCCGCGCCCAGGACCTCAAAGAGCGGCTCGCCGCCGTCGAGCGGGCCGAGGCGCGCCTCGAGGCCGGCGCCTATGGAGTCTCGATCAAGAGCGGCGCGCAGATTCCCGACGAGAGGCTCGAGGCTTTCCCGACCGCCGAGCTGACGGTTGAGGAGCAGGAGCACGGAGCACGCCCCGGTTAGACCTCCGTCTGGTCAGGGCGCGATCGCGGAGCGGGCGCCGGCTGCCTTGACCGCGGCTGAGAGCGTCTCGATGTCGTAGGCGCCGTCATGGCGGCGCTCGTTGACGAAGAAGGTCGGCGTGCCGGTGACGCCGCTGCTGTCGGCTGAGTCGACGTCTTCCTCGATCCGCGGCGCGTGGGCGTTCCGCTGTACGTCGTCGCGGAAGCGATCGGAATCGAGTTCGAGCTGCTGGGCGTAGGCGTGGAGATCGCGCGGCCTCAGCTCGCCCTGGTGATCGAGCAGCAGGTCGTGCATCTCCCAGAACGCTCCCTGGGCCGCTGCTGCCTCGGAAGCCTCGGCGGCGAGCTCGGCGTTCGGGTGGACGTCTGAGAGCGGCAGGTGCCGCCAAACGTAGCGGACGTCGCCGAAGTCGGCCAGCAGCTCGCGCACAACCGGCTCGGCTTTGCCGCAGTAGGGGCACTCGAAGTCCCCGTACTCGACGACCGTCACCGGCGCCTCGGCCGGCCCGCGCAGATGGTCGCGTCCGGGATCCACCGGCACGGCCAGGTCAACCAGCGTTTCCGAGGTCCCGAGAAGGGCACGAATGCGCATCCGCCGCGGGAGCAGCGCCGTGGCCCGAAACACGAGCCAGGTCAGGGCAGAGGCGCAGAATGCCGCGCTCAGCACGCCGAGCTTGGCCTCGCGCAGCTCGACCCCGTGAAAGGCCAGCGCCGCGATCAGCAGCGAGACGGTGAAGCCGATTCCTGCGATCGCGCCGCCGCCGGCCGTGGCGGCCCAGCCGACCGGCGGGCGAAGCCGACCCCGGCTCAGCTTCGTCACCAACCAGGAGGCGCCAGTCACGCCGACCGGCTTGCCGAGGACGTAGGCGAAGAGGATCCCCAGCGTGATCGGCGACGAGTACGCCCGCGAGAGGAAGCCCCCGTCGATCACGATGCCGACGTTGGCCAGGGCGAACAGCGGCACGACCACGTAGCTTGTCCACGGGTGGTAGAGCTGCAGTAGCCGAGCGTTCGGCGAGACGGCGGCGCGCAGCCCAACGCGGGCGGAGCGGGCCAGCTCCGGCGTCGGCTGCTCGCGAAAGCTGCGGAACAGATGCGTCGCCCGCTCCAGCTCGCCGCGGCCGGTCGGATAGGCGCCGACGATCAGGCCGATCGCCAGGCCCAGCACGACGGGGTCGACGCCCGACTCGAACAGCGCCACCCAGGAGGTCGCCGCGAGCAGCAGGTAGACGAGGCTGTGGCGGATCCGGAGGGCGAGGGCGATGATCGCCAGGAAGAAGACGCCGACGGCGATCGACAGCGGACCAAGGTCCACATGGCCGCTGTAGGCGACGGCGATGACGAGCAGCGCCACGACGTCGTCGACGACGATGATCGTCAGCATGAAGCCGCGCAGGCGATCGGGGAAGCGCGGCCCGACCAGGGCCAGCATCCCGAGAGCGAACGCGGTGTCGGTTGACATCGCCACACCCCATCCGTGGGCTGCGGGCCCGCCGCCGTTCACCGCCAGATAGATGGCGATCGGGACGGCCATTCCGCCGATGCCGGCGAGCACCGGCAGAGTCAGACGTCGACGCTCGCGCAGCTCACCGACGTCGAACTCGCGGCGGACCTCGAGCCCGACGACAAAGAAGAAGAAGGCCATCAGGCCGTTGTTGACCCACTCGCGAAGGTTCTGGGAAATGCCCGAGCCGCCGACCTGGATCGACAGCGTCGTGCGCCAGACGCTCTCGTAGGAGGAGAGATCGATGTTGGCCCAGGCAAGGGCCGCGATCGCCGCGGCAAGAAGCACAACGGCGCTCCCCGTCTCGGTGGTGAGGAAGTCGCGCAGCGGCGCCTGCAGGCTGCGGGCCCAAGCAGTCCGCCCACTGAATGCCGATCGGACCCGGGAGTCGGTCATCGCAAGCTAGCTTTTCATCAATGAGCAGCCATCCCGACCGCTACAAGTGGATCGCGCTCTCCAACACGACGCTGGCGGTGTTGCTGGCGACGCTCGACACCTCGATCACGCTGATCGCGATGCCCGACATCTTCCGCGGCATCCACCTCGACCCGCTGATTCCCGCCAACAGGGGGTGGGCGGCGCCTGCCTGCTCGTGTTGCTGATCCTTCTCTTACTGGGCCGGCTCTGACGACGATCGCGGAAGCCCCGGCCTGGTCCTCGGCATCTTCCTAAGAAGTCGGTTCGAAGGGCGGCGCCTCGCCCCAGCCCCAGCGCGGCACGGGGGCGTGCTCGGCCACCTCGGCCTGTGACTGGGAGTTGTGCAGCGCCACTCGCGTGCCCCACTCGAGATAGGCGACCAGGGCGGAGCGGAACTCGGCGTCGGACGGCAGCTCGGCGTCGTCCGCCGCCAGGCTCATCAGCGAGGCGAAGCGGAATCGTTGCTCCGACGTGATCCCGAGGTCGCGGTGCTTGGCGAGCATGCGCTCGTAGCCGCCCAGCTCCCGGGTGTAGCGGTCCGGGCCGCCGAAGACCTCCGACCACCAGGCGACCACATGGCGGCGGTGCTCTTCGCCGACCCCACCGGGGAAGAACGGAGCGAGCAGATCGTCGCGCTCGACCCGGTCATAGAAAGCGTCGATGAGCCGCTCGATCGCATCCTGCCCACCGGCCCACTCGTAGAGAGTCGGCGTCTGCTTCCCGTCCGCCGTCACCCGAACCAATCTAGCGCCGCGACGGCGCCGCTAGAAGACGAGGCGATCACGGCCGCTGTCCTTGGCCGCATAGATGGCTGTGTCGGCGCGGTCGAGCAGGTCGTCGATGCCCTCGGCGAAGTCCCAGCGGGCGAGGCGCGCCGAGCAGGTCTGCCCGTCCGGAGTCGCCGCTCGCAGTCGTTCGACGATCTCCGCCGCCTGTTCCGAGCGGCGTGTCCGGGTTTTCGAAAGCCCGTCGGCTCCTTGCCCTCGAAGAGGGCCGCCGCCTCGACTTCGGTGAGCTTGCGGTCATCGGGATGGACGAGATCGAAAAATGGCTTGGGCGCAGCACCGCGTCGCTGTAGCTGAGGCTGCGCTCCCAGGCAGAGTTCAGCTCGACGAAATAGTCATCCGTGTTCGCCGTGCAGAGCATGTCGTGGAGAGATCGAAGAAGCTCCGTGCGCGAAGACGGAGTTGACGCCGACGCTCACCCGGCAGCCTCCGCGATTCCCTGGCGCCAGCTCGGGTGGCGCGGCCGCCAGCTCAGCTCCCGCTTCGCCTTCGCGTTCGATGCGCCTCTCACCTCGGTCATCATGATCGCCGTCGCCTCCCCTGCCAGCAGCCGGCCGATCCAGCGCGGCACGCGCCGCGGCGGCTTCGCCCCCAGCGCGCTCGCAACCGCTGGCAGCCACTCTCGCACCGGCGCCGGCTCGTCGTCGACGACGTTGTAGACGCCGCGCTGGCCTCGCTCGAGGGCGGCCACGGTCGCCTCGGCCGCGTCCTCGATATGAACGAACGACCACACCCCGGCGCCGCTGCCGACGATCGGAAACCCGCGCCGGCGGATCATCTCGGCGTGCTCGCCGTCGACAGCGAGCGAGGTGCCGGGACCGTAGAAGCCGCCGTAACGGAGGGCGATCCCTACCGTCCACTCGGCGCCAGTGACCGCGTCCTCGAGGTGACGGATCGCTTCCAGCGTCTGCCGGGTCGAGGGAACGGGCGCCGGATCGAGCGGGTCCCCCTCGCTCTTCACCGGCCCGCCCTGGCGCGCATAGGGCCAGCCGGCGAAGCTCTGCGCGATGAAGCGCTGAACGCCGACCTCGCGCCCAGCCGAGAGCAGGTGGTCGGTCGCCTCGGTGCGCAGGCGGTTGGTGGGGGCGAAGTCGCGATCGAAGTTACGCATGTCGAGCGAGCCGGAGAGGGCCGTCAGCTCATGCACGATCGCGTCGGGCTCCGCCTCAGCCACGGCACGCGCCACCTGCTCGGGGTCGAGCGCGTCGGCGACAGCAGGCGCAGCGCCGAGGGCGCGAACCGCCTCTGCCTTGCCGGCGCTGCGGGTCATCCCCACCACCTCATGGCCGCCGGCAACAAGCCGCGGCAGCAGCTGCTTGCCCATCGCCCCAGAGGCTCCAGCAACCAGGATCTTCATGACTCCTCCCTCGTCGGTTTGAACTGATGAGATGAGACAGCGCCACCCACTGTGACACCTTGCCGACAGACGACGAGATAGCGTTGGGTGGTGTCGAGCGAGTGGTCTGAGCCGGGGCGCGTAGCCGAGTACCTCTCGCGCGAGATCCCACACCGGCTGACGGCGGAGGCAATGCTGCTGGAGGCGCTGCCACCCCGGATCGAACGACTCCTCGACCTCGGCACCGGCGACGGTCGTATGCTCGCGCTGGTCCGCGGCCGCCATCCGAATGTGGTGGCGATCGGGCTCGACTCCTCCGCACCGATGCTGACCCGGGCGGCGGCGCGGTTCGACGCCGACCGGCTGGTCGAGCTTCGCACGCACGAGCTCGGCACGCCGCTCGCGGAGTCAGGGCCGTTCGACGCCGTCGTCTCCGGACTCGCGATCCATCATCTGGAGGACGAGCGCAAGCGCGAGCTCTTCGGCGAGATCCACGCCGTGCTCGCCCCGGGTGGCGTCTTCGCCAACCTCGACCTCGTCCGTTCGGCCTCGGCGCAACTGCACGAACGCTTCCGCCGCGAGATCGGCCGAGCACAGGATGATCCGACCGACCGTCTCGCCGATCTCTCCGAGCAGCTGAAGTGGCTACGCGAAACCGGCTTCGACGAGGTCGACTGCCACTTCAAGTGGCTCGAGCTGGCGCTGATGGTCGCGGTGAGGTGAGCATGGGCGAGATCGATCCCCTGGCCGAGCTGCGCGACTGGATCGATGAGGCAAGGGCGGCGGGTATGCCCCAACCAGGCTCGGTGGCCTTCGTGACCGTCGGCGGGGAGGGACGGCCCTCGGCGCGAACGGTCACGCTCAAGCGGCTGGAGGACGATGCACTCGTCTTCACCACCGCGCTCTGGACGCGCAAGGCGAGGGAGATCGAGGCCAACCCCCACGTCGCTCTCCTCTTTCAGTGGCCGGCACTGGGCCGGCAGGCTCACGTCGTCGGCGAGGCCGTCATTGCCGAGCGGGCGCTGGCCGAGGAGCTGTTCGCCGAGCGCGATCTGCTCCACCAGCTGCAGGCGGTCGTCTCCCGTCAGGGCGAGCCGATCGACGACCTCGATCCCTTGCGCGAGAGGCTCGCGCACCTGGCGCAGGTCCAGGAGACGGCACCGGCCTGCCCGGAGGACTGGGGGGCGTTGCGGGTGCGTCCGGATGTGATCGAGCTGTGGAGCGAAGCGCCGGACCGTATCCACGAGCGCCGCCTGTTCGAGCACGCCGACGAGAGCTGGAACGTCACGCTCCTCTCGCCCTAAGATTTATAATCTCATCGCCCTCCATGATGGCATTGTAGACAACACGATGCGCGCGCGTAGCGTGCTGCGGCTCAGGTCTTGCGCTCGAGCTCGGCCGCTTCCTCGGCTTTCTGGTCGGCGCGCTCGCGAGCGTGGTCGCGTTCCTCCTTCTTCTCGCCCTTCTCCTCCTCGCGTTTGCCTTGGCGGCGCAGCGACGGATCGTCGGCGAGGTCGCCTGCTGCCTGCTTGGCCCTGCCGGTGATCTTGTCGAGAATGCCCATTGGGTCTTCCTTTCTTCGTCTTGCGGACTCGACGGGTACCCCTCGCCCGCTGCGATAAACGTCCGCGAAGAGCGCGAGCCCCGCCGCAGCCCAAACCGCCCGCGCTAAGGTGCTCCCAGAAAGACCTTCGATCGGGGAGAGCGAGATGAGACGAGTAGGGAAGCTGCTGTTGGGACCGGGAGTCGTCGCGCTCCTCGTCATGGGACTGATCGCCGCGCCCGCTGCGTCGGCGGCGCCCCTGGCGAGCGCATCGGCCTGCTCGAGCGCCAAGGACATCGAGGCGATCATCGACGACTCGGGCTCGATGTCGATCACCGACCCGGACCGCCTCCGGGTGCAAGCGATGAACCTGCTGATCGACGACCTCTCGCCCAATACGCAGCTCGGCGCGGTCGAGTTCGGCTCGGGGATCGATATCCCCGGGATCATCACGACCCCGCCCGCCAACACCGTGTTTCCGCCCGGAGCCGTGGGGGCGAACGCGAGCGCCATGCGCAGCGCGCTCGACACCGCGATCCACGCCGACAACGGCGCCACCGACTACAACGGCGCCTTTGCCAAGTCCGACGCCGACAACCCCGGCGCCGACGCGAGGATCTTCCTCACCGACGGCGGCCACGACATCGGCGCCTACAACGAAGCGCACCTAGTGCACAAAGTGCCGACCTACGTGATCGGCTTCGGGACCGGGATCTCCCCGGGCCCCGACCAGGCCCGACTGAAAAAAATCGCCAGCGACACCGGCGGCAAATACTTCCCGGTGCAGGATGCGAGCCAGTTGCAGGCGGCGATGAACAGCATCGGCGCGGCGCTCACCTGTCAGACCCCGCCACGCCAGTTCACCGACACGCTCAGCAATGGCCAGAGCAAACTGCACAGCATCACCGTCGGGGCCGCGACGAAGACGCTCCAGATCACGCTGACCTGGGCCAGCCCGCTCGACAAATTCAAGCTCACCGGACTGCGGCTGGTCGGCAAAAACGGCCTCATCGCGGTCGCCTCGCGCAGCCAGCCACCGGGCAAGCTGAAAGTGACGAAAACGACCAGCTCGACCTTCACCATCCTCAAAATCTCGAAGCTGAGAAAAGGAACGCTCCGCTTCAAAGTGAAGGCGGCGAAGGTCGGCTCCAGTGCGAAAGCAACCCTGACCACGCAGGTCGGCCAGAGCACGCACAAATAGCCACTTTCTCGCCGCCGACGGGCCTGAGACGCGTCTATATCCCACGTTTTAGGCCCATCGGCGGCGTTTTCGTGGTCAGCCGGCCGCGGGCTCGTAGGTGAGGAGGGCGATGCCGTCGCCCAGCGTCTTCGAGCCGGTGAGCTTCAGCGGCTTCTTGTCGCTGACGTCGCCGAAGAGGCGCTTGCCCGAGCCGAGCAGGACCGGGAAGACCATCAGCCGCAGCTCGTCAACGAGGTCGTGCTCGATCAGCGCCTGCACCAGCTGGGCGCTGCCGGCGACCAGGATCACTCCGTCGACCTCGCGCTTCAGCTTCGCTACCTCCTCGGCGACGTCGCCGCGGAGGACGGTCGAGTTGCTCCACTCGGCCTCCTCCAAGGTCGAAGAGACGACGTACTTCGGCATCGAGTTCATCTTCTCGGCGAAGCCGGCCTCGTCTTCGATCGTCGGCCAGGCGGCGGCGAACCCCTTATAGGTGACCCGGCCGAGCAGCTGCGCCTCGGCCTCGATCAACTCGTCGAGCTTGAACTTGTCGCCCTCCTCGCCGCGGTCGATCTCGAAGGTCCAACCGGCGTGCTCGTAGTCCTCGCCTCCGCCGGGCGCCTCGATCACCCCGTCGAGGGAGACGAACTCGGTTACGACGATCCTTCCCATGGTCAATCTCCTTTTGGTCGCTGGTCGACTCTCTACCCATATGACGAATGGGCAAGCCCGAAATCGACACGCGCAGGTGTCGATGGCAAAGGTGCTGCTACGGTCCATACGTCGGGTCTGGCCCTTTCGCCGCCCGAGAGGTTCCGTTTCCTCCGTGCGCTGTCTTTGCGTTTAGGGGTCGCTGGATCTCCCCTATCGCTCAAAAAGGAGCTCACAACAGATGTCGTTCGCCGATCTCGGCGTTTCCAAGCATGTCGTGCGCGCGCTTTCCCGCCGCGGCATCGATCAACCTTTCCCCGTCCAGCAGATGGTCATCCGCGACGCGCTCGCCGGTCATGACCTTCTCGTCCAATCTCCCACCGGCTCCGGCAAGACCCTCGCCTTCGGCGTGCCGCTGGTGGACCGCGTCGAGGCCGGAGCGGAGCACCTCTCCGCTCTCGTCCTCGCGCCGACCCGCGAGCTGGCGAGCCAGATCGTCGACGAGCTGCAGAGCGTCACCCAGGCTCGCCGGCTGCGGATTGCCGCCGTCTACGGCGGCGTTGGCTTCGGCCCCCAAAGCGCCGCCGCGAAGCGCGCCGACATCGTCGTTGCCACCCCGGGCCGGCTCGAGGACCTGATCTCCCGCGGCGTCATCTCGCTCGACCGGGTCAGCATCCTCGTCCTCGACGAGGCCGACCGCATGCTCGACATGGGCTTCAAGCCCGCCGTCGACCGGATCGTCTCCCAGACCCCGGCGCAGCGGCAGACCCTCTTCTTCTCGGCAACCCTCGAGGGAGCCACCGGCAAGATCGCCGCCGCCTACACGCGCGACCCGCGTCGCCACACGCGGGCGGCGAGCGAGCGCGACAAGGCCGACATCGAGCACCGCTTCCTCCACGTCGACTCGCAGAGCGCCAAGCTCGACCACCTGGTCGAGCAGCTGCGCGGTGACGAGGGTGGCCGCACGCTGGTCTTCGTGCGGACCAAGCGCGGCGCCGACCGCCTGGTCAAGCGTCTGCGCAACCATCAGGTGGAGGCCGCGGCAATGCACGGCGACAAAAACCAGCGCCAGCGCGAACGCGCCCTCGCCCGCTTCGAGGCTGGCGATGTCGAAGCACTGATCGCAACCGATGTCGCAGCCCGCGGGATCGACGTCGACGGGATCACCCAGGTCGTCAACTTCGATGCGCCCGGGGACCAGGACTCCTACGTACACCGGGTGGGTCGCACCGGCCGCGCCGGCCGTCGCGGCACCGGGATCAGCTTCGTGCTCGCCGATCAGGTCGACGAGGTGCGACGTATGGCCGTCGCCCTCGGCCTCGTCCAGGAGTTCGACCGGGAACGGGGAGAGCGCGGACGGGCCAAGGCAGCGCAACCCGCCTCGAAAAACCGCCCGCCCCGTCGCCGTCGCCGCAGCCGAGCCAAGGCCGCCAGATGAGCGTGGCCACTGCCACCGCCCCGAAGTGGACCTGCGGCCGTTGCGGTGTATCGGCAAGCCAGATCGACGGCACGCTCATTCCATTGCCCGAGAGCTGGGCCACCTCTGCCGACGGCCTGTTCTGCCTCACCTGCCGGCGCGAGCGGGCGGGCGAGGCGGCGCTGGAGGCCGTGCCGGACGACTGCAGCAACGACGTCCGCGCCAAAGTGCGCCGGTCCGGCCTGCTCGAGTTCGAGGTGCGCCGCGCCCCTAATCGCGCCGACAACGCGATCGCCAAGGCCTGCCACACCTCAGCCTCCGCGGTCGCGGCCGCACGCAACGTCGTCGGTCGACGCTAGGCAGGAGGTCCTCGTGCAGGTTGGCATCGCCCTCGCCTTCGCCGCAGCCCTGATGACGAACTTCGCCTCTCTGCTCAAGCACCGGGGTTGCCACCGCACGGAGGCGGTCAGCATCCGCCGGCCGCTCAGCAGCGCCCGCCGGCTCGCCGGCTCGCGCTGGTTTGCCGCCGGCTGGGGACTGGCCGCGGTCGCCTGGCTGGTCCATGTGGCGGCGCTCTCGATGGCGCCGATCTCCCTCGTGCAGGCGGTGCTCGCCGGCGGTGCAGTGCTGCTGGCGGCGATCTCACAGCTGATCTTCGGCGATCCGGTCGAGCGGCGGCAGTGGCTCGCGCTGATGCTGGGCGGCGCCGGGCTCGCCCTCCTCGCCGTCACCGTGCCGCAGCTGCAGGGCAGCCACTCGCAGTTCTCCGTCGGCGCGATCCTCGGCTTCGAGGGAGGGCTGGCGCTGCTCGCCAGCGGTCTTGCGCTCGGCCACCGCTCGGAGCGGCTCGCCGCGCGCCATGGCGTCCTTCTCGCCGCGCTCGCCGGAACGCTGATCGCCTTTGCCGGGATCGCGATCAAGGGCCTATTCGGCGCAAGCGGGGTCTCAATCGCCGTTGCTGCTCCATGGATCGTGCTCATCGTCATCTGCGGGGCGCTGGCCCAGTACACGACGGTGGCGGCGTTGCAGCGTGGTCAGGCGATCGAGGCGATCGGGCTGATCGGGCTAGTCGCAAACGCGAGCCAGATCGCCGGCGGCGTGCTGGTCTTCGGCGATCCCCTTTCGGCGAATCCCCTCGGCCTCGCGCTTCAGGCGACCGCCTTCGCGATGGTCTGCGCCTCGGCTCTGTTGTTGCCGTCGCGAAGTCGTCGGCCGCTCCATCTGCCCCTGGCCACGCGCTGAACCCGGCGGGTCGCGGCTCCGTACACCGGGCGACCGTGCAGCTCCCGCTGCCCATGCGAATCCAGGAGGAAGACCCGTGACCAGAACCCTTCCAGCCATCGCCATCCTCGCGATCGGCGCGCTTGCCGTTGCCGGCTGCGGTGGAAGCAACAGCTCCAGCTCGGGTGAAGGCGGCGCCTACGGATCGGGCGGCGAAAGCACCGCTGCGCAGAGTGCCAAGAGCGAATCGAGCGCCACTGGCGAAGCTGCCTCGGCCGGCGCAGTCGCCGTCGCCAAAAACCCGCAGCTGGGGACGACGATCCTTGTCGACACCAAGGGCTTCACCCTCTACGACTTCCACAAGGACAAAGGCGGCAAGTCGGCCTGCTACGGGGCATGCGCAAGCACCTGGCCGCCGCTGACGACTGGCGGCGCCCCACAGGCGATGAGCGGCGCCGAAGCGTCACAGCTCGGCACCACGAAACGCAGCGACGGCACCGTCCAGGTGACCTACGCCGGTCACCCCCTCTACACCTACGCCGCCGACACCAAGCCCGGCGAAGCGAAAGGCAACGACTTCAGCTCCTTCGGCGCCCAGTGGTACGCGCTGAAACCGAACGGCGAAGAGGCCGGAGGCTAAGCGCCAAGCGGCCCCGGCCGGCCGTTTGGCCCAAGGACCGGAGATCCCCTATCCGAAGCTGGTGGCTGCGCTGATCCTGGAGGGGGCGACCTTCCGGCTCGTCAAGGCATGGTCGACCGCGGCGCGCGCCTCAGCTTTGCCTCGCTGACCAGATCGCCCGCGACGTCTATCGGGCTACGAGTCGGGCAACAGGCGGGGGTGACCCACCTTCTCGGGATTGCCCGTCAGCACCCTCCAGCGCTATCTTCATTCGATGCCGCCTCCCTCGTGGCCATCCGCTTCCTATGAGGATTGGGCGGCGACCTGCGACACGCTGCACGCCCACACCCAGGTGCTCGGGAAGCTGGCAGCGAAGCTCGCCCCCGCCGAGCCACAGCTCCAGCACGCGGCGCTGCGGCTGACCGCACGGGGGTGGGAGACGGCGCCGCTGCCGGCGCCCGACGGCTCCGGAGCGCTGGTCGTAGCGCTGGATCTGCACACGCACGAGGCGGTGGCCGAGCACAGCGACGGGAGGTCGCGGCGCCTGCCGCTTACTCCACATCGGGCCGTCGGGGAGGTGACCCGCGAGCTGCTCGCGGCAGTGGACGAGCTGGTAGGCACGGTCGAGATCGACCCGACGCCGCAGGAGGTGACGTGGAGCACGCCGCTTGACCAGGACACCGAGCACGCGACCTATGAGCCGGGGGAGGTGGGCGCCTACTTCGCCGCCGCGACCCAGGCCGCCCTCGCCCTCGCCGCCTTCCGCGCCCCCTACCGCGGCCGCTCGACCCCCGTCAACGCCTGGTGGGGCTCCTTCGACCTCGCCGTCAGCCTCTTCTCCGGCCTTCCCGCCGAGCCGCCCTCCGACGACTTCATCATGCGCAATGCTGGCAATGTGCAACAGGTCGAGGTCGGCTGGTGGCCGGGCGACGGCCGCTACGGCAGGGCGGCTTTCTTCGCCTACGCGCACCCCGCCCCCGACGGGTTCGAGGGCGCCACGCTCAGCCCGGACGCAGCGCGCTGGGACGACGCCCTCGGCGAGTACGTGCTCGACTGGGATGACGTTCGCGCGGCGCCGGACCCGCACGCCTGCGCGCTCGAGTTCGCCCGCTCGGCGTTCCGACACGCCTGCATGGTCTGCGGCTGGGACGAGACGCTCGCGGTCAGCGCCGAGGGCACGCCCCCACCGGTCATCTAGGTCAGACTTCTCATCCGGTCAACTGCCAAGGCATGTTCCAGAAAGGCGAGTGGATGGCGACGATCAGCGAGCGCGAGGCGAGACAGGTCGAAGCGGCGAACGCGAGTGGAAGAACGCCGGTCGTATTCATCCACGGGCTCTGGCTGCTGGCGAGCAGCTGGGAGCGCTGGGCGAGCCTCTTCGAGGAGGCGGGCTATGCGCCCGTCGCCGCCGACTGGCCCGACGACCCGGGAACGGTCGAGGAGGCGCGGGCGAACCCCGATGCGCTCGCCGGCAAGACGGTCGGACAGGTCGCCGAGCACATGGCCGAGGTGATCGGGGCGCTTGACAAGAAGCCGGCCGTGGTCGGCCACTCCTTCGGCGGGCTGATGACCCAAATCGTTGCCGGGCGCGGTCTCTCCGCCGTGTCGGTCGCGATCGACCCGGCACCCTTCCGCGGCGTGCTGCCGCTGCCGATCGCCGCCATCCGCTCGACCCTGCCGGTGCTGCGGAACCCCCTCAACCGCAGCCGTGCGATCCCCCTCAACCTCGACCAGTTCCGCTACGGCTGGGCCAACGCCCTCAGCGAAGAGGAGGCGCAGCAGCTGCACGAGACCTTCCACGTGCCGGCGCCCGGCGCGCCGATCTTCCAGGCGGCGATGGCCAACCTCAACCCGGGGACCGAGGCAAAGGTGGACAGCAAGAGTCCCGAGCGGGGACCGCTGCTGATCTTCACCGGCGAGAAGGACCACAGCGTGCCGCCAGCGATGAGCAATGCCGCTTACAAGAAGCAGCGGCGCAACCCGGGCGTGACCGAGCTGGCTGAGGTCTCCAACCGCGGTCACTCGCTGACCATCGACAGCGGCTGGCGCGAGGTCGCCGACACAGCGCTCGCGTTCGTCAAGCGCTTCGCCTAGACGATCGCCATTTAGTCGAGTAATCTTGAACGTGTATGGAGGTAGTCGAAGGACGACGCGACGGCGTCACGTTCATCACGCTCGGACCGTCCGGGACCTGCCACGAGCGGGCGGTGACCGAGTACGCCCGCTTCCAGGGAATCGAGGACTACGAGATCGAGCTGATCGTCGACTTCTTCGTCGGGCTGGAGATGCTGCGCGAGACTCCCGGCGCCTTCCTCGTCCAGTGCAGCGCCCACCCGAAGGTGCACGAGATCACCGAGAAGTACTGGACCGAGGTCTGGGTCGTCGACACCTTCATCTACCCGACCAAGCATCTGGTGCTGCTCAGCAGGCGTGAGGTAGAGCGGCCGCGCTCGCTCGGAATCGTCCCGGCGACCAAGGGATACGTCGACCTCTCCGGATGGGACGAGGTGATCGACATGGCCTCGAAGCCCCTCGTGGCCGAAGGCCTGCTCCGCGGCGACTACGACTCCGGCCTGACCCACATGGAGCACGTCGAGGAGCACGCGGACGAGTTGCGGCTCGACCTCGACATCGGCGAAATCGACACCACCTGGGTCGTCTACGGCAAGCAGAAGCGCTTCCAGGGCGAGGTGATCGGGATCCCTTCGGCGGAGCTCTTCCGCCAGCCGCAACTGGCTTAAGCTGCGGGCTATGAAGGTGGCTGTGGTTGGTGGGACCGGCGTCCTCGGCGCCCCGCTCGTCGCCGAGCTGGCGGCGAGAGGCGACGAAGTCCGCGTGCTCAGCCGCGGAGCACCGAAGAATCCCCCGGCTGGGGTCTCCCACCGGCCCGTCGACCTGATCAGCGGCGAGGGCCTGGCCGAGGCCCTCGCCGAGGTTGAGGTCGTCGTCGACGCGGCGAACTCCACCGCCAAGCCCGGCGAGGTGCTGGCCGAGGGCACGCGGCGGCTGCTGCGCGCCGGCGCCGATGCGGGCGTCCGTCACCACATCGGCGTCTCGATCGTCGGCTGCGACCGCGTGCCGCTGGCCTACTACAAGGTCAAGGTCGAACAGGAGGCGGCGATCGCCGCCGGCGAGGTGCCCTGGAGCCTGCTGCGCGCGACCCAGTTCCACACCCTGATCGCCTGGGCCTTCGGGCAGGCTGGCCGCTTCGGGGTCGTCCCCACCGGAAGCGCCCGCCTGCAGCCGATCCACCCGCCGGTTGTCGCGGCGCGGCTCGCCGAGGTCGCCCACGCCGAGCCCGCTGGCCGGCTCCCGGACGTCGCGGGACCGGAGGTGCAGACGCTGAGCGAGCTGGCCAGAGCCTGGCGAGGCGCCGGCCACAGAGCCCTGCCCCTGCGGATCCCGATGGTCGGCCGGATCGGCCGGCCGCTGAGCGAAGGCGCGCTCTGCAACCCGGCCGCCGCGAGCGACGGCCCCAGCTTCGAGCGGTGGCTCGCGGATGGCTGAGAACAGCATCGACCGCATACGCTCCTCCGGCGCCGCCCGCGTCTCGCTGGCGATCCTGGTCCTCTCCGCCGCCTCGGTCGGCCTCCCGGCGACGCTGACCCCCCACGCCTTCTACGCCAACTTCCCCTTCCTCGCCCACTGGGTCGACCTGATCCCCCCATACAACGAGCACCTCGTCACCGACGTCGGCGGCCTCTACCTGGGCTTCACTGTCCTCTTCGCCTGGGCGGCATGGACTTTGCAACCCACGCTGGTCCGCGCCGTCTGCTCAGCCTGGCTGCTGACCGCCGCCCTCCACCTCGGCTTCCATGCCACGCATCTCGACAACTTCGGCGCCGCCGACGCCATCGCCGAGCTCGCCTCCCTCGCTTTCCTGCTCATCCTGCCGCCGGTCGCGATCTGGGCGGTCGGCGCGCCGCGCTAGCGGCTGCGGACTCAGCTGCTCGCGGCGATCACTCGCGACAGCAGGTCGCGCAGGGCGCGCTGGTCTGCCGCCGACAGCCCAGTCAGCCAGACGGGGGGCTTCTCCACCGCCCGCATCAGGCGGTCGCGAACGCGGTGACCCTCGGCGGTGAGGGCGATCAGCTTCACCCGGCGATCCTGCCCGGAGACGGTGCGCCGCGCGAGCCCGCGCTCTTCGAGCCCGTCGACGATCCCAGTGACATTGGAGTTGTCGCAGTGGAGCACGTTGGCGATCTCGCTCATCGTGCGCGGCTCATCGAGCGCGCGCAGGGTGCCGAACGAGGCCGGGCGCAGACCCAGCTCACGCACGATTGGCAGGAACGGCGGCGGGTATACGAGGCTCGCCAGCAGGCCCCAGGCCTCGCCGGCCGGGTCGCTGCCAGCCACCTTTTCCAACTTGCTTTTTGGCCTCGACGAACCCACCGCCAAGCATTATAATCTCAATCTTGGTAAACCTCAACTATTGAGGTTTACTGGTAATTCGCAAAAGCTGGGATGACATGGGCGGAGAGATAGAGGAGCGAGCCGGCATCGAAGTCGAGGGGCTGGTGCGCGAGTTCAAGAACGGGCCGCGGGCCGTCGACGGGATCGACTTGCGCGTCGCCCCCGGTGAGATCTACGGCTTTCTCGGCCCCAACGGGGCGGGCAAGTCGACCACGGTGCTGATGCTGACCACGCTGCTGCCGCCCACCGCGGGGACGGGACGGGTCGCCGGCTTCGACATCGTCAGCGAAGGCGGGCGTGTGCGGGGCTCGATCGGCGCCGCCTTGCAGGAGGCAGCGCTCGACCCACTGCTGAGCGGCCGCGAGCACATGCGTCTGCAGACCGCCCTGCATGGGCTCCCCAAGGCCGAGCGCAGCGAGCGGTCCGACAAGCTGCTCGCTCGGGTCGGCCTCTCCGAGGCCGCCGACCGCAAGGTGGGCGAGTACTCGGGCGGGATGAAACGACGGCTGGACCTGGCGCTGGCGCTCGTGCACCGGCCGCGCATCCTCTTCCTCGACGAGCCGACCACCGGCCTCGACATCCAGAGCCGGTCCGCGCTCTGGGACGAGGTCGCCCGCCTCGCCTCCGACGAGGGCGTCACCGTCTTCCTCACCACCCAGTACCTGGAGGAGGCCGACGCGCTCGCCGACCGGGTCGGGATCATCGACCACGGCAGGATCGTCGCCGAGGGCACGCCGGCTGAGCTCAAGGCCGAGATCGGCCGGCCCACGGTCGAGGCTGTCCCCCGCGACCCAGCCGACCAGGAGCGGGTGGCGCGGGCGCTGCGGCCGTTCGGCGAGGCGGCGGGCGCGTCGCGCCGCAACGGCGCCTCGGTCCGCCTCGAGGGGGGCGAGTCGCAGCTCGCCGACGTCGTCCGCGCTCTCGACGCCGAGGGGATCGCGATCGAGCAGCTGCAGCTGCACGCGCCCTCGCTCGACGACGTCTTCCTCGCCAAGACCGGCCGCTCGCTGGAGGGCGCCGGCGAGGAGGAGGCCGAGGCGGGCAGCGAGGAAATGGAGGCAGCGCCCGCGTGAGCCCCGGCCTCTCCACCCAGGTCGGCCAGCTCGCCCGCCGTTCGGTGCTGCGCACGATGCGCCAGCCGGCGCAGATCGTGCCGGCGCTGATCTTCCCGCTCTTCCTGCTCGCGGTCAACTCGGGCGGGCTCAAAGACGCGACCAACCTGCCCGGCTTTCCGACCGACTCCTACCTGACCTTCGCCCTCGCCGTCCCCTTCATGCAGGGGGCGCTGTTCTCGGTGATGAACGCCGGCACCGACCTCGCCAGGGACATCGAGACCGGCTTCCTCAACCGGCTGGCGTTGACGCCGCTGCACGGCGCGGCGCTGCTCAGCGGCCTGCTTGCGGGCGCCGTAGTGCTCGGGCTGGTCCAAGCCGCGACCTACCTGATCGTGGGCCTGACCGCCGGGGCCGAACTCGCCGCGGGCTTTCCCGGCGCCTTGGTGATAATCGCCCTCTCCGTCTCGATCACGGTCGCCTTCGGCTCGGTCGGCCTCTTCGCGGCATTGCGCACCGGCTCGGGTGAGGCGGTGCAGAGCCTCTTCCCGGTCTTCTTCGTCTTCCTCTTCCTCTCCTCGATGGCGCTGCCGCTCGACCTGCTCCAGACCGACTGGTTCCACGCGGTCGCCAGCGCCAACCCGATCTCCTACCTGCTGGCCGCGTTCCGCTCGCTGCTGATCGAAGGCTGGGACCTGGGCGCCCTGGCGCTCGGCTTCGGTATCGCCATGGCGATCCTGGCGATCGGCATGTTCGCCGCCTCCGCTGCCCTGAAGACGAGGCTGGTGAGAACGTGACCCGCAGGATCGCCCTCGCCGTCGCTTGGCGCAGCATCCACAACTTCCTCACCAACCCCGCCTTCATGGTGCCGGCGATCGTCTTTCCGCTCTTCTTCTTCGTCGCCTTCGCCGGCGGCCTCTCGGCGATCGCCAACACGCCCGGCTTCGACTTCCCCAATGGCTACACCGCCTTCCAGTTCGTCTTCGTCCTGCTCCAGTCGGCGGCCTTCGGCGGTGTCTTCACCGGCTTCGGCATCGCCCGCGACTTCGAGACCGGCTTCGCCCGCCGCTACCTGCTGGCGGCAAGCAACCGCAGCGGGATCGTCGCCGGCTACGCGCTGGCGGCACTGGTGCGAGCGCTGGTCACCTGGACGGTGCTGACCACGGTCGCCCTCCTCGCCGGGATGGACGTGGGCGGCAGCGGCGTCGACCTCTTCGGCCTCTACGGCCTCGCCGTCTTCGTCAACCTGGCGGCGACGCTGTGGGCGGCGGGGGTTGCGATGCGGGTGCGCTCGATCCAGGGCGGGCCGCTGATGCAGTTCCCCACCTTCCTCGTCCTCTTCCTCGCCCCCGTCTACGTGCCGCTCAGCCTGCTCAGCGGCTGGATCCACGCGGTCGCCTCGGTCAACCCGGTCACCGTGCTGCTCGAGGCCGGGCGCGGCTTCATCTCCGGCGAAGCGACCCAGGTAGCGCTCGCCTTCGCCCTAGCCGTAGTCCTCCCGGTCCTCTTCGCGCTCTGGGCGCGGGGCGGCCTCAAGCGAGCCGAAGCCGCCGGCTGACGTGCCGTCACTTAGGCACCCTATAGGGCCCCTAAGTGACGGCACGTCCTGGGGCTAGGAGGAGTCGCGGACCAGGCCGATGAGATGGCCCTCCGGGTCTTTGAACTGGCCCAGTTCGACCTGATCCATCACTTTCTCCGGGCCCATCACCCTGGTTCCGCCGAGGCTCTCGGCCTTCTGCAAGGCCTCCTCGATGTCGGGCACGGCGACGTAGAAGGTGACGTGACCCTCGTAGCCGTCGGGCCCGGTGGCGATGCCGCCGCCGATGCTCCCCATGTCGGAGGGGTTGTCCTCGCCTTTCACGATCCCGTAGCTCATCGGGTTGTTTGCGTCGATATTCCACCCGAACAGCTCCGAGTAGTAGCTCTGCAGCTTGCCTCCGTCCTTCCCGATCACCTCGAAGTGAACGACTGGTTTACCCATGATCTCTCCTTGCTGTTGTAGTTAGCCAGCTTCTGATGAATAGGCGGGCTCGGGAGCTCCGCCCTGGGCGTGCTCGGGCTCCTGGACCATCGCCGGAAGCGGTTCGGAGCGCAGCACGAAGACCGCGATCGCAAGGGCGACCCCGACCAATCCGGCACCGACCAGATAGGCGAGGTGGAAACCCGAGTTCAGCGCCGATGCATGGGCGGCGCCGCTGTCGAGCAGCGTGTTCGTGCGCTCGGCCGCCAGCGTCGCCAGAACCGCAAGGCCAATGGCGCCGCCCACCTGGGCGCTGGTGTTGACCACACCCGAGGCCAGGCCGGCGTCGCTTGGCGTCGCCCCCGACATCGCGACCGTCATCAACGACGGGAAGGAGATCCCGATGCCGACCCCGATCAGGAGCATCGGCGGCAGGACGTCGGCGAGGTAGCTGCCGTCGACCGGGGTGCGGGCGAAGAGAAGCAGCGCGAGGCCGACCAGCACCATGCCTGGGATCAGCATGCTGCGCGGGCCGAAGCGCATGATCAGCTTTTCCGAGAAGCCGAGCGACAGCGTCCCCATCACCAGGGTGGCCGGCAGGAAGGCGAATCCGACCTGGAGCGGGTCGTAGCCGAGGATCTGCTGCAAGTAGAGGGCGCCGAGGAAGAACATCGAGAACATTCCGGCGACGAGCAGCATCTGCAGCGCGTTCGCTCCGGAGACGTTGCGCGAGCGGAACAGCCGCAGCGGCATCAGCGGGTTGGCGATGCGCGCTTGGCGCGCCACGAAGGCGGCCCCCAATGCCAGCGAGATCGCGCCGAGCACCAGGGTCTGGGCGGACCCCCAGCCCTTTTCGGAGACCTCGAGGATCGTGTAGACGCCGAGCATCAGGCTGCTGGTGATCAGGACCGCGCCGGGAATGTCGGCGCCCTGGCTGAAGCCGATTCCGGGCCGGTCGGCGACCAGCCGCCGCGTCATCAGCGCGGTCGCGATCCCCACTGGCAGGTTGACGAAGAAGATCCAGTGCCAGGCGATCGCCTGGGTCAGCACGCCGCCGACGAGCAGCCCGATCGTGCCGCCGGCGGAGGCGACGAAGCCGTAGACGCCGATCGCTTTCGCCTGCTCGCGCGGCTGCGGGAACATCGTCACGATCATTCCCAAGATCACGGCCGAGGTGAGGGCGCCGCCGATTCCCTGGATGAAGCGGGCGCCGATCAGCATCTCCTGGCTCTGCGAGACGCCGCAGAGCAGCGAAGCGGTGGTGAAGATGGCGAGACCGGTGAGGAAGACGCGCCGTTGTCCGAGCAGGTCGCCGAGGCGACCCGCCAGCAACAGCAAGCCGCCGAAGGGAACGAGGTAGGCGTTGACGACCCAGGCGAGGTTGCTTTGCGAGAAGCCGAGGTCGTTCTGGATCGAGGGCAGCGCGACGTTGACGATCGTGATGTCGAGGACGATCATCAGCATCCCCGCGCAGAGCACGTAGAGCGCCAGCCAGCGGTTGCCCTCCTCTACGGCCTTTGGTGGCTGCTCGGTCGCTGCTCCGTTGGCGCTCATCTCGTTCGTCTCCTCGTGTCTCGAGCTCATCGTGGCGGTCACCCTAGCAAATAGTTCAGAAAAACAACTACCTGGTTGTAAATTTGTATCAACAAGGTAAGCTGGTCCGCATGGGAACGAAGCGCTCATACGGGGATGCCTGTCGCTTCGCCTTCGCCCTCGACCTGATCGGGGAGCGTTGGGCCCTTCTCATCGTGCGCGAGCTGCTGCTCGGCCCGAAGCGCTTCACCGACCTCCGTCGCGGACTGCCAAACGCAAGCCCCAACATCCTCTCCGAGCGTCTGCGTGAGCTCGAGCAGGCCGGCGTCGTCCATCGTCGCAAACTGCCGCCGCCGGCGGCGGCCCAGGTCTACGAGCTGACCGAGTGGGGCAAAGAGCTGGAGCTGGTCGTGACCCGTCTCGGCGCCTGGGGCGCCCGCTCGCCGGCGCCGCCCGAGCATCGCGAGATCGGGCCCGACTCGATCGTCCTCGCCCTGCGCTCGCTCTTCGACCCCGAGGCGGCCGCGGGGTTGGAGGCGAGCTACGAGCTGCGGCTCGGCGACGAACGGTTCCACGTCGATGTCGCGGGAGGCGAGCTCGAACTCGGCCGGGGCGCCCCCGCCGAGCCGGCCGCGGCGATCGAGACCGACCCCGGCACCCTGGCGGCCCTGCTCACCGGCCAGCTCCCACTCGAGCAGGCGCTCGAGTCGGGCACGGCGAGGGTCGAGGGCGGCAAGAAGGAGGTCCGCCGCTTCCTCGGCCTCTTCCCGATGCCCGAGCCGTGCCCGGCGGGCCGGCAGGATGCCCCCGCCGGCCCGCTCGAGCATCAACTCGCCTAGGTCTGGTCCCTAACTCATTCAGCCACTGCCGCCAGGATGTTGGCCGCCCCCTGCATCCCGGCCAGGTTGGGATGGATCGGCGCCGCTGGGTTGGTCGGCACGACCGGCTCGACCCATCGCGTCAAGGGCCCTTTGCAGGCGTCGTGACCGATGCTGGCCTGGTACCAGTTGACCAGCGTGGCGCCGTTGCTCGCCGCCTGCGTGGCGAGCATCGCGTTCAGTTCCTTCTCCTTCGAGCGCAGGTAGGGCACGTCGCCGAAGCCGATCGGCATCTGCGGCCAGCAGCCGAAGCCCGTCTCCGGGAAGATCGCCGCGTAGTTGACGACGAAGACGCGCGCCGCCGGCGAGCGGGAGTGGATGCCCTGCAGCACCGCCGCCACCTTCGGCGCCGTCGCCGCGATCCGTTCGGCGATCTGGTCTTTGCCCCCGGAGTCGTATTTGTCCTTGCAGGGCGTGCTGAACGGGTTGACGGTGACGCAGCTGAGGGCGATTTCGGAGAAGCCGATGTCGTTGCCGCCGATCGTCAGCGAGACCCTCGTCGTTTCCGCGTCGAGCGAGTTGAACTGCGGCGGGTTGGTCTCCAGTTCGGTTTGCTGCGGGTTGGTCATGTCGGCGGTCTTCGCGCCGCTGCAGCTCGGGTCGCGCAGCGGCAGGCCGATGGCCGGCGCCGCCAGGTGCGCGTAGTTATGGTCGGACTTGAGGCAGCCGAATGGCGCTATCTGGTTGGGGATGATCGGGCCGGCGGCGTAGGAGTCGCCGAGCGCGACGTAGTTAGCGGCGCGGGCCGCGCCGGCGAAGGCGGCGAGAACCGCCAGCATCGCGATCGCCAGGACCGCCGTTCGCCGCAGCCGTCGCGGGCTGGACTGGGATGATCGGGACATATCAATCTCCTCTCGATTGGAAACCGGGAAGCAGGACAGGCAAGCGGCCCGTCCCTACCCGTTTTCCCCTAAGTTAATCCCGATCAATCGATCTGGAGGCGCTTGCTGGGTGCGGACCTCGGCGCGGTAGCGATCGTGGACCGGTGGGCGGCTCAGCTGCTGCTGAGTGGCGATTGAGGCCGCCTCTTTGCAGCTCCGTCTCAACCTGTCGAAGACGTTGCGTGTCGCCGAAGGAAAATCTCTGAGTCAGCCCTGCAGCGAAATCGTCGCGACCAGCTCGTCCTCGAGCTCATGCAGGCGCGCAGCTTCGTCTGACATAACGAGTTTGCCGATCAGGGCGAGCATGCCGGCTACACGGACCCAATCGGCGTTGGGGACGGGGGCGCCATCAGCGGGATCTCCATCACTCCGCAGCCGCCGTGCGAACGCCTCGACCATCCCGTCGTGGCGCTTCGCGCCCTCCGGGCCAACGGCCAGGATCTCGACCGTCAGCAGCCGCGCCGACGGAGGGTCGGCGGCGAAGAGGGTCAGGGCGGTATGGATCGCCATCCTCGACTTCGCCTCGGGCGTGCTCTCCGGATCGCTCGCCCGGTCGACCTCCTCGAGCAGCCGCCCCAGCAGCTGCCTGTTGGCAGCGAGCATGCAGTCCCGCTTGCCGGCGAACTGCTTGTAGAAGGTGACCGAGGAGACGCCGGCCCGCTTCGCCACCAAAGCCACCGAAGCCTGTGCGTATCCCCGCTCCGCGCAGACCTCGGCCATCGCCGCGACCAGCCGTTCGCGCTGGTTGCGCGCGACCACGTCCGCCGGGATCCCGTGGGACCCCGGCGGCAGGCGCCGCGCCATGGACTTCGTCACCGTCTCCACAATCGAAGGGTACTACTCGTACCCAAAGAGGGAGAAGAGTTTTGGAAGAGCTGATCCGATCGATCCGCACTCACCGCGGCTTGAGCCAGGCGCACCTGGCCCGGCGGGTGGGGACTCATCAGTCGGCGCAGGCTCGAGGCGGACGAGGTCTCACCGGGGTCGAGACGCTGGACCTGCTGCGGGCGATGGGAGAGCGGCTGGAGATCGCCGGGGTCGAGCCCGATCGCGACCACGGCGTCGACTACGTGCTGATCGGCGGCCTCGCGGTGCAGACGCACGGGCATGTGCGGACGGCCAACGACGCGGGCCTCATTCCAGCGCCGAATCCGGGCCATCTGAAGAAGCTCGCCGCTGCACGTGCAACTCGGCGACATCGATGTGCCGGTGGTGAGCCTGGACGACCTGATCCAGATGAAGCTAGCCCGCGGCCGTCCGATCGACCTCTCTGACGTCTCTTCCCTGACCGACCCCAACGTCGTCTGACCGGTAGCGATCGATGGCCCGGCCGGAGGGCTAGCGTGAGTGGCGCTTGCCGCCGCAGTCCGCCCGCATCACAGGATTGGCGGTGGACTGCTTGCCGTTTTGCCCGCTGAATTCCACGTTGGCCCTCGAGACAGCCCCGCAGAGGTTGCGGCTGTTGACGATCAAGCCCTTCTTGCCGCCCTGCATGCGCAAGAGGACTTTGGAGAGCGGTGCGTCGGGGGTAGATTCGACCGTGGCCCTGATCCCACCCCCGGCCGAGTCGATGCGGGTGCTGACCTCGACATCGACCAGGCCGTGCAGGTCAAAGACGAGGTCGGGCAGCTTGTGGTTCGATGACCTCAGGTAGACCGGACCTTCAAGCGGCGTGTCGAGCAAAGGCGTCCAGGCTTTGATGAAGCCGTACTGGGCTCCAGCCGGGCAGGCCTTGGCGGCGAACTGGACCCTGGTGCAGATCGTCCTGATGTGAGCCTGGTCGAGGAAGGCAGAGCGGGGCAGTCTCACGACCAGGCCTTTGACGTTGGCATCGCCTTTCCTCGGCGTATAGGTGGCCAAGAGGCCGGGGTGACCGCCACGCTTGGTTCCGCCCTCGAGCTTCAGAGCAAGGTTCGGCTTGAAGCCCAGATTCAGGCAGTTGGCCGCCTGGTAGCGGCTCGAGAGGTTGACCGGGACGTCGTCGGCTGGGTTGAAGACGTCGAGGTAGGAGCCGAAGAGCGTCGCCTTGGCCTTCGATTCATCGCATGAGGTCGGGTTCAAGGTGAAGTTTGGCCGATCGACGTAGACCCGCAGGTCCCTGACCTTCAAGACGATCCCCTTGAGGATGTGGGGGATCGGGTCGGAGTTGGCGCCGTCGACTTCGACTTCGGCGGTCTTCGGGTTCAGGGTCAAGGCCAATCTGACGACTACAGTTCCCGCGTCAAATGGCCCGGCAACGGCAGGCGTCACCGAGATCACGCTGAGTGGATCGCCGTGGAAGGGCCCTCCGAGGTAGACCTCCCCCCCTACGTAGGTCAAGGCCTCCCCCACTCCGGCTCCGGCCAGGGTGTGGCCGATCAGCGAGTTTGCGGGGCAGCTCGGAGAGGCGATCTCCTGGCGTCCGGTCTTTGACTTGGCGATCGCGATCGCAGAGTCGGGGCATTTGGAGACTCCCGCCAAAGAGCCGAGCTCGCCCGGGGGCAGGATCGAGGAGAACTTGGTCATGTCCTGTTCTCCGTCAGCTCTGATCAAGCGCATGTTGAAAGGCGAGAAGCTGCCGGCGTTGTTGTTGACCGCTCCCGCTTCGAAGTGGGGGTGGAAGGGGGCTGCTCCTCCCGGCGGGCAGGGCCCTCCACCTACCCCCCTGGTGATCTGGAAGGAGGCGGTCGTGGTCAGCGGCCTGGCTGGATTTGACCAGGGGGTGAAGACCGCCTTGGTGGAGTAGTTACCACAGGCCGCCGGGGTGATCAGCGCCGCTCTTGCGCCGGTGCGCAGGTGGGCCTCGAAGTGAGCCAGGGGAATCTGGGGGATTTCGTCGAGGGTCGCGACCAGCTGTCCGCTCCTTGGATCCGGCTCGACCTTGAGCGCTTGGGTGACGATCACGCCCAGGTTGGTGTTCCTGAGCACGAAGTAGAGGGCGATCAGGGAGTCGAAGGGGTTCTCGGCTCCAGGTTTGGTGGTCGCCGCATCGTCTTGTTGGGCCAAGTAGATCTGCCCGTCGATCGCTTCATCGACCAGCGGCGTGGTGACGTGCAGGCTGCCTAGCTTTGAGGCATTGGGGCAGCCTTCCCCCGGCAGGGAGTGAAGCGTCTCTGCTTTTAGCTGTGCCGGCGTGCAGACCGCCAGCCCTTCTCCGACCGAGGGGTTGATCGTCACCCCTTCGGGGAAGGTGACTTCTGACTTCTTTGCCTGCGATTCGGCGAGGCCTTTGGGGTTGCCGATGCCTTCGTCGTGAAAGTCGACCGAGAAGTCGAGGCCGCTTCCGGTCTCCGCCGAGCTGGTCGTCGTCTCTGAGGCGATCGTCGGGGCGAAGTCGAGCCGCTCACAACCGGTCGCGCTGAGCGGGTTGGGCGGCAGTGAGTTGTCGTGCACGGTGGTAGAGGTCTTGAACCATTGCGGCGGGTTGGGGTTCTGCCAGGAGTCGGCTTCGACGCCGAAGGTGAGCGGTTCCGCGCAGCTCGTCGGCAGGGTCAGGAAGGGGACTTCGGGGAGCGAGAGTGAGCAGTCTTTGGCGCCTAGAACGAGACATTCGCCCCGTTCAGCGTCATGAGAGTGAGCGGTGGGCACTCCCCAGACGGTCAGCTTGGCGGCGAGGAAGAAGACCGCCTGGGTGATGTTGGGGGTGGTGCTGATGACGTTGTAGGGGGGGTTGGGGTTTAGGCGGACGTCGATCGTCACCAGGGCGCGGGCTTCGACGATGAAGCCGAGCTTTGCCACCGTGCCGGGCGAGGGCACGAGGTTGTATACGGGGACGACGTTGAATTCGGTGGCCGATCCGCCCACGCCGTATTCGATCCGCGCCTTGCCGAGCGCGGTCGCGTCGGGGCATTCGCCGCGGTTGCCCGAGAGGAACTGCACCGCGCTGCAGCGCTGCAGCGCGGTCGCATCGCCGATGAAACCCGGCGGGAAGGCGACCTTTAAGTCCTTGGTTTCCTCATCGGGGACCGTTTCGCCCGTTTCGGGGTCGACCCGGGTGTTGACGCCGATGTTGAAGCTGAAGAGGTCGGGGTGGGAGCCGGCCTGGACCGAGGGGGAGCCGTCTTCAGAGCTCGTCCTCACGTCGAGGTCCTTCAGGCCGAAGGCGGCCTGGGCTGGCGATGCGAAGGCTGCCGCCAGGACCATCGCCAGACCGAGTGTGCTCAAGAGTCGCTTCATCGCCCTGCCCCCCGCTTGTGGTCGGCTTTTCGCTGTCGCTGTGCCTTGCGCTTGTGCTTCTTGGCCACGCAACGTCCCCTGCGCAGCGCCTTGCCCCTGGCGCAGCGCCTGGTGTGGCCTTCGTTCGCGTTGCCGGCGCCGTGGAAGGTGGCCGATGCCGGGGTGGGGTCATTGGGAGCCGCTGAGGGGCCCTGGCAGGCCTCTCCTTCACAGGCTGGCGGCCCCCCGGGCGGAGCGGGGAGGCCGCCTCCCGCGCGAGCGTCGTAGAGGTCGACTGAGCCGGGGTCCTGGGTCAGCAAGCTTGCCGCGGTGGTGAAGAAGGCATCGCGCCCGGTCGGAGAGGCGTCGATGAATTCTGAATCGGCGGGGCTTTTGCCCGAGGAGATCAGGCTGATGCAACCACCCGAGGCGGGGACGTAGGAGGCGAGGCCTTCTTTGCAGTCTCCGCTTCCTGCCTGCTCCCACTGATAGACGTCGGCCTTGCCGTTGGTGTCGGCGAGGACCAGCGCTTCGAAGCTTTCGAAGAAGATCCGCCTGCCGTCTTCAGAGAGGGGATGGAGCGGGTCCAGGGAGGTTTCCCAGCTGGGCAGGAGCGCAGCGGCCCAGATGTCGGGGTTGGCGCTGGTTTTACTGGCCAGCTTGCGCCCGCTCGGGCGCCCCCCGCTGCGGCTGCAGGAGACGCAGGCCACTTCGTCAGTCTGCGTCGAGTAGCGGTAGATCTCGGCGTCGGGTTCCCCGCTTGCCTGGTCGGTGTTGTCATAGCCCGCCACCGTCTGCGCCAGGGCGGCGCTGTTCGACATGAAGGCGAGGGTGGCGCCGTCGGGGCTGACCCGGGAGGTGTGTTGGTCGGGGCGTTCGTTGACCGGCGAGGGGACGCTGTCTGCAATGGCCCCCCCGTTGGCAGAGATGTCAGCGGCAGAGAGCGTCGCGATGTATGCAGTGCTCGGCGCTTCGCCACCTTCGTAGAGGTAGAGGTTCGCTTTGCCGGCCACCGCACCTCCGCCGAGCGCTTCTTCGGAGACGAAGTAGATCCGCGAGAGGTCCTTGCTGAATCCCAGAACGCCCTTGCTTTTGTGGGCAAGAAGGGTGTCGGGGGCTTCTTCGGCGATCGCCTTCGCGGTGTCGAAGAGGTAGAGGTCGCCCTTTTCCGCGCCTCCATTTACTTCGAAGAGCGCCTCCCCGCCGTCGGCGGTGGCGCCCCAGAAGCGCGAGCGCTGGGCGGTGGCGGTGCCTGAGACCGCGATCGTGCAGGCGCCGGCGGGTTCGGCTTCGCTGCATTCACCGCTGGCGGTCGGCGCGCTGGTGGCGTTCAGCCGCAGGTAGATCGTTCCCGGCGCATCGGTGGTGCCCGCCGTCCAGAAGACCCTCGCACCGTCTTCGGAGACCGCCCCGGCCAGGTTCGAGGCGTGGCCGCGGTCGAGGGCGTAGCTGGCGAACGCCGGCGAGCCCGCCTGGTTGTCGAGGGCGCTCGGCGTACCGTTGGGCAGGACGCTGATGAGCGTAACGCTCGCCGGCCCGCCGCCTTCTGGGAACGAACACATGTAGAGCTGGAATTTGGCCCCGGCGGCAGCGTCTTCGGTGAGCCGGCCCTGCGAGCGGAAGACCGCGTGGCGCTGGTCTGGGGTCATCCCCTGCGGTTCGGCGCCTTGTTTTTCTTTTTCGGTCGGTTCCGCCGAGGTGCAGGCCTCATAGGTCCCCGCCCCGTTGTCGCGGCGGTAGATGTTGGGGACTTTCGGCTGCCCGCCCGGACCCAGCACCGGCTCTGAGTTGGTCCAGTTCCAGCTGGTGTCGAGTTCTGGAGAGAAGGCTTTGTAGAGGGATTCGATTTGGGAGTAGGTAAGGAAGTCGACGCCTTCCTTTGGCGCCGAGATCGATTCGCTCGCCCAACCCGCTGCGGGGTCGCGCCTTGCCAGGTACTGGCTGGTGAAGGGGGCGGAGAGGGGGCCCGCGAAGGGGCGGTAGGAGGAGTAGGTGATCCAGTCGCCCGAGAGCGAGCTCTGGTTCAGTCGCGCTCGGAATACTGAGAAGGCGATCCGCGTGGCGATCTCGCCGCCTTCTTTGTCTAGCGGGGAGACCATCTCGTAAGCGCGGCAGTCGGCAAGGGCCGCCGAGGCGCCGCCGCGAAAGCCCTGGTTGGGGCATCCCGTGTTGGGGGCTTCGGCGGGGGGAAAGGTGGTGAAGGTCGCTTCTTCACCCACTTCGCTCTCGCTGGCGCCCATCCCGATCACCGGCCCGCCGCCGCCGCTTTGGGCGACGAAGCGGTAGTGGTAGGTGGTGTTGGGGGCAAGGCCGGAGAGAAAGACGCCGGCGGTGGTGACGTCTGCTTCGACCGCTCCTCCACCCAGCAGAGAGCCAGGGGGCGCCGGTTGTTTCGCGCAGCCGCCCAGCGAGCAGGGAGCGGCGCCGTATTCGAGGTAGTAGGTGGTGTCGGGCCAGAAGTGGGGGTTGACCAGCGCCTTTAAGATCGCGCCGTCGGTGTCGGCCGAGACGGCGTACTGGGCGTCGATCGAGGGCGCGAGTTCGGGCGGCGGGCAGAGCGCGGGGTCGGGATTCTGCCCGTAGGCGCGGATGAAGCTGTTTTTCTCGTCCCAGTTGGTGACGTAGAAGCCGAAGCCTTTCGAGTAGCAGGCCGAGCCGGTGGCGATCCCGGTCGATTCGTTGAATTCGTTTTCAACGGAAGGTTCTTTGTTCTGTGCCACCACTTCGACGAAGTTGCCGGCGGAGTTGAACTTGAGCACCCTGGTGATGTGGTTGCCCGGCTCGGAGTTGGCGCCAATGGCCCTCTGGTCGAAGACGTAGACGCCCCCCTGCCCGTCGGTGGCGAGGGCTTTGGGGATGCCGACTTCGAGCGTCTTCACCACTTTGCCCGTGGCGGGGTCGAGCTTGAAGACGTTGTGCTTGGCTTCTTTGAAGTCGAGATTTACTCCGTTCCGGTAGGCGTAGTAGAGAAAGCCGGTGAGGGGGTCTACCGCGAGCGCGCCCACTTCGGCGCTGGCCGGCGCGGGGAGCGCTTCTCCTTTCTCGTTTTTTTCGGGCAGCGGGATCTGGGAGAGGTAGGCGCCACTGGAGTCGAATTTCTCGATCCTGGCTTTGTCGCCGACGTAGATCGTGTCGCCGGGCCCTACCGCGATGTAGCTCGAGACCGGCCAGGGGCTGAACTGGCCGTTGCCGGCGCCGGTGGTGGCGGCCTGGCAGACGTCGCCGGGATCGACCGGACAGCGGTTGCGCTGCGCTTCGGGGGCGAGGGCTTCCACCTTGGTTTTGTTGACGTCGCCGCCGAGCATGAGCACGAAGTGGCCTTCGCGGTCGAACTTCTGCACGCGGTGGTTTTGGATGTCGACCACGTAGATGCCGCCGGCTGAGTCGACCGCCACACCGCCCGCCGAACTTTCCGCGAACTGCCCTTTGCCGCCGCCGCTTTTACCTTGCAGGCAGCCGCTTTCGGCGCTACAGGTCTGCAGTTCGGGAGAGCCATCTTTGACCCCCCAGCCCCAGGCCTTGACGAAGTCCCCCCAGGCGGTCAGCTCGACGATGCGCTGGTTGTTCTGATCGGCGACGTAGAGGTGGCCAGTTTCGGGATCGCTGGCGATGCCGCGGGGGATCGTCGTTTCGACCAGCTTCAGGCCCGATTTGGCTTTTTCGGCTTTGAAGCCGCATTCGATGAAGGTGCCGCAGTTCTGTCCCTTCTTCCACAGCGGCGGCGGCGCGGCGGCGAGGGCGGGGGCGCAGAGTGCCGACAGGACGAGCGCCGCGAGGACGAAGATCGCGAGAACGATCCGGAGTGGGCGCTTGCCGTTTGCCGCCCGGGACGCCTTCGATCTATTTGGCTGTGCGTTCGTCGTCACCATGATCGCTTTCCGAGTGTGTTGTTTCCGAGTGCCTTGTTGGTTTGGTGTGTGTTGTGCTCTCAGACCCTGTGACGGATCCGGACGGGCTGGTCGAGTACCGTCCGGATCCGTTCGCGTTGGGCGTCACTGTGTGAGACCGCCATCGGCCGTCACCGCCCAGGTCCCAGCTACGAGGCGGTTACGGCCCAGATTCCTTTCCATTCGCAGAGTTCAGATTCACATATGACCTGAACCAAATCACCCACATTGGTTGGGATCTTCACTTCGAAGGTTGGTGCCCCCGATACGCCTCCTGGGCCTACACCTTCATACAGGCACAGCTTGCCCACTTCGGCTTTGGGAATTCCACTTACGACGCCCGGACAGCCCGGTTTGCTGCTTTCTCCTTCTTTCACCAGGACGGCTGAGGGCGCCGTTGCGAGTGGAATCGCGAACGAGATCTGGATCGCGTCTACGTCGACTTTCGTCCCCGCGAGTTCAGCGATGGCCCCGGCCCATATTCCGGTCTCGGTTTTTCCGGAGGGGAGCATTTCGGTGAAGCCGGTGGTGCCGTTTTTGCCGTTGCAGACATATTTTTTACTGGCGGGAGTAGCTTCGACTTCGACTTTGGCACCGCCTTTTTCGCAGTTGGCGCCTTCGGGCTCGGCGGCCAAGACAACACTTTTCCCATTGGCGCCGCTGGCGCCATTAGTGCCGTCTTTGCCGGGAGCGCCGTCTTTGCCATTGGCGCCAGCCGCGCCAGTGTCGCCCTTGGCGCCGGCGGGTCCAGT
>Ga0209647_1000245_pt1 | contig 50885 bp, 59 predicted proteins | sample GraSoi_2013_60cm_FD_185827 | JGI IMG/M metagenome (GOLD analysis project Ga0209647, IMG submission 185827) | Grasslands soil microbial communities from the Angelo Coastal Reserve, California, USA - Sample 9_17_2013_60cm (SPAdes) (version 2) | ecosystem: Environmental > Terrestrial > Soil >...
TACGTCTTCATCGACGAAGGCAACGGCCGCTACGCGCGCCGCGCGATCCGGCCCGGGCCGCTCGCCGACGGCTACCAGGTGGTGCTGCAGGGACTCGCGGCCACCGACAAGGTGGTGCTCGACGGCAGCCTGCTGCTCGAGCGGCTGCTCGCCTCGAAGGACTGAACGTGATCCGCTCATGATCCGGCGCATCGTCGCCTTTGCGCTTTACCAGCCGCTGTTCATCCTGCTCGGCCTCGCGCTGTTCGTCGGCGGCGGCTTGTGGGCTTTCAACAACCTGCCGGTGGAGGCGTTTCCCGACGTAACGGATACGCAGGCGACCGTGATCGCGCTCTATCCGGGGCGCGCCGCCGAGGAAGTCGAGAAGCAGGTCACCATTCCGCTGGAAGTCGGCCTGTCCGGCCTGCCCGGCGCGGTGCGCATGTTCTCGCACACACAGTTCGGCCTGTCGTTCGTCATCATCACCTTCAACGACTCGGTCAATGGCTACTTCGCGCGCCAGCAGGCGGTGGAGCGGCTGCGCGAGATCGATTTGCCCGACGGGGTACGAGCCGAGCTGGCGCCGTTTTCCACCGCGATCGGCGAGATCTACCGCTATCGCGTGCGCGGCGCGGGGCAGGGTCCGCGCGAGCTGCGCACTTATCAGGACTGGGTGATCTCGCGCCAGCTACGCCTGGTGCCCGGCGTCGCCGATGTCGTCAGCCTGGGCGGTCTGGTCAAACAATATGAAGTGCGCCCCGATCTGGCGCGGCTGCGCGACTACAAGATCACGCTCGCGCAGCTCTCGCAGGCGATCCAGCGCGGCAACGCCAACGCCGGCGGCAGCTACGTCGAGCAGGGCAGACAGCAGTACCTGATCCGCGGCCTGGGTCTGTTCCAGGGCGTCGAGGACATCGAGAACGTGGTGGTCGATGCCCGCGCCGGCACGCCGATCCTGGTGAAGAACGTCGCCAAGGTGTCGATCGGCTCGGTGCCGCGCCAGGGCGTTGCGGGGCAGGACGAGGACGACGACGTGGTCACCGGCGTGGTCCTGATGCGCCGCGGCGAAAACCCCTCGGTGGTGCTGAAGGCAGTGAGCGCGAAGATCGAACAGTTGAACGAGAGCGGGCTGCCCGGCGGCGTGAAGGTCGCGCCGATCTACGACCGCACCTGGCTGATCGACAAAACGCTCACCACCGTGTTCACCAACCTGGTGGAAGGCGCGCTGCTGGTCTCCTTCGTGCTGTGGTTGTTCCTCGGCAACCTGCGCGCCGCCTTCATCGTGGCGGTGACCATCCCGCTCGCGCTGCTTGCCACCTTCCTCGGGCTCACCTGGATCGGCATCCCGGCCAACCTGCTGTCGCTCGGCGCGATGGACTTCGGCATCATCGTCGATGGTGCGGTAATCGTGGTCGAGAACGTGTTCCGCCGACTGACGGAAGAATCCCACGCGCACCGCGAGCTCGACGACAAGGCGCGCAAGAACACCATCCTGCAGGCGGCAGTCGAGGTCGGCCGGCCGACGCTGTTCTCGATGCTGATCATCATCGCCGCGCACATCCCGATCTTCACGCTGCAGCGCCACGAGGGACGCATCTTCGCGCCGATGGCCTACTCGGTGGTCTCGGCGCTGGTCGGCGCGCTGATTTTGTCGCTCACTCTGGTGCCGCTGCTCTGCTCGGTGATGCTGAAGAAGAACCTGCCCGAGCACGAGAATGCGATCGTGCGGGGGGCCAAGCGCCTGTACGCGCCGGCGCTCGCCTGGGCTTTACGCCGTCCAAGGACAGTCCTGGCTTCCGCAGTGCTCGCGCTGGCGGCGAGCCTCGCGCTGGTGCCGCGCCTGGGCACCGAGTTCCTGCCCGAGCTGAACGAGGGCGCGATCTGGGTCAACGTGTTCCTGCCGACCAGCGTCTCGGTGTCGGAGGCGCAGGAGATGAACCGGCGCATCCGCGAAGCGATCCGCAAGTCGCCCGAGGTGGTGAGCGTCACCTCCAAGGCCGGGCGGCCCGAGGACGGCACCGATCCGAAGCTCATCAACATGGCCGAGTTCCTGGTCGACGTGAAGCCGGAGCACGAATGGCGCAAGGGCATCACCAAGCCGAAGCTGCTGGCCGAGATGGAGGCCGAGATCACGCGCATTCCGGGCATCGAGCCGTCTTTCTCGCAGCCGATCCGCGACAACGTGCTCGAGTCGATCTCGCAGATCGACGGCCAGATCGTCATCAAGGTGTTCGGCGACGACCTGGAGCAGCTGCGCGACCTTTCGCTCCTGGTGCTGAAGCAGGTGCAGACCGTGCCGGGCGTGGCGCGCGCCTTCGTCGATCGCCTGGGCGAGCTGCCGCAGATCCAGGTGCGCGTCGACCGCGCGCGCGCCGCGCGCTACGGCTTGAACGTCGCCGACGTGCAGGACGTGATCGAGAGCGCGCTGGGCGGCAAAGCCGTCACCCAGGTATGGGAGGGAGAAAGCAAATTTGCGGTGGCGGTGCGCCTGGAGGAGGAGGAGCGCAAGCTCACGCGCATGCAGGACCTGCTGATCGCCACGCCCAACGGCGCCTACGTGCCGCTCTCCGAGGTGGCGAGCTTCCGCACCGTCGGCGGCCTGATGAACATCGCGCGCGAGAACGGCAAGCGCGTCTTCGCCATCGGCGTCTTCATCCGCGGCCGCGACATGGGCGGCGTGGTGAACGACATGCAGCGCAACGTCGCCGACAACGTCAAGCTGCCCGAAGGCGTGAGCATCACCTGGTCGGGCGAGTTCGAGAACCAGGAGCGCGCCATGGCGCGGCTCGCGGTGATTGTCCCGATTTCGATCCTGATCATCTTCCTGCTGCTGTTTGATGCGTTCAAGTCGTTCGCCAGCGCGCTGGTGATCATCGCCAACATCCCGTTCTCCGTGATCGGCGGCATCCTCGCGCTGTGGATCACCGGGATTTACCTCTCGGTGTCGGCGGCGATCGGCTTCATCGCGCTCTTCGGCCAGGCGGTGCTGAACGGCGTGGTGATGGTGGCGCTCTTCAACCAGCTGCGCTCGAAGGGCGCCTCGCTGGTTTCGGCGGTGAGCGACGGCGCGATGACGCGGCTGCGCACCGTGATGATGACCGCGCTGCTCGCGAGCTTCGGCCTGCTGCCGATGGCGCTTTCCCACGGTATCGGCGCCGAGACGCAGAAGCCGCTCGCCGTGGTCGTGATCGGCGGCCTGGTGACGGCGACGCTGCTGGTGCTTTTCGTGCTGCCGGTGCTCTACGTGGTGGTGTCGCGGCGCTTCGGCGATATCACCAGCGCGGATGACGAAGCCGAGACGCCGGAACGCTGAAAGGGGTTGGCAATGCCGGGGACGGGGAAGGCCACACTTTTGCTCACCGGCGCCACCGGTTTTCTCGGTGGCGCGATCGCGGCTGCGCTGCTCGACAGCCCGCGCTGGCGCGAGCTCCTGATCCTGATCCGCGCGGCAGACGCCGCGGAGGGAAGGACGCGGCTCGCGCAATGCATGCAGCGCTTCGCGCTCGATGCGGCGCTGGTCGAGCGCATTGGCGACCATCAGATCCTGTGCGGCGATTTGTGTGGCGCGGCGCAGTTCGCCGACGACCCGCGGCTCGCCGCAATCACCGAGGTGGTGAACTGCGCCGCCTTCGCTTCCTTCAGCAATCATCCGCAGATTTTGCGGACCAACGTCGAGGGCACGGTGGGGTTCGCCCGCGTCATCGCTTCGCGCGCGCGGCTGCGCCGCTTCATCCAGGTCGGCACCGCGATGTCCTGCGGCGCCGATGCGCCGAAGCTGGTGCTGGAGGGCTACCAGCCGCCCGCGGACGCGCTGCAGCTCGTGCCCTACACCGCTTCGAAGCTGGAGGGCGAGCGCCAGTTGCGCGAGATCCCCGGACTGCCGCTGGTGATCGCGCGGCCCTCGATCATCGTCGGCCACACGCGCCTGGGCTGCCGTGCATCGGCCAGCATTTTCTGGGTGTTCCGCATGGCGCGCGCGCTGCGCTGCTTTCCGTGCCCGGCCGACAGCCGCATCGACCTGGTCCCGGTCGACTATGCCGCGCAGGCGATCCTGCGCCTGCTCGAGGCGCCGCAACTCGCGCACCAGCTCTATCACATCTCCGCGGGCGCGCAGGCGAGCTGCAGCTACCGCGAGATCGACGCTGCGATCGCCATGGCGCTCGGCGAGGCGCCGACGCACGACTACCGCCAGCTCGACTATGACGTCATCCGCCAGGAGCAGGAGCGCTTCGACGAGCTGTTCGGCCCGTGCCTCAAGCCGGTCATGCTGCGCGCGATCCAGCTCTACGGCGCCTTCGGCAGCCTCGACATGCTGTTCGACAATGCCCGGCTGCTGGCCGAGGGCGTGGCCGCGCCGCCGCGCTTCGCGTCGTACGCCGGGCTTTGCGCGGTGAGCGCGCACGGCGTGCCGATCGCGAGCCAGATGCATTACGACTTCAAGGGCATGCCGACGCGCAAGCGCGATGCCGTCAAGGCGACGGCCGCATTCTCCGCGCCCTAGCCTTCAGCCTGGCGGCGCTCGGCGCTGCGGCGCAGGCGCCTGCGCCGCTCGGCCTGTGGCAGACGATCAACGAGCGCGGCCAGCCCGAGGCGCTGGTGCGCATCACCGAAGTAGATGGCGAGCTGCGCGGGCACATCGTGAGGGTGTACTCGCCGCCGGCGCCGAGCGCCAATCCGCTGTGCGAGCTATGCCCGGGCGAGCTCAAGGGCAAGCCGGTCGTCGGCATGCAAATCCTGCGCGCGCAGCACGGCGAGGGCGAGATCCTCGATCCGGACGAAGGTCGGGTCTACCGCTGCACCCTCACGCTGCTCGAGGGCGGCGCCAAGCTCGAAGTGCGCGGCTACGTCGGGATCTCGCTTTTCGGTCGCTCCCAGGTCTGGGTGCGGGCGCGTTGAGCCTCGGGGTGTGCGCGTACATGCCGCGCTAGAGCGTCGTCGAGGCTGGACCAGTCGATGTGGCGGGCGCAGGCCCGCGCCACGGCGTGCACGGCGAAGTTGCGGTGCATGCAGTAATTGACGAGCGGCACGAGCTGGTGGCCGGTCTCGATCTTGGGCGCGTAGCCGGTCTGCCCGCTTTGGATCGACTGCGCGCCGCGCGCGAGCGCCCAGTCGACCGCGGCATCCCACAAGCGGAAGTAAAGCAGCCATTCCTTGGGCCGCCGATAGTCGATGCCGATGAACTTGTTGATGACCTTCGGCCCGAGCTCGAAGCACAGCATGAAGGCGACCAGCGCACCGCTCGCCGGCTCTCGCAGCACGATGAAATGCGCCATCGGCTGCTCGGCGATCAACGCGAAGAACTTGCGGTTGAGCTTCTCGAAACGGGTCTCGGCCCGCTCATACGTCTGCCCGAACAGCGCGAACAGCTCATCCAGCACCTCGCCCTGCGGGCGCTGAATGACTTCGGTGCGCAGCGCGGCCTGCGCGGCGCTGCGGCGCAGCTTCTTCCGCAGGATGTGCCGGCGCGAGCCCTTCAGGCTGGCAAAGTAATCCTCCTTGCGGGGGCTGCCGAATTCGACCACGGTGCCCGGGAAGCTGACCACCGGGAAGAGTCCCGCGAGCTCCGGCGCCGTGGCGGGCGCGAAGTCCTTCCATACCAGGAGCGAGGCCCCCAGCGCGCGTGCGTGTGTGCGCAAGGCCTGCTGCAGCGCGAGCAGGGCGGCTTTCCTGTCGACGCCGGCGGCGAGGCCGACCGTGCCTTCGTCGGCGCAAGGCGAGCCGACGAACAGGGTCCTGGGATACGCCAAGCGGCCGAGCCAGCGCACGAGCGGCTGCAGCGCGGCTGGCGCGACCAGGGACAGCGGAAAATCCATCAGGAACGCCGGCGCGATGCCCACCGCAACGCCGTCGCGCTCGATCACGCCGTAGAGAAAGGAGAACTGATCCTCGAGCTCCGATTGCTCCAGCACCTCGTACCACCAGCGTCCCTCGAGCGGCGCGGGGAAGCACGCCTGCCAGAGGGTGGCATCGATCTCGACCGCCCAGCGCACGAAGCGGACCGAAAACGTCATGCCTGCACCGCGAGCAGGCCGACGCCGAGCGTGATCAGCACGACGCCGGTCCAGCGCGGGCCGGTCACGGGCTCGCCCAGGAAGCGCTGCGACAGCAGCGCCACCACCACGAAGCCGATGCTGCCGATCGGGAACGCCGTGCTCACCTCGACGAGGCGCAGCGCCCCGGTGTAGATCAATGCCTGAAGCACGAACAGCACCACGCCGGCGCTGATCCAGGCCTGCTTGCGTACCGCGACCAGCGCAGACTTCTTGAAGAATACCTGGGCGACGCCCTCGATGATCGAGCACAGGACGACCAGGGCGACGCCGATGAGCGCCTCGGTCATGGCGCGGCGGCGGCAGCGGCGCTGTGGTGCGGGCCGCGGCTGATGAACCAGACACCGGCAAGGATCAGGGCAATGCCGAGGATCTTGAGCGCGTCGAGGCGCTCGCCCAGGAACAGCACCGAGAAGCCGAGCACCGACACCAGGCTGAGCGAGGTGATCGGTTGCGAATAGCTCAGGTCCGAGCTCTCCAGCACGCGCAGCCAGTTGACGAGCTGCCAGGCGAAGAGCGCCGCCACCAGGGCGAGGATCGCGGGCTCGAGCTCCATCGCGCCCAGTTTCCAGAGCAGCTGGACGACCGTGTCGAGCGCGATCGCGAGCGCGAGGCGCAGGACGAGCGCGCGTCGCGGCAGCAAGGGCCTAACGCAACGACGCTTTGGCGCGCGCGATGACCTGGTCGAGGGCGAGGATCGCCAGCTCCATCTCGGCCGGCGTGATCTCGAGCGAGGGCGCGAGCGTGATGACGTTCTTGTAGTAACCGCCGATGTCCAGCACCAGGCCCATGGTGCGCCCGCCGATGCTGAGATCGCCTTCGAGCCCGATCTGGAACATGCGGTCCGCGAGGCGCCGGCTCGGCGTGAAGCCGTCGGCTTCGCACATCTCCATGCGCAGCGCGAGCCCGAGGCCGTCGACCTCGCCGATCTCGGGGTACTTCGCCTGCAGCTGCTTGAGCTTGCCGAGGAACTGCGCGCCTTTGCGCATCACGCCGGGGCCGTAATCCGGCGCCCCGAGGATGCGCATCACCGCAAGTCCGGTGGCGGTGCCGAGCGTGTTGGAGGAGAACGTCGAATGTGTCGAGCCCGGCCCGAACACTTTCGGATTGATCAGCTCCTCGCGCGCCCAGACGCCGGAGAGCGCGTTCAGCCCGTTGGTGAGCGCCTTGCCGAAGACGATGATGTCGGGCTGCATGTCGAAGTGCTCCATCGCCCACATCTTGCCGGTGCGCTGGAAGCCCATCTGGATCTCGTCGTCCACCACCAGGATGCCGTGGCGCTTGCAGATCTCGGCCATGCGCCTGAAATAGTTCTTCGGCGGAATCACGTAGCCGCCGGTGCCCTGCACCGCCTCGACGAACAGCGCGCCGAATTCCGCGCGGCCGGTCTTCGGGTTCCAGGCGCCGGTGTACTCGTGCTCGAACAGGCGCTCGAACTCGGCGACGCAATGGTCCTCGGTCTTCTGCGCGTCGCCGCGATAGGGCGAGCGGAACGAGTACGGGTAAGGGATGAACTCCGCGCGGTCGGCGAACTCGCCGAAGGCCTCGCGGTAGCGGTACGAGGAGGTGATGGCCGAGGCGCCGAGCGTGCGGCCGTGGTAGCCGCCCTGGTAGGCGAGCATGCGCTGGCGCCCGGTGGCCTTGCGCACCAGCTTCAGGGCATCCTCGATCGCCTGCGAGCCGCCGACGTTGAACTGCACGCGGCCCTTCATGCCGAAGCCGCGCTCGATGCTCTCGCAGATGAGCGCGGCCAGCTCGATCTTCTCGCGGTGTAAATATTGGCAGGCGAGCTGCGGAAGTGTCTCCAACTGGCGACGCATCGCCTTGGAGACCTCGGGATTGGCATAGCCGAGGTTGACCGCGGAGTACCACATCTGCAGGTCGAGGTACTCGCCGCCGTGCAGATCGTAGAGGTAGCTGCCCTTGCAGCGCTCGAAGAGCTTCGGCTTCTCGGCATAGTGCACAGTGTCGCCGTAAGAGCAGTAGCGCGCTTCCTTGGCGAGCAGCGCAGCTTCGTCTTCGGAAACGTCGGTGGATGTCAGTTCGGTGACGGGTTGGTTCATACGTTCGATGGTAGGATGCGCTAGAGGATTCGCGAGAGTATCACGCGGATTCATCACGGAAGTGTCCGTAGAGACGCTCCGGTTTTCCACCTTTTCGTAAAGCACGAGATGACTATCGAGTGGGCGCGGTTGGCCCCGCAGAAAGCGGCTGAGCTTCCGGACCGCGGCATCGCGCTGCGCGGCGCGGGCGGCTGCCGCGTGATGCTGCTGCACGGCTTGACCGGATGCCCGGCCGAGCTCGGCTACCTCGCGCACTGGCTGCGCGGGCGAGCGCGCTACCACGTGACCTGCCCGCGCCTGATCAACCATGGCCAGCCGATGGCCCTGCTGGCACGCACCACCTGGCGCGAGCTGTACGCGTCGGCGAGAGAATCGTTTCTCGACGCGCGCAGCGCGGCGCGCGTCGAGCGCGTGCCGCTGGTGGTCGGCGGCCTGTCGCTCGGCGCCATCCTTTCCTTGATGCTCGCTGCGGAATTTCCGGAGGACATCGACGGCGTCGCCTGCCTCGCGCCGACGCTGTTCTACGATGGCTGGAGCGTGCCGTGGTATCACCGGCTGCTGCCGCTGGTCGACTACACGCCGCTCAAGTACTTCACCTATTTCCGCGAGGACGAGCCCTACGGCCTGAAGGACGCGTCGCTGCGCGCGAAGATCGCCGAGCGCTACAGCAAGGTGAAGCTTGGCGACAGCAGCGACGCCGCGCGCATGGGCTACGCGCATTTCCCGGTGCGCCTGTTCTGCGAGATGCGCCGCATCATCAGCCGCTGCAAGCGCGCCCTGCCGCAGGTGACCACGCCGCTGCTCGTAGTCCAGGCCGAGCACGACGACGTGACCGGCCCGCGCAATGCGCAGTTCATCATGGATCGCGTTGCCTCCTCCAGGCGCGAGCTGGTGCTTCTCAAGCAGTCCTACCATCTGGTGTCGGCCGATCTCGAGCGCTCCGTAGTGGCCGAACGCCTGCAGAAATTCTGTGCTTCGCTCCAGGGGCAACGCGCAAATGTCCAGATCGCTGCTTAAGCCGGTACTGTTTTTCGATTTCGACAACACGCTCACGCAGGGCGACGTGCTCGACCAGCTGATCGAGCGCTATTCGCCGAACGAGTACTGGCGCGACTGGGAAAACGCCTGGGCCAAGGGCGATCTGCCGGCGCGCGATTGCCTGCGGCTGCAGGTGGAGAACATGCGCGTGACGCGCACCCGGCTGCTCGAGGATGTGGCCCAGGTGCGCATCGACCCGAGCTTCGCCGAGATCGTGGTGTGGGCAAGGCGCCGCGAGATCGAGGTGCAGATCGTGAGCGACAGTTTCCTGCCGCTGATCCGGCACATGCTCGCCGCCAACGGCATCGCCGGCATCCCGGTGCTCGCCAACGGGCTGCGCTTCGAGGCCCCCGACCGGCTGCTGCCCTCGTTCCCTTACTACGATGCCGCCTGCACCTGCTCGGCGAACGCCAAAGCGCGCCACCTCGTGCCCTATCGCGATCAGCGCCTGATCTTCGCGGGCGACGGGCACTCGGACCTGGACGCGGCGCTGGCCGCCGACGTGGTGTTCGCGAAAGCCACCCTCGCCAACGAGCTCGACGCGCGCGGCGTGGCGTTCTATCCCTTCGACAGCCTGGAGCCGGTGCTCGCCTTCCTAGAGAGCGTGCCGCTCGCGCTCGACGAAGTCGCGAATCTCACCGCGAAATAGCGGGCCGCCCACCGACGCATTGTTGTCGTGCAGGGCGCCGCCGACGGCGACCAGGCGTTTGCGCCCGCCGGACGCCCTGAAGAGCTCCTCACCCATGCGATAAGGCACGACCTCATCCGCCGTGCCGTGGATGTAGAGCACCGGCAGCTGCAGGGCGCTCACCTTGCCGATCGAATCGAATTGCTGGTTCAGCAGCCGCGTCGGCAGCAACGCGTACTGCGGCCTGAGCTTCGCCATGTCCGCGATCGAAGTGAAGCCGCTCTCGGCGATCAGGCCGCCGGCTTCCGGATGGTGCAGCGCCAGCTCGATGGCGATTGCCGCGCCGAGCGAGTGGCCATAGATGAATACGTTGGCCGGGTCGATGCCGCGGCTGCGCAGGTAATCCCAGGCGCTTTCGGCGTCCTGGTACACCGTCTTCTCCGACGGCAGCGCGCCTTCGCTCTCGCCGTAGCCGCGGTAATCGAGCATCAGGATCGAGTAGCCGAGCTCACGCAGCGGCGCGATGCCGCCGATGCTGGTGCTGACGTTGCCGCCGGTGCCATGCAGGTAGAGCAGCACCTTCGGCTGCGGCCCGGCCCCGGGCACCCACCAGCCGTGCAGCTCGTCGCTGACCCGGATGTCGAGCACCTCGAATGGAAAGTCGGACGCTCTTGCGTACAGCCTGCGGTCGGGCTCGAAGATGAAATAGCTCACGCAGGCCTCGCAGCGCCACGCGGCGAGGGTAATGGCGCCATACCCGAGGCACAGACCGGCGAGCAGCCCGGCTCCGAGTGCCCTCCATGACCTGGAGGAAAGCGCAGCAACCATGACGCCACTCTATTGCGGCCGTGTTACAGGATGATCCCTGCACTCCGTCCGGCATGTCGTCCGAAAGGAACGGTATTGCAGACGTCACACGGGCTGCTCAGCGCAGCGGGTACCGAACGCGCAGCAGCAGGAAGTTGATGCCCGGGTTGGGGTTGCGCATCCCGCCGTTGGACAGATGCTGCAAACGCGCGGCGACGTCGAAGGGGCCGAAGTCGTAACCCACGCCGACATGGTCGCCGAACTGGAAGCGCGTGCTGAAGCCGAAGTCGGTGCTGATGTGCGAGTCCGAGAGCACGTGGAAGCCGATGCCGGCGTCGAAGTAAGCCCCGCGCGATCCGATCGGATGGCGGAACTCGGGCGTCAGCCCGAAGTCGTGCACCGTCCCCGTGCGGCTGTTCCAGCTGCCGAGGGAAAGGTCCCAGTAGAGCTGCCAGGGGCTGTGCTTGAGCCATTTCGGGCGCTGCTGCCACTGCGCGCCGACGCGCCAGAGCTCGACGCTGCGACTCCCTCCGCCGAGCTCGGCGGAGATGCTGTCAACGGCGCGGGCGGGAATCGCCAGCAGGAGAAAAAGCGCGCCGACGAAAATTTTCCTCATCTTCTGTGAATATCATAACGGATGGCTCAATACGTCTACACGATGCGCCGGGTCGGCAAGGTGGTGCCGCCCAAGCGCAGCATCCTGAAGAACATCTCGCTCAACTTTTTCCCGGGCGCGAAGATCGGCGTGCTCGGACTGAACGGCTCGGGCAAGTCGTCGCTCCTGAAGATCATGGCGGGGGTCGACGACAACTACGAAGGCGAAGTGATCCGCATGCCCGGTATCAAGGTCGGCTACCTCGAGCAGGAGCCTCGCCTTCCTCAAGGCGCCACGGTCCGGGCGGCCGTGGAGGAGGCACAAGGTAATGTCGCCGCCGCGAAGAAGCGCCTCGAGCAGATCTACGCCGCGTACGCCGAGCCCGACGCCGATTTCGACCAGCTCGCCGAGGAGCAGGCGAAGCTCGAGGCGATGCTCAATACCGGCGGCGCGGATGAGCTCGAGGTCGCGGCCGACGCCCTGCGGCTGCCGCCGTGGGACGCCAGCGTCGATCACCTGTCCGGCGGCGAGAAGCGGCGCGTGGCCCTGTGCAGATTACTTCTGTCGAAACCGGACCTCCTGCTGCTGGACGAGCCCACCAACCATCTCGACGCCGAGAGCGTGGAGTGGCTCGAGCAGTTCCTGAGCCGCTTCCCCGGCACGGTCGTGGCTGTCACGCACGACAGGTACTTCCTCGACAATGCCGCCGGCTGGATCCTCGAGCTCGACCGCGGCTATGGCATCCCGTGGGAAGGGAATTATTCCAGCTGGCTCGAGCAGAAGGAAAAGCGCCTGCAGGTCGAGAGTAGCCAGGAGGTGGCGCGCATCAAGGCGATGCAGCATGAGCTCGAGTGGGTGCGGCAAAACCCGAAGGGCCGGCAGTCCAAGTCCAAGGCGCGCCTCGCGCGCTTCGAAGAATTGTCATCGCAGGAGCACCAGGCACGCAATGAGACGCAGGAGATCTTCATCCCGGTCGCCGAGCGCCTGGGCAACGAGGTGATCGAATTCAAGAACGTCTCCAAGGGCTACGGCGAGCGGCTGCTGATCGACAAGCTCTCGTTCCAGGTGCCGCCCGGCGCGATCGTCGGCATCATCGGCCCGAACGGCGCCGGCAAGTCGACGCTGTTTCGCATGATCCTCGGCCGGGAGAAGCCCGATGCCGGAAAGATCAGCGTCGGCAAGACGGTGAAGCTGGCGCATGCCGACCAGTCGCGCGACGAGCTGTCCGCCGAGAAGTCGGTGTTCGAGGACATCTCCGGCGGCCTCGACACCATCACCGTGGGGAAGGTGCAGATGCCTTCGCGCTCCTACCTCGCGCGCTTCAACTTCCGCGGCGCCGACCAGCAGAAGGCGGTGGGGCAGCTCTCGGGCGGTGAGCGCGGCCGGCTGCATCTCGCGAAGATGCTGATGTCGGGCGCGAACGTGCTGCTGCTCGACGAGCCCTCCAACGATCTGGATGTCGAGACCCTGCGCGCGCTGGAGGAGGCGCTGCTGGAATTCGCCGGCTCGGTGCTCGTCATCTCGCACGACCGCTGGTTCCTCGACCGCATCGCCACCCACATCCTGGCGAGCGAGGACGATTCGCAGTGGCTGTTCTTCAGCGGCAACTACCAGGAGTACGAGGCCGATAAGAAGAAGCGCCTCGGCGAGGAAGCCGCCAAGCCCCACCGCATCCGCTTCAAGGCCCTCAAATAATTCGGGGACGGAGCCCGAACCTATTCGGGGACGGAGCCCAGATTGGTCAACCTGGCGCGCCGGATTTCGTTCTTGGTTCTATGCCGAGGCAGGCGCGTTTCATCGTTCCGGAGGTCGCGCTTCACGTAATCCAGCGCGGGCACAACCGCCATGCGACCTTCCGCCAGGACACCGACTACATGGTTTACCTGGCGACACTGGCGGAGCTGCTGAAAACGAAAGCATGCGCGCTGCACGCCTATTGCCTAATGACCAATCACGTGCATCTGCTGCTCACGCCGGCGACGGAATACGCCTGCGCGGCGCTAATGCGCAACTTGGGGCAACGATACGCGCAGTACTTCAACCGGCGCTACGACCGCAGCGGTGGCCTATGGGAAGGGCGCTATCGCTCTTGCCTGGTCGATTCCGCGGCATACGTGCTCGCGTGCCATCGCTACATCGAGCGCAATCCCGTGCGCGCCGCGATGGTGCAGTCCGCCGCGTCCTATCGCTGGTCGAGCTATCAAGGGAACGCCGGAGGTGCGCTAGACAAGCTGCTTACGCCGCACGTTGAGTACGTGGCGCTCGGGGCGGAGGGTGATGCACGTCACCGCGCGTATCAACAGATGCTTGCAGAGGCGGACGAGCCAGGCTTTCTGGCAGCAATTCGCGATGCGACAAATGGCGGGTTGCCGCTAATCGATCCCGTGCTAAAGGCAAAGCTGGAAGCGGATACCGGTAGGCGCCTCGAGCACAAAAAGCCCGGTCCTCGGCCGGCGATGAAGCCGCCCGATCTCGACACCCTGACGGCCGAACTGGGCTTCTGATCCGGGCCGGCAGTTCGGGCTCCGTCCCCGAATTAGTCCTTTTGGCCCACGAAGCCGGATGGCACGCCGGCCGGCCGCCCGGTACAAAAGGCGGCAAGAACATGACTCTTCGCATCCAGCTCGTACGCAGCGCAGACGCGCTCGGCGCCATCGTGCCCGCATGGGAAGACCTCGCTGCGCATGCGCTCGAGCCGAATCCGTTCTACGAGCCGTGGATCCTGCTGCCCGCGCTGCGCGCCACTGAGGAGGAAAAGGCAGGCTCGGGCGAGGGCTTCCGCTGCGTGCTGGTGTGGGACGGCGAGCGGCTGATCGGCCTGTATCCGTTCGAGCGCCGGCGCCGGTTCAAGGGTTTGCCGGTCGCGACGCTGGAGTCGTGGCGCCACAGCGCGTATCTGCTGTGTACGCCGCTGGTGCGGGCGGACGCGAGCACCGAATGTCTGCGTGCGCTGCTCGACTGGGCGGTGAGCGAGGCGTCGATGCTGCACCTGCTGTACGTGCCGGCCGATGGACCGTTCCAGGCTGCGCTGCGCGCCGCCGCGCGCACGGTAGTGCCCACCGCGCGCTTCTCGCGCGCGCTGCTGGTCAGGGGGGCGAGCGCCGAAGCCTATATGGAGGAGGCCATGTCCGGGCAGCTGCGCCGGCAGCTGCGCCGCAACGAGCGGCGCCTGCGCGAGCAGGGTATGGTCACGATCAGCGTCGGCCCGGGCGGCGATCTCGGCGACGAGATCGAGCGCTTCCTCGAGCTCGAAGCCGGCGGCTGGAAGGGACGCGAAGGCGGCGCGCTTGCAGCCTCGTCCGCCAATCTTGAATTTGGCAGGACGGTGCTGCGCGAGGCGCACCGCCGCGGCCGGCTCCACATGGTCGGCCTGGACCGCGGCGACCGGCCGCTCGCGCGGCGCTGCAGCCTGCTGGCCGCCGATGGCTCCTATGCGTTCAAGACCGCCTATGACGAAGCCTTTGCGTCCTACTCGCCGGGGGTGCTAGCGGAGGCGCTGAGCCTGCGCGAATTCCACCGCCTCGCAGGCGTGCAGTGGATGGATTCCTATACCGAGCCCGACAACACGACGGTCAACCGCATGTGGAAGCAGCGCCGCACCATGCAAAGCCTGGCGATCGGCATCGGCGCCTGGGGCGAGTTCTGGGTCTCGCTGCTGCCCGTGCTGCGCTGGACGGCGCGGCGCTATTCGTCCCTGCGCGCGTCGATCTCCCCGGCCACCTGACGTCTATACAATGCAGCTCACCTTATGGCTGCGCTCTGCAGGCTCGCGGCGCTGGTGTTGCTGGCTGCGGTGCTCTTGCCCGCAGCCCGTGGCGCCGACGAGGAGCTTTCACGCTGCGCGCGGCTCGAGAAGGCGCACGAGCGCCTCGCCTGCTACGACGAGCTGGCGCGCACCACACCATCGGCCTCTTCCTCGTACCTCGCCCGGACCTGGAAGCTCGGCCCGGGGGATGCCGGCGTACGCCACGTGGCGGATATCCTCTCCCACCGGCCGAGCTACATCCTGCTGCGCGGGACCGATAGCCCGAACGAGATGCCGCGCAGCCCGGCAACCGGCCGCGCATCGCTGGGGGAGCTGAACCACGCCGAGCTCAAGCTCCAGGCGAGCTTCAAGACCGAGCTGATTTCACGCCAGGCATTCGAGCGGGCCGGCCTCACCGACGATCTGCGTGCCCTCGGCATCGACAGCGTGCGCCTGTGGTTCGCCCATACGCAGAAGCTGGATTGGCAGGTGTTCAACCACGGCGACTCGCGTCCGATCCGGGAAACGAACTACGAGCCCGAGCTCATCCTGACCCTGGGTAGCGCCAACCAGGGCAATGGCTTCAAGCTGATCAACCTGGGTCTCACGCATGAATCCAACGGGCTCGGGCGCGACCAGCACCGCGGCTGGAGCCGGATGTATGCCCAAGGCGGCTGGGAATGGGATCGACTCGCGCTGCTCGCACGCGCCTGGCGCGTGATCCCGTCAAGCGACGACGACAATCCGAACATCGAGCGGTACATGGGTTGGTGGGACGCCGTCGCGCGCTATCAAAGCGCCGGCGGCTACGTGATTTCCACGCTCATGCGCCGCAACGTGCAGACCTCCCGTGGATTTGTGCAGCTCGACGCAGCAACCCCGACCCGCAATTCCTTCGGTGGATTGAAGCTCCACCTTCAGCTCAGCCGCGGTTATGGCGAGACCCTGCTCGATTACAACCACAGCCAGACCACCATCGGCGTGGGCGTGTCGTTCGGCGATTGGTAATCAGAGATACGGTGCGAACAGCCGCGCGACACCGTCTCGCAGCTTGACCGGAAACGCACGCGCGTTGATCGCCTCCAGCGTCAGTTGTCGCGACTGCTGGATGCGCGCCTGCACCAGGCCGTCGAGGTGCGCGCCGAGCTCGACACTGTAGCACTCCACGTTCACCTCGAAGTTGAGGCGCAGGCTGCGCGCATCCCAGTTCGCCGAGCCGAGCAGGGTCCACGCGCCGTCGACCAGCAGGAGCTTCGAGTGATCGAAGGGTCCCGGGCGCGTCCAGACGCGGCAGCCGTGGTCGAGCACCTGCGAGATCTGCCCGTACATCGCCCAGTGCACGTGGGGCAGGTCGCTGGTCTCGGGGATCAGGATGTCGACCTCGACGCCGCGCAGCGCCGCGGCATCGAGCGCCGAGATGAGCGACTGGTCGGGGATGAAGTAGGGGGAGAGCACGCGGATCGAGCGTTGCGCGGCGTTGACGCCGCCGAGCATCGCCCAGCGCACGCGCTCGAACGACTCGTCGGGGCCGGCCTCGATCGCCCGCGCCAGACAGCCGCCGGCCTCGGCCGACGGCGGAAACCACAGCGCGCCGCGCAGCGCCTCGTCGGTGGTGAACTGCCAGTCGTCGACGAACACCTCCATCAGCTGGGCGACGACCGGGCCGTGCAGGCGGAAGTGCAGGTCGCGGAACGCCTGCTCGGGCGCCGCGGGCTTCCAATAGCGGCAATCGACGTTGAGCCCGCCGGTGAAACCGAGCGTGCCGTCGAGCACCAGGATCTTGCGGTGATTGCGCAGGTTGAGCGCGTGCAGCCGCGCTGGCACCAGCGGCGGGTTGAACACCGCGACGTTGACGCCGTTCTTGCGCAACGGCTTGACCGCGCTCGAGGTCGAGAAGCGCGCGTCGACGTCGTCGATCAGCACGCAGACCTGGACGCCGCGCTTCACCGCCGCGCCGAGCGCGTCGACGAACTCGGCGCCGATGCCGTCTTCGTCGAAGATGTACGACGCCATGGCGATCGAGCGTTGCGCGCGGTTGATCGCGTCGAGCATCGCGGGATAGGCGTTGGCGCCGTCGATCAGCACCTCGACGGCGTTGCCCGCGAGCAGCGGCCGCTCGACGATCTGGCCGACCAGGCGCGCGAGCGGCGTGAAATGCGTGCCGGGCTCGCTCGCCGGGAATTGCGGATCGGTGCGGTGGCGCACCATGCCGCGGCGCATGCGGGCGGCACGCCGTTCGACCCGGTTGACGCCGAGCAGCGCATACAGCACCGGGCCGAGCGCCGGCAGGATCCAGATCAGCAGGAGCCAGATCGCCGCCGAGCGCGAATCGCGCTTGTGGATGACGGCGTGGCCCGAAGCGGTCAGCGCCGCCACCGCCACGGCCACGAGAAAGGCGAGATCCACCAGATCTCTCACGGGCACGATTCCAGCATGCTTGCAGAAGGATGTGGAAGAATCGCGCGAACCTGACGCTCGGACCGGTACCGACATGACAAAAGGCAGGAAGGCGCAGCGCGGCCGCACCTCGTTTACGGTACTTCTCGCCGCCGCCCTGCTCGGCGGGCTGGTGGCGATCTATGGCCAGCAATGGCTCGAGCGCCCGCGGGTCGTCTCCGGCCCGGAGCCCGAGCCGCCGCGGCCGGTCGAGGCGCGCGGCGACCTCGCCGCGGACGAGAAAGCCACCATCGAGCTGTTTGAGCGCTCGAAGGGCTCGGTGGTCTACATCAGCACTTCAGCGCGCGTCATCGATCTGCTCACGCGCAACGTGGCCGAGATCCCGCGCGGCACCGGCTCGGGCTTCATCTGGGATGCGCAAGGCCACGTGGTGACCAACAACCACGTCGCGCAGAGCGCGCCGCGGGCGCGCGTGCGGCTGAACGACGGGCGCGACTATCCGGCGAAGCTGGTCGGCGCAAGCCCGGTGCACGACCTCGCGGTGCTGCGCATCGAGGTGCTCGAGCGCCGGCCGGCGCCGCTGCCGGTCGGCACCAGCGGCAACCTGCGGGTGGGACAGAAGGTGTTCGCCATCGGTAATCCCTTCGGCCTCGACTGGTCGCTCACCACCGGCGTGGTCTCGGCGCTGAACCGCGCGCTGCCCACCGAAGACGGCCGCGAGATCGACCACCTGATCCAGACCGACGCCGCGATCAATCCGGGGAATTCGGGCGGCCCGCTGCTCGACTCGGCCGGACGGCTGATCGGCATCAACACCGCGATCTTCAGCCCGTCGGGCGCCTACGCCGGCGTCGGCTTCGCGGTACCGGTCGACACCGTGAACCGCGTCGTGCCGCAGCTCATCGCGAAGGGCTCGTACGTGCGGCCGGCGCTCGGCATCGAGGCGCACGACGAGGTCAACCCGCGCATGACCCAGCGGATCGGCGTGAAGGGCGTGGCGGTGCTGCGTGCGGCGGAAGGCGTGCCGCTCAAGCCTGGCGACGTCATCGTCGCCGTGGACGGCCAGCCGGTGGAAAGCGTTGCCCAGCTGCTCAACCGCATCGACGAGCACAAGGTCGGCGACACGGTGCGCCTTAGGGTGTATCGCGACGGCAAGGAAACGGAAATCGCTACAACTCTGCGCGCCGGCACCTGAACTAAGGCCGCCGCGCCGCGGTCAGTTTTAAATGCGCGCCGTCACTCTCGCGCCAGGCAAGGCCGGCTCGCAGCGCCTCGACGAGGTCCCCGAGCCGCCCGAGAAGCCGGGCTCCATCCTGGTGCGTGCGCTCGCCGTCGGCGTCTGCGGCACCGACCGCGAGCTGGTCGATGGCCTCTACGGCGAAGCCGCGCCCGGGCGCGAGCGCCTGGTGCTCGGCCACGAGTCGCTCGGCCGCGTGATCAGCGCGCCACCCGACAGCGACTTCGCGATCGGCGACATGGTCGTCGGCATCGTGCGACATCCCGACCCGGTGCCCTGCGTGAACTGCGCGCTCGGCGAGTGGGACATGTGCCGCAATGGCCGGTACACCGAGCGCGGCATCAAGCAGGCCGACGGCTTCTGCGCCGAGCGCTGGCGCAGCGATCCTGGTTTTGCCATCAAGGTAACCCCGGTGCTCGGCCTGGCCGCAGTGCTGCTCGAGCCGGCGAGCGTGCTCGCCAAAGCCTGGGAGCACATCGAGCGCATCGGCCGGCGCGCGCGCTGGGCGCCGGAGCGCGTGGTGATCACCGGCGCCGGGCCGGTCGGCCTGATGGCGGCGCTGATGGGCGTGCAGCGCGGCCTCGAGGTGCACGTCATGGACCGCAACGAATCGGGACCCAAGCCCGCGCTGGTGCGCGAGCTCGGCGCCACCTACCACCGCGAGTTCCCGGCGATCGAGCCCGACATCGTCATCGAGTCCACCGGCTCGCCGGCGGTCATCGTGCAGGCGGTGAGCGGCAGCGCGCCGGGCAGCATCGTCTGCCTCACCGGCCTGGGCGGCGGCCAGCTCGGCGCCTCGTTCGACGTCGCGAAGCTCAACCAGTCGATGGTGCTCGAGAACCGCGTCGTGTTCGGCACCGTGAATGCGAACCTGCGCCACTACCTCGCCGCCGCCGATGCGCTCTCGCATGCGAGCCGCGCCTGGCTCGACAAGCTGATCACGCGCCGCGTCGGCCTGAAAAACTGGCACGAGGCCTACGAGAAGCGTCAAGGCGACGTGAAGACGGTGCTGCTGTTTGAAGATTGAAGACTACGCGCTGATCGGCGACTGTCATTCGGCGGCGCTGGTCGGGCGCAACGGCTCGATCGACTGGCTGTGCTGGCCGCGCTTCGATTCCGCCGCCTGCTTCGCCGCGCTGCTCGGCAAGCCGCAGCACGGCCGCTGGCGCATCGCGCCGGCCGGCGCCGAGGTTTGTGCGCAGCGCAGCTATCGCGGCGACTCGCTGATCCTCGAGACCGAGTTCGAAACGCCCGAGGGCGCCGTGACCCTGATCGATTTCATGCCGACCCGCGAGGAGGCCTGCCAGCTGGTGCGCATCGTGCACGGCCGCCGCGGCCACGTGAAGATGGACCTGGAGTTCATCCTGCGCTTCGACTACGGCGCATCGGTTCCCTGGGTCACGCGCCTGCCGGAGGGGAACGGTATCCGCGCCATCGCCGGTCCCGACATGGTGGTGCTGCGCTCGCCGCTGCCGCTGCGCGGCAAGGATCTCACCACGGTGACGCAGTTCGAAGTCGGCGCGGGCGAGCGCATCGCCTTTACGCTCACGCACAGCGCTTCGCATCTCGGCATCCCGGGGGCTTCCGACGCCGAGCGCGCCCTTAAGGCGACCGAGGAATACTGGCTGAAATGGTGCGAGCGTTGCACCGTCAAAGGCGAATGGGCGCCGTTCGTAAAGCGCTCGCTGATCACGCTGAAGGCGCTGACCTACGCCCCCACCGGAGGATTGGTGGCGGCGCCCACGACGTCGCTCCCCGAGCAGATCGGCAGCGTGCGCAACTGGGACTACCGCTATTGCTGGCTGCGCGACGCGACGCTGACGCTGCTCGCGATGATGAACGCCGGCTATCACGATGAAGCGGGGGCGTGGCGCGACTGGCTGCTGCGCGCCATCGCCGGCGCGCCGAGCCAGCTGCAGATCATGTACGGCCTCGCCGGCGAGCGGCGCCTGCCCGAGATGACGCTGCCGTGGCTGCCGGGCTACGAAAAGTCGCAGCCGGTGCGCATCGGCAACGCGGCGGCGAGTCAGCTGCAGCTCGACGTCTACGGCGAGGTGATGGACGCGCTGCACCAGGGACGCAAGCACGGCCTGCCGAAGCACGAAGCGGCGTGGGACCTGCAGTGCGCGCTGCTCAAGCACCTCGAGACCTGCTGGCAGGAGCCCGACGAAGGCCTGTGGGAAGTGCGCGGACCGCGCCGGCGCTTCACCTACTCGAAGGTGATGTGCTGGGTGGCCTTCGACCGCGCCATCAAGGCGATCGAGATGCACGGCCACCCCGGGCCGGTCGAGCACTGGCGCCGCCTGCGCGATCGCATCCACGCCGACGTCTGCAAGCACGGCTGGAACGCCAAGCGCGGCAGCTTCGTGCAGCATTACGGCTCGCGCGAGCTGGACGCGAGCCTCCTGCTGATTCCCACGACCGGCTTCCTGCCGGTAAGCGATCCGCGCGTGCGCGCGACGATCGAGGCGATCCAGCGCGAGCTGACCGAGGAAGGCTTCGTGCTGCGCTACCGCACGCGCAAGTCGCTCGACGGATTGCCGCCCGGGGAGGGCGTGTTCCTCGCCTGCAGCTTCTGGCTCGCCGACTGCCTGATCCTGCTCGGGCGGCGCGACGAGGCGCGCGAGCTGTTCGATCGCCTGTGCCGCCTCGCCAACGACGTCGGGTTGCTCTCCGAAGAATACGACCCGCGCTCCGGCCGCCACCTCGGCAACTTCCCGCAGGCCTTCTCCCACGTCGCGCTGGTCAACACCGCGATGAACCTGAGCGAAGAGGCGAAGCCGGTCGAGCAGCGCGCCGAAAAGAAAGCCGCGTGAAACGCGCTACGTAGTCGGGTCATCTATTGTTATTGGATGGGACCAGCGTCATGACCATGCTTCCTGCCGATGGCGCCAGCGTTACCGCGGCGTCCGATCCATCCTCGGTCAGCGGTCTCGAAAAAGTGCTGCGAGGCCTGTCGGTTTTCACCATGCTCATGACGGTGCCGCAAGTCCTTACCGTCTGGATTGGCCGTGACGCCGGCGGCGTCTCGCTCATTTCCTGGCTGTCGTATCTTCTTGCCGCATGCTTGTGGTTCGTCTATGGAGTTCAAAAACGCGACAAGACGATCTATCTCGCCTGCGTCGGCTGGGTGGTGCTCGACGCGGCGATCGTGGTTGGTGTCCTCGTCCATCGCTGACGCGATCCTCGCGGAACCTCGCGGCCGCCGGCGAGGTCCTAGCGGCATGACTTTGGAAGAAAAGCTCGACGAGGCGCTCAAGCAGACCTTTCCGGCCAGCGATGCGTTCTCGCTGACGCCAGCCAGCGAGAAGGACGCCAAGCCGCTCGAGCAGCGCGCCGAGGAAAAAGCCGCCTGAAACGTGCGGCCTGCGCGTAGCATCGCCAGGCCAACTTGAAACGCGCTCTCTTCGTGCTCACGCTCGCGGGCTGCGCCGCCGGCAATCCGGGCTTCTACGACGTCGCGCCGATCGAGGACGCGGGTCTCGCGCTGTGCGTCTGGTCGCGCCGCTATACGCCGCCGATCGTGTACACGGAAAGCGACTTCATCCGCGTCTACTTCGAGGCGACGGATCCCGCGACTTACCGGCGGGCGATCCCCGAGCCCTTCACCATGCCGCCGCGGCCGCTGGTGCGCGTGAGCGTCCTCGACTTCTACGGGATGGAGAACGGGCCGCGCTACCGCGAGTCCGAGATCTCGGTGCTCGCGCTCCACGAGGGACGGCCGGGCTGGGTGGTGCTGACGATGCCGGTGACCGACGGCGATGCTTGCGCCGGCGGCCGCAACGCGCTCGGCACCCCGAAGGTGATGCGCCGTGTCACGCTCGAGCGCGCCGATACGCACTACGTCGGCACGTCGTACGCCCGCGGGGGCCGCACGTCCGAGTTCAAGCTGCAACTGGAGATTGCCGAACCGGGCGCGGCGGCGCGCGAGCTGCTGCGCTTCGTCGCGCCGTTCCCCGATTACAACCTGCTGAACGGGCGCGTTATGACCTATGGCGGCCTGCGCCAGCCGGCGTACGAGCTCGAGGAGGCTGCGCCGGGAATCTGGAAAGTGCGCCTCGGCGAAGGCCGGCTCGACTACCCGAGGGAGCCGCAGAGCCTGCTGCATCGCCTGGGCGTCGGACAACCGCTCGCGGCGTACTGGGGACAGCTGCGCTACCGCTACTCGATCACTCCGCGCTAAGGCGCGCGCAAAGGTTCCACGCCTCGTCCAAAGCGCAACCGGCGCGCCGGCTAAGTTCAGGCCTTCAAGAGTTCGGGCTCTGTCCCCGAATTCAGGATCGCGTCGTCGGCTTCGATCTGCAGCGGCCGGGTGTTGCGCGACACCACCCAGTCGGGCCGTGACTGCGGGCCGAGCTGCGGCGCGTTGGCGCAGGCGTTGAAGGAGATGTAGATGTGCCAGCGATCCTCGGCGGAGAGGTTGTGGCCCGAGGCGTGCAGCAGGTTGCAGTGGAACAGGACGCAGGTGCCCGCGGGACCGACGATCGGCACCGGCGGCGGCGAGTTCCTCAGCACCTCGATCATCTCGCGCTTGGGCACCGCCCAGAATTTGTACGAAGTGTGCTCGTCGTAGTACGGCTCAATGCGCCCGCGCGTGTGGCTGCCGGGAACCACGTAGAGCGCGCCGTTCATCTCGACCGAATCGGTCATCATCAGCGCGAAGGTGCCCATGTCGGGCCGCGGGCAGCCGTCGCGCTTCCACGAGCCGTAGTCCTGGTGCCACATCCACACCGTGCCTTCGATCGCGGGCTTGGTGTTGATCTTGGTGTGATAGACGTACACACCGCCGCCAAGCGCCTGGCGCGTCGGCTCCAGCACGCGCGGCGTACGCACCAATGCGCGGAATGCCGGCGAATGCGTCGCACCGTCGTCTTCGTGCACGCGGAAGATCGAGCGCACGCCGCCCGAGTGCTCGCGGATCACGGTATCGGCATTTATCGCCGACAGGCGAGCGGTCTCGGCTCTCAACGCGGCGGTCTCGGCTTTGCTGAAGAGCGCCGGGAAGATGATGAAGCCATCGCGCTGGTATTGCGCTACCTGGGCATCGGTCATCCGCATGGCCGGATGCTAGCATCGGCGCCGAGGAGGAGTCTGCCATGCACGGTTTCATTGCAATCATCATCGGGCTGTGCATTGCGCTGCCCGCTGCGGCGCAATATCCGGACAAGCCGGTCACCATGCTGGCCGGCTATCCGCCGGGCGGGCTGGTCGACATCGTGGCGCGCCTCGTCGCCGAAGGCATGAAGCCGAAATTCCCGCGCGGGCTGAACGTGGTCAATCGTCCCGGCGCGGCGGGATCGCTCGCGGTCGCCGAGGTGGTGCGCTCCGCGCCCGACGGCTACACCATCGTGCTTAGCCCGCATTCGGCGCTGGTCATCGCCTCGCAGATGCAGGAGCTCGCTTACAGGACGCCGGACGACTACGACCCGTTCATCAACCTGGTCGCGTACTACCCGATGATCGCCGTGCGCAGCGAGTCGGAATACAAGACGATCCAGGATCTGGTCGCCGATGCCAAGGCCAACCCCGGCAAGATCCGCGTCGGCTCGCCCGGCGAAGGCACTTCCAGCCACCTCAACCTCGAGGAGCTGATGGCGAAGACTGGCGCGAAGATGATCCACGTGCCGTTCCAGGGCTGGGGCCAGTCGAGCCCGGCGCTGCTCGGCGGGCATATCGAAGCGGTGGTGGCGCAGCCCGGCGAGCTGAGAGGCGCGGTCGATGGCAAGCGCATGCGCGTGCTGGTGAACTTCCGCCCGCAGCGGCTCGCGGGCTTCACCGATGTACCGACGGCGAAGGAGCTCGGCTGGGACGTGGCGAACGGCGTCTGGTACATGCTGCTCGCGCCGAAGGGCACGCCCGAGGCCGTGGTGCGTTACGTGCATGACGCCGCGAAGGCGGCGATCGACGACCCGAAATTCGCCGCCGACATGGCGAACCGCGGCATCGATATCGACTATCGTCCGGGCAGCGCGCTGCGCGCCGATCTCTGGCGCGAGTACAAGCTGCACACCGAGATCCTGCGGCGCATCGGCATGCTCAAGAAGTAGGCACGAAGCCGGCGATCAGCTGGTTGATCAGCTCCGGCGCCTCGATGTGCGGCGCATGCCCGATGCCGGGCAAGGATCGATACTCCCCGCGCGGAAATGCCGCGGCGAGCGGCTTGCAGCTCGCCTCCGGCGTGATGATGTCCTCGCTGCCGCAGGCCACCAGCACCTTCTTCGGGAAGCGCCGCGCATCCACCGCGAGACAGCCTTGCGCAAGGCAATGCGCCGCCTGCCGGTAGCCCTGCGGTCGGATGCGGCGCTGGCTCCAGCGGACGAGTTCCAGCGCGAAAGGCGGCGAGCCTTTGGCGACCAGCGTCGGCGAGCGTTCGCGCGCCATGCCTTCGGGACCCAGCTTTTCGAGCTGCTCCAGGCGCCCGCGCAGCTTGTGGTCTTTGTCTGCAAGGTCGCCATAACCCGCCGCCGGCCCCAGCAGCACCATGCTGCGCACGCGCTCCGGATGCGCCGCGGCATAGGCGGTGGCCATCAGGCAGCCGAGCGAGTTGCCGACCAGCACCACGTCCTTGAGGAGCAGCCGCTCGATAAAGTCGTGCAGCGCCTGCGCATAGTCGCTCGCCGTGGGCGTCGTGCCCGACAGGAAATCCGATTGCCCATAGCCGGGCGCATCCCAGGCGATGAGGCGGTAGCCCTTGAGGCTCTCGAGCTGGCAGAGCCAGCCCGCCGAGCTCGAGCCGATGCCGTGCATCAGCAGGAGCGCCTGCCCGCTGCCGCTCTCGCGATACGAGATGGTTTTCGACTGCCTGGCGGGGAACTTCCCGATGCGCTCGTCGAGCATGGTCGGGTATTCTCGCCGAGATGAAAGGCAGCGCCGAAATCGTCGGCGGCGGTTTCGCAGGGCTGACCGCGGCCTGCGCGCTCGCGCAGCGCGGCTGGCGCGTGCGCGTGCACGAGCGCGCCGACCGCCTGCGCACCGCCGGCGCCGGCATCAACGTCTACGAGAACGGCCTTCGCGTGCTCGAGGCGCTCGGCGCCAGCGAGGACACGATCCGCGACGGCGCACGCGCGCGGCTGCGCGAAACCCGCGACCAGGACGACCGGCTGCTCTCGGTCCACCACTGGGACGTCCGTGTCTACGGCGTGCTGCGCCAGCGCATGATCGATGCGCTCGCCGCGGCCGCGCAGCGCGCCGGCGCCGAGATCGTGCTCAACTCCGAGGGCCTCGGCGCCTCTCCGGCTGGCGAGCTTCAGCTCTCGGGTGGAAGCACAAAAGCAGATTTGATCGTCGCCGCCGATGGCGTGAATTCAAAGCTGCGCGATGCGCTCGGCCTGGTCAGCGAGCGACGCACCCTGCGCGACGGCTGCATTCGCCTGCTGATCCCGACGCGGTCGGCCGAGGAGGGCGTGGACACGAGGACCATCGAGTACTGGTCGGGTACGCGCCGGCTGCTGTACAACCCGTGCAGCACGACGCATTTGTACTTGGCGCTGTCGATGCCGCACGACGACGCCGCGGCGCGCGCGCTGCCGGTCGACAAGGCGCTCTGGAAGCAATCCTTCCCGCATCTCGCGCCGCTCATCGAGCGCATCGGCGAGGAGGGCCGCTACGATCGCTTCGAGTACATCCGGCTCAAGCGCTGGTCATCCGGGCGCGTCGCGGTGATCGGCGATGCCGCGCATGCCATCCCGCCGAACATCGGGCAGGGCGCCGGCTGCGCGATGATGAATGCGCTCTCGCTCGCCGTGTACCTCGAGCGTCACTCCGCTATAGAGACGGGACTGCAAGCCTGGGAGCGCGCCGAGCGGCCGCTCACCAACCATACGCAACGGATTTCCCGGCTCTACGGAATGCCGACGTTCTGGCCGGCGCGGCTGCGCACGCTGTTCTACTCGCTTGCCGGAAGCTCTCGCTGGCTGACGGCGCAGCGCACCCGCACGGCGCGCCACATACCGACAGGAACTACTTGAGCCAGCCCTTTTCCGAGATGTCGAAGATCACCCCGTCGGGGTCCTTGAACTTCACCTCGAAGTTGGCCTCTTCCTTCGACTTTCCCAGGGTGAAGAAAAACTTCCCGCCCGCCGCCTCGATGCGCTTCTTGGTCGCCTCGACGTCGTCGACCTGAAAGCCGAAGTGATGCGCGCCGACGAAGTTCGCGGCGTCCTTGAGTCCGGAGCCCGATTCGCCCTTGTACTTGAGCAGCGCGAGGTTGATGACGCCGTCGCTGAGGTAGATCCCCGAGCCCATCTCGAGGTGCTCCTCGCCGACGCGCTTCAACTCGAACACCTTCTCGTAGAACGCGGCGGCCTTCTCGAGGTCCTTCACCACCACCGCAATGTGCCGCAGCTTTGCCATCGCTCCAGTATAAGACAGGAGCTAAGGCGTGACCTGATTAGTGGCTCGGGTCCGGATAAAGCGCTGCAAATGTCTCCAGACAGAGCCAGATTAAATGGAACGCGATCGCCACTCGGACAATTCCGAGCGCCGCCATCGACTCGAAGACATCCAATGAAGACAGAGCCGCGATTAAAGGGGGACAGTGCGCCAGCGCTCCAACCACATTCCATTTCCTCGCATTCGCTTGTCGCGAGCCAAGAACCAGCAACACCGCAATGATCGTCATCAGCAGATAGGCCTGGATCAGCCCAACCCAGACCATGGGGTTGTGCTGCATGAAACCAAACAGGCCGGCTCCAGTCTGCCAGCCGACGGTCGTGGCGACAGCACTGCCCAACGCCACCAGCATCAAAATCGTGCCGTGGATTTGCAGCAGCCGCCGCCGAAAGCTGGCAATACTCATTGCTCGCCCTATCGCAAGGGGAGCCAGCGCGGCAGCATCGAGGCGAGCACGCCATCCTTGAGCACAAAGTGATGGTATAGCGCGGCGAGCGCGTGCAATCCCGCAAGCCAGAGGATCGCATCGCCGAGCCACGTGTGCAGCGTGGCGATTTTCGCGCCCACATCGTGTGACAGCCCCAGGAGCGGCGCAATCTCAACGCCGCCGAGCAGCGTCAACGGATGGCCCTCGAGCCACGCACCGGCGATCGCGGTGAGCGGAAGCGCAAAGAGAAGCAGATACAGCGCCCATTGCACGGCTTTCGCCGCTATGCCCATCCAGCGCGAAACCTGCGGCGGGTCCGGTTGGCTGTCGACCATCCGCCACAGCACGCGCATCACCACCAGCCCGAATACGCAGATTCCCAGCGTCTCGTGGAGCTGGCGGTCGAAATCGCGGGCGGGCGAATACACGCGCTCCTCGGATCCTCCCGGGCCATACAGGAACGCGATCAGGACGAGGATCGCGGTGACCCAATGGATCGCCTGGGCGACATTCCCGTAGCGCACGAGCGAGCGTTGTCCGCTCACGAACCTGCGCTCAGGCGTCACTTCGCACAAGAGGAACCAGAAACGTGTGAATCAATCCCATGACAAGAACACCTCCTACGACTGCCGCAAATCCAAGAGGCGCGTATGCAGATTTCATCAAAGCAAAGCCGCCCAGGAAAGCCGGGACCGCGGAGAAGATGCCGATCCAGTGTGCCGATACCATTCGGCCGCACGACTGACAGCTAACTGCACGCCCAGGACCGAGTGACGACTTGCGCCAGAGGCTCATGGCAGGGCGGCCGCAGTAAGGACACTTGACCATTATTAAGGTGCACGAACGGCCGTATTGAGCAGCGAGGTCAACTGCTGCGCCTGGTAGCTGGCAAAACTCTTTGCAACGAACTCCACTCTTACCTCACCAACCGTTCGCTCGATGCGTGCACCAAACATTGCGGCCTTGAAGCCGCCGTGACGGAACATTCGATAGACAAAGAAACCTATCACTCCAGCGAAGACGGCAAAGAAAATGACTTCGAAGCCTAAATCCATCACAGACCTCCCCTACGCCCATAAGCGTCCGCTCTCGAACGCGCGGTTAGAGTCACACTATTCGACAACCTCGTAGTGCTTCACCCTTGGATCGTATTCGACCATCATTCTCTTGACTTGGTCCGGAACCACCGCGGCTTCGAGGTCGCTTCCGGAGAACTTTGCAATGGCTTCCAGAGACGACCACCGCGTCACAACGAGAAACTCTACCCCGGTAGCTACGATGCGTCTCAGTATGGACGCGTCAACAAAGCCTTCGATCTTCCGAAGGGCAGGGAATGTTTCGTGGATCAGGTGCGCTTCGTACGCTTGAGCAGCCTCGCTGCGCGCTAGGCCCCGCCATTGACGCGAAATCATTGAGCACACGCTCCAGTTTGCAGAGGGGTTCTACTGACGTCTAACGTCCGCGCTCAGCCGCGGGCCAAGCGCGTTGCGCGAGGACCGTCGGTTGGAACGCGTGGCTGGGAGGCAAATGCGAGTCAGCCACGGCCGATGACATAGGTCATAAGGAGAAGCGGACCGCCAATCGTCAGTACAAGGCAGATCGCCATCGACGCGTTACGTCTGTACTTCTTCAGCCCGATAAGGCACAAAGCAGTATCTACGACACCGAATCGGTTTTCTCTGCTGATCAATAAAGCGAGCACCGCGGCTCCGACGAAGAATAAGCCGGCAGCTATATTCCAGGCGAGCCAGTGCGTTTCAAGTATCTGCTGCATGATTAGCTTCGCATCATTGTCATGCCGCCCAACGTTCGCGTTTTGCCGCGCGGCGTAGCTGCAAGCCTAGCGCACTCTTCAGCCCAGCGACGCGAAGCCTGGATTGAAGGCGACTTCCCACAAGTGGCCGTCTGGATCCTGGAAGTAGCCTGCATAGCCGCCATAGAACGTTGACTGCGCCGGTTTGACAAGCTTCGCGCCCGCTTGCTCTGCCTGACGCATGACAGCGTCCACTTCTTGCTGCGATGACACGTTGTGGCCAATGGAGAACTCGAGCGCGCTTGATGCTTGTAGAGCTAGACCGCTATCCACTGAAAGGCTTTTGCGCGGCCACAGCGCCAGCTTGAGGCCCGGCTGCAGATTGAAGAAGGCAACTGCGCCATTTTCGAACTCCGTGCCAATGATGCCCTTTGTGCTGAAGCCGAGACCATCTCGGTAGAAAGCCACAGCGCGTTCGAGATCATCGACGCCGAGGGTAAGTAGAGTGATATGCGGGTTCATAGAGGCGTTCGGCGGCTTCAGCCGGTGTAGGGGCCCTTGACTTCGCCCCAGCCCCACTTGGGCATAGGAGAGTTCTGATCAACCGTGGCGCCGGTCTGCGAATTGATGACCGCCAACCGCGAGCCCCACTCCAGGTAGCCGACCAGCGCGGACCTGAACTCGGGGTCATCCGGCATGCGCAGCTCGTCCGCCGTCTCAAGCAGCAGACTTACCCAGCGACGCCGCTGATCTTGAGTGAGATGGCGATCGAGGTGTCGCTGGATCATGTGGGGGTGGCCGCCGTGCCTCTCGCTGTACGCGGTAGGGCCGCCGAGCACTTCGGCGAGAAACGCGGCTACATGGCTCGGATGGTCAGCGCCCATGTGTGCGAAGACCGGCGCGAGCAGAGAGTCGTCCTTGACGTGCTCGTAGAACCGCGTGGTCAGACGGTTCAGTGCCTCGATGCCACCGAGCCAGTCGTAAAGGCTTGGAATGCTTTGATTGGACTCGGCGTTCGGTGCCATGTTAGACCTTGGCCTTTTCCATCGCCAGCACATGTGCCAGCGCAATCATTACCAGGATCGCTACCGAAACCGGCCATGGCGCAACGATTCCGGTTGCCGCGGTGAACGTAAGATTTGCGTAGAGTGACAATGTGGCGTAGCAGAGCCCCGTACCGGTCATCGCCCAGCGCGACCAAACTTCACCGCGCCGAAAGGGACCGAACAGCACGAATGTCATGGCGAGCGCCATTGAGAGAATGCCGGCCGCATCAACGCGGTAGGACGTAAGGAATGCAATCTGATAGCTGGGAGACATCGCGCTCAGCGATTGCCCGAGGGCCAAAGCGTGATACCCGGTGAGCTCGCTTTTGAAAAGGTAACGTAATCCGAAGCCGTAGAGACCAAGTATCACCAGCAGATACATCGCAAATGACGCCTTGTGTCGCTTGCTCATTGGAGCATCCTTCGCTGAAGCCTCGATGGAAGGGTCAGGCCCCGGGTCCGTGGCAAACCACTTCGATGTTGTGCCCGTCCGGACCAATGACGAAAGCTGCATAGTAGTTCGCGTGGTAGTGCGGGCGCAGACCAGGCGCACCATTGTCTTTGCCACCCGCCTCCAGAGCCGCGCGATAGAAAGCTTCGACTTGCTGGCGATTCTCGGCCGTGAACGCCAAGTGAAGATGCGCCGGCTTGTCCCCGGTTTGGTACAGGCACAATGAAGCCTTACCCTTTGGGCTAAGCTCGACACCGTACGTCGGCGGCCCCTCCGAGAGAACAGCTACGCCGAGCGGTTCGAGTGCCTTGAGGAAGAACGCTTTGCTCGCTGCATAGTCGCTGACTCCGAATTTGACGTGGTCAAACATGAGTTCTCCTGAAGTGTGCGGGCCTGCGCAAGGCCTAACGTCCCGCTAACCGGCGCGCGGCTACCGATAGACGAGCAAGGTGCGATGCTTCGCGTCCGTGTTGACTGGGCTGTTAGCCGTCCGTTTGCTTGCTGTACCCATAAAACACCTTGTCGCGAACCCAACCAAGCGACTCATACACCGACTGAGCGGTGGCATTCGATCTTGCCGTCTTGAGCTCCAGTCTGGCAAACCCACGCAGCCGCGCGTGTTCTTCTGCAGCTTGCAAGAGCTTGCGTGCCGTTCCAGTTCTGCGGACCTCAGGCAGTACATAAAGGTCGTATAGGTAATAGATTGCAGCAGCTTCAACTGAACAAAAACTGGGATAAAGCTGACAAAAACCAATGGCCCCCCGGCCGTGGGTCTCTGCCAAGATAACTACGGACTCCTTGTTTGTGATTCGGTGGCCGATGAACTCTGTTGCGAGGGATAGATCTGGTTTCTGTTCGTAGAATTGTCGGTAAGCGTCGAATAGCGAGGCCACGGCATTCAAGTCCGACAATGTGGCAATCCTTGTATGGACGGTAGGCATAAGCCCGTTTGCGGCGGCGGCTAACGCTTGTTATGCGGCATGCTTTACGCTAATTGCGATGGGCCGTACTCGGCCATGAGCCGCCGCTCGATCAATCATCGAAAGCAATGAAGAGTGGGCGTAGCCGGCGTGGCTTGGCCCGCTGCCGCGGGCTGGGGTCAACCGATCTTGTGTCAACTCGCAACACGCCCCGCCTCCGTCTGCGAACCGACCGAGGATCTCACCGTCGGACGGATTGATCGACGGGCTCACGCGATCGGAAGTGACCCATGCACCATCGATCCAGTGACGAGCAATGTTGTTGGACATGGTAGCGCTGCTCCTTGTCGGTCTGCAGCGAAGCGATCAGGTTCGGGGACGACCGAGCGTTCCCGAAGTTCCAAACGTGTCTTCGAGAAACTGCACGAAGAAGATCTTTCCGTCCTTGATCTTCGCGAGGAGCGAGAACGGCGAGGTGATATCCACGCCGGACTTGCGTCCGCGATACGTGAACGAGCCGAACATCGCAACCTTGTCTCCCTGCTCGAGAACATCGCGAACCTCGAAGGCCTCGGTCTCCCACGCAGCTGCGATTCCTTCGAATGCGCGAACGATCGATTCGGGCCCCTTGTTCGTCCCGGTCCAAGGCAGGTAGCGCTTGAGCTCGGGATTGTTGTCGTTGAGGGAGACGTAGGTGACGTCGGGGGTCGTGACGCTCTTGACGTTTGCCAAGTCGATCGGATTGGCGAGGAGGGTCTGGAGGATCTGAGCGGGCGAGGTCGTCATGGTGTCTCATTTCGTTTGATCACAGCTTGCAGAGCGCCTTGGTGGGTCGAGAGCAGGCGTTGCGTGCCCGCATCCTATGCCGCATAACGTGGAGGTTTGCGGCGCGGCGAACCGAACGGCAAATGAAACGATGCGCTTGCCGCCGCGTCCGACAACACCGCCATGTTGGGCGGCAGGCAACGGACCATCCGGCTCACAGCGCCAAGACTAGTGCGCCAGCGGCAGCGATAATGCATAACACAATGATGCCAGCCTTCCGGAACCTGCTTGCACACTCGCGACACGCGTCTTCAGGTACGGGCGCTCCCAAGCCGAGGATCAGTGCCCCCAGGTACCAATGCCATGACATTGACTGGGCCTGATCGGCGGGAACCGTTCTGCCACAACGCGGACAGTGAAAATCCGGCATGACTTAGTCTGCGGCCCAACGTGAAATCATCAGAAGAAGTGCCGTCTATCATAGAACTTCGGCCGCCGCCATCAACGCGCTTGGAATCAAGTTATTAGCGTAGATCGCGGCGCGGGCGCGCCAGATTAGCCGACGCTTATTGGGTCAAGCTGGTGATCCGGCAAGGGAATCGCGAGCGTTAGGCAGGAGAGCGCAGGCGGGCGCGCACGAGGTCGATGTGCGAGCGCAGGGCGTAGAGCTCGTCGGCGTAGGCGAGCGGCACGCGGATGCCGGCGACGCGCTCTTCGAGCTTGTCGAGCGAGGCGAGGAGTTGATCGCGCGGGCGCTCGCCCGACTCGAGCTCGGCTTCGATGATGCGCAGGTTGCGATACCAGCGGAAGATGCGCGAGCGCACGCGGAAGCGGTAGAGCGGCGGCACCATGCGCGACACCGGCAGCAGCACGACGACGATCGAGAACAGCGCCACCCACATGCGGTCGATCAGGTTGGCGAGCGAGAAGGGCAGGTATTGCTGCAGGAGCGGCGGACCGCTGCGGTAGTAGCGCTCGGCGTCCTTGGCGAGCGGAAACTCGTTGTGCTGGGCGCTGGGGAACTGGCCGGCGCGCGCGATCCAGCCTGGGCCGTTATGGATGCGCTGCGCGGCCTGGACGAAGAGCTGGATGATCGCCGGGTGCGTGCCTTCGCGCGCGACCAGCGAGGTGGTGGCGGCGATCAGCTGCAGGTCGCGCGGCGGCACGTCGAGCGCGAGGTGCGCGACGCCGCGCGGCAGCACCACCGGGCTGATGAAGCGGTAGCGCCGCGCATACGCCTCGGCGTGCGCGAATTCGAACAGGCGCACGCCCGGCGTCTGCAGCAGCATCTGCACGAACGGCGCTTCCGGCGCCGACACCAGCACGAGGGCGTCGAGCTTGCCGCCGAGCAGCGCGATCACCGCCTCCTGGTCGCTGAGCAGCGTGCGCTGGATCTCGTCGCGCTCGATCTGGTTGGCGGCGGCGAGGCGCATGAACAGGCCCGGCGTGCCGCTGCCGCGCGCGCCGATGTTCACCTGCTTGCCTCGGAGCTGCGTGAGGAAGCTGAAGTCCTTGATCGCGTCGGGCCGGTAGAAGATCCACACCGGCTCGAAGAACAGGCTGCCCAGTGACACCACCGGCTCGTGGTGCTCCTGATCGTTGTCGCGGATGGTCTCGCTCGCGCCGCCCTGCACGAAGGCGAGGTCGACCGCCTGCTTGCCGTCGCGCAGCCACACCAGGTTCTCGCGCGAGCCGACGCTGGTGCGCAGCTCGACCTGGATGCCGTAGCGCTTGAGCTCCTCGACGTAGCGCTTGCCGAACTCCGCATAGGCGCTGTTCTCCGGTCCGGTGGCGAGGATCACGTGGCGCGGCGGGTTCGGATCGAGCAGGAAGTACGCGGCGATGAGCAGCGCGACGCCGATGAGGAAGAACGGCCCCCACGCGATCAGCAGATCGCGCACCGAGATCAGCGTCTCGCGGACGACGCGCGGCATCAGGCGGCGACTTTTTGAGTGATGGGGGCTTTGGGCAGCGACGCTTCGCCGCGCTCGAGGACGAAGGTGAAGCTGAGCTCGTAGCCGCTGCCTGAGCGAACGAAGTTGCCGATGAGGGCGCGCGTCACGCCGAACTGCGAATCGGTCTCGAGGTGCGGGTCCTCGGGATCGTAGACCTGCGAGGCGATGGTCTTGTAGCCCGGCTTGTAGATCAGGAAGTGCAGGTGCGCCGGGCGCATATTGTGGCGTTGCTGCGCGCGCAGCAGCGCGCCGGTCGGGCCTTCGGTCGGCACCGGATAGCCGGCGGGCTTGACGCTGCGGAAGGTGAAGGAGCCATCGGCCTGCGTGGCGAAGATGCCGCGCAGGTTCATCTCCGCCTGCGTCGCATCCTGGTTCTCGTAGAGCCCGGCGGGCGAGGATTGCCAGACATGGACGTCGGCGCCGGCGATCGGCGCGCCCTGCTCGTCCTTCACCAAGCCATGGAACACCAAAGGCGAACCCGCGGTGGGCGAGCGCACGATGGAGTCGCCGTCGGCGCAGCGCGGGCTTGCGGCGCGATAGAAAGGGCCGAGGTTGTTGGCCTGCGTCGGCCGCGTGCCGCGCGCGCCGTTGTTCATCAGGCAGATCAGGTTCGAGACGCCGAGGGCGCCGGCGAGCAGCATCGCCTCGTTATGGCTCGGCGTGGTCTGTCTGCCGATGGCGTTGATCGCGCCGACGGCGTCCTGGAATTCGCGCTCGGTGAGCTTGGCCTCGCGCACGAAGGCATGCAGGTGCTTCACCAGCAGCGACAGCAGTTCGCGGGTGCGAGCGTTCGGCGTGCGGTGCATCTCCGCGAGCACCGCCGCGGTGACGTCGTCCTGCGTTTCGATGATCATCACTTCCCTCCGAGGGGAGGAAAGTCTACTTCAGCTTCTGTGGCGCCAGCCGCCCTGGCCGTGGCCGCCCTGACCGCCGCCACCGCCGCGGTTGCCGCTGCCGCCGCTCGCGGCCTGGGCGGCGTGACCGAAGGGGCGCGGGTGCTCGGCAAAGCGCACCTGCGGCGCGGGCATGCTTCTTACGATCGGCTGGCGGCGCGACTCGGGTACCGGGCGCCACTGGTTGGTCGTGGGGCTCTGCACGATCGGCTGGCGGCGCGACTCGGGAACCGCACGGTACGGCGTGATCTGCACCGGCTGCACCAGGCGTACCGGGTTCTGCACTATGTGCCGCGGCTGCACGATGCGCACCGGCTGCACGATGCGGGTGACATACACCGGGCGCGCGACCCACGGCCGCCAGTACACCGGGCGATACGCCGGCCAGAACCATGTGCCGTAGACGATGTACGGGTTGTAGTACGGCGCGTAGACCACCTGCGGGTACACCGGCTGCACCACGATCTCCTGACCCTGCTGATAGACGTACTGCTGGTCATTGCTTTGCAGGTTGCCGCTCGTCTGCGCGCGGGCGCGGAGCTGCTGGATCTCGGCATTCACCGCCGCCGGCGAGCCGGCGTAGGCCTCGCCGAGGTCGGCGAGCCACTGCGGGCTCTCGGCCATGCGCCCGAGCACCTCCGGATAGGCGACCAGCGCCTTGACGCTCGGATGCCAGATCTCACGCTCTACCGTGGCGAGCGCCGCGTCGCCCTGGAGCTGCGGATTGGCGCGCGACCAGGCGGCCGCGGCGGCGACGTCCTGCGGGAACACCGACGCATTCAGGATGTGGGTGACAAGCGGGTCCGGGTAGAGCGCGATCGGCGCGAGCACCGCATCGAGCTCGGCCTGGTTGAACGCGCGCTGGGCGTGCGCGCTGATTGCGCCGAGGGCGAGGGTGGCTGCGAGCAGGATGCGGATCAGCTTCTTCACGGCTTCCAATCTAGACCCAAGGCCCGGCCGCAGGTGCGTCAATGTGTTACCAGATGTTCCCCGGCGGCACGAAACCTGCAGCCGTGGGGCATGCGCTCCTATGGGCTCTGCCTGGTCCTGTTGGCGGCAACCGCCAATGCGGCGGACAACGCGACCGACCGCTACTTCCGCTCGCTCGACCTGAACGGCGACGGGTATGTCTCGCTCTCGGAGGCGGCCGGGCACGAGGTGGTCGTGACCCGCTTCGACCGCGCGGACCGCAACCGCGACGGCAAGCTTTCGCCCAAGGAGTTCGCCAACCTGAAGAACGTCAAAGTACGGGTCGCGGCGCGCAAGAAGGACAAGGGCGAGCCGTCCGCCGCGGTGGGCGGCACGGCCCGGAAGTCAAAGGCGAAGTCCGAAGCCGGCGGCTAGGCCGAGGCGAGCCGGGCGCGCGTCTCGTCGAGCACCTTGTCGGCGGTGCGCGGCATGTTCTGCTTCAGCCAGATCAGCGCCGCCTGTCCGAGCGGCATCTCGGTGTGCGGGCGATGGCTCGCCGCGAGCTCGAGCAGCATCTGCGCGAGCGGCTGGTCGAGCACGCTCTTGCTCGCGTCGCTGACGGCGTCGTTGAAGCGCGCGTAGTCGCGCGCCGGGATCAGATGGCTGTGGCATTTGCAGACGCTTTCCAGCGCACCGCCGTACGAGGCCGCCTCCAGCGGATCCATCGCATAGGCGCAAAGCAGCGAGAAGGTCTGCAGCCGGCCGACCTCGTTCCAGAATTCCTCGAGCCGGATCGCCGCCTCGCGGCTGCCGCGCTGCCACAGGATGTCGACCATCTCGCCGTAGGCGCGCACCGTGGGGTATTGCAGGCGCAGCCCGGCGATCGCGCCGCCGATCACCCGGTGGAATGCGGTCCATTCCGGCATGCCGTCGACCATGAAGCGGGCGAGCGTCTGCTCGGCGTCGAGCATCTGCACCGCGCCGCTCGGGTAGAGGTGCTCGCGCTGGAGCGCCTGCGCGAAGCGCTTGCGGTTCTCGGGCCGCGCGATGACGATCGCGGCTTCGCCCAGGCGCAGGCCGCTGCCCAGATACTGGGCCACGGCTTCGACCAGGAAGTCCTGCTCCTGGTAGAGCTGCACCATGTGATCGTGCCGTCCGGGATGGCGCAGCAGTTCCTGCCAGTCGAGTGTCGTATCCATGCCTAGTCCATGAGCGCCGAGAGAATCGTTGCAGCCGCCTGCGGGTCGGCGGTCGGTACCCGCTGCCAGACGTCGATGTTCTTCACCAGCGCGGCATCGTGCCGCAGGAGCAAGGTGCCGATCTCGCTGGTCGAAGTGCTCTGCGCGCTATAGGTGGAGAGCGCCTTGGTGCGCGCCATCTGCGTCTCGCCCGAGAGGTCGAGCGCCTCGCCGCACAGGCGCAGGCCGCTGTAGCCCTGCGCGAGCGCGCGCTCCTGCTCCCGGCTCCACGCGTCGACATCCGGCGTCCAGTCATCCATCTCCACTACTTCTAGCTGCTCCGGCGAATGTTGCCTAGCGGCGAGCGACGCGATCGACTGTCGCGCTTTCTCCGACGCTCTCGTGCTGCCTGCGATCCACAGGCAGCGCTCGGCGTGCTCGAGACCCTGCCGAAAGTAGGGCACGAGTAATCCGAGCAGCTGTTCTTCGCTGCGATAGAAGTGGCACAGGCGCTCGCCCCAGGCGACGCGCAGGCCCGAAAGCTCGGTGCTCGGCACTTCGATCAGTCCCTTGCCGACCAGGTACACCAGCACTTCGGCGACGATGTCGGCGTCGAAATCCTCATACGGCTTGCCGTTCAGCTTCACCGGCAAGAGCGTGATCAGCTCGGCCATGCGATGGCGCACCGGCGCGATGCCCAGAGCGGCGAGCTGGCGCCGCAGCGAATCGCGGGGGAAGGCTTCCAAGTCCAGGTGAAGCTTTCTTGGATGGCGAGGCCGCGACGATGTTAGAGAGCGCGCCGTCCAGCGTAAATCGGGAATTTCCCCACAACCGCGTCAGCGAATGCCTCGCGGCTCTCCCAGCGCAGGTTCTGCGTCGCGACGATCGCTTTCACCGGCAGGTGGTCCGAGGCGCGCGCCGCGAGCGGCGAGCGATGGGCCTTCAGCGCGAGCAGCGCCGGGCGCGGCCGCACCCAGACGCGATCGAGCGCGAACAGCGGCCAGCGCGACGGGAACGAGCGCTCCACCACCGAGCGGCCGAGCAGGCCGTTCATCCAGCGCACCGGGCGGCTGAGCGGCAGCCACTCGTTGATGTCGCCGAGCACGATGACCTTCTCCATCGCCGGCGTCTCGCGCAGCAGCGCGAGGAGCTTGCGCATCTGGTAGCGCCGCTCGGAGGCGAACAGACCCAGGTGCGTGACGATCACGCGCAGCGTCTGGCCGCAGACCTCGAGGTCGACGTCGAGCGCGTTGCGCGGCTCGCGCCGGCCGTAGCCGTAGGCATGGCGTCGCACCGCCAGGACTTTTCTGCGGGTCAGCAGGGCGTTGCCAAACGGGCCGTCGTGGCGAATCAGCGTGATGCCGGGGACGGCGTGCATCTCGAGCCGGCCGGCGATGTAGTCGAGGCGGTGGTCGACCTCCTGCAGCCCGACCGTGTCGCAGTCGAGCTCGCGGATCACCTCGGCGATGCGCGCGGCGTCCTTGCGCCGGTCGGTGCCGACGCAGCCGTGCACGTTATAGGACGCGATGCGCAGGCAGCTCTCGGGCAGCTGGTCCGAGAGCGCCTGCCAGTTAGCCAGGCTGTCGGCTTGCCTGCTCATCGGCGGCATGAATGCGGCGGCTCATCTTCGTGAACCAGCGCTTCACCGCCAGGATGCCGCCGGCGAGAAGTCCCACGGCGAGCCCCACCAGCCACCAGTTGACGTCGCCCGTGCCGGTGAGCGCGGTCTCGATGGCCTCGCCGAAGATGGTGGTGGCGAGCGTGCCGGGCAAAAGGCCGATCGCGGTGCCGAGCGCCACGTGCCAGACCCGCATGTGGATCGCGCCGGCGACGATGCTCTCGACCGCGAAGGGCGCGAGCGGCACCAGCCGTAGGAGCGTCATCGCCAGCAAGCCATATTTCTTCAGCACCTGGATCATGCGATCGAGCTTGGGCCCGGCGATGCGTCGCACCGTATCGCGGCGCATGCGCCGGCCGATGTAATAGGTGACGATGGAAGACAGCACGATGCCGATCAGCGCATAGAGGAAGCCGAGCCACGGGCCGAAGGCGATCACCGCGGCGAGCGTGATCAACGGCCGCGGGAACATCACCAGGCAGGCCGGCGTGTACGAGGCCATCAGGAGGAGCGGCGCCCACCAGCGGCTGCCGAAATCCTTGGCGACGCCGATCACCGCCTCGGCGCTCACCGCGTGCGCGAGCGGCGTCCAGCGCCACAGCGCGGTGAGCGCCAGCACCAGCAGGGCGATGAGCGCGAGCTTGGTCCAGGCCGGCTTCTCCGGTCCCGCTTCGCCCTCCTGGTGGCGATCCAGTAACAGCTCGTCGAGCGCGATCGGCTCGTCGGGATCGGCCACGGCGGCGACGTTGACCACCGCATCGGACCACTCGGGCAGCGAGTCGAGCTCGCGCATCGAGCGGCCGTCGTGCGCCAGCAGCTTGATCGCGCCGGCGAGGCTGCCGCTGCGCTCGATCTCGACGCGCAGCTTCTCCACCGGCACGCCGAGGTGCTCGGCGACCAGCCGGTCGCGGAAGCGCCGGATGGCGTTGGCCACCTGCGGCCGGCCGCGCGCCTCGAGCGCGATGTCGGCCTCGGTGTCGAGGCCGAACGAGCGGTTGCAGAGGTTCGAGCTGCCGATGCGCAGGATGCGATCGTCGACCACCATCAGCTTCGAATGCACGTCGAGGCAGCAGCCCTCGGGGAGGCCGGGCACGTGCGGGTAGTAGACGCGGAAGCGGCCGAAGCGGTCGGCCTTGCGCAGCCGTTCGATCAGCCTGGTGCGCAGCACGTGCATGGTGTGCTCTTCCAGCCAGCCGTGCGAGAGCAGGCGCAGCACCAGCACGATCTCGGGCCCTTCGGGCTCGGCGAGGCGCTTCTCCAGCGCGGCGCAGATGCGCGGCGCGGTGAAGTACTGGTTCTCGATGTAGAGCGTCTTGCGCGCGACGGCGATCATGTCGAGGTAGAGCTTCTCCACCTCGCGGATCGCCGGCTGCTCGGCGCGCGGCGGCACGGTGCGCGCGATGCCGACCTCGACCGCCTGCAGGTCGGGCGGGAAGCCCTCGGGCCAGGGATCGTTGTCGGAGACGCCGCGGAAGGTGACCGGCTTCAGCTTCTGCCCGGTGGCGGCCAGCCAGCGCTCGCGCGTCAGCAGCGCAAGCTGGCGCGCCGCTTCGCCGTCGAGCGCCACCATCAGATCGTGGAACGGCGGATAGGGTTTGCCGTACGCGACGCGGCGCGGATCGTCGGGCGCATGCCCGGGCGTGTCCCAGCGCCGCACCGTGAGGTCGATGCCGCCGAGGAAGGCGAGCGTATCGTCGATCAGCACCACCTTCTGGTGGTGCGAGCCGCCGACCGGATGTGTGTCGTCGTAGCGCAAGTGCACGCGGCGCGCCGGCGTCCAGCCGAAGCCGTAGAGCGGCGGGAATTCCCGGTCGGTGCCGAACACCATCGGGTAATCCCAGTTGAGCACGTGCACGTGCAGCGAGCTGCGCCGCTGCACCAGCCAGTTGAGGAACTCGCCGAGCAGCGCCGGCGGCGCATTCGGATTAATGCGGGGCTCTAGGGGATCGAAGTGCAGCCGCGTCTGGCTGTTGAAATCCCAGCCGAGGATGGTGATCGAGCGCTTGGCGCGCAGCGCCGCCTCGTAGAACGCCTTGAAGTAATCGGCGGCGTCGACCAGCAAGGCGACACGCTCGGCGCGCGCCACCGTCCAGCAGTTGTAGCCCGGGCGCAGGATCGACGGCGTGCCGTGCGTCGACTGGATCTTCGCGGCCGCGGCTGCAGCGCCTTTGCGCCGCATGCCGCGATCGAGATAGAGCACGCTACCCATTGAACTACCGCGCGCTGAACGGTGCCGGCCGCGCCGTGGGGGTTGCGGTGGTGGTGCCGGCGGCGCCGAACGGCGCCGGTGTCAGCGGCGCCGTGCCGGTGGTCATCGGTGCCGTGGGCCCGATGGTCACGCCGGGAACCAGGGTTTGCGGCGTATCGCTGATGCCGCGCCCGAACGGGCTGTCGCTGGTGTTGCGCACCGTGGTGCCGCCCGCGGCGGCCGAGCCTGCCTGCAGCGTCGCGGCCGCGCTCGGCTGCGTGACGATGCTGGCGCCGAGCGTACCGTTCGCGCGGACCAGGCCCGTGACCTGGACGTTGCCGAGCGCGGTCGGCAGCAGGCCGCCGATCAGCGTGGCGCCGATCTGTTGTGCGGTCGGCGTCGCGATGCCGCGGCTGATGAGCGCCTGGCGCGCGGTCTCGAGCGTCTGCGCGATCTGCAGCGCCGACATCGTGCCGATCGGGGTGAAATTCACGATCTGCATGACGCCCGGGCCCACCGGCGTCGTCAGCGTGACGGGCAGCCCGAGCGCGAGGCCGTTCACCAGGTTCGCGAAATTCACGTCGCCGCCGGCGAAGGCGAGGAGCTGCGGGGCGAGGCGCTGCACGTCGAGCACCGGCGAGCTGGTCTGCACCTGCACGGTCTGCGCATAGGCGCCGGCGCTCATCGCGAGCGCAACGGCGCTGATCCATAGGCGGAGTTTCATGACTGATCCTTTACTTCATTGGAATGCCGGGGAGCTGATAGACGCCGTTCAGCGTGGTGATCGTGCCGCCGACGAGCGCGGTGCGGATCTGGTCTTCGGACGGATTGATGATGCCGAGCGCCGCGAGCTGCTGCAGCGCCATCTCGCGCGCGGCGACCGGCGCGGCGGGTGCGCTGCCCCCGGCGGCGGCCGAAGGGCCCGCGGCGACGACCTGGCTGCGGATCGCGGCCGGATGACCGCTCTGCGTCAGCAGCCCCGGCGCCTGGATGCGGCCGCCCGGCAGCTCGATCGGCCCGCCGGCCAGCATGCGCGCGATCTCTTCAGCGCTCGGCTGCACCTCGCCGTAGATGCGCAGCTGCTCGCGCGCGCGCTCGATCATGGCGGTGGCGTCGGACGCCGACAGGCGCGTGCCGGGCTGGAAGCTCGTCACCTGCTGCATGCCGTTCATGAGCGGCGTGACGAGCATCACCTCCATGCCGTTCGTCAGGCCGGTGAGCAGATTTTGCAAGTTCGGATCGACCTGCGACTGCGCGGCAGCCGCGTTGTAGAACTGCGCGAGCGCAAGTGCGGCTGCGGCAAGCAGGCGGGGCAGCATCCCCCGTCAATTGCAATTTACATGCCGCTCAGATTTTCAGCAGGCGCTTGGCGTTGCCGCTCAGGATCTTCGCGCGGTCCTCGGGTCCGAGCGGCACATGCTCCATCCATCGCACGCCGGGTGGATTGGGCACGAAGGGATAGTCGACCGAGAACAGGATGCGATCGGCGCCCATCTCCATCACGCAGCAAAGCAGCGCGGGCGTCGAGAAGTTGCCGCTGGTGGTGATCCAGAAATGCTCGCGGAAGGTGTCGCGAAAGCTGCTTGGACGGCCGCTGCCTTTGCCTGTATTCCGAGATAGCGCCATGTCGATGCGCCAGAGCGAGAACGGCAGCGACTCGCCGAGATGGCCGAGGATCATCTTCAGCCGCGGATACGCCTCGAACACGCCCGAGAGCACCAGGCGGATGCCTTGCGTCGCCGTCTCGACCGTGAAGCCCCACGCCGCGTTCACCAGGCCGGGATATGCATTCAGGTAGTCGCGGTAATAGGCTTCGATCACCGCCGGATGCGGCACCGCGGGATGCATGTAGAGCGGCACATCGAGCGCCTGCGCGCGCTCGAAGATCGGCCAGAACTGGCGCTCGTCGAAAAAGTGGCCGTTGGTCAGTCCATGCACCATCGCGCCTTTGAAACCCAGGCGCGTCACCGCGCGTTCGAGCTCATCGGCCGCCGCCTTCGGATTCGCCGTGGGCAGTACTGCGAACGCGGCGAAGCGGCCGTTCGATTTGTCGACGATTTGCTTCAGCCGGTCGTTCGCCGCGCGCGCGATCGCGGGCGCGGTCTCGGCATCGAGGCGCTGTGTCGCCGGCGCGGCGTGCGACAGCACCTGCAGGTCGATGCCGGCCTCGTCCATCTCGCGGATGCGCAGCGCGCCGACATCGTGGAGCCGCTCGCGCAGCGCCGGATCGCGCGCTTCGGGCCCGGGTTCCTTGAAATGGCGCGCCACCTCGGGATCGAGGTAGTGCTCTTCGAGTGCGATGACCTGCGGTTTGGATTCGGGCATGGAGCCCGATTCTAATGCTCGCTCCAGCGCGCGCGGGCGCGGCTCATGACCCGTTCCGCAGTTCGCGGCATGTGGTCCTTCAGCCAGAAGAGCACCGCCTGGCCGGGCGGCATCTGCACCGGCGGGCGATGCGCCGAGGAGAGCGTGAGCAGCATGCGCACGAGCTGCGCGTCGAGCACTTCGTCGACCGCGCCGCTCACCGCCTGCTCGAAGGCTGCCTCGTCGAATGCCGGACGCACGTGCGTATGCGCGGCGCACAGCGCCTGCAGCGAGCCGCCGTTGTAGGCCTGGCCTTCGAGGCTGTCGATCGAGCAGCCGCACATCAGGTCCGCCGAATGCGCGCCGGCGAGCGGCTGCCAGAAGCGCTCGATGAGGCGCGCGTTGGCGCGGTCGCCTTCGCGCCAGAGCGCGTCGGTGAGCTCGCTGAAGATGCGCACGCTCTCGTACTCGCGGCGCATGAGCTGCAGCGCGCCGCCGACCAGCTCGTTGAACTTGCCGCGGTCGACGGCGCCGCGCGTGGCGCAGGTCGAGAGCACCACATGCGCGCCGAGCAGGCGCAGCTGGCCGCGCGCCATGTGCGAGGCGGCGGCGATGCGCTGCTTGCGCAGCCGGTCGAGCAGCAGCTCCCAGCGCGGCGTCGAGCCGACGATCAGCACGCCTTCGTTTTCGCGCAATCCGGCGGCGACGAAAGCCGCGAGCGCGTCGAGCAGGCAGTGTTCTTCTTGATAGAGCTGCAGCACGTGCTCCATGGCGGCAACGATGAGCGATCGCCCATGACGCGGCTACCGCGCCGCCCGCGGAATGGCTGTCGCCGAAGCGTTACAGGCGGAAGGGGAAACCGCGACGCCGATACTGGATCATCAGCCAGCCGCCGAGCATGCCGCCCAGGTGCGCGAAGTGCGCCACGCCGGCCGCGGTCTGCGTGACGCCGAGGACCAGCTCGAGCGCGGCGAAGCCGAAGACGAAGACGCGCGCCGGCAGCGGGATCGGCGGGAAAAGCAGCAGCACCCGCCGGTGCGGGAAGTAGATGCCGAAGGCGAGCAGCAGGCCGTAGATGCCGCCCGAGGCGCCGACCATCGGCACCGGCGCAGTGCCCATCGCTGCGGTCACTACGAGGTGGCAGATGGCCGCCGAGACGACGCTCGCGAAGTAATACAGCGCGTAGAAGCGCGAGCCGAACAGGCGCTCGATCTCGCCGCCGAACATGTACAGCGCGAACATGTTGAAGAAGATGTGCGCGAGATTGCCGTGCAGGAAGCTGTAGGTGACGAGCTGCCAGGGCTCGAAGCGCGACTCGAACCCGCCTGGCGGCCAGAGCGCGAATGCCTCCACCGGGAACATGCCGGACTGCGCCAGCACATAGACCGCCACGTTGGCGATCAGCAGCCACTGCGTGACCGGCGGCAATCCCATCATTCGGCTTTTGCCCCCGAATCGCGCACCAGCTTCTCCCAGTAGGGCGCTTCCTTTTTCACCTCGGCATCGAACGCGGCGGGCGAGGCCGACGGCGTCGTGTCCATGCCCTGCAGCGCGATCTTCCCGCGCACCTCGGGCTTGGCGAGGCCCTTCACCATCGCGCCGTGCAGGCGCTGGACCACCGCGTTCGGCGTGCCGGCGGGAACGAACAGGCCGAACCAGAAGGTGAAGTCGTAGCCCGGCAGCCCCGCTTCCTCGGCGCCGGGTATGCCGGGCACGGCGGGCGAGGCGTGGCGTGAGCTCACTGCGAGGGCGCGCACGCGTCCGGCGCGGATGAAGCCCATCACGGTGGGCGCAGTGGCGAAATTCACCTGCGTGTCGCCGGCGAGCAGCGACTGCGTCGCCGGCCCGCCGCCCTTGAACTGCACGTGCGTGAATTGGATACCTGCGACCGATTCGAACAGCACCGAGGCCATGTGCGGCGAGGAGCCATAGCCGGCCGAGGCATGAAACAGCTTGCCGGGATTGGCCCTGGCGTAGGCGATGAGCTCGCGGAGGTCTTTCACCGGCAGCGTGTTGCTGACGCAGACCAGCGTCGGCCCGGTCGCCACGCGCGTCACCGCGACGAAGTCCTTGTCCGGGTCGTAAGTCAGGCTCGCGTACATGGCGCGGTTGATCGCCATGTGCGCCGCGTTGAGGATGGTGTAGCCGTCGTTCGCCGAGCGCGCGACGAACTCGTGCGCGATGTTGCCGCCCGCGCCGGGCCGGTTCTCGACCACCACCGGCACGCCGAGCTCTTTCGTCAGCTCGTCGCCCGCCATGCGCGTCAGGAAGTCGCCCGAGCCGCCCGGCGGATAGCCGACGACGATCTTCAGCGGCTTACTTGGAAAATTGGCGTGTGATGCGACCTGGCCCAGCGCGTGCCCCGTCAGCACGCAAGCGCCCAGAAACGCGAGCAGTCTGGTCATTGCCTTACTTTCAGTTGGGCGAGCACCCGGTCGGGATAATCGCTCGCGATGCCATCGACGCTCATGGCGAGCATGCGCGCGATGTCGGCTGGCTCGTTCACGGTCCACACGGTGACTTTCATACCCCATTTACGCGCGGCCGCGAGCCGTTCCGGGGTGAGCATTTCGAAATCCGGCGACCAGATTTTGCCGCCGGCCGCATGCACGCGCGCGGGATCTGAGCCCTTGCCCTCCGTGCAGTACACCGTCGCGAGCTCCGGCGCCTCGCGCTCGACGACTTTCAGCAAGCGCCAGTCGAAGGCCTGCACGGTGGTGCGCCTCTCCATGCCGGCCTTGCGCACCTCCGCGATCAGCGCGCGCGCGAAGGGCTCGGGCGCGAGCGTCTCGTGCGGCGCCTCGAGGTCGCTCTTCGGCTCGATGTTGAAGCGAACGGCCTTGTTTTTCTGCGCCAGCGCGAAGAGCTCAGCCAGCCGCGGCACGCGCGTGCCGTCGAGCGGCTGCTGCTTCGGGAAGCGCTTCGCATAGTCGCTGCCCGGGCGCAGGCGGCCCACGTCATAGCGCTGCAGCTCGGCGTAGGTCATGGAGTTGATCGGCAGCGCCTTCGGCACCCAGTTCCCGTCGGGGCCGCGCGCGATGTCCGGGTTCAGGCCGCGGTCGTGGTGCACGACAACCACGCCGTCGCGCGTGACGCCGACATCGAGCTCCAGGGTGTTGACGCCGATTTCCAGGGCACGGGAGAAGCCGGGCAGCGTGTTCTCGGGCAGGTAGCCGCGCGCGCCGCGGTGGCCTTGCAGATCCATCAAAGGATCATCTGGGTCTGCGTGGTGACCGAAAGGAGCTTGCCGCTCTCGTCGGTGATGCGCGTCTCCCAGACGTGCGTGCGCTTGCCCTTGTGGATCGGCTTGGCCTCGGCCTGCACGGTGCCCGAGCGGCAGCCGGCGATGAAGTTGGTCTTGGATTCAAGCGTCGCGGTGCGCTGGCCTTCGGCGAGATTGGCGACGGTGCCGGCGGCGCCGATGGTGTCGGCGAAGGCCATCAGCGTGCCGCCGTGGATGCTGCCGCCAACGGTGGCGAGCTTGTCAGTCACCTTGAGGCGGGCGAGCACGCGATCGGGCGTGACCTCGACGAACTCGATGCCGAGGTGCGCCATCAGCCCGGTGTGCCATTCGACTTTCACAGCGCGAAGTCTACGTCGCCGCTGAAGCGCTCGATGCGCATCTTGGTCGCGAACGGCTCGCGCTCCTTGTTGAACTTGGCGTGCAGCGCCTGGTTGGCCGTATAGCCCTCGTAGTGCTGGCGCGATTCGATGCCGTAGAGCATCGCGTGCGCGCTCCAGCCGGTGGCGTCGGGCTCGGCGATCTTCAGGCGCTTGACCCACAGGAAGCCGGGCTGGCGCAGCACCTCGGACAGGTGGCCGTCTTCCAGCCAGCGCATCACCTGCGCCTCGCCGCCGGGGGCGATCCAGAACCGCACGATGAGGAAATACCGGGCTTGTTTCATCGGCCGGGCACCATGGTGCAAAGCATGACGAGGATCATCGCCAGAAGCAACGCCGCGCTGAGCGCGAGCGACAAGTGTATGCCGATCAGGCTGCCGCCGAGGCCCACGGTGATGCCGCTGAAAGCGCGCAGTCCGAGCGCCGACATGCTGAAGAGACCGATCACGCGCCCGCGCACCGGCGCCGGCGCGTTGATCTGCACCAGCGTCTGCGCCATGGCATAGAAGGACAGCTCGAGGAAGCCGGCGGCGAACAGCAGCGCGAGCGCCATGGGATACGAGCTGGTCGCGGCGAACCCGCCGATGGCGATGCACCAGCCCATCGCCAGCAGGAAGGCGCTGCGCGGCGAGGGCGGCAGCAGGCCGCGGCTCTCCAGCGCGAATCCGGCCGTCAGCGCGCCGGCGGCGTCGGCGGCGAACAGCGTGCTGTAGGTGAAGCCGCCGTCGCCGTGCCCGAGCTCGTGCGCGAACCCGGGCATCTGCGCCTGGTAGGCGTTGCCGACGATAAGCGAGGCGCCGCCGACCAGGATGACCATCGACAGGATGACGCGGTTGTCGCGCACCGCCTGCCAGGCGGCGATCACATCGCTGAAGCCCCGCACTGCCGGCGGGGCGTGCCGGTGCTGGTAGGGCGCTTTCCACAGCCAGACGATGAACGGCACGTAGAGCAGCGCGTTGCAGAGGATGCCCCACGCCGGTCCGAGCGCGAGCAGGATCAGCCCGCCGATTGCCGGCCCCATCAGGAGCCCGAGCCAGCGCGCGGTGGCCGAAAGCCGGATGGCGCTCGGCAGATGCTCCGGGTCGACGATCTCGTGGATGTAGAGCTGCGCCGCCGGCCCCCAGATCACGCCGGCGAGGCCGTGGAACACGAGCAGCACCACCGCGTGCCACATCTCGAGCGTGTTGGTGATGAACAGCGCCCCCCAGGCAAGCGAGACCGCCATGAAGATCGCCATGCCGATCTGGATCTGCCGCCGCGGGTCGTAGCGATCGGCCGCCGCGCCCGACCAGATGGAAAAGAGCAGGAACGGCACCCAGTGGGAAATCACCGCGAAGCCGGCGAGCGCCGGCGAGTGGAACTTCTCGAACATCATCCAGTAGCTGATGACGTGCTCGATCGAGTCGGCCATCATCAGCGAGGCCGCGCCGAAGAAATAGGCGCGGAACACCGGCTGGCGCAGGGCGGGAAAGGAGACGGCGCTCATGCCCCGCGGATTTGATCACAGCCTACGGCGGCTCGGACTCCGGTTTCGCCTTGGACGGCAGCTTCGCGCGCTGCGCCTTGATGCGCTCGAGCGTCTCGGTGGAGCGCTCGATCGCCTTGTCGCCGATCTGCATCAGCAGCTGGATGTGGCTGGTGCGCGTGCCGCAGCGCGCGCATTGCATCGGCGTGCTCGCCGCGAGCACGTTGCCGATCGGCTCGAACTCGGTAGCGTGGCACGACGGACACTCGGCCACGACATTGTGGACTTGCAGCTGCACGAGGCCCCCGCCTCGAATTTTCCCCGCGATTACAGTAGACCGAATGCGGCTACGCGTCTAGCGTGGAATAGTGGCGGAAGATCCCCTGCTGGTTGAACGGGATGCGCCGCTTCGAGGCGAGGTAGGCGGCGAGCCGCGGCCGTGCCGCCACGCGGTCGTGATTGGCCACCAGCTTAGGATATTTGCGCTCGAGCCGCGCCATGGTGCGCGGGAAGGCATAGCGCAGCCCCTCGATCATCTGGAACAGCGACAAATCGAGGGACGTGACGCTGCGCGGACGCTCCAGGTGCTCGAAGTAGCCGAGGAATTTCGGCAGCCGCGTGCCGCGGAAGTCTGCCGCGCGGCGCCGCGACTCCGGCCTCTGGTCTTCGTAATAGAGCCCGCTGCCGATCGGGTGGTGCGTGTCGTGCACCTCGACCAGCCAGTCGCTGATCGTGAGCTGCTGCTGGTGCAGCCACAGCCGCTGCGCCTCCGACTTCGGCGCGAGGCCGAGCCGCGGTCCCAGGTAGTGCAGGATCAGCGCGGTCTGCGCGATGACCAGCGTGCCGGCGCGCAGGAACGGCGGCGCAAACACAAGGTTGCGCTTCATCTGCAACATCATCGCCTGCATGCCCTGCGGCCGGCGGGCGACATCGACGTAATCGGCGCCCGCGTCCTCGAGCGCGAGGCGGACGAATTCGCCGCGCCCCTGGATGCCCGGCCAGTAGTAGAGCTCGTATTTCACAGCACCTCCGGCTTGTCGGGCAGCTCGTTGGGGTTCAGCGCGCCGGCCGGGAAATGGCGCGCCAGAATGCCGGTCACCGACCCGATGGCCGCGAGCGCGCCGTCTTCGTAGCGTCCCGCCTTGAACGCCGTCTCCATCGCGCTGCAGATGGCGTCCCACTCGGCCTGCGCGACGCGCTTGGCGATGCCGCGATCGGCGACGATCTCGATCTTCCGGTCGACCAGCTGCACGTAGATCAGCACGCCGCTGTTCTCCTCGGTGTCCCAGACGCCGAGCTGGGCGAACACCTGGCGAGCGCGCGCGCGGGTGGAGAGCCGCAGATGCGCGAGGTGCAGCGCAGCCTCGATGGCGAAGCGGATCTCGCCGCGGTGCGCGCGCTCGGAGGCTTTGACCGCCTGCTCGATTCTTTCCAGCGCCGGCCGCGGAAACACGCGCAGCGCGACCCAGTGCGGCACGAAGAGGTGTTTCAGCACGCGATTGAAGCTCATCACCAGCTGCCGCTCGCGCCGCCGCCGCCGGAGCTGCCGCCGCCGCCGCTGAACCCGCCGCCGCCGCCAAAACCGCCGCCGCCGAAGCCGCCGCCCCAGCCGCCGCCGGACCAGCCGCTGCGGCCGCCGCCGAAGTTGCTGCCGCTCACCATCGCGACGATGAAGCCGATGACGCCGACGACGAGCGCGGCGATCAGCGAGCCGATCATCGCCCAGCCCGCGATCGCCGCCAGCGTGCCGACGACACTTGCGCCGACGAAGCGCCCGAAGATCGCGCGCATGATGCCGCCGGCAAGCAGCACCACGATGACCAGCGGGATGAACCAGTCGCCCAGATGGCTGCTCGCTTCGGGGTGGGTCCGTCCGATCGGTGGCGGCAGCTTCTCGCCTTCCACCACGCGCATGATGCGATCGACGCCGGCGCGGATGCCGCCGTAGAAATCGCCCTGCTTGAAGCGCGGCACGATGTCGTCCTCGATGATGCGCTTCGCCACCGCGTCGGGCAGGATCCCCTCGAGGCCGTAGCCGGTTTCGATCTTCAGCTTACGGTCGTCCTTGGCCACGACCAGCAGCACGCCGTCGTCGACGCCTTTGCGGCCGAGCTTCCACGACTCGAACACGCGAACTGCGTACTGCTCGATCGCCTCCGGCTGCGTCGTCGGCACCATCAGCACCGCGATCTGCGGGCCTTTGCGCGTCTCGAACTCCGCAAGCGACTGCTCGAGCGCACTCTTCTGCTGCGCGCTCAGCGTGCCGGTGAGATCGGTGACGCGCGACTTGAGCGGCGGGATCTCTGCGGCCCATGCGAGCAATGGGATGAGCAGTGCAAGGAAAAGCACCACTGCCGCTGACCCCCTGATAAGGGGGTCGTGAGCCGAAGGCGCAGCGGGGGGTTTTCGGTTTTTAAAAATCAAACCCCCCGCTCGCAAAGCTCGCTTCCCCCCTTATCAGG
>Ga0209647_1000246_pt1 | contig 50716 bp, 93 predicted proteins | sample GraSoi_2013_60cm_FD_185827 | JGI IMG/M metagenome (GOLD analysis project Ga0209647, IMG submission 185827) | Grasslands soil microbial communities from the Angelo Coastal Reserve, California, USA - Sample 9_17_2013_60cm (SPAdes) (version 2) | ecosystem: Environmental > Terrestrial > Soil >...
TATCATCGGCGACACCGAGATCAAGGGAGGCTATGCCAAAGCAGTGGCGGAGATCCAGGACTGGCTCCAGGGCTTCGATGCAACGGTCAAAAGCCAGATCCAGGCCCTTCAGTCCTTCCTTCCCAAAGAAGATCCAAAGCCTATTGAGATAGCAGTTGTGCCTGCGGATGCCACAATTCCCCAGGAATCCTCAGAAACGTCCACAACCCCAGAAATTCTGGCAGAGGTGAAGTAAATGATTGCCTTCAAAGCTTCCTATCTCGGTCATGTACTTGCCTTTGGACTCTTTGCCGACAGCCTCGTTAGAGGAAATACTTCAATGGCTGCGTGTGCTGTGGCTTCATTTGCCGTAGCCCTGGCCTACGACTTCGTGGAACGCCATTATTCGGTCAGGAACGTCGAGTTCGCCATTCCTGAAGACTTCAAGCGGAAGGTGCAGGACTTGGAGGCCCGCGTGACGACAATTGAATACGGCATCAAGGCGAGGGGGTTCTAAATCATGAAAATGGAATTGACCTTTTACAGCCCGACAGGGGAGCCAGTTGTGCTGACGTTGGACGAGGCCAGAGAACTTTATGTTCTTTTAGCAGAACTGTTTGCAGTGAAGGCAAGTTAAGATGGCCGAAGAACAAAAGGAAAGAGATGAAGACGCTTTGAATGAGTTGGGACAAAAAACCCCCATACCATCAAATCAATTTGTTCCACCCACCTATATAGCTCCAAATACCTGTCCTTCATGTGATTACTGCCCCACTTGTGGCAGACATGGAAACCATTGGAATCTTCCGTATACTTATCCAATTTGGGGTGGAGGAACATTCGTATGATTTCCTTCGGGCTGGTGGTGGCGGCGAACAATCTCCTTGCCCTCAAGAACTTCACTGTCTTTCTTTCCAATTACAAGATCTTTGATAAGCCTTCTTTTTTGGAGAAGTGGCTGATTGCCAGGGAACAAATCTGGATCAATCGGAAGGCCATAAAGAACTTCCTCGACATCGTTGGAGAAGTTAAGAAAACTGAGATTAACATTGGACTTAATGACTGCGCTACGGGAATGTTCACGGTGCTTTACATTGCCAATGAATACAAATTCGGTCGCATGGTGATCCACGATTCCCAGGAATTATTCCAGTTAATTTCCCACACCGAGTTGGAGTTTGAGAAACTGAAAAAACCCCAGAGTGACGAGAGTTACAAGTAATGTCCCTCCTGAATCCCTACAGAAAAGGCAATCCTGGATGGGCAAAAGGAAAGTCCGGCAATCCAGATGGTAGGCCAAAGCTGGGGGCCACAATGGGAGTGAAACGTACACTTGCCAGGATGAAGCGGAATCCAGTTGAAGAACTTGTCCTGCTAGCAGATATGAGTAGGGACAAGGGTGATTGTAACACCGCGATAAAGATTTGGGAAAAGCTGTATGATGATAGCCTGGATTCGGGACTCGATCCGGAGAAAGAGAAGAGGACTACGGAGCAACTTTTGAAGGAGTTGGAAAAAGATGAGTCAAGATCCAGCAATGGAAGCAGCCATCCGTCTCAGTTGGGAGACGGGGAGATTAAAACGGCTTCTTAAGCCTGTCCAAAAAGAAATTTACGACGCCATCAAGGCATCTACTGAGCTTATCTATGTGGTCAACTGCTCCAGAAGGATTGGAAAGACTACCACGCTCGGGGTGATAGCAACAGAAATTGCTATCCAATATCCAGAGGCCCAAGTGCACTTTGGTGCACCCTATCAGAATGCTCTTAAGGACTTCCTCCTACCAATTTTTAACCAGATTTTATCAGACTGTCCCCCAAATCTTCGTCCGAAGTGGAAGCCGAATGATGGGAAATTTGTATTTCCTAATGGTTCCTCAATCAAACTTTGTGGAGCTAACAATGGGCAATTTGAAAATCTTCGTGGAAATAAGTCAGATTATTTTATCCTGGATGAAGCGGCACAAGTGGATGAGCTGGATGCTATTGTTAAAGACGTTGCTCTTCCTCAGCTACTTTCTTCTAAATATCCCGGCAAGAAAATGATCTTACCTTCCACTCCCCCAAACACACCCGACCATCCCTTTAAAGTTTATGCCGAGAAGGCAAAGTCGCGGGGGGCGTATAGTGAATACGACATCGAACAGAGTTGGTATTCCAAGGAAGAAATAGAAAGATTTATCGAAGAGATGGGAGGTAGAAACTCCACCAGATGCCAGCGAGAGCTATTTTGCAAGTTTGTTACCGATGCATCCCTTCAGATAATCCCCGAATGGAATACCCAACTCCATGTACAGGAAATCAAGGAGGATGACTATTTCCAATTTTACTTCCTTCTTGAAGGAATGGACGTTGGATACCGCGACTTCACTGCATGGTTGTTAGGTTATTATAATTTTCTTGATGCGAAGCTTTATATAAAAAAAGAAATCGCTATGAGAGAAAATGAGTTTAGAACTGATCGGCTTGCCGAGAGCATCAAAAAGACTGAGGAAGATTTTGCCAAGATAAGTGGACCTCAGTCTCGGATACGCCGCATTGCAGATAATGCAAACTTGAATATCCTTGCTGATTTATCTAGTATTTATAGGCTTCCATTCACTCCCGTTAGTAAGAAGAATGGGAAGGAATGGATGGTGAATCAGTTGAGGCAAGCTGTGAAGGCAGGAAAAATCATTATAGATCCCTCCTGCAAGATGCTGATCTCCTCTCTTGAATTTGGAATCTGGCGGCGCAACAGAGACGATTTTGACAAATCTCCCGATCTTGGCCATTATGACTTTATTGATGCTTTGATTTATTTGGTCGCAGTACTCCTCCCCACAGTTGTCAACATAAATCCGATTCCCCCGCTATATAAAATCAATGTGACCAACACAATGTTTCCAAATAACCAGGTTCCCTATAATGAGAGCCAGGTAACAACTGATGCAGCCGTAAAGAAGATGTTTCCCAAACTATTTTAAGGAATGAATAATGGACAGTCACGTTTTTGACTCATATTGGGCCGCAGAACAGGATGTTCTGAAATTGGTTGGATATCTTGAGCATAAGGTATCTGACTTTGATCGTCATATTGATATGGCTGGTCGTTGGCTCACATGGCGGGATCTTTATTACAACTATTATTTGGTTAATGAGCAGAACTATCTTTTTCCCAACTATGGTGCTGATGGATTCAAGCGGCTTAATATAAATCATTTTAGGGAAATTCTTAAGCATCTTCTTTCATTGGTCACGGCGCAAAGAGTAGTTCCAGAACCGATGTCCACGAACACGGATGCCAAGTCCCAGGCCCAGACGATTTTTTGCAAGAACATCCTGACCTATGAGAATAAAGAAAAACGACTTGACAAAACTTTTGAGTTTGCTTGTGAAACAGCCATTCTCCTTGGAGGAGCCTACGTCTCAAGAGAATGGGATGCTTCAATTGGTGATATTTATGGAGCTGACCCAATATCGGGACAGCAACTCCATAAAGGTGATTATGTAGTCAACATCTACAATCCTCTCGACTGTATCTTCGACTTTGCCCAGAGTGGATGGGATGTGAATAATTGGGTTATTCTTCGAAAATATTATAATCGGTGGGATCTGATTGACAAGTTTCCTCTTCATGCGGATGCGATTAAGGCAATTTCTATTGCTCCTGAAACAAAGAGACACCGATTGGGGCATATCATCAATGAAAAGAATGAGGACTTGATCCCACTGTATACTTTTTACCATAAAAAGACAGCCTCAGTTCCAATGGGCCGCACAACCATCTTTTTAGACTCGCATACATGCCTATTTGATGGCTCCCTTCCCTATAAAAGAGTTCCCGTGGATCGTATTGCTGCTGATGACCAGATGAACAATCCTTTCCCCTATTCGGTTTCGATGGATCTTCTGCCCATCCAGAAGGTATACAATGCTCTTGTGTCTGCTGTCTGCACGAACCAGGCCGCATTCGGTGTACAGAATATTATGATTCCCCGAGAATGCTCGATTGCACTCACGCAACTTACTGAAGGAATGAATGCGATTTACTATGATGCCTCTGTTGCTCAGGGAGCGAAGCCAGAACCATTGAATCTTTTAATGACTCGTCCCGAGATATTTCAATTTATTGAATATCTTGAAAAGAAGATGGCGCAAATCTCTGGAGTCAATGATACAATTCAAGGAAATCCTGCTGCTAATCTTAAATCGGGAACTGCTTTAGCTTTTGTTGCTTCTCAAGCTCTCACTTTTATTAGTCCCCTTTCTCGATCTTATAATGCTCTTCTTGAGGCTACTTGGACTGGTATTGTTGATATCATCAAGGAATTCGCCACGACGCCAAGAATGCTCCTCATTGCTGGAAAGTCAAATTCCTATGAAGCCACTGAATTTACGAATAAGGACATTGAGGATATTGATCGGGTTATAGTGGAGACAGGAAATCCCCTCACACAAACATTGGCTGGAAGAATCCAAATTGCCCAAGATTTGCTGCAGGCTGGACTTCTAAACAAGGAAGAGTACATGACAGTCATACAGACAGGACAGATTGAGCCACTTTATGCCTATGAAACAGCAGAACTCCTCTGCATCAAAAAGTCGGTGGAGGATCTTCAGGCTGGAAAGCCTCATAAGGCATTGATAACAGATAATCATCCTTTGTTCATCCGGGAATTCTTGACCATTCTCGCCTCGCCAGATATCCGCCTTGCACAAGATAATGTTGTGATGACGAATACCCTGAATGCCATCCAGCAGCATATGGACTTGTGGAAGCAGGCGACCATATCGAATCCGGCAATCCTAGCAATCCAGAACGTGCCACCATTTCCCATGCCGCAGCCTTCAATGCCCCTTCTGGGTCCGGGAGCAGGAGCACCTCCTCCAGCAGTAATGCCAGGAAAGGAAAATCCGAATGGTTCTAAAGTTCCAAAAGCACCAAATTTGCCAGGAGTGATTCAGTCCACTCCACCTGGAGCAGTTCCTCGTGTGGCTCCGCCACAAGCCCCAAAACTTCCTCCAGGAACTCCAGCAGTGACACAAAATGCTGCCGCCCAATTACAGGCAGCTGTTCCACAAGTTCCACCAGTAAGATAAAAATTCAGGAGAAAATTACCAATGTCTAATTTAATTTCAGGCAAATTTCCGGCCCAAACATATCGAAACCTTAATGTGCAAACCACTGGATCAGTAATCAAGGCTGCCAAGGGGCAAATTTTTGACTTGCACATCTGCAATCAAGCGGCTGCGACACGATTTGTCAAACTGTATGATAAAGCCACTGCTCCCACTGCATCTGATACTCCTTTGCGAACCTATTCGATTCCGGCCACCACCACCATTTCTCTTGCCGTGACAACCGCAGGAATTGAGTTTCTGTTAGGAATTGGTGTTCGTGGAACTCAACTTCTTGCTGACAATGATAATACCGCACCCGCAGCCAATGACATCATTGTAAATGTCGGCTGGCTATAAAATTTAAGGAGAATCAAAATGGCACTTTTACTCAAGGCAATCAATAGTTCGGATACTACAATCATGTTCTCCTCGGGGGATATAAATTTTCCCCAAGATGCCGGAGTGGTCCAAATTAACTCTGAAATAATTACTTATACCACCATTTACATGGGAACGATGTACGGGTGCACGCGCGGGGCGCAAAGCACAACTCCCGCCGCCCATGCAATTTCTAGTTCCATTCTTCTACTTAATTTCTTCAGCGGAATTCCCACTGATTTGGGAATAACTCAATTGACGGGGGATGTGACGGCTGGACCTGGAAGTGGGAGTCAGGCTGCCACATTGGCCAATACAGCAGTGACTCCGGGTTCTTATACTCATACGAGCCTTACAGTGGATGCCAAGGGAAGACTGACGGCAGCCTCCAATGGAACTGCCCCAGTCACCAGTGTTACAGGAACAAGTCCCATTGCAAGTTCAGGGGGAGCCACACCGGCGATTAGCCTGAATGATACTGCCGTCACTCCTGGTTCATACACAAGTGCCAACATCACCGTAGATTCTAAAGGTCGTTTAACTGCCGCTGCAAATGGATCTGGCGGAACTACATTTCCACTTTTAGCTCCAGATGGAATCAACAGTGCTCCATCATACTCATTTACAACGTTGCCAACGGGAGGGCTGTGGTGGGATGAGGCCAACGGATTTTTACGAGTAAATCGTGATGATTTGCACAGCCTAGCCATTAATGGTTCTGGTGGATCTGATGTGATCATAACTAATCCAGCTGTCGGAGGAGGCATCGCGCTAATATCAGATGCAACAGGATCAGTAAGTGTGGGTAGCGCAGTAGCTCAATTGTCATTGAGTTTTGGCGCATTTGCAGCAGATTTATTCTCCACCACTTGTGAAATGACCTTTGATGATACATCAACAGGCGTTATTATTTTTAAAACAAATAATGGCACTAATATTGCGGCTGAATTTGACAGTTCCACCATAGCAGCAGATACACGCTTTCTTCTTTGGGACGTCACTGCTGGATCTTTAAAGCGAGTTAGCCGTGGAGCTACCGATTCCGGCGGAGCTGGATTCCGAGTTTTAAGAATACCCAATTAAAAATTTCAGTATAAATTTATACTGTAATCATCACAGTATAGATAAATACCAATTTGCCTATTGTAAATAGGCATTTTAAATATAAAGTAAACCCACACCACCTACGAGCTATCCATAACAAAGGCTCATGGTTCAAGGAGAACTGACAATGAATGACACACCCGTAACACCATCCGCTGAAATGGGGAATGCTTCAAGTAGCACAAATGATACTTCGACAAAACTAACATCTACAACAAAAGTTGATGTTACTTCCGTAAAAGCTGCTGCAACTGCACCAGTTGACAAATCTGCTGCAGATAAAGTTAAGACAGATACTCCAGCCGAAAAAGCCGTTATCCAAAAGATCAAAATTGGCGATATGGAGTATGATGAAGCCACTCTAAAATCAATGATTGAAAAATCATCAGGCGCGGAGAAGAAGTTCCTCGAAGCTGCGAAAATGCGGAAGGAAGCAATGCGATTCTTCAAGCTTGCCAAGGAAAATCCCAAGGAATTCCTTGCCAAGACCGGACTGGACCCAAAAAAGTTTGCCTATGATGAAGTTGCCCAAGACATAAAGAACAAACTTCGAGATCCAAAGGAAGTTGCTCTTGAAGAAGCAGAGAAGCGAATCAAAGAATATGAAGCAAAAGAAACTGAACAAAAGCGCTTGGCTGATGAAGCTAAACTTGAGCAGCAAGCAAAATCCCTTGAACAAAAGTTTCATGCTGAAATGATAGATGCCCTTGAGGCTTATCCCGAATTACCAAAGAATGGCTTTACGGTGGCAAAATTGGCTGAGGCAATTGAAACAGTCAGAAATAAAACGGGTATTTTGCTTACTGCGAAGGAAGTAGCCCCAAAAGTTGTTTCTGATATGCGTAGACAGGTAGAAGGAGTTGTTAAAGGACTCACACCTGAACAATTGATTGCTCTTATCGGGCAAGAATCAGTTGATGCAATCTTAAAACATAGTCTTTCTAAAGTAAAAAATCCTTTATCTGGAAACAATGGTGCCCAAAGTTCTTCTGAAGGAAAACCGAAAGAGAAACGCTGGAAATCTTCAAATGACTTCTGGAAAACAATTGATAAGGCTGCAAAACAAGAGAGAGGTGAATGATCATGGATAGCACAGTCAATAAAAAGCGAGTCATTCCCAAGATTGCCTATCAATTAGAAGAAAAGACTGGTGGATTTCAATTGTTTGTTATCAAACTCGATGATGATAATAAGATGGTGTCTAGGGAAAGGATCAGCGATCCCGATGCTTGGGATCAAATAATTCTTCTTCTTGAAGCGGAACTCGGAAGGCAGTTTCAATAAATTTTAATTATATCATGCGCCGACATGGTAGCAGTCTTTCTTTTGGAAGGACTTAGACTGTAAATCGGCATAATTTAAAAGATTTCGGATTCGCCTTGCGAGAGGATAGAAATCGCTTTTGTACAAAAGTATATCTCGCTCTATTTAAATCCTCCTACACATTGCTTTCGAAAATGAATGGAGGCTAATCGAAAGGTTAGTTTGCAAACTATAGTACACAAATAGACTTGGAGTCTACAAGAGGGTTCAAAGGCCAAAACCCACCTAACCTTGTGGCAGAAGAGAGTGTTTGTCCTTCCAAATAAACAAAAATTCAAACCTTTAATGGAGAATCAAAATGGCCGCAACAATCCCCGCCTCAATTATCGGTGATTTTAAGGAACGCTACAATACCAAGGGTATTCAAGACGCGATTCCCGAATCCCGAGTAATCCTCAAAAATGTGGAGTTTGACAAAGCAACCCTCGTCGGTAATGCTTTCCATACTCCGGTGATCCTGTCTGATGAAGCTGGATTTACGTATGCCGCGAACAATGCCGGAAATTACGCTCTTAACGGGCCGATTTCCCTCAATGTTCCGGATGCGCAAGTCCGTCCTGCTCAGATCACGCTCGTCTCTCAAATTGCTTATGATGCCCTGTCCCAATCACTCGGTTCTGGCGCTGCGTTTCTGTCCGCAACGAAGCTCATCACCAAGAGAATGATTGATTCCATGTCCAAGCGCGTTGAACTCGCTGCTCTCTACGGAGGCAAAGGTCTTGGCAAAACTGCCGCGACTGGTTCTTCAAGTGTTGATGCCACTCACGAAATTGTTGCTTTCACGCAACAGTCTTGGTCTGATGGTATTTGGGCTGGTACAGTAAATAATCAAGTTCAGTTCTATAATGGTGCAGCCCTTGTTAGTTCTGGTGCTGATTCCGTATTCACCATCACCGCTGTCAATCCGACTCTCCGTACATTGACTGTCTCTGGTACTGCTACTGGTATTGCTGCCCTTCATGCTCTTGTTGTTACAACTCCGACGACTCTCGACATCTACTTCAATAGTGCTCATGGAAATGAGATGTTCGGAATCGACTTCATTCTCACCAACACGGGTGTTCTCTTCAACATTGATGCCTCAGTCTATGACTTGTGGAAATCAAATGTTATTGATAATGCAGCTGGAAAACTTACCTTCCTTGCTCTGCAGAATGCCGTTGCTGTTGCTGTGGGTCGTGGCTTGGACACTGCTGTTGATACTGTTATAAACCCGAAAGTTTGGGCGAACCTGGTCACCTCTCAAAGTGGTGCTCGTCGGTTTGACTCAAGCTACAAGAAAACCCTGATGGAGAACGGCGCTGAGAAGCTTACGTTCTATTCCCAGAATGGTGTTATGAACGTCACCCCTTCACTTTATGTGAAAGAGGGAGATTGCTTCATCCTTCCGTTCGATACTTATCAACGGATTGGTTCTATGGACATCGAGTTCATGCCGCAAGTTATGGGTTCTGATGAGTTCTTCCAATACGTTCCTGGCTTCAATGCCTACGAACTGCGTCTCTGGACGAATCAGCAGATCTTCTGCACCCTTCCGGCGCGTTCAGTCAAAATCTTCAACATTTCGCTGAGCTAATAAGCTAACCACTTTAATCGGTTAAAGCAAACTACTTGTCCCGGAGTTTCTGTCGGAGAAATCCGTCTTTCAAGGGATATCTTTTAATTTGATCCAAAGGAGTCTTTATCATGGCCGTTTTGACCGTAACCTTTACCGTTCCCGATTCTCACGCAACGATGCTTGAAAAACTTGAGATGAATGCCACCCAAGTGAGCCTTTCCGACCTTGCCAAACTTGTTGATGATGTTGTCAATGGGGCGCAAGTTTCCACGACCGTTGTTGACCTTGACGGAAGTCCAGTCGTAACAGTTCCCAAATAATTACTTTTGATCGGAGTTCATTATGAGCATTTTAGTTCCGTTCAACGGATCTAACTTCATTATTCCCACGCCAAATGAAATCGGTTGGGGAACGAATTTAGACAATTATCTCGTCGCCATTGCCAATGGATGTTTGCAAAACATTGGTGGAAGTTTTGTTCTGTCCAATGATGTGGACTTTGGTGGAACCAATGGACTCAAGGCAGTCTATTATAAGACTCGATCCACAAACATTGCATCATCGGGTCAGCTTCGTCTGGCCAATGCTGTCGATTCGATCAGTTGGAGAAACTTTGCCAATGGGGCAGATCTTCCGCTTGCCGTAAATTCCAGCGATCAGCTGACGTTCAATGGCATTCCCGTCGCCGTCGGAGGAAGCGGTACGGTCCTTCCGGGAACAGCCAATTCATTGGCCTATTATCCGGCGAGCACAAACACCGTTGATGACCTGCCCGCGATAACCCCTTCACGGGCCTTACAGAGTGATGTCAATGGCCTTCCCGTGGCCGCATCGGTAACCGCAACAGAGCTTGGCTATTTATCCGGTGTCACATCGGCATTGCAAAGCCAGCTAAATTTAAAGGCTCCTCTTTCCTCCCCAACATTTACGGGCACGGTCACCATGCCCTCTCCCTTCACATTGGGAACAACTTCCGTTACATCCACCGGAACGGAATTGAACTATCTCGTTGGCGTGACATCCTCCATTCAAACACAATTGAATGCAAAGGCTTCAGATTCATTGGTCGTGCACCTTGCTGGAACGGAAACCATCACCGGAGCAAAAACAGTGGCAAATGCCTCATGGCTCCAATCCATCGCCAGTTCCGGTGCCCAGGTTTTGAACAAATCGACAAACAGCTCGAACACGGCTAGTTCGGATGCCCTGATTTTAACCGAAGTTGGCGGAACATCGGCTGGAGACGCTTTCTTTTCATCCATAGTCACTTCGGGCAACTCTTGGTCCTGGGGTCTGGATAATTCAGACAGTGACGCCTGGTGTCTAACAAATGCCGCCACGTTAAATGGAACGAATCTTATCAGAGCAACTTCCGCAACGGGAGTGGCGATCAAGGGAGATCCAACAGGGGCGGGAGTGGCCGCTGGAGACATCGGGGAATACCTGACAAATAATGCCTCGGGAAATTTTCCATCCTCCAATGTTGCTGGAGATATTACCTCACTTACACTGACATCGGGCGACTGGGACGTGGCGGCAAGTGCCAACATAACTCATGGTAGCAGTGACACGCGATACATATTCGCAATCTCAAGCGTATCCGGGAATAGTCTCACCGGAGGCGGAATAGCCGATGGACTCAACCTTTTTAGATTTCCCGGAAGTTCTACTCAGGATAGTGCGATGTTTGTGCCTCGTTATCGCATCCAAGTTGGCAGTACGACAACATACTACTTAAAATATTTTGCTGTATACAGTGGGTCGACCCCGCAAATTAATGCGTATATTTCGGCCCGAAGAGCTACATAAAAATTTCAACCAGATCGTAACCCAAAGATATTTAGGAGAATTAACAATGATGCCCCATGAAGACGAAAAACAGGATGTGGATATGATTAAGACCGTGCTCCAAAAGATCATCGACGAGATGACCAATATGGAGTCACAGCGGATGTTGCCGGATGGCCATCCTGCGAAGCATGTTGAAATTGCCGCAAAAGTTGAGCCAGAAGGAAGTCCAGCTGAAGAAGCCGCAGAATCCCCTGAAGCGGAAGGTTCTGAACATGATGAAGGGGCATTGTCGGATCTTCTTGGCAAGGCTGATCATGCTGATGAGACTGGTGCACTTCCCGAAGACCATGAAGAGGAATTGCCACCTGAAATCGCCGCGCTCGTTGCCGAAAAACGCAAGAAGCTTCAATAAGTTTATATTTAAGTCTATAAATAGACTCAAAGTCTATTTCTTTAAGGAAAAATGAACTATGGCAATAGACTACAGCGTGACCACACTTTTGGCTTCAGTCAAACAGCGTAGCATGAGTGCCTCAAATCAAAACCTACTTCTCGATGAAGATATGGTACGGATTGCTTCTGAGGAAGTTCAATCGGTGCTGATTCCTTATATTGAATCAATTAAAGGGGAATATTTTGTAAAAAATTTGGATACTCCGTTTATTCAAAATGTTACAACCTATTTGATGCCCCAACGAGCCACGGGAATGAAACTTCGTGATGTCTGTTTAGTGGATAATCAAGGAAGTGAGGTTCTTTTAAATTATATTAATCCTGAAGACCTAAAATCTTCCTGGGCCTATGCACCCTATCAATTTGGCTTTTATCCAAAAGACAATTCGGTTGTTCTCGTTCTGGGAAATCTCGTGGGAACTGGTAATTATTCTTTTGTCCGATTGATTTACTTTCGGCGTCCAAATACGCTCTGTTTGCAAGGCGCAACAGGGCATGCCGCTACTATTGTCAATGTGAACTATGGACTGAACCAGATCACGGTTGACTTGGCCCCCTCCGAATGGGTTCCTTCCACAACTTTTGACATAATCAACAGCATGCCACCATTCCAGTCTTTTGGGGATGACTTGCCAATAACTACGATTGCAGGTAATGTCGTGACGTTTTCTGGCGTCCTTCCGGCGGGACTCTTGAATGGAATGTATCTCTGCACGGCTAATTTTGCACCGATTGCTCAGGTTCCAGTGGAATGCCAAAGACTTCTTGAATCCCTCACTGCCGCCAGGATTCTGCAATATTCGGGCGATCCGTCATTCCAGGTTTTTCAGGCCCAGGCGGAGCAGGAAAAGAAAGATTTGATCAATGTCCTGTCACCACGGATCGATGGCAGCCCTCGAAAGATTCCAATCCGCAATCGCCTGTGGGGCCCGTGGTAAGACATGGCTAAACCTTCTTTTCCAGTACAGCTTCAGGAAACAATTGATCTTCAGCCGGTGGGTCTTTGGACATATCCAAACCCGCTATCTGCCGTTCCAAAGGGCGCATTGACGATTGCGGAAAACCTTGTCCTTGACCGCCCGCATGTTCTGGAACCCCGACGGGGGATAAACCCTATCGGTCCGGCATTCACCGCAAATGCGAACAAGCTCTATGGATTCCAAAATCAGGTAGTTGCCTCCTACAGCAACAAACTGTCTTATTATTCCTCGGACTTTTTAACCCGCACGGACTATTCCGGAACTTTTTCCCCTCCGACCGGGGCCATAACAATCCATTCGACTCTGGCCAACAAAAACATTTATTTCACCACGTCAACGGGAGTGAAAAAGCTCGACAGCATCGCGGGAAGCATCACCTTTGCTGGCGCTCCGGCGGGACTCGACGGAAGCGGAACGACGACGGGAGTGGGATGGTTTACGAACAACACCCAGGTTGCCTACAGAATTTTATTTGGATATACCGATGCCAACGGAAATTTAATCCTTGGTGCCCCGTCCCAACGAATTGTTGTCTCGAACAGTAGTGGAGGAACCACAAATGTGTCCCTGACATTCACCCTGCCAGCAGGCTTGACAACTTCGTGGGAATACCAGATCTATAGAAGCCCGATGTCGGCCAATCTCACCACTGAGCCAAACGATGAATGTGCGCTGGTCTTTACCGGGAATCCGACAGGAACGGATCTGACAAATGGCTACATAACCTTAACGGACACAATTGACGACTCCCTGAAAGGGGCCTTCATTTACACGGCATCGAGCCAGCAGGGAATTGCTCAGGCGAATTATCAGCCTCCCATCGCCACGGATGTCACGACTTTTCGCAACTTCACGTTTTACGCAAACACAACATCGCAACAGCAGTTTTTGATGACTCTTGTAGCGGTTGGCGCTCCAGCACTTCAAAACGGGGATACACTTACAATTGGCGGAATAACCTACACCGGACAGGCGACCGAGAATATTGGAACAGGGCAATTTCAGATTTTCACTGGAGGAACTCCCTCCCAGAATATAACCAACACGGCCAACTCAATCGTTCGGGTAATCAATCGGCATGTTGGTTCCACGGTCTATGCCTATTACCAGTCGGGCTATTCGGACCTTCCGGGAAGGATTCAACTGACTGAACGAGGCATTGGCGGAGCACCTTTTACTGTTGCTTGTTCAAGAAGTGGGGCATTCACTCCCAATATTGGACTCACCACGGGAACTTCCTTAAACTTAAATTCACCGAATTATGTTTTCATCTCAAAATTTCAGCAACCGGAAGCAGTACCTCTTCTCCAATTTATTCCAGTCGGTGCCGCTGACAAATCTATTTTGAGAATAATTTCCCTGCGAGACTACATCCTCATTTTCAAGCAGGATGGCGTGTTTCAGATTGTTGGAACTGACACCAACTCATTTCAGGCTCTTTTAGTTGATTCAACAACTATCCTTCGTGGAATTGAAACAGCTGTTGCTTTAAACAATAAGGTTTTCTTATTTTCAACACAAACAGTTATTTCATTAACCTATAATGAAGGGGCAATCCTGAAATCCCAGCCAATCAAGCAGGATTTGCTCACTCTCTCGTCTCCCCTCTTTCCGGGATTCGACAATGCTAGCTTTGGAATCGCTTATGAATCTGAAAATAAGTATATTCTTGGTACCGTTACTAATACTACTGATACCGTCGCAACTCAGTATTTTGTCTATAATTATATAACAGATGCCTGGACACAGTGGATTTTCCCATTCAACATGAAGACGGGATTCGTCAATCCCCTTGACAACAAACTTTATTTTGGATCCGGGGATTCAAACTCACGATTTCTTTATCAGGAAAGAAAAAATTATGCAGTCACGGATTATGCCGATAATTCCTATCCCGTGACGGTAACTGGATCTTCCGGAACCACGGTAAATCTAACGAGCACAACGAATGTTCAGGTTGGCTTCACCCTCAGCCAATCAGACACGATTGCAATTGTAAAACAGATCGTGAATTCCACGGACATCAAGGTTGACCGGATTGCTACCTGGGTGAATGGAGCTGCCCTGGCCTATACTCCGATCCCATTAATGTTTCAGTTCATTCCGGAACCATGTGGAAATCCCGGAATCGTCAAGCAATTTAAAGAAATTCACACAGTTTTTTCTGCAATTGACTTTACATCAGTTGATCTGGGATGCTCAACAGATTTTTCTGAACAAGTAACAACTTTCACCTTAGTTCCAAAATTAACCGGATTCGGAAATCAGGTCTGGGGTAATTCACCCTGGGGAAGCGGAAGCACCCAATTACCCAAGATCATTCGTGGTTTGGTACCAATCACACAAAGACGGGGGCACTGGTTGATTGTTACTTTGAATGAGTCCCTGGCCCTCACTCACTTCGCCCTTGACGGTTTTGTAATCTACTATCAACAAATGTCCCAGAAGTTCCATTAATATGAAGCTTCCAATTATTCCCTCATTAAATCGCCAGGATTTTCAGGAAGCCCCACAATGGGTGAGCAAATTGATCTATCCCCTCAATCAGTTCATGACGGCGGTCAATCAGACCTTGGCAAACCAAATTACGCTTCAAGACAACGTTTCAAGTGTGGTCAAACAATTTTCAATTGTTGGTGGAACCCTGGATACTGACAATATCTTTTCCTTCCCTGTAATCTTCGGCAGGCAGATTGTTGAGCTTAATGCTTACTGTACGAATGCCGATGGGAGCTACACACCGGTTTATCCACAGGTCAGTTGGAACTTCATCAATAACCAGGTTGTCATCAATGGAATCAAGGGACTCACAACGGGCAAGAAATACAATTTCACCGTGACCGTGAAATAAAATGTACATAGAGAATCCAGATGAAGAACAGCTGAAGTCCCAATCATCCAGTTCCCCATCAGTGGGAGCAGGGGGAGGAGGCGTTGCCATAGGAACTGGCGGAACTTCCACAGGTGGAAATCCTTCGACAATTTCTCCGATTCAGACCAATCCGACAAACCAATCATTTGCCACCGTCCAGGACTATTTAAAAGCCAACCAGCCTCAAGGGGAGGAATTCGGACAACAGTTTGTTTCTACGGTTGGACAGGGAGTCGGGCAGGCCAAGTCGGCCATAGACACCTCTTCCCAAAATGCTCAGAATGAAGTCACTGCCGGAACGGTCAATGCAAATCCAGGACTGATCAGCGAGGCCCTAAAAACGCCAGCATTGGTTGCGAATGACGCTGGAAAGTTGGCCGAGTTTCAGAAGGAATACAATGCGCAATATTCGGGACCATCTTCTTTTGAGTCTTCTGATCAGTATGCTCCTGCAGCCAGTGCTGTTAATGCTGCTACCCAGACTGGGACGGAATTGGGAAGCACGGGTGGAAGGGAGCAGATTCTTCAGGATACCTTTGGTGTATATGGCCAGGGAAACAAGGGACTTGATCAAACGCTTCTACAAAATTCATCGGCTTATCCAAATATACCTCCGCTAGAAAAGAGTTTCCAATCAGTCCAGGATTATCTCAAGGCTGCCTCGGCCAATACAAATGCGGCGGCCACGAATGCCGCTAAGACGACAGAGGCTACGAAGACCACAGCCACAGCCCCTTTTTCAAACAGCCTCACCAATTTTCAAAATAAAGTCAATTCAGAGGTTCAGGTTGCCCAACAGCAGGCCCAAACGGGAGGCAGTGCAATCCAGAACGACCTTGCCACTGGAAATGGGGCTGCACTTTCCAAAGATCTTAAAGATGCTGGAGTGTCTCCCGAAAATGTAGCCAGCATTTCCGAATATCTCCTTGCATTGAACAAGGACTACAGGCAAAACCCAGATTTGTCAAATTATCTCACATCGAATCCGATTTCAGACATAACATCAGCTAACGTTGCAACCCCAGAAGAGTATGCAAATGCAGCAGCCCTACAGAAACTCACCGGAACAAATTACTCGGGAGTCCTCAATCCCGCTAATGCGGGCCAGGCTGGAACCGCGAACACACTCCCACAGGTCAATGCCAAAGATCTTCAATCCTATCTCCGGAACAATTTAAGCCAGCGCGATTCCGAGATGGTTTCGGGAAAAAATTTAATATCCTCAGTGCTACCGATACTCAATGATCCGAAGGCAGTGCAGGATTACGCGGGAACGATTAACAATGCCATTTCCCGTCAATTAACGGCGGCATACAGCTCAAATGACCCAAAGCAATATCAGGCAGTGAAGCAGCAGGTTCAGGCGCTTCATGGACAAATTTTGAACTATATCCGTGAACATTCGGGCGATGATCCTAAGATTGGGCTGACGCTGGGTCCATTGGCACAATCAATCACTCAAGTATAAATTTAAGGAGAACTACAATGGGTTTATTTTCAAGTCTTTTTGGCTCAGCAGGAAGTGACAAGGCCGACAGGATGCGCCAGAGCGCAATCGACGCCTTCAACTCCATCAAGACACCTCAACTCTCGGATCTTCAGGTTCAACTGGACAAGGAAGTCAGTGCTGGAACCCTCACGCCAGAGCAGGCAGAGGCACAACTTCTCAACTCGAATGCTTTCAATGATATAAAAACTGATCCTTCTCTTACTGGTGCCGCCAAACAGGCATTGACTCAGATGCAGCAGATCGGAACACAGGGTGGGATGACTGCCATTGATAGAGCACAGTTGCAGGATATCACTAACCAAACCAACCAGCTTGCCCAATCGCGCAATGCGTCCGTCCTGCAGAATGCCCAGCAACGAGGCATTGGCGGATCTGGAATCGAGTTGGCAAACACTTTATCAAATGAGCAGGCGGCTGCGGATCGCGCTTCCGCCGCAGGAACCAACGTGGCGGCAAATGCTCAACAGCGAGCTCTTCAAGCCATTCAGGCTGCTGGAGGACTCGGACAATCCCTTGAAGCCCAGCAATACGGGGAAGAGGCAAAGAAGGCCGAGACTCAGAACGCCATCGACCTCTTCAACAAGCAGACGGCCAATGCCACCAATCTTTACAATGTCGGAACGGCCAACGAGGCGCAGACACGAAACCTTGCCAATGCCCAGAACATTGCAAACACGAATACCGGCATCGCCAACACAAACAAGACCTACAATGCGGCCCAAAACCAGCAGGTCTTCAATGACGCAATGGCAAAAGCTTCCGGAGTCGCCAACGAGTACAATCAGGGTGCAACGGCGGCGGAGAAGCAAAAGCAGGAGGAAAGCGGGGCGAATCTGGCCCTTCTTGGTGGTGGATTAAAAGCTGCCGGTACCGGAGCAGGATTCATGCTGGGAGGCCCAGCCGGAGCCGCAGTAGCCAGCGGCGTGACAAATATTGGTGGTGGTAACACAACCAATAAAAACTATAATGAAAATATGCTGCCCGGATATGCCGAGGGCGGAGAGGTTGATCCGAACGAGAACCGATCCATGTCCCCTGATCACGCGGAGCCGGAAAACAAATATTCCCATGAATGCTACAGCGAATTTTGCCTTCATCCGGAACACGACATTGATCCCCAACCTCCTCTGAATGAGAATAGGGGACTGACCCGTGCCGAGGCCGAGCCGGAGAATAAATCCCTGGAGGATGCCTATAATGACTTCGTTCAAAAGTATGCCTATGGGGGCACGGTGAGGATGGCAGACGGGGGAATGGTAAAGATCAAGTCATCGACCAAGGAACCCCTTCACATGAACCAACCCCATTCGGAAGGATATGCAGATGGCGGCATAGTAGATCCCCAAACACAAGATCTTTCAGACAAGCAAAGACTTGACCTTGCAATGGCACAGTCAAATGTTTCCTCTCCACAAAACGCAGCGAATGGTCAAAACAAAATTCCGACCGCCAGCCATCCCGACGACAAGAATGACCGAAGTCTTCCCTCAAGGCTTGGGCAATTGCTTGGCAGTCATGCTGATATCGCCAATGAGATTGACAGAAATCGGGGCGGAATGATCCATGATATGCGAAAAGGTGGAATGGTTCCAGGAGTTTCCAAAGTTAGGGGAGATAGTCCAAGAAATGACACCGTTCCAGCCAGATTAAGCCCAGGTGAGATTGTGCTTCCCCGAACCGTTGCCCAGAATCCCATCAAGGCACCGAACTTCATTAGCAAGACACTATCCCGAGAAGACCCGACATCTCTTGCGCTTAAACGATTACGTCAAGCACATCTGAACCAAGGAGCATAAAATGTCTGCTATCTTAGATACTCTTTACAATATTTTCAAAGGTGCAAATCCAGACAAATCTGACGAAGAAATCAATGCCCAGGTGAAGTCCTATGCCCAAGATCCGAATCTCCATGAAGCTATGAAGGATCTTCTTCCTCCAACTCCCGATGCCCAGACAGAAGATCAAGTAATTCCGCCAAAAATGCTAAGTTCTAATATTGCCGCTTTCAAACTTCCTTCCGCAAACTCCACACCAGCCTCGTTCGACATGAAGGAATCGTCATCTCCCGTCACCATGAATGGGGCGTTACCTTCCATACCCGCCGGAAATGCGGCGCAGCCAAATGTAAATTTGCCTAGCCCAACCCCGGAGATGGCCACCATACCTCCCGCTGCGGCACCAGCCGCACCAGCTCCATCTACTTCCAAGACTTCGGAAGCAGCCACCTCCACCCCGCACGTGGGCGAAGCTCCATTGGCCCAAAACCTCTCGGATAACGAGGAACGGCAGAAAATGCTGGCCGACGAGGCCAAGAAAAGAAAGCTTGGTGTTCTTCCCTTGCTCGTTGGCGGGGCAGGAGATGCAATAAGCACAGCCGCGACCGCATTCGGTGCACAGGCCGGAACCCCGGTTCTTGACCAGATCGTGAAGATGGAATCCGAGAACATCAAGCAGGATAAGGCTCAATTTGAGACGAACCTGAAAAATGACCCAACTTCCGATGTTTCACGCTCCTACCAAAAGGTCGTGAGCATGATGATGGGCAAGCCAGCAACGGACCCGGATATACAGAAAATGTCCGCCAACACCATCGCTGCCCAACTTCCTGAAGTGGAGAAGTTCATGGCAAAGGAACTTGGACTAAAGCAGATCCAGGCCAATAAAGAACTTTCTATGTCCATGTCCAGAGGAAATGAGAGAGATCGGATGTGGAGTCAGGCCGTCCAAACCATCAACCAGATTCGCGGGGACAAGCCCCTCGTGGACTCCGAGGTCATGAGAAATGGAGCCATATCGGCCTACCAGGCCATCGACCACATCCAAAAGCAGGGACGGGCACCGAATCAGTATGAATATGTGGACCTTCTTGGCCAGCTTTGGAAGGCCCGAACTGGTGGCACCCTAACGAATGAAGAGCTGAGGCACATGGACGCAAAAACGATTCAGAGTCAACTTGGACCAATAGGCACCTACTTTACCGGAGATCCCAAAGCCATAACAACTCCTGGCGCAACGAATGCAATAAAAGATTTCGTTGTTCAATCAGGAAAGACGGCAGACCAGATCCACGACAACTACATGCAGACACGTGGAGTCGGTGCAGCCGCAACGCGAATGAAGGAACTCTATCCCGATGATGCGGACAGACTTTCCAAGATGGCGCGTGGAATGAGCTTTCAGGACGCCACTGGAATCAGCTATAAAAATCCTGCACAAACCAACCAAAGTGCTGTCCCAACAATCACCAGCGAACAGGATTATAATCGACTTCCCTCAGGGGCATCTTATCAAGATGCTTCAGGTAAAGTCTATAGGAAAAAGTAAATGTGGGCACCACCACAAGATGAATTGATTCAGAATTCACCTGCTATCTCTCCTTCTTCTTCCTGGACTCCTCCACAGGAGGAAATGGTCAATCCGGCACAACCGGAAGATATCGGAACCCTGAAATCGGGGGCAGTTGGATTGATGTCTGGGATTCCTGGGGCCGAGACGGCCATCGCCGGAGTTAAATCAGCAGTTGGCCCAAATACCTATGATATTGAACATCAACAACTTGAAGATTTAAAAGATAAGGCATGGGAACAACATCCTGTTGCTTATGGAACAGGAAAAGTTGCCGGATTTGCTGGAACTGGTCTTGTCGCTCCAGAAGGACTTGCCGGAATGGCCCTTACGGGTGCTGGATATGGCGCGGACGTAGCCAAAAATTTAGAAGACATTCCAAAAGAGGCCCTTTTCGGTGCCGGAACCGGCGCAGCCGTCGGAACCGTGGCAAACAAGGTTATTGAACCCTTAATCTCGAAAGTAGCTCCTATGGCGGCAAAGGGAGCCCTTTCAGCCCTTGGTCCCTCTGCAGAGGCCATAGAAACGCGCCTGGCTAATCCTGAGGCACTTTCCTCGGCAATGGGACCACAATCACAGGCGGATGTATTGGAATCGCTCAGCAATAGTCTCCGTAAGGTTATTGGACAGGACAGTAAGAAAGCTTTATCTATTCTTAGTCCTTCTGCTTATGTTGATAATATTGAAATTAATCCTTTATTTGATCAAATTAAACAAGGACTTGCTACTGATGGAGTTCTGGTTGGACCCGCCCAGCAAAATGCAGTTGATTCTCTTGGAACCTTTGAAAAAAGTTTAGATACTATTGCAGCTAAAAATAATGGTTATATTCCTCATACTGCCTTAGCTCAAATTATTCGTGATATTGATGACAATACGAATTGGACTGATCAATCTCAAAAAGTTACGAATGGGGCTTTGAAACAACTTCGACATGGCCTTGATACCATGTTAAAAGAAGATAATCCTGCATATGAAGAAGCAATGAAACCTGTGGCCCAAAATGCTGCTCTTTTGGATAAACTTCGCCGGACTTTTGGACTCAAATTTGAACCGGGAGCTGGATTAACAGCCACGGACATGACAGCATCAAAGATCTCCAATGTCCTAGGAGAGAACAAGTCGAATGCACAAGATGTTCTTAAACAACTTACTGATCTCACCGGATATGATTTTCTTGAGAATGCCAAAAACTTTAATCTGGGTCAGGAATTTAAAGAAGGAGGAGGTGCGGGAACCTCTATCATGGGACATGCTCTTGGATATGGAACTGGACGAATGACTGGACTACCTGGTGGTGGCTTAATGGGTAGTCTTGTCGGTGGACAGGTGGGCCGATCAATCGATGGAGGAGCTCTTGCTGGGAGAATCATCGATGGATATCTCAACGTCAGCGAGTCAATGGCCGATTCAGGAGTCACCAAAGCCCTTCAGACATACGGACCGGTTTTAGTCAATGCCGCGAAGCAGGGTGGAAATAACCTTGCCGCGACGCACTTCGTTTTAGCCACGTCCCATCCTGAATACCAGAAGGTAATGGACCATTTTCAAAACAACGCAAGTAATCCGCAGTAAATAGAGACGCCCCATGATTGTCTACAATCAGCTTTCGGTTCCAGCCAACTCCTTTGGAACCCTGTTTCTCTACCAAGTTCCCGCCCGTGGCGGAGCGCAATGCACGGGTTTCATAGTTTGGGGAACTGGTGACGGTATCTATACACTTTACTTGAATGGCATCGTGATTGGCGGAGGCCGAACTTCAGCAGCGCAGCAAGTCCTTCATATGGACTACATCTCAAACCCAGTCGGATTGCAGGCGTTTGACTCCCTTGAACTCCAGGTTTCAAACTGTGCAGGATCGAATACAAAAACCTATTCGGGGAATCTTCTCGTGGAGCTTTTATAATGGGCTGCGAATACACCTCAGATCTTCCAGTCGTAGGAAATATAACGATTGTTCCTGGACCCAATGCTGCCAATGTCTATTCGGAAATTTTGGTTCCCTATGCCACCGTCACAACCATCCTGACTTTCATCGTGGCTTCTGCTACACTAAGTATTTTTTCCTTTGTTGGGTGGGGAGACACGGTAGGAGAATTTTTGATCAAGGTAAATGGTATTACAAAGGGTGGAGGAAGAACGACGGCAGCCACACCCACATTCACCGCTGACTATACCAGCGGGCCGATTCCCACAGTTCTTGGTGATATGATTACGATTACATCGGAACATTACACTATTACCTCCCATGTAATGAAAGCTAACTTGCTTGTAGGATAAAATGGCAGACATTCGACCAAATTTGGAACTTAGACAAAAACAGATTCAATTACGAATTTCGGAACTTCAACTCAATCTTCAGAGAATGGATGTTCGGAAATTGGAATTGGATGATGAAAAATCTAAAATTGACACAAACATTGAGGCGACGGTTGCAGCAATAACCGACCTACAAAAAGAATTGGGATAATAAGGAGAATCAAATGGCAGATTTCGATGCACAATTACCAGTACGAACAATCGCAACCGAATTTACAACTGAAATAGCCAATGCGGCTGGGACGACCATCAATCCCGTGGAGGAATTCGCACAGGGATCAACGACCGCAGCCCAAAAAGGGCCATTGGAACAGGGAGCCGTAACGACTGCCGCCCCTGCGTATACAAATGGGCAGACATCCCCTCTTTCCCTAACAACAAGCGGATCTCTTCGCATAGACGGATCGGGCTCGACGCAACCCGTTTCCGGAACTATCACGGCCAACCAGGGAACAAGCCCTTGGGTCACGAATGAAAGCCAGATTGCGGGAACGACTGTCTCCGTCAATACAGGAAATGCCGACTCCGGAACGCAGCGAGTCGTCCTGGCGACAAACCAGCCCGCGATTCCCGTCACCGTTAGTGGAGATTCGGTGATTGAGCTTCCACAGTACAACACCGCCGCATCCATTGCGGCAGGGGCCTCCAATACCCAGACTTATAGCCCCGCTTCAACGGTGTCGCTCGACGGGGTGGACGCCAGCGCATCGGGTCAGATGAAGGTGGAAATCCAGTATGGAACGACCGGAGCCGAAACGACAAAGGCAGTCTTCTTCACGAGCAAGGGGAATCTCCAGCTCCAATGGAGGCTTCCGAATCCGGTGTCGATAACGAACACAATGAGCGTGAAGGTCATCCGAACCAACACAGACAATCAAGCAATGGATGTCTATAGCACGGTTCAAATTCACTAAATTACCTGTGTTCACTCATGAGTGAACGTAAAGAATAAAATGGCAGATCTCAATTTCCCACAAAGTGCTGATCCCGTCTGCATCTTTAATGATTCTTCACAGAATCAACTGGCTGTTAATTCAGATGGATCTGTAAATACAGTAAGCTTAAACAGTAGTAAATCAACTTATGCGGGGGCAACTCTCAACATTGCCAGTGCGGCCACAGCAACGGACATTTTCACTATCTTTGGAAGCGGAACAAAAACGATCAAAATTCTAGTTATTGGAGTTTCAGGAGTCCAGACAACGGCCTCGGATGTAATCATTAGGCTAATATTCAGATCCTCGGCAAATTCGGGTGGCACCTCGGCTTCTGTAACCAAAGTGCCCTATGACTCAACCAATTCAGCGGCCACGGCAACCGTACTGAGCTATACAGCAAATCCAACTTTGGGTACTGCAGTGGGCGATGTTGTCACAGACAGATTGTTTGTCCCTCCGGCAGGGGCTAATACAATGGCAGAAACATTGGTATTTAGATTTGGAGAAAGTTTTGGCCAACCAATCATTCTTCGGGGAACGGCTCAAGGATTGTGCATGAATTTAAATTCCACAACCATTCTTGGAGGGTCGTTCAATTTTTGGGTGGAATGGACAGAGGAGTAAATGGACATTTTACTTCATCCGGCAGGAACGGAAACCTCATCTGGAAATAGCACATCATTCGGCCAGGGCAACATGGGAATTGTGGGTTTATTTGTCAATGTGGCCGCCGCAAGTGGAACATTACCAACACTTCTTGTGAATATCCAGCACAGCCCAGACAATTCTGTTTGGTATGATGTGCCGGGACTTACAACGGCCTCTTTGGTGGGTGTGACAACCACAGCCATCGTACTGTCAACCCTGACTCCCTTGGCAGATTATGTGCGGTGCAAGTGGGTCACAGGTGGACTCAATCCAAGTTTCACATTCACGGCAGATTTGGTGACCTATTCGATATGAGTGACTATCAATTTCCTCAATCAATAAGTGGTAATATTGGAGTGACCAACTTTCCGGCGACACAGGCGGTATCCGGCACAGTGGCAGTATCAAACTTTGCGACTCCCATCGGTGGCCAGGCGAATGCCTGGAACAATGTAGCGGTCGTCAGTGGCACAACCTCTGCAAGTATTGACTGCCAGTATGTAGCGACAATCTCAATTTTCGGCACTGTGAATGCGAACCTGAATCCCTTGCGAATCCAAGCCAGCCAAGATAATGTGAACTTTTATACCCTCACCACACTTTCCCTCGCCACGGGAAACTGGGGAACCACTTTGTCCTTTGGAGCTCGGTACATGCGACTTCAGGCAGGACAATCCGCAACAATCACAGCGACGATAGCGGGGAAATAACATGGCATTGACAATCACCACAGTGGCCGTAGTGGCCCCAACGAATCCCACCGAGGTCCAAACATGGTTGACGGCGCACTCAGCCGTGACAATCTTGGCGATGTGGAATAATGATAACACATTTTTTATTGTCTATACTTAAAGGATAGTATATGCCTTATAAATCAGATGCTCAACGAAGATATTTTCATGCTGCCGAAGCTCGTGGAGAAATAAGTCCGTCAACAGTCCATGAGTTTGATCAAGCTTCCAAAGGAAAAAAACTTCCCGAAAGGAAGAAACGGAAGTCTTCGGGTCCTTTGCACGAGTATCTCAAAAAGCATAATCCGTAAAATTTACTAGGTTACGGTCCAACGGCAGGTAGAGTCTGCACACTCCTCGGTGCATTCTCTGTTTCTCTGTGGGAGAAATAAAAATCCGCTAAACCTCCTGCCACTCTTCACACAAAATCTTAAAAGGATACTCCAATGGAAAATCAGCCAAAAGATGTTCAAGATATAATCCTCGACGAATTGCGCATCGTCCAGGAAGATGTCAAATCCATCAAGTCAAGCGTTGACAAGCTTGAAGTGAAGGCTGGTATTTGGGGTACTGTATCTGGAGCTATGGCAGCCGTGGCAATTATGCTCGGCTTCCCGAAGTCACACTGAGATGACTGGCGTATGTTCCCCAAAAAGATTGCATACTGTCCCGTCTGCCCCAAGGCTGAGGGTCAGTTGGGATACTATACTCCTGGAATGGCTCGGAGTTTTGTTTGCAAGGACTGCCAATTTGTGTATTTCTGGGATAGCAATGGAAAAGCCCAACCACCGATAAAGTACACTCCTCCGAGCAAGGCAAAGAAGTGCGGATGCCTCAGTTGCCAAGCCAGAGATAGCCTCATCGGTTTAGATTAATCCACAATTTTAAAAAGAAAAACCTCCCCGGAGAAAATTCCCCGAGGAGGTTTTTTATTTTTGGGCTAAGTTCTAACCTTTGCTAGCGTGGATAAAGGCTACTTTAAAAGATTTATAATAATCGAACTGGAATATTACAAAATCTATATTCCCGTTTCTCATAAGGCGCAATTGGATATATACAATTCTCTAGGCAAATTTTTTGAAATTCCTTAAAAGATTCCTTATCAATAAACAGAACGAATTTATTTAATTTATACTGCTTACTTTTAGAGTAGATGTATCTTAATTTTTGTAATAGCACATCAATTCCAAAGATTAAGATAGTATTTGCTGAAGAACCTGAGTCCCTCATTCAGTTGGGCCTGTAAAGAATCCAATTCCTTAGCCCCTCTGAAGTCATAATCGCAGATTCTCTTGCCAGCCTCGAATCCAAGGGCAATGGTGTCTAGGATCTCGTGCCATTTGGCATGGGCAATTGCGGAATGCGCCGGGGCGTTCGTGGAAAGGTCATCCTCAGGAAACAGCTCAACATAGACCTGGACGGGATAGCCATAAGCACTCTTGAGACTTCGGACAGCCTTCGGCATCCAGGAGCTGAGATATCCGTCGATACTCCAGCCATCGCAGTCAGCGTATCCCCGCCAGCCGCGCTGAATGACCCATTTGGTGCGTCGATAGCTTTCTCCAACCAAAATCCAGGGATGAAGCAAAATATACCTATAGTTGTAACCAAAAATACCCTCATCCTTTAAATACTGTAGTAGTGTTCTCATAATGATATTCCAATTAATAAATTAAGAAATTCTTTTGCGGCTTCATTTGATAATTTATGAAGATCAGGAAAATTATATCCAGCTCGATGAACAACATCCTGAAATTTTACTGCAATATTTGCTTGCCAAGAATAGTAATATGAACTATCTTCACTAAGAGCTTTAGATAAGTGATCAACTGCTTCTTTTGTAGTCACTTTAATATCCAATTAACCTAAAAATAACGGAGAAAGTCACCCCAATGAATATGCCAACCATAACACTTTGATAATCCAGCATTATTTTCTCCTTAGAAAAATTTTGAATAAATCCAAAGGATGAACTTTCTCCATCCTCTATAAATTAAGTCACTAAGAGCAAACAAAGTCCAACCAAGAAGCATGGAAATAACCAATAGGCTCATTCGACTCATTTCCTTCCTCCACTTTACACAAACTCTTTTGTGTATTTTTCGCTTTACTCAAATCAGCAGATGAGGCCGGATTCCCACTCGGCTCCCAAACAATTCCATGTGCTTCTCCTGAATAAGTCGAAATAAATTTATGAACCTTCACTTTTTCTCCTCACTTGGTTTGGTGATAAAAAGGGAAATTCGATTGATTACCTCAATCGCATAATCCATATGATTATTGAATTCAACGGTCATACCTTTAGCGTCTTCAAGTTCATAGATAATTTTGGCAGCAAAATTTTCTTTCCCTTCCTTGAAGGCTTGGTCACGGAGGGACATAAAAGCATGATAAATATGATCCTCTGAATTACATTCAAAAGGATGCGCTGAACTAATTTTAGTGCAAGCGTAAATAACTTCACTTAAATCGTCGGCTTTCTTTCTTAATTCTTCGTCGGAGATCATAGTTCCTTCACGAGAATACGGATAGTTCTTCCTAATTCTGGACTTAACAATTTCTTGGCTGATTTCTTTGTTCGATGCATAACTAAACTATCAGAGTGTAAATAATAATTCGCCCACATCTTCTTCATGAATTTCTTCTTTCGCTTAGAGGGTTTCATTTCGTCTCCGATAAGTATTTAGAGACAGCTCTTTTACAATCAGCAATTTCACTTGCGTCCAAATGCCCATTTGTCCACATCTCAATAACTGTTTCTAAAACTTCCACTAATTCCTTTATCTCCGGGCCTTCGAGGGCATCAAGATACCCTTGTGCTCGAACTGTCCAATATCTTCTTGCTATATGATCGCCACCAAGATCTAGCTCAATAATTCGTTCCGTCGTCATTCCATGTTCAAGTGTTTCGACAATTTCTTTTGCTTCTTTGGCATTCATTTATTTTCTCCCTGATGTTTGGAGAGAACCATATTTAAATCATGGATTCTCTTAGGTAATCCTTGCGGCAACTTTTGATACGATAGAGATCCTTGTGTGAAAGCTGGATGTGTTACAACAATCCAGGCGGCTTCCACCAATTCCTTTATACTCGCGTCCCGCTCGCGAATGGCCTGTTTGTCTTGGTTGATTATTTTCCAGCAATAGGCCGAGTTCCACTCCTCCACAGATGGGCGAACAAAAAAAATCACAGGTAATATCCTTACATCTAACTACAGGAACAAAGTTGCCATTAAAGATCCCAACCTCTTGTCCACAAAACGGACACGGCCTTAGTTCATTCTCTTGAGTCATAATTTACCTCCGGCTTTGATGTTTCTTTTTAATGGCAATAGTGGTCCCATCTTTTTTATCCAAGCACGGAGTCCTGGCACTTCCAATGCAGAACGCACCGCGGTAATGTCAAATTTATGGGCCTCTTTTGGATCGGTCCCCTCATCAACATGGACAGCAATTGATCCGAGAGCAATAAGAATTTGGATGGATGGTTTGAGTGGATCATTGAACATATGCTCATCCTCTTGTTTGTCGGGTGTGGTTACAATTTGATGGTTAAATATCTTTCGTGCGGCAATTTCTTGGTTACGAATGGCATCTAGTTCTTTTTTATGTTCATCAGTCATAAAGTTATTAACCTATAACGACCACAATTTTTATTTGAGCAATAGTTCAATGAAACAGTATTAGTTGCAGAAGTTATCACTGTATGAGAAACAAGTTTTAAATTACAATTGAGACATTTTAAAGACAGTTTTTTCTTACCTTTCATTTCATCGAATCCTTTTTATTCATTGAGTTGATCATTTATTTGTCCAATTCCATATCGCCAACGAAAACCAAATTCCCATGCAGGCTGGGGTGAAAATAATTACCCAGTATGCCAGCTGATCAATGATTTCAATCATTTATTTTCCCACATATTTTTGATAGTTTGGTATTTGAATATGCGGCCAATCCTTCAACGAGTGCCAGGCTCCCCCCGATTCGAGTCCAACTCCTTGAGCAATTTCCAGTAAGCAATGATAGTGGCTTTCCTCCCATAAAGTCTGCCCAGTTTGGTTATCGACCACTGCAACATCGATAGCGCGGCTAGGCATGTAGTTGTGAGCACTGAGAACTGAATGTCCATCCGCATTAGTAACAATCTGCTCCGGATGCTGGATAACCCAGCGTCCTTGAGTATCCATTGTTCTTCCTTTTTTAAAGAGCTCAAACTGTTCCTCAACCGGACGATGGACGCAGCTAAGGATAAGATATTTTCCTGGGTTACGGTTGAAAAATTCATTTTTTATTTCCTCCCATTTATCTCTAATTGGTTGAGCTGCATCATCAATATCAGTAGTTGTCATATTTTATTTGATCCCAAAATTTCTTTTGATTATCTTCTAAAAGTAACTTTTCAATTAAATGGAAAAGAGACATAACAGAATGTTCATCATTAGCTAAAACTTCAAATGTATGCCCAACTTCATCTGCACTTCCTTTAATAGTAATGTACCAAATATTTTTTCCATCTGAAGTAAGAGAATGAAATTTTTTATTATCATCTAACATATTTATTCCTCTGGTTTAATGATCTCAACAGTTCCATCTTCTTTTAAATGCAATACTTGACCAAAATTTTTAACTGAGTCTTTAAGAATTTCTTCTTTAGTACGATTTGTTTTCATCACTGAATCTACATACCCCATCTTAGCCATTTCTGTGAGAATCATAACTCGTTCTTCTTCTGTAGCAGATCTTTTTTGCCATTCCTCTAATTCTCTTACAGACTGAAAGAAAACTAAAGCTGCTTCACTTTTCATAGTAAATAAGTACATTTTAGCCTTCATTGTATTGTACCGCAGTTTTCCAATAGTCCAATCCCAGAATCTCCGCCATTCTCTGCCCGCCATAGGGATTGCCCGTATGGAACTGCACTATGGGACGCTTTGGCATCAGGGCTATGTACCGAGCGACGGGCTCGAAAGTCTCGAATCCCCTGGTTCCCGGAATCGATTGCTGGATGTCGTGGTCTAGGCTCACGACCTCGACAGGAACCGTCGCCAAAAGCCTGATAGCATCCGTGATGGTGCTGGCCTTGTACCAATCTACCCATTCCTTTCTGATGTCATCAACAAAAAGCTTCATGTTTTTCTTGCCCGTCTAGTTAAATAAGTTACTTTCATTATCGTAATCCATTCATAATTCCAAAACATCCGCTACATTTAGCTTGATAGTTTTTATCTGTTAATGAACAGTCTGTTTTACAAAATTTGCATCGCCCAACAATGACAGTTAAATTAGCTTCATTTGTTCCCTGAACATGAATGTGACCACTCCAAACTATTGCCAATTCTTGCGGATGATATATGCATGTTCGCATATATAATCCAATAGTAATTTTAAGTTTTTTCATTTTAACACCCTGCTGGGGAATCCTCATTTTCCACGATGATGCTGCCGCATCCCATCCTGGTGCAACTATAAACACTTCGTTCCGGTGACGACACCAGGCTATTGTACTCAAATTTGCAGACATGCTTATCTTTGCTTTGTCTGATACGCTTATTATTTTTTAATTTTTTCATTTGTTCTTCCTTTTCTTTCAAGAACCAATGCGGTTCTACTGAGGATTGTTGGAATCACTTGTTCCAGGATTTCATGTTGCTCTTTTTCAGATGGAACCCGGATCGCCACTGTGCTGATTATGAAGAACCACAGGTGGAGGAGCTCATGAAGCATCGTTTCTGAAAAAATGTATCCATCCTTCAGCGCCAGATCGGATAGATAGATTCTGAACTTCTTCTTATCCACGCTTGTCAGCCCGTAGCAGGCATCCCTGCCGTGGTACAGCCTCTTTCGGCTTTTTATAGTACCCGAAAGGTCAATCTTCATTTGTCCATAATCCGTAGGTCCGGCTGAAGCCCATACTCACCCAATGCCTTCCTGTTCTTTCGGAGAAAGAACACGATGGAATCCAGGCTTTGTGCCTGGGAGAGATGTGTTACGCCAAGTCCGACAATCGCCACGGAAACCGCGCACCCGACCAGTTCCTCATTCTTGTTGAACACCACCCCGCCAGAATTTCCTGGAAGCACCGACTCGTCCATGAATAGGATGTCCCCGTCAACCTTCGCCACCTTGCCCCACGATTGCGTTCCAGTTAGAGCCAGGGGAGATCCAAGGGTGGAAATATCCTCTCCCTGGGTCACTGAGGATGCCAGAAGGAAATAAGAGGTATTGCGCCTGTCTATGTGGATCAAGGCCAGATCTTGCAGGGCTGAGGAGCTTACGATAGTGCCGCGATACTCTTTGTTGTCGGAGGTCACTACCATTATAGTGTCCGCATCCTCCGTGCAATGTTTTGCCGTAATTATATCGCCGTAACCGTCGATAAATCCGGCAGAGCAGACGAAGTGCCTGTCAACGAGGAGAGGCACTTTCTTCTTTCCATGTCGCATCTCAACCGTATTGGTGATATCGGCTTTTGTTATTTGAAGTTCGACGACCTTTGGGGTAACATCAGCCTTTGCCATTTGTATTGCCCCAAGAAAAAGCAAAATTCCAACTAATTTTTTCATCCTGGCTCCTTATTCATTAAATGAGTCGAAAATTCTATCGATAACTTCGATCAAAAGAACACTTCCAACAAATAATACTAAAAGAATAAAAGTAGCTGCAATTAAGCCTAAAAATCCCTCAAGTAATAAATCTGTAAACATCAGATCTTTCCCGACACATCCACAATAACTTCCTTTTCCCTTGTGTTGAGATAGAGAATTGCGAATCCCTTGCGCTGCGGAGCATAGTAAGCTTCGTCAGCATAGGAAGGGAAATTCAGTAGGCTTCCTGTATTGACAAGAGTAACATCGTGTCGTACTCTCTTTCCTTGCTTATTTATATCCCAAAATCCACGGTTGGTTGTCGCAAGTTCATGAGTGTGAGAACAAGCGCAAACATCCGCTGAGGGAAATTGGCGCATAAGAGTAACCGAATTTCCGAAGGTGTTTGAACCAAATCCAGTTCCATGCTTGTAGGCCACGCCGTAGTTGACCTTTCCGGCCTTGACCACGACAAATCCCTGGTTGGGATTGTAAAGTTTTTTGAGCCCGAGATGCTTTGCAAGCTCATAGTCCATGTCAATCCCCGCCTCGTGCCGAGTTCTTCCCGAGTGATTTCCCTGGACCAATCCAAGGATCTTCTTCCGAATTGGATAGAATAACTCCTCTCCATAATCCAATTGCTCTTGGGGAGTCAGAACTTGATCAAACATCATATGGCCCTTTTTGGGAATTACATTCTCGAAATTGTCGGACAGGAGAAGTGCATTGGCATCAGTCTCCTTAACAAAGTTCACATATCTCTGGGCCATCTTAAGGTCGGCATTGCGGTGTCCGATGTGAACGCATCCAAAAATCACTAATGGCCTATAATTTTTCACTTGTCACCTCTTCAGTTTTAAACATTGATTCTGCCAATTTTTGCTTGTAAAATTCCGGAAAGCCTCCCATGATTCCTCTGCTGATCTGGGGCCATGCCTGCTTAAACAACTCCTCTTTAATCTCTTCGGCTCGTTCCTTGAAAACATCCTGGCCAATCTCTTTAAGAATAGGGCCGATGTCCTGGGGGGCATTCAACAACTTGCTATCCTCCCGAAGGTGCTGTATGGCCTTGTTCCATGTTGCCTCGGTCTTGTACATCAAAATTATGTTCTGCACCACGTCCTTGCTATTCGGATTCGACTTCTTCCATTCGGCTTTGTGATCTTCCTTGAACTTCTCGCTCACCCACTTTCCCATCAGGGTTTTTTTGTCAACTCCAAACTGATCATATGCCTTGATGACAAAGCCCTCGATCTTGCTTCCTCCAAGAAAGGATTCTCGATCAAAAAATTCTCGAAGAGTATTAACATCCTTAACCAGACCATGCCAAAATGCTGGAACTACTTCAAGATCTAATCGAGCTGCTTCAATACATTTAACAGCATGACTAACATATTTTTGATCTCCCATATCAATATCAAAGATCACAATATTATGTAAAGGAACTCGTCCATAAGTAAGTGTATTATGGTGTTCTCTAAAAAGAACCTCTCCCCGAAAAGTCCAGTTGAGTGGAAGCAGGTGCCGAATCGACATCACATACTCGCAAGCGCCTTTGAAGAGCTTATTGTCTATCGGCGGGTATAGTATAGCCCCTTTTGACTTCATTATCAAGCCCCCAGCTTCATACATCCCAAAAGAGAATTGAGAGCCATCCACCTTCTCTTCAATTAACACCTCTGAATTAAAGAGTGTTTCTATACGCTTATGCCCCAGATTGTAAATCGAGCTATAGCTGTTCATTATTTGTTTCCTTGGCGTTATTCAATAATTTCATGAAACAGAACCAGTGTGTTTTAGATTTTGACCCACTTGGATGGCCAAATAAAGGCTCGCGTTGAAGTATAGAAAGTATTTCCTTGGTCTTAATCTCTACTTCATTCCACTTAAAAATTAATGTGCCAAAAGGTTTTAAAACTCGCCAACATTCATCAAATCCCTTTTTAAGATCATTTTGCCAAGTATTAGGATTTAATCGTCCATAAGTCTTTCCCATATCAGCAGTTTCAGAAAAAGTGCTGATGTGTGGAGGATCAAATACTACTAATGAAAAAGAATTATCTGGAAATTGTAGAGCTCTAAAATCCATTATTTCGTCAGGCATAACTTGATGATTAGGCCGATGAATGCGATGACCTTTTTCTGCTACACGATTATCAACATAAATAGCATTTTTATGTGTCTTATTGAACCAAAACATTCGACCCCCGCAACAAGCATCTAAAATAAATTTATTTTTTAGCATCTAAATTCTCCAATTTCATTTTTTCAATCTCATTGATCTTATAAGTATCACCAGTATCTTCAAACTTAAATTTCAAATAGTCAGCTACGGCTTTGGTTTCTTTGGTACCCAAAAGAAGGTCATTGAACATGACAGCGAAGACGGTGAACTTCCCGTCTACCAAATCGCCATACACCATAACTTCCTCTTGGCAAAAGGCGGCGAGCTTGTCCGCAGTACTCTGCTTCTCCGACTGGCCTATTCCAGCCCTGTCCAAATCAGGATGGACGGTATCGTCGAGGAAATTCTGCCTCAGTTTCCCCTTCTTATACTGCAAGTAGTTTAGCATTTGACTTTCTAACCCCAAAGACTATTTATTTTTAAAGCTCAGTAGGGCCTGCGTATAGAGCGCATTAATCTGTCCCTCGGACATCTGCGGAATCGATTCAATATTCTGATACTGACTCAGCTCGACAAAATAAACTCTTATCGCCTCTTTTTTAACTTCCAAAGGGGCCGACAATGCAACTGAATCGAATCGAGTCTCGTCTTCTCGGATCAAGTCCCTCTTGGCGGCATTGCTGGCCCCAAATATGGCCAGGCTACCCACTATGAATGCTATCAGAATTCCCATGTTAATTTATCTCCTATAACTTTATTTTAAATGCCGAGCTAAGAAAACCATTATTGCAGCAATTATATTAGCAGCAACTCCAATCATTAAATTCCAAATAACCAGCGACGGCTTGCTTCTGCATAAAGTTCATCATAGAGAGGATGGAGAGATTCTTCATTTTCGAGCATATCAATATCTTGCTCGATATCCCATGAGGCTTGTTCCCCTGTAAGATTACATGAAAAAGAATAAGCAGCATTTATTTCCAATTGATGAACACGCTGGAGCATTTTGATAGTGTTTAGAAGATGAGAATCAGTCATATCTTTGATTCTAATTTTCTCACCACCACGCATTGTCCACTTCTTAATATTACCCATTTGTGTTTCCATCAATAATAATTGTTTTTGCACTGTCAAATGTGGTACTTGCCTTAATTCTTTCAATTGAGAGATAGTTTAAGACTCTACGAGCTGCTTCATAATCAAGTCTGCCAATAACATACTTATTACATCGGTAACAAAGTAATCCCCGAACTTGCCCAGTTTTATGGTTATGATCTACATTTAATTTACGTTTAAATTCATTCTCTGATTTTTGGCAAAGTCCACATTTACCATTCTGAGCGACGAATAATTTTTGACGCTGTTCTTTTGCTCCTGCTTCAGTGAATTGTGGCCAATACTTTCTTAAGCCGTAAAGTTTAGATTTTTTCCTCATACTTTACTCTTAAGAGCACATTTAACTATATTCCAAAGTGTTATTAAATCCTCAGGTGTTTTATTTACTTCGGCAGGTTGAATAAAATCAAATCCTGAATAATCATCTAATGCTGTTTCTGAAAGATTCTTTTTTGTTTCTTCACTGACTGCATTATCACGACTTGAATGACGCTCAAGTCGAATCAAAAATCCCCCAGAATTTTTTATGGCATCCGCCTCATTGGGAAACCTCACATCGGTGATCATGTAGTTCTCGTCGGCGTTAGTGCCAGCTATTTTCCCGAGGATAACTTTAACCCAATAAAGGGAATCGAATTGACGATAAAAATGGCCATACTCAATCATCATTTCCCTTGGCGTCCAATATAATGTTGAATTTATTGTCGATCCATCCTCGTCAAATGAAACTATTCTGCCACTTTTATAGTGCGTCGGCTTTTCTTTAAGAAATCCATCCGTATGCTCGGTGGTGAGATCAAAATCTTCCCGAAGTTTTTTCTTTAGTTCATCGGCAAAAGCTAGCCTTTTCCATCCATCCTTGGCCGCAATAGAGGCAAGTAAATCTTTCCCCGCATGAGCTTTTCCAGATATTCCAATTATCATTGCGAAACTCCCGCATAAAATTCCTGAACTAGCTTTTCCATTTGTTTTATGGCTACCTTGTACTCTTCGAGGTCACCATTTTTTATCCGTGCAAATCTCTCATAGAATGAGCCTATTCGGCTGTAAAACTCAAGCCATGCACATCCCCTGGCGATATTTCGATCTACAGGGTTGATGCCTTCAGCAATCAACCTATCTTCCACTAATTTGACATCATAGATTGCCTCTGGGAAAATAGAGGCCTTTCCAATTCTGTGAATATTATGATATCGCTGATTTCCGGGTTGGTTCCAAAAGGCCAAGTATGCCTTTGAATAGAGAAAATTCCAATCACCTTCCTTATCAGGAAACACAGAGGGAATTTCAAGTTCCTTTTTACGATTAGTTGGGAGATAGGGCATTTTGTATGGCCTCCTTCGCCTCGATTTGTGCATGCAGGGCCATCAAAGTACTTCGTACGAGTTCTCGTTGATTCTCCATTTTTGCAATCCGATAGTCATATTTGTCAATGAGTTGCATGCATCGAACAACCTGAATTTTCAGTTTGGATAAATTTGTTCTTGACATTAGTATATTACCTCACTATTTTTTGTTTGGCTGTTAATTGGTACATTATCGAAATAACTCCTTTAATTTGTCAATATTATGTTTAATCATTGCTAAAGGCCAAAAATGAAGTCTCCAAAGAATTCTTGTATACCTTGTTTTATGTGTCTTCAAAGCATCTTCAATGGCTAATTCAAAATTATCAGTAACAAAATCATCCTCATAATAACAAACAGCAGCTTTAATTGGAAGTTGTCCTTTAGGAAATACACTTATAACCTTTTTCCATAAATAATAACGTGCATACCCATATTCTCTAATAACTCCTAAAGAGGATAAATGAGGTGACATATTAAATACAATATCAGCTTCTCGAATCATGGCTTTATCTCTTGGCCAATATTGATCCATTGCCTTTTTTGAAGAACGAAGGACTTCTTTGGTTGAAGCAACATTTTCTTCAGTCACAGGGCATAAAACTTTAAAGCCTGCTTTTTCAAGTTGTTCTTTATCTTTGACTGCTTCGACAACAACCTCTTCTTTAATTCTTCCAGTCATTGCTCGGGCTGTATAACATATAGGTTGTCTTGTCATAATATAAGTATATCAGGAATTCTCATCATCGTCAATAGACTTTTTACTTAAATACTGTGTCAATCTCTCCAAATTGATGCCAAAAAGCACACCAAAACAGAAGGCTAAGAGATTTAGCAAAATTAATTCATACATTAACCATCGCATTGCTTCATTCATATTATTCTCCTTTTGCTTCCGCCCAGGACTTTCCAACTCCAATGTCTGCCACCAAGGGCACTCGAAGGCTCACAATATTTTCCATTGAGTATTTAATTTGGGCCAGCGCCTCATCAACATTGGCATTTTCAATTTGATAATTCAGTTCGTCGTGAATCAGAAGATTTGGAACATACCCATACTCTTTATAAATTCTTAAAGTTGCAAGTTTACACATAGAACTAGCAGTGCCTTGAACTAAAATACTCATTGCACTCCGTTCTGCTTCTTCTCTCATAAAACAATTTCTGCAAAACTTACCAGACTTTGAGCAATTCCAATTTCCACAAGTCAACACAAGTTGAGGAATAGATACCCATCTACCATACCAATCGGTTACACCTCGATTAGCTCTTGCTTTTCTTTTCTCTTCTTTGAGCCATGCTGCCAGGACTGGATATCCTTCCCAAAACTTTTCAAAGAGTCTTTCAGCTTCTTTTTCAACAACATTTAATTCATTGGCTAATCGAGAAGCTGTGCCTGAATTAGTAAGAAGGAAGTTACAAGTTTTTGCAATAGTACGTTTTTCTTGATAATCAGATCGAGATTCTACATCATTACCAAAGATTAATTGAGCAGTTACTTTATGAACATCTCCACCGTCAGACTTAAGATATTCATTTACAAGTTTAGGTTCTCTTGAAAAATGTGCTGGAAGTCGAAGTTCAATATTGCTCCAGTCTGCATTGATAAATTTTGAACCATCATCAGCCACAAATGCTTCACGAACTTCAGGTGGTTGATTTTGAAGATTTACTGGATCGGAACTGCTGAGGCGTCCTGTAATAGTGTTCTGCGCAAATCGTGCATGAATATGGTGGTTGGCATCCTTGATGGCATTGGTATAAAGTGGAGTGGTATAAGTCGAGCATAGCTTTTGGTAACCGCGATACTCAAGAAGAATCGATATCATAGGATTTTTGCTATAACGATTTAAAGTGCTCTCATCGGTTTTTTTAACTCCGATCCCATTTGATTGAAGGACATTGAGAACCTGCTTTGGAGAATTGAGGTTAATGGTTCGATTGGCTAGCCGCGTGAACTCTTTTCGATATTGTCGTCGAGACTTACTGAACTGATTGTGCAGTTGGAGAATTTTTTTGGTATCAATTTTAACTCCCTGTTTTTCAGTATGATAGAGAAGGCGATTCATCGGCATCTCGATAGTCTCGAAAAAATTCTTCTGAGCCACAGAAAAATTGGTTTCTAACCATTTCCATAATTTGAACTGGAAGAAAACATCACAAGCATTATAAGCAGCTACATACTCTTTAGGCATTTTATCCAATGTCAATTCTTTTGGATATACCACACCTTTTTTCTTTTGAACCATTAAATTTGAATCCTGATCACAAACTTGTTTGATCATCTCCACATTCGTTGTCATCTCCTCATATGTAGGGTATTCAACGCCAAAAGTATCTTTGATAAGAGGCTTAAGAGAATAATTTTTACGAGAGGAGTCATACACATAGAAACCAATTTTAGTATCAAAATACAATTGATCAATCGTAACGCCAGCCGAAGTGAGCCAAGGGATTTCAGCTCTCTTACCATCTTGCGCCACAAAGCCAACAGTACGGAGGTAAGCAAGAAGCTGAGGACGAACATCGAAATATATATAAGCATCCCGCCCATTGCCACAAATGCCCACGCAAACAATTTTGAAATCACGATCAGTAACCTCCTTTCCATTTGTTTCTAAGTCAATAGAAGCAATAGTCTCAGTGGGAAAATGTTCATAGTCATCAATATGGACTATTCCTCCATATTGTTCTATGCCCCAATCAAATTTACTTTTCGGTAATGTAACCGGAGTTTCGGACAATAATTCCATTTTGAACATCCTCTATTTCGATCTTAAAACTTTCATGCTTCTTTTGATATCGAGCTTTACTATGCTCAAAAAGTAATACTCCATCTTGCCAATCAAGGCTTATCACCTGATCCACCGCATCGCCCTTTGCTCCGCTTCCCCTCAATCGTTTATTTCCCGCCTGGTGATACTGGGCCGATCCCTTCGTCTCGTGGTCCACGAGCATCACGGCGCATTTATAGGTGTCACAAAGGGGCGCGATGAGCTCATCAAAAAAGTATCTCATGTCCTTCGACTGGTTTTCGTCAAGCGTGTGCGCCGATGCGAATGAATCTATCACAACCAAGACTGGATGAATCTTCTCAATCGTTTCGCACAGCTTTCGATAATGGTTATTGTTCGTGATCTTGATCCGATTGCGGATAAAGTAATAAAGGCTTAAATCATCCGTCGTGAGTCCCTTTGGCGAAATCAGCTGGCGAAGTCGATATGAGGTTAAATTACCACCAAGCTCATTGTCTATAAAAAGAACCGATCCGTGCTTTGTGCCAAATGTGTCCAGCCATTTACCGTTCCCCTTCTTGCGTGAAATCTCGATGATGAGGTCGGTGGCAACAAACGTCTTCCCGAGTCCCTGATACCCACTGAATATCACCGATGAGGCCATCGGAATTAGGCCATCCACAAGATAGTCAATCCTATTGGCAAACTTATGCACCACCTCAGTCGCGCTGAGAGGAGAAATTACCGACTCCTGCTTCAGTTGCTCAATGTACTGCGAGCTATATTCACCCTTCGTGAACCTCTGAGTAAAATCAACTATTTGTTCCTCAAGTTCCTTGTCCTTGTACGGTGGCCGGTTCTTTTTATTCCACTCTCGCAGATGTTGTGCCGCCACATCTGAATTCATGCAATTGTAATAGTAACCCGCGAGTCTTACCAATGCTTGATGGCGTTCCCCCTCTCCAACTCCATCAAGGATATCTTCGAGCCAAGATTCCTTGTTTTCAATCTGCAAATTACTTTCCCGAACTTCTGGTTCTTTGAGTAATAAATCAAGCAGCCATTGGGGACAGTCTGAAATGGGTTGAGATAGATCATTCCATGTATACCGTGCGCCATCGGACCTGACTGATGGGGGCAATTTGACATAACCCCCCGTTCCACGAACATCTATTTCTTTTTGTATTCTAGCAAGAGTTGTTTTCTTTTCATCAAGAGACTTAGGCCAGTTGAAGTGATATTGCATTCCCCGTTTAGTATGAACACTGAGTGTAAGGGGATCTTTTCTGTCAAGATAAGTTCGTTGGCCTTCAGCTCCATCAATATCCAGCACGATCCGTTTTGAGATAGGCCCCGTAACCATGCCAATATCTGCCGTTGGCCATTGGGTCCACCATTTGTTGATTTCTTCTTCATTTGCCTTCCTTGTTTGAAATTCTTTCCACAGAATTAATGGGGTTTTATCCTTCACTGGAATGATAGATAGGCCGAGCTTCTGATAGTACAAGGCCCAATCACGCATTGCATTATCCATTACAGCTCCTTAAGTATCTCTTTCCATTTCTTTAAATAGTTAATTGCATTTTCTAAAACTAATAAATTTTCTTTAAAACATCCTAATCCAACATTACATGGATGACATAATAATCCTCTTATTTTTCCTGTTATATGATTATGGTCAACTGCAAATGCTTTAGAACAATTTTGTTGATCAATAAAACAAAGAGCACATTTATTATTTTGCTTATGTAGAAATTGATTATATTCTACCAATGTAATACCAAATCTATTTTTTAACTGCCCATTTTTAACAATTTGCGGATGTTTCTCTGCATACTTTTTTCTATAAGCTAATACTTTTTCTCTGTTTTTCTTTTGCCATTTTTTATCATACTCATAAGATTTTTCTGGGTACTCTTGTCGATATCTACAACTTCTAGCATTGTGCCATAATCGGCATCTATCACACCGACATCCATAACTATATCCTGTACTCGGTTTTAAACTAATATATTTACATTCCACGTAAAATGTCCTTCCAACGACCCCGTTTTTTGAAAAACTGAACAATATTTACACCTTCTAAAAACACGGGAAGAAATGTTCCTTTGAGATCATGATATGGATGAGTCTCAAATTGCTTTTCAGCATTTGGATCACTTGGAGTCCGAACTATAACTCCATCATTGATTATAATACCATGTTCTTCTTCAGCAGCATGAGCATAAGCAGCCATTTGAAGGGGATATTCAAGCCGTGATTCTTTAGATGTTTTCCAATCAGCTACCCATTTTGTTTGATCTTCTCCAAAAGTACAAAGCAAGTCTGGATGTCCACGAAAACCATACTTTTCACTTGTTAATGTACATTCAATAGCTGGAGAATTATTAATTGTAAGTGGTTTAACTTTCGTTTCTTGACACCACTTGACAAGCAATCCACCACAAAATAATTGCCGATTGGTAAATGTTGGAGGAACTTCAGTTCCTAGAAGATGATTCTCTACAACTGTATGAACAGCCTTTCCAAAGTCTGTAGATTCTTTGCTAATTCGTTCACATTCATCAATACCCACTGATTTAGCCCAGTATTGCCACCATGATGAGTTTATAAAACTACATACTTCTGTTACTCTTATATATTTAGAGGCTGGTCTTCCCATTTAATTCCCTTTTATTGTGGGCTTGCTGACTTATTGTAGCCCATCTGCAATTGGACGGAGTATAATTACCATTTACATTCATTCGATCTAATGTGTATTCTTTCCCTGGTTTACGGCCCATATCATTAAGAAAATTTACATAATTACTCCATCGTTTACAAAATTTAATTCCTCTTCCACCATACCATTTATACGCGCAATGATTAAAATTTGTGCAACGACGTTTCATAGCATACCAACTATTATACTCTGGAGAAAAACAATCTCCATGAATAATTGGAAAATATAGTGGTTTATGCCCTTTCTTAAAGGTTGTTGAACTTTTAGCCATTAAAGAAGATATGGATTGGCCTTCCGAGGCATTATAGAGTCCCATTAAGAGCATCCTCATAATCTTTAAGACTTGATTTGAACCATTCACGCTTCGTTGCTTGAGCCTCTTCCAATCGTTTGCCAACGACAAGTTGAGCGAGTGCCGGAGATTCAAGAGTGCTTTTGAGAATCGCGTCAAGATGAATCAAAAAGGATTTTCTGTCCCAATCTTCCTTGCTCATTTTATCATTGGCCAAAGGCAATGCTGCCTCTGCGCGTTTTTGGGCCGGAGCCACGGGGGGAACTCCACCCGGAGCTTTAGTGTCGGTGACCGTCGTCGGAGGAAGTGCCGGCGGCAATGGCAAGCCCACTGGGGCCTGGCCAACTGGAACCGGACCAAAGCTGTTCACGCTCTTTCCGCCCTTTGGACCTGTATAAACTTCCATTTGATAGGAAGTTCCCACTCCGAAATGCTGGGGAGTGATGCCGCTTTCTTTTAATCTTGGGCTGATGTTGTAATTCTTTCCAGCCGCCCGAAAACCATACTGTGTGACTGCTTCAACTGTCAAAACTTCTTGTGTTGTGTTCATTTAATTCTCCTTATTTAATCCAAATAGGATTAGTGCCATTAACTTGATGGTATCCTTGTTGAATATACAAAGCATTTTCATCAAAATTTCTTTTTATAGCATAGCCACTTAATAAACCAGCAACGACGAGAAAACTTAGTAAAAATATCGTTCCTTCATCATACATATCAATTCTCCTTTAAAACTTTGTATTCACACCCAAAACAAAACTCTTATCCAAATCAGTGCCAATGACCAGAGATGTGTTGGTTAAATATTTCCATCGAGGCCCATAAGCATATGCAACATATGGTCTTATTTCTTTATTTCCTGACAAAGCAAATCTCAATCCGACAAGTGCTTCATGCTTTCGGTAGAAGAAAAAGCCATCATTCAGAGTGATTCCGGCGTGGCCGGAGGCATAGCACGTTCCTGCTCCTGGAGCAAACTCGAATCCCCACGTTCGGAATGCATAGCTAACATTTCCCCGATTATCAATTGAGATACGTATGTCTCTAGCTCCATCAGTTCGTTTAACAATCTCTGGAGGGATCTGTGGGGATTGAGAGGAAAGGTTAGTTCCATTAAAACTTCTTCGCGTAATCGTTGTAACCTGTCCCGTGTCTGTGTCAATAATAATCGCTGTTTTTTCCTGTGGTCTGAGATGTTCATCGGTTACCTCTTTGATCTTTCGATTGTCACATTGTTTAAATACTAAAACACTAAATATAATAATTAAAAGTCCTAAAAGTAAATATTTTTTATTCATTTTCATCATCCTTGTTGGCTATCATTCGACTTACTCCATGCACTGTAAAGCCCGCCAGCACTGAACCGTAAGCCGTAAGAATGCTCGCCTTGATGTCATAACCCGTAAAAAAGGCCACCCACATCATAATCCAAACTTGTAATGTAAACAAGCCGAGTATCGAACCACTTGGAATGTCGAGAAACTTCAGGATCTTTCCCCAAAAGGAAAGTTCTTGTTTCATTTTATAAATAAAAGATTTCTTTTTCATAAACTTTCACAATAATCATATTGCTGAATATATTTATAACATTCAACAGGTTCTATGGGTTTTGGGGAATATTGTCTCTCTTTAATCTCTTTACCACGTCCACAAACAGGGCATTCGTAAATCCAAAATAAATACCAGTATTTCATTTCAATTCATCCTCTGAAGGAATATAAACAGTTCCGTCATCATAGACTTCAGCAGGCCATTTAAAAAATCTATTTCCCGCATATTTTTGAGCTTCTTCTAAGAAAAAGAAATACTGTTTTGTCAATGTATAACCAGATTGATTAACTTCTTTCACCAAAGCTTGGAATGCAAATTCCCCTAATAAATTATTTATCTTCATCCTTCTTCCTCTTACCTTCTTTCAGTTCTGGATGCTCTTTGTAAAATGTGTCGATCTCCAGTTTGTGCTGTTCCATACGCTCCTTAAACAATGGATCAATATCCGTATGGCCCTTAATTGTTATGCCTTTCTGAAATCCCGACATATCATTGTTATCCAAAGACTGTTTTATTTTTTCACATTGAAACCTCAATTTTTCTATGGCAGTCTTAAGTGTTCTGCTGATAGTAGACTTATCAAGGCCTAATTGCGAGGCCATGCGAGTGACAGTGTAACCTTTCAATGAGAAAAGTTCCCAAACAATCTTTTGTTGAAAAGAAAATTTTACTCTTTCTATTGCCTTTAAATATAAGCTATATTGCTCCTCTTGTTGAGGGGTTAAAATACTTTTAGGAAAAAGTGCCTCCGCTTCAGAAAGTAAATCTGGATTAGCCCTTGGATTTTCCATCCAGTTTTGGTTGCCCACTTTATTCCAGTAAGGGCTATTTTCATTGCTCGAATTCTTCTTGCTCATGTAGCTATCCTTTTATTCGCTTAGTCGCCGTTTGATGACGTATACTCGATGTCTTTGGGTGCCAATTTTCTTCTCTTCATCGTATGAAGGAACCCATATATCAATATGCTGACATAATTTGAATCTTTTGTGAGAAATCTTGTCATAAGTTGTATCATTCATTACATCATTCACTTGATAGATTCCCAAATTCTCAATATAGACATAATCTCCATAATTCAAAGGCCCTTTCCAGCGGGTTAGGAGATCTCGACTGACTGCTACTCCTCCTTTGTGTGTCCTGTCCCCAATTGAAGTGTAATTTGGAGAAGAGTCGGTTTGTGAAGGAATGGATCTGTAGGCTGTAATAGTCATGTTTGAATTCAATAAAATGCCTAAGAACAAAATTACCTCATTCATCGTGCCTCCTCAATCTCTTCTATCAGGCAAACCATGCGAATTTTTCTCGTTCCAAATTCGTCGAATATCAAGAACTTCATGAATTCATTAGTGTGATTGAGGCCATAGCATTCGACTCTCTTTTCCTCTCTATATGGGCCTTTCGCCTTCAGATTATACAACCGCCCTTCAATTGCAGATTCAGCTTTCATTTTTTCCTTATTTTAGAAAGTTTTAAGACTTCAATCTTTTTCATATCCTTTCCACCACAACGGAAATAGTCATATCCACCATCTATGAAAGTTTGATTTGGGCATTTACATTCAGTAAAATCATGCCGGTAGTTGCTTACAAGAACTATACTACATTGAAGACATTTAATTACATTCGGATATTTCATTAGTGTTTCCAACTTAAAATGATTAATTGAAGTTGCAACTTACTGATTTGATATTTTAATTCACAAATCATTGCTTGTGTGTTAATCCATTGAACTAATTCAATATCGTTCATTTAGAATTGCTTCCTGGACGACGATAAGCTTTAGGGTCTTTCTTACCAACTGTATCATCATAATCTCTCTGCCTTGTGGCAAGTTTACGTTTCATTTTCTTTGCATGTTTCATTTAAAATACTCTCTAAGATCAGCAAATAAAGTTGCCAGTGTATCAAGTTTTTGAATATGAAATGAATCAAAAAATTGTTTATTAGTTTCTTGAACTTCTAAAGGCCAAAAAGAACACTCAAAATCATTAGAATCTTTTGGAAAATAACCAAATTTTAATGCAAATGAATTAATGCATTCATCTAGCTGAGAATTATATTCATAAAATAATTCATCAATAGTTTGATTAAATGGATGTTTATTTCTATTTTTCATGAATTCACCTTTGATAAGTATACCATGAGTTCAGGCCATATGCAAACCTTTCTTATCATCCGTTAGAAACTCCTGTGGTTCAATGATTATTCCAATATTTTAAGTATTTATTGCAAATGGTTACAAAATCTTGCCGTTCAATTACTCCTAAATTAATATTACAAGGAACACATAGTAGTCCTCTTATTTGTGCTGTCTTATGATTATGATCTATTACCAATAATTTAGTAAGCTTTTGTTGATGCTTTTGACAAATTGCACATTTATACTTTTGAAGAACTAATTTTTTCTCATAATCTTCAATAGATAAGTTATAGGCTCTTTTTAAATGCTCTTTTCTTTTATATTTTTTATAGCATTTTTTACAATAAGAGCATATTCCAGATTTACTAAATGGAAAAGCTTCTAACGGAAGTAATTGCTTACAAGTTGGACACTTTTTGTTGGATATCCCAATTTCCATAGTCTTTGGTTTCCTCCTTTATAATTCCTGTTAGATGTCTCTCTTTACATTCATACAATTGCACATTTTGGTAAACTTCTGATGGAGTTGCCTTTAATCCACATTGTAAACAATTCATTTATAAATGTCCTTAAAATATTTTTGTCGAAGTATGTCATTAAAACTTTCACAAGTTTTACCAACACAAAGATGAACTACAGCATACTTTTTTTCGTCCTGACATTTTCGGCATGGTACATAACCAACATGAGGATAACCTTTAAAGTAAAGCTTACTTTTCCATCTATCTGGCCAAATTTGTTGCCATTCTTTTATGAAAAATTTAATGCAACATTCGGGAATATTGGAATGTCTGCCATATTCTATATCGTAAGCATTAAATCTTTCTTTTCGATTCATTGTGGTTTTTCCTCTGGATTAAGCCAGATTCCGTTGATTTTCACGGCCAGTTTTTTACCGGTCTTCATTTCCAGCATGTACTCCATGCCCGTTTCCGAATCCACAACCCACTTGGCTTCCAATGTGTCCTCCATCGCATTATCAATGTTCATAGATCATTCTCCTCTTCGACAAAATTTGACAGCTCATCTTCTTCATTTAGCATCACTAGTTCTGAAACAGTCAGATCTTCCATCAACTCGTGAAGCGGCTCATTTCCTGATTTGCGGTCCATAATTCCTCCTCTTAGGCTTATCTGAAAGCTTTGCGATTAACAACCAAAACATTGTAAGCATTCCGAATTCAAAAATCCACATTTCTCTTTGCCTCCTCGGTCAGCTCATCGTAGCATAGCCAGCAACCCAGCCTGTCCCATGCGCTCCGGTCATTGTCATGCCCTCCCTCCTCATGGCATCCGACGCATTGGCAAAGCTCGTGACGCTCGGGGGGATCAAACCAGGAATCAATGATCATATCACCACCGCTGACCATATTGGCCATAATTGGGCTCGAATGACTTGCCATCTCGCCAATCCCGACGGTCCTGAAGCCACGCATCCCTTGTCTCACACCACAGGCCCAAATAATTCACTGCCTGATTGTGCTCTTTCACGTAAACACTGCCCACCGCCAAACAGCCGATGAGAAATCCTGTCAATATGCCAATTAGAAATGCTTTCATTAGTTTACCCTCCGAGGAATGTCGTCTTTGACAATTTGAAGGGGATTAAAATAGACGCTTCTTTCCTTTGGCGTCGCATCCGCCGGAACCAAATCATAAAAAACATAGGTCTTTATCTCGTTCGGCTCGTCGAAGTACAGCCTCGTCGCAAACACCTTGTTTCCTCTGCTGTCGGTCGCATGCTCGATGAGACGTTCTGCCGCCTCCCTCGATTCACAGTTGTAGACTACGATCCTGTCGATTCCGGGCGGGATGCTTCGCTTGTGGATGTTGTAAAGCCTCTTCGAAGCTATTTTTTCCGCAATTCGCGCCTCTACATCCTGGTGCTCTACATTGCGCTTCCTGAATTCGGCTATTTTCTTTTGAATAAAGTCATCCATTGGAATCCTCCTCTTATTGAATAGCATCAAGATAGGCAAAGTAAATCAATCCAATAACTCCACCAATAAGATAAATGGTAAACCATAAGGTTAAAAATTTTTCCATTTAATTTACTCCTTTATTGGTTAAAACTAAATAAGTGGTGTAACCTTTTTTTGTTTGTTCAAATAATTTAACGATTTGATGATCTCTTTTTGTTTCATTAAAATTAGCTCTAACAATACCAATTCCAATCACAAACCATAAAACAATGAAATAAGGCATATTATTTTACTTCCTTAATTTGATTTCTTAATTTGGTTTGAAAATCTCTTATAATGATTTTCTTTCTTCAGCCTGAATAACAACTTGCTCTAAATCTTCTATTTCTGGCATTACAATCGCTTCTAAATCTGGACCAACTGGCAACCGAAGATAGGCTTTAAGAACTCTTTTCGCTACTCTCAATAATGCCTCATAGTTATTAATGGTATTAATGATGACTCTTGCATTATTCGGAGTATATACTTCTGCCACAAAATAGCCATTTGTATCATAAATTATTAGACCATTGATTCTACTTACTTTCCATGGCGGTGGCGCATGCCTTTCTGTTGTGGTTTTCATAGTTTTATCCTCTTTTATGTCTTTAAGTTCATACAATGTATCGAACAAAATTGACTAAACATTGCTTTTAATTGTTCTTTAACCTTTTGAAATGGATTTAAAATAGCGTTTATAGAACGTTTACATTGTTTACATTTAACAAATTTTTTAGTTTTCATATTTATTTCTCCTTACCAAGATTGGTGATGCCTACTATGATGTAGTCGACCTTTTGGCTTGTTCCAATAATCAAACAATCGGTCATATGATACTAATATTTGTTTTTCGTTACGCCGCGCATTAACTAATGGTTTAATCATTATACCGGCACCAATTATTAAACCGCATAAAAATATGTATAAGATTTTCATATTATTTATCCTTTGTTAAATCATCAAAGTTTGAAGCACAAATATAATTACTGTCATTCGTTTGCTCATAGATCCATATATCTATATCATCTATGTTTTCCTCATTCTTAAGATGATGCTTTAATATGAAATTAAGTACCGCGCCTAGTTTATGCTTATGCGTTAAGTAATCATCATTTAACCATACATTAACGTCATTCGAGTAGGAGGATATAAACCCATCATATGACGTGTAATGATTTTTTAAGTATTCTTTAAACTCTTTTTTGTTAGTCTTTAAATATCCTCTAATGGCCTTCTCATTCTCTGAATCTAACGTATAGATTACATGGATGCTATCATTTGAAAAGTTATACTCTTTTGGTGAGGCTAGCTTTTCAAACTCATATTCTCCTATAAAACTGGCTTTCTTAAGATAATTTGACACAACCCTCGCGATATCTTCCGATAAGGTTTTAAAAAAGGTTGTATAATCCCATTTACAATCATCATAAGTAATAGGCTCTAATCCTTTTCTTTTCCTTTCGTTGTTTATGTTTTCAATTTCTTGGTCTTCTTGTCCGTCATCCCATAAAGAACCATAGAAACCATCGAACCCTGGCAACCAAGTTGAAACTTTGTTAAGTGTTTTAGTTTTCATACTCATTTCTCCTTATTTCACAAATACTTGATATTCATCTACTTCCCCGCAAAACAATTTGACAAGAAGAAGAATGAATCCCATATGCTTCAAGTCTTTGGCTTGATGTGGTGTTAATTTCATTGTTCGGATGAGGGTCATATTATTTTCCTCCTTCGGCTTGGGCGATGATTTTTCTAATAATAGCTACAATTTTATTTAACTTTTCTGCGTCGGTTCCTTCAGCATCTTCCCAATATTGAACCTCATGTTTGAATGACAATCGAAGTACTTCTTTCGCCGCTTCCAACAATACCTCATGGTTGTTGACGGCGCGGACGATGAATTCGTCTCCGTGATAAGCACGAAGGCGTTCAATGCAACGCAAATACGCATCGCCTTTTGTGTCGAAGTAGTCTAACTGAGACAAGCTATTGTCCCTGCCGACCACCCACTGTTTACTTTCACTTCCGTACACCTCCTTAACTTCAATTGAGTCGAACGCTACTGTGTGTTTCTCAATTTTGGTTTTCATAGTTTTATTCTCCTTTGGTTTGGGTAATAACTTCTTTTAAGGCGTGCCATTCCTGAAGAACAGCACCACCAACAATGCTTGGATCAATGACAGTTGCCAATCTTTTCGCTACTTTCAATAACGCTTTATGAGAATTTTTAAGCATTTTTATTTCTTCATCTTGTTTATTTATCGTGTTTAAATATCCATGAAGATCTGCTTGATCCTGATCATAATTATTGACGGCACGGAATGCCTTCTCAACGAGTGGATTGTTTTTTCCCCATACTTTTTTAAGGACATCTGAAATTGCCACTGCTTCCATCGTTGTATCTGCCGGTGTATGCTTCAGCCGTGGATAACAATCTTCACAATTTCCGTCTTTTTCATTAATCATGTGTTTTACTTCTTTTTTTTGTTTCATTTAAACACCTCGCTTTGAAACATAGAACTTTCTTTCCGGATATCTGGCTTGAAGCTTCTTAAGCACGTCCAAAGCTCCATATTTGGTCAAGGCCGTCAGCATCAGCCTATCAGAGCCCTCTTCTTTGATCAAGTATTTCTTTTCCATGATTAAGCATTGGTCCAGAAGTTTAATTTGTCAAGGCCTCTGTCAAAAGAATTTTACCTTGATAATCAATACTTTGTATGATTTTTTGAAAGTTTACAAAATTGTTACAACTCGTTGGTATTAAAAAGGCTCTAAATACTCAATTTATTGCGTTTATTCGACATTATCGAACCTCTGCAAAATAAATATATTTCTTTAAACTGATTGAGAATCTGTTCTTTTCTTATTAAAGCATTCGCCCTTATACCAACAAACAAGCTTTCTGCCTAGACTCATAGAAGGGGCATTGTGTTCAATTCATAAGCCCGACTTACTTCGGGCCATTGTCGGCCTGAGTCCATTCGCTTGTAGATAGCTGAAGGTGCCAAGATAAAGAAACACTTGGTAAGGGATAGCTTGAAGCACCAAGCCTAAGCAATGAAGCTTGACGAGACAGGGCAAGAGGGACGACTCAAAGGGCAATCATGAGGGGCCT
>Ga0209647_1000247_pt1 | contig 50699 bp, 53 predicted proteins | sample GraSoi_2013_60cm_FD_185827 | JGI IMG/M metagenome (GOLD analysis project Ga0209647, IMG submission 185827) | Grasslands soil microbial communities from the Angelo Coastal Reserve, California, USA - Sample 9_17_2013_60cm (SPAdes) (version 2) | ecosystem: Environmental > Terrestrial > Soil >...
AGACGGGTGTAGCGGCCCGCCTCGATCAGGTAGCCGTGGGTCCCCTCGCTGCTGCCGACGACCTGGCCGCGGTCATTGATGGCGATGGCGCCCGAATAGGATGGCGCCTGCAGGGCCTGCATCGCGCTTTCATAGAGGAAGGAGAGCGGCTGGCCGTTGGCGTCGGTGGACATGCCGACCAGCTGTCCGGCGTCGTTGATGCCTTTCGCCTCGCTGCGATTTCCGCCGAGCGTGCCGAGCGCCACCATCGCACCGCCGCGATAGACGAACGCTTGCCCGTCGGAAGCGCCGGCGATCTCGCCGCGCGCGTTGATCGCGCTCGCCACGCTCGAAGCCGCGGTCCCCAGGGCGGTCACGGCGCCATTCGCATACATGAATGCGCGCGTCGAAGCGCCCTCGGTGTACGCGCCGACCACCACGCCCGCGTCGTTGATGCCGCCGATATTCCCCTTCACGCCGAGCGGGATCAGCGCGGAGCCGTCCCAGGTGACGAGCTCACCGCTGGCGGCCCGGCCCGCGACGACGCCGTTATCGTTCACGGCGAGGGCGCAGCTGTGGCCCACGGCCGAATCGCTGCCGAGCCCCAAGTCGTGCATGGCGCCGTCGCCGTAGACGAAGGCATGGGCGCTCGTCGCGTCCACGTCCGCGCATCCGACCACGGTCCCGTGGTCGTTCAAGGCGGCACCGTAGCTGCCGGGGCCGCCGAGGGTGCCCAAGTCGACGAGGGTCCAGTCCTGCGCCTCCCGCGCGCTCGCGGGCACGACAGCGAGCGCCAGGCACGCCGCGGCAACTCTGCCGAAATTCCTCCCCATGAACCTTGCGCTCCCAGGACCCGGATGGTCACGACTCTACGGAGCGGATTTGTACTTCCCGTGCAGCGGGATGGTACGAATGGACTACGGAAATCGGGATCCCTCAGCGGCGGTAGCCGGGCAGCTCACGGTCCAGCACGCGCATCATCGCCTCGAAGAAGAGGCGGTCGCGCTCCTCGCGCGAATGGGTCTCGCGCTCGGCGGGTGCCTGCACCGCGGCCACGATCTCGTCGGTGAGGACCTCGAGCGGCCGGCCGGTGGAAAGGGCGAGCACCTGCGTGCGGCAGACGCGCTCCAGCTTGTAGAGGCGGCGATAGGCCTGCGCCACCGTGGCGCCGGTGACGAGGACGCCGTGGTTCTTCATGAAGACGATCGGCTTCGCCCCCATGAGCGCGGCAAGGCGCTCGCCTTCCGAGGGAAAGTCCGCGGTGCCGGCATAGTGATCGTCGTACGCGATGCGGCCGTGGAAGAACGCGGCCGTCTGGTTGGCCGGCAGCAGGCGATTGTCCTTCAGCATATTGAGCGCGAGCGCCCACGGCTGGTGCGTATGCAGCACCACGCGCGCGCCGGCGACGCGATGGATGGGCGCGTGGATGCAATACGCCGACATCTCCACGCGCCCCTCGCCCTCGAGCGTGCGGCCCTCGTCGTCGAACACCACCATGTCGCTCGCGCGCGCCTCGGACCAGTGCAGGCCGAAGGGCAGGATCAGGTACCGGCCTTCGCGTCCCGGAACGGTGACGGTGAAGTGGTTGTCGATGCCCTCGTCCAGCTCGTGGAAGACGGCGAGGCGCAGCGCCGCGGCGAGATGGACCTTCGCGTCGCGGACCGCGTCGATCGCCTGCGCCGTGGGAAGCGTGCGAACGAACATGGCGCTCAGCTCTTGCCGAGGAAGTCCTGCTTGCCGATCTCGACCCCGTTGTGGCGCAGGATGTCGTAGGCCGTCGTGGTGTGGAAGAAGACGTTGGGCAGGACGTGCGTGAGGAGGTACGGCATGCCCTGCATCGACTTGGTCGCGCTGCGCGTCTGCCACGTGACGGTCCTCGCCTCCGAGCCGTCGATCTGCTCGGGCTTGAGCGTCTCGAGATAGGTCACGGTCTTCTTCACGCGCTCGATCAACTGCGCGATGGTGGCCTCGTTGTCCTCGAAGGCCGGGGGATCGACCTGCGCCAGGCGCGACGTGCCGCCCTTCGAGATGTCGGAGGCGATCTGCACCTGCTTGGCGAGCGGCAGCATGTCGGGGTAGAGGCGCGCGTTCACCAGCACCGTGGGATCGATCTTCCGGGCCGCGGCGTGCTGGTCGGCCTTTTCGAGAACGGCTGCGAGGTTGTTGAGCGCGCGGACGATGGTCGGCACGCTGGCTTGGTACATCGAGATGGTCATTGATCGAAGCTCCTGTGGGATCCGACATATTCTACGGGAGTAGCATGTGCGGCAGAAATCCAGTACCCGGAGACCCCATGTCGCGCATCCTGCTCCTCGCCGCCGCGCTCGCCACCCAATCCGCTTTCGCCATCTTCGGCATCGAGACCGACCCCGACAAGATCGAGGCCGGGTGGGTGAAGGACAAGCTCGAGGCGGTGGCGAAGGACCGCGATCCGAAGGAGCGCGCGGCGGCGGCCCATTGGCTGGGCGGGCGCAACACGCCCGAAGCGATCGCCGCGCTGGCCGCCGCGCTCTCCGACCGCGAGGCGAGAGTGCGCGAAGCCGCGGCGGCCGCGCTGTGGAAATCCGAGAAGGCCGCGGAGCCGGCGCGCGCGCAGCTCACGGCCGTGCTCGACGATGCCGATCCGAACGTCGTGGCGCAGGCGGCCGGCGCGCTGCAGGCGATCGGCGTGAAGCCCGATGCGCTCGTCGATGCCAGGAAGCGCGTGTTCAATTCGCCCGAGGCGTCGCTCAGCTCGCGCTTCCTCGTGGCGCGGAGCCTCGCCGGCAAGGAACCCGCCGCCAAGTTGGTCGAGCCGATGATCGAGTACCTCGAGCGCTCGTCCCTGGCGAAAGGCAATTCCACGCGCCACAACATCGAGCTCGCCGAGGAAGCGCTGAAGCGCATCGCGAAGACCCAGGACCGCACGCTCATCGCGCCCCTCATGGAGGGCGCGCGCAATGTGAAAGCCGGCCAGCCCATCCTCCTCACGACCATCGGCACGTTCGAGCCCAGGCCCGACGGATATACGGCGTTCGTGCTGGAGTTTCTCGACTCCGCCGATCCCAAGGTGCGCTACGCCGCGCTCGGCTCGCTGCGTCCCCTTGCTAAGGAGAAGGACGTGAGCGTGTGGGCGCCGCGCGCCGCGGCGATGCTGAACGATCCCGATTCCTCGGTGCGCAACGAGGCGCTGTGGGCGCTGGGCAGCGGCGCCGGGCTGGCCGCGGGTGAGATCGACAAGGTGGTCGCGGCGCTCGGCGATTCGAGCGCGAGCGTGCGGCGCAGCGCCGCGCGCGCGATCGGCGAGATGGGTGAAAGGAACCAGGCGGTGCCCGCATCCGCGAAGGCGCGCGTGGCCGAGGCGGCGCGGCCGGCGCTGGTCGCCGCCATGGAGGGCGATGCCGAAGCGGACGTGCGCTCGGAAGCGAAGAGCGCGCTGGCGAAGCTTGGGGGTGGCAACGCGGGCGGCCCTGCCGCGCGAACCAACGTCGCCTCCGCGGCACCTTCGGCGCGCGGCTCCGAGGCCGACGGCATGGCGGTGCTGCGCACGCGCAAGGTGACCTTCGAGGAGTCGTCCTTCTACCGCGCGCTCTCGGAAGTCGACGTCGATCTCGTGCGCGCCTTTCTCGACGCGGGCATGTCACCCACCAATTCGCTGGTCGAGATGGGCCCGCCGATCCGCGTGATGCTCTTCAGCAGCCAGTCGTGCCGGCCGGCCGAGCGGCCCACGCGCGCGGAAACCAAGGCCGCGGTGAGGCTGCTGCTGGAGCGCGGCGCCGATCCCAACGGCTCGGATGCGAACGGCAACACGGCGCTCATGGGAGCGGCGAGCCACGGCTGCGATCGCGAGCTGATGCGCATGCTCATCAAGGCGGGCGCGAAGATCGATGTGAAGAACAAGTCGGGCCTCACGCCCTTCGAGATGGGCCTTTTCTACGGCCACGACGGGCTGGAGGAGATCATCGCGGCGGGCTACAGGCTGCCGCCCGACAAGGCGAAGATGTACACGCAGGGCTACGCGGGAAAGCCCGCGGTGCAGGCGCTGATCAAGAAGGCGAGCGCGTCGCGCTAGCCGGCATGGCGACCGCGCGCCTCAACGGGATCGATGTCCGCTACACGGTGACAGGCAGCGGGCCGTGGGTCACGCTCTCGCACTCGCTCGCCTGCCGGCTCGAGATGTGGGATGAGGAAGTGAAGAACCTGTCGAAGTACTTCACGGTGCTCGCCTACGACGTGCGCGGGCACGGCGAGACCTCCGCGCCGGCGATCCCGTACACGCTCGACATGATCGCCGACGACGTGAAGGCGCTCTTCGACCACCTCGGGATCGAGCGCTCGCACTGGATCGGGCTCTCGATGGGCGGCGTGTTCGGATTGGCCGCGGCGCTGAAGTATCCCGGCATCTTCGAAACGCTCGTCCTCGCGGACACTTCGAGCAAGCTCTCCGACGAGGGCATCGCCGCATTCAAGGACCGCGTGGCGAAGGTGAAGGCGGGCGGCATGGAGACGATGGTGGAGCCGACCCTCAAGCGCTGGTTCAAGGATTCGTTCCGCGCCAAGAGCCCGAAGCTGATGGAGCGCGTCGCCCGCTGGATCCGCACCACGCCCGCGGACGGCTACATCGGATGCTGCGCCGCGATTCCGACGATCGACGCGACCCGGCGCCTGCCCGAGATCACGGTGCCGTGCATGGTGATGGTGGGCGCCGACGACATCGCGATGCCCCCCGTAATGGCGCAGACGCTCGACCAGCACCTGCCGCATTCGGAGCTGGTGATCATCCCCGACGCGGGCCACCTGTCGAACCTCGAGCAATCCGGGGCGTTCAACGCCGCGTTGAAGCGCTTCTACACGCATTACTGAGGAGATGACGCCATGTCGAAGTCGACCCGCTTCCTCGTCGCAGCGATCGTGCTCGTTGCGGGCGCATGCGGCCTCGCACCGATGACGACCTCCAACACGCCTCTCACCCTCACCCTCGGCACGGCGACCCCCGGCGGCGGCTTCCCCGTCTATGGCGAAGCCTTCGTCGCCGCCGTTCACGAAGCCGATCCCACGATCACCATCGAGGCGCGCAGCACCCGGGGCAGCGCCGAGAACATCCCGCTCCTCGAGGAGAGCAAGCTCGACTTGGCACTGGTGCAGGGCGAGGCGGCGTACGAAGCGCTCGCCGGCATCAACCGCGCCGCTCCCACCGATATCAAGATCGTGTGGGCGATGTACTCCTCGCCCGGCATGTTCGTGGTGCGCGCGGACAGTCCCTATCGCACCATCGCCGACCTGAAGGGCCAGGCGGTGGCGTGGGGCGCGAAGGGCTCGGGCCTGGTGATCCTCGCGGGCTACGTGCTCGACCCGATGGGATTGGATCGCGACCGCGATTTCAAGGCGATTTATCTCGAGCGCGCCGGCGACGGCCCGGCGATGGTGCAGGACGGGCGCGTGGCGGCGCTCTGGGGCGGCGGCATCGGCTGGCCCGGCTTCACCACGCTGGCGAATTCGCCGGGCGGCGCGCGCTTCATCACGCCGAGCGAGGCCGAGATCGAGCGCATCCTCGCCAGGCACAAGTTCCTGAAGCGCGTCGTCTTCCCGGCGGGAAGCTACCAGGGCCTTGAGCGCGACCTGCCCTCGGTGGGATCGTGGAGCTTCGTCTTCGCGCGCAAGGACCTGCCGGACGAGGCGGCCTATCGCCTCGCCCGCGCGCTCAATCGCGGCGAGGCGAAATTCGGCGCGCGCCTCACGCAGGCGCGCGAGAGCACCGCGGCGAATACCGCGGCGGCGGTCGCGGATCCGGCGTTGCTGCATCCCGGCGTCGCACGCTATCTTCGCGATGCGCGGATCGCACGCTAGTCCTTCATCGAGACCTTCAACGCCATCCCGCCCTTCGGAATGAGGGTCACGCTCGCCACCGGCACCGGCTCTTCGCCGCGCGCCAGCGCGAAGCGCGCGTGCGCGAGGAAGGTCGCCAGGATGACGGTCGCCTCCATCATCGCGAAAGACATGCCGATGCATACGCGCGGCCCGGCTCCGAACGGCATGTACTGGTAGCGCGGTATCGCGGATTCTCTCTCGAGTGAAAAGCGCGCCGGATCGAATTCGTCGGGATGATCCCAGCGCCGCGCATGCCGGTGGATGGCGTAGATCGGCATGAGGATCGAGGTTCCCGCGCGAACGAGATGGCCGTCGATCCGCGCATCGGCGACGGCTTGGCGGCTCATCATCGGCACCGGCGGATAGAGGCGCATCGATTCCTTGATCACCTGCTGCACGCCGGCGAGCTTCTCGACATGCTCGGCGCGGACCGCGGCCCCTCCCGTGACGCGCTCGATCTCGCGCTCGAGCCTCCCGGTCCAATCCGGCGATCGCGCCAGCAGGTAGAGCGTCCAGGTGAGCGCCTTCGCCGTGGTCTCGTGGCCCGCGAGGTAGAACGTGAGCAGGTTGTCGACGAGCTGCGCGTCGTCCATGGCGCGGCCGGTCTCGGCATCGCGCGCGGCGATGAGGCGGCCCATCAGGTCGTCGGGCGGATCCTTGTCGTCATGGCGCGCGCGCACCAGCGCCATGACCGTGGAGCGCAGCGTCCTCACGGCGCGAGCGTGCGCGACCATGCCCGGGTACGGAAACCACTGAGGCAGGTTCATCGAGGCGTACAGGATTCCCCAGGCGCCGAAGCGCTGCAGCGAGCGCACCGAATCCTGGACCGTGGCCGCGAATTTCTCGTCCGCCGATGGCAGCAGCGTCGCCGCGACCACGTCGAAGGTGGCGCGCGTCATGTCGTCGTCGATGGCGTGCACCGCGTCCGGGGGCCGCGCGCGCCAACGCGCGAGCGCATCCTCGGCGGCGCGCACGAAGGCGGGCACGAAGCCCGCGAGCTCCTGCGGCCGGAACATCGGCGCCGAGGCCTGGCGCTGCCATTTCCACTCCGTGCCCTCGCTGGTGAGGATGCCCTTGCCGAGGAGCGGGCCGAGGAGGCGGATCTGCGTGAGCTTGCCGAACTTGTCGCGCTCGTCGAGGAGCACCGCTTTGATGAGCGCAGGCGAGGTCACCCAGGCGCGCGGCGCCTTCTCGCTGCCGAAGGCGACGAAGTCCTCCTCGTACGCGGCGCGCGGCAGCACCTGCAGGGGGTTACGCACGAAGGCCTTCATGAATGCAATCCGCCCCAGGGGCTGGGCGGGCGGCACGATGCGTGGCGGCATGAGGAGCGGCATGTGGCGCATCGTAGCAGCGGAACGCAGCGCCCTGCCCGCGGGTCTTACGCACTCAAACGCCAAGCGAGGAGCCGCCATGCGACACGTCGACATTCCCATTCACGAGCTGGCCTTCGTCGCCGGGACGCGCGGCCTGGCCGGGGCCGGCATCGGGTTGCTGCTCGCGGATTTCATCAAGCCCGAAGCGCGCAAGACCGTCGGCTGGACGCTGCTGGCGATCGGTGCGCTCACCACGGTGCCGATTGCCGTGAGCCTCATCCGCAAAAGCCAGCCGCAGGCACTCCTGCAATAGGCGCGGCGTCGGCATGCGCGGTGGCGCGCCTCCTGCTTGGGTGGCGCGAATGGACTATGAACTTCCCGTGCGTGGGGGTTTCCCACTCTTTCAGGCGCGAATCTTTCCTTCACGCGCGAGGAGAACCTTCATGACCGCATGCAAGAAAATTCCCGTCATCGCGTTGCTCGCCGCGGCCGGTGCCTTGGCGGCTCCCGCGTTCGCGGCGACCACGGTGATCTACGCCTCCGACCCGGAAGACGATTACGCGCCGAGCGTCACATACATCGAGCCCGCCCTCACCTCGCAGTACTACTACGCACCGGTCTACGTCGCGCCGCCCATCACCATCCGCGCGCAGCGCGCGAGCGAGGATGCCCTCATCACCGACGACGTCGCGTACAGCATTGCCAGCGACCCGCGCCTGTCCGGGCGCGTCGGCGTCGAGACCTACCGGAACGAGGTGACGTTGAGCGGCCGATTGACCACGCCGGGCCAGGTGGAGATCGCTTCCCGCGACGCGCGCGCGGTCGACGGCGTGAGCGAAGTGCACAACTACATCAGGAGCCGGGTGGGCGGCTAGCGCGCATCAGCTGCGCGGGGTCGAAGACCACTCCGCCCTTCACCACCCAGCGGGCGTGGCTGAGATTGGCCACGCTCGCCACGGGATCGGCGTCGAGGATCACGAGGTCGGCGAGCCGTCCCGGCTCGATGGCGCCGCCGGCCCGATCGAGTCCCATCACCTTCGCGCCATTCCAGGTCGCCGAGCGCAGCACCTCGAGTGGCGTGAGGCCCGCGTGCGTCATGAGCTCCATCTCGCGGAAGACCGACGGGCCGTGAAGCGTGCCGATATTGCCCGCATCCGTTCCCATCGCCACCGTGATTCCCGCGTCCCAGACCTTGCGCAGGTTGTCGAGCGCGATGGCTGAAACCTTCGCCGCCGGCGGGCTCTTCATCATGAGGCCCACGCGCTCGGGGATCGCCTCCTTCGGCATCTTGCGCAGGTCGTCCATCGCCGCGAGGATCTCGGGATCGGCGAGGCGAATCTCCTCCTGCGTCGGCTGCCAGGTCCCCGACAGCGCGTACCTGTAGCCCATGGTCACGAAGAGCGTCGGGCAGTAGATCGCGTGGTTCTTCTTCATGAGCGCGAGGAATTCGGCGTCGACCGCCTGGTCCTCGACCGAATGCACGAGGAAGTCCGCGCCGGCGCGCAGCGCCGCCTTCGCAGTGACGAGCTCCGTGGCGTGCACCGCGAGGCGCACCCCCGCCGCGTGGGCCGCATCCCCCGCCGCCTTCACGATCGCTTCCTGCGCGGCGAGGTCGTCGCCGATGCGGTGGATGAACCACACCTTGATGAAGTCGGGCTTGCGCTCGAGCTCGCGCCGGACCAGCGCGCGCGACTCCTCGGGCGAGGCGACCTTGATGATGGGCGGGTCGCCGAGATCGAGCTTCACGCGATCGACCATCGAGAGGAGCGGGCCCGCGATCGCCACGCGCGGGGCCGCGGGGCTGGTAGCGGCCGCGTCGCGCACGTCGAAGTTCCAGAAGGGGCCGCCGATGTCCACCACGCTCGTCACGCCGCTCGCGAGCCAGATCCTGAAAGTGACGGGCAGCCGCGCCTTGTTGCGCTCGACTTCGTTCGCATAGGGCATGACCGCGTTGAAGTCGGCGGCATCGGGGCGCGTATAGAGGTTGCCCGACTGGAAGAAATGCACGTGGGAATCGACGAGCCCCGGAATGATCCATCGGCCCTGGGCCTCGATGCGCCGCGCGCCTTGCGGAATCGCGATCGTGCTCGCGGGGCCCACCGCACGGATGCGGCCTTCCGCGATGACGATGGTCTGGTCGCGTGCGACGGCCGCCGAGGGCTCGCGGTCGGGTCTCACGACCGTGGCGCCCACGATCGCGGTGACGGCGGGGCCCGAGGCGACCGCGCAGGATTGGAGAAAGGCGGCGGCGGCCAGAAGGACGAAGATGGATCGTTGCGGGCTCATGGGGCGAATACCAGGGCGGGATGGGTGACGAAATGATATAGATTCGCCGGCGCCGTCGGGCCCACGCCCACGTCGCGCACGGCGAGCTCCGGCGTGTCGACGCTCACGCCCAGTGCGAGCGCGATGGTCTGCGGCGGCGCCATGCCCAGGCGCTTCGCGGTTGCGCCGATCAATAGCGTCCCGAGGGTCACCGAGAAGCGCCCGCACCACGTGACGCGGTACTGGTCGGGATTGGCGGGATCGACCACTGTGGCGTAGAACGCGCGCGCCCTCTCGGCGCTCACCATTCCGCCGAGCGTCTCGCGCATCAGCTTGCGATCGGCGTCGAGCGCCTTCTCGAGCGCCGCCACGCCGCCCGCCCCGTAGGGCGTGAACTTGAAGTCCTCGCCGTAGTGCGTGCCGTCCGCCGAGATCACGATCGCCACGTCGCCGCCGAGCGCGGCGCCGCGCTTCTTCATCGCCTCGGACAGCGCCTCCCCCAACCGCGAGGCCATCTCCGCGAGCCGCTCGAAAGACGCCACCGGCACGATGACGGGAACGATCTCGACGTCGGGACGCGCGTGCTTGAGGAAGTAGGCGATGCCCTCGACGCTGTGCTCGCTGTCGTGGGCCGCGTCGTCCTTCACCGCCATGCCCTCCGGCAGCGCGGCGATCAGCTCATCGCGCAGCGCCGACACGGCGATCTCGCCGTCGGGCGAGCGCCAGGCTCGATACGAATCGAACACGAGCTGGTCGCGCGCCGCGAACTTCCGGTAACCGTGAAACACGCCGACGATCACCACCGTCTTCGCGGTGACGAGGGGAAAGACCCGCCGGTACACGCGCGCCGAATAGATGTAGTCGTCGTGCGGACCGATCACGCCGAGGACGCCCGGTGGCACCTTCGCGCCGAACGACTGCGGGGCGGGGCCTTGCGTGGAAAGCGCCCACACCTTCGCCATGGCCTCGGGCGTCGTGGCGTACCCCACGGTGTCGCGCTGGCCGCGGACTTCGCCCGCCGATGCCGTGCCCATGCCCTTGCGGACTTCCTCGAGCGTGGGGCGGGCGTTCGCTGCCATGGGCAGCAAGAATATCAGCCACGGGCGTAGTCGAGCATTCCCTGGAAGTCCACCACCACCGCGGGCTCGTTGCCGACCACCCAGGCATCGTGCCCCGAGGGCAGCAGCGAGACGTCGCCCGGCCTGCAGTCGAATTCCGAGCCGTCGTCCATCCTGATGCGCAGGACGCCGGAGACGTGATACTGGAAATGCGGCGCCTCGCAGCTCTTCGTCTTCGCGATCGGCTGCACCGAGGTGGCCCAGCGCCAACCGGGCTCGAAGATCGCGCGGCCGATGGTGGCCCCGCCGATGGTGATCAGCTCGACGCGCCCTTTCGGGAACTCGCGGACCTCCTCGGGCTTGCCGAAGTGCTTCAGTTCGGTCGCCGCGCCGTCCTGGGCGATGTGCTTGTGGTCGTGCTCGTATGCGATTGTCATGGCGATCTCCGCGCTCAGTTCTTTTCGGCGGCGACGACCCAGTTCTCGATGTTCGTCTTGCCGTCGCGCACCATGGTCGCGGTCGCGTCGAGCTTGCCGCCGCGCACGACGCCGGTCCACAGGAGGCGCCCGTACTTGGCGCTCTGCGTTTCCGCCTCGAAGCGCATCGCGTCGCCGGCCGCCGCGGTCTTGTACATCGCGTCCGAATAGCCGTAGCGATCGCAGGCCGACGAGCGGAAGCGCCCGTCCTTGAAGACGAGCGTATCGGCGTCGCCGGAGGTCTTGCCGCGCTGGATGAAGACGCCTTCGAAGCTGCGCCCGTCGAGGGCGTCGGTTTCGGCGAAGGCGGGAAGGACGGCGGCGGCGAGGACCGCGGCGGCCGCGGTGCGGGTCGAGAGTTTCATGGCGTACTCCTGTCGGGGTTGAGGAGCCGCCATCGTGCTTCGCCCCCGCGCGCCGTGAAATGGAGAAGATTGCGTACTAGGCGCCGAGGTCCCCCAGCACCCGATCGCTCACCGCCTTGAACCGCGCGACGTCCCCGTAGGAGCGCGCGATCATCATCGCGCCCTCGAGGGTCCCGATCAGCGACTGCGCCACCTCGGCGGGCGCGCCCGAGAACTTGAGCACCTTCTCGCGCCTGCCCTCGCGCAGGATGCCGATGAGCCAGCGCTCGTTCTCGTCGAAGAAGTGGCGCATGTCCTCGCGCATCGGCTTGGGGAGCGTGCCGAACTCGGCCGCCAGCATGCCGCACAGGCACATGCGGTTGTCGCGCAGGACCTCCTCGTAGAGGGCGGCGTAGCGGCGCAGCTTGTCGCGCGCGTCCTTGCCCTCGGCGTCGATGCGCTCCAGGGCGGCGAGGAAATTGCGCTCGTAGCGCTCGATCAAGCGCGCGCCCAGGTCCGCCTTGGCGGGGAAGTGGTAGTGAAGGCTCGCCTTGGTGATGCGCATCGCCTCGGCGATGTCGGCGTAGCTGAAGCCGTTGTAGCCGCGCGTCTGCACCAGGCGCTCGGCGATGTCGAGGATGCGCTGCGAAGTGTCGGGTCGGGCCATGGGATCTCACGATACCGCCTTACCTATTAGTTGACAAGTACCTTACCAACTGGTAAATAGGTGAGAGGACCGGTGCGCGGGCTTCACCCAGGGAGGCGAGCGATGCTTCAGGCACTGACCAGTCGGGATCTCAGGGCGGCCCTCGATACGCTGCGCGCGATCGGCGAGGCGGCCGCGAGCGTGGACGGGTTCGCCCGCCACGGCGTGGCGAGCCTGAAGAAGCTGGTGGCGGGCGAGCTCACCACCCTTTCCATCTGCAACCTCGACAGCGGCCATCGCAGCGTGGTGAGCGACGTGCCGGGCGCCATTGCCAGGCCCGAAATCGCGGCGTTCGACCGCCACTTCCACGAGCATCCCCTGGTGCGCGACCACGGACGCAACCCGCGCGCCGAGACCCGCCGCATCAGCGATCTCCTGCCCGCGGCCGAATTCCGGCGCGGCGCGCTCTTCAACGATTACTACCGGCCGATCGGCATCGACCACGCCATGGCGGTGCCGATCCACGTCGACCGCACCTGCCTGGTGAGCTTCGTGATCAACCGCGCGAAGCGCGACTTCGGCGAGCGCGACCGCGCCTGCATGGAGACGATCCGGCCGCACCTGGGGTCGCTCTATCGCCTGAGCCGCGAGATGGACGGCGCCCGCGCCGCGTGGGGCGTGCCGGGCGCCGCGCACAATCCCCCCGGCGGCGAGGCGCTCACCGGGCGCGAGCGCGAAGTGCTGCAGTGGCTCTCGAGCGGCAAGACCGACCGCGACATCGCGCAGATCCTCGCGATCAGCCCGCGCACGGTGCACAAGCACCTGCAGCGCATCTACGAGAAGCTCGGCGTGGAGACGCGCACGGCCGCCGTGATGCGGGCGCTGAATCCCGCGGCCTAGAAGAAGCGGCGGGCGCCGCTCACGGTTCCCATGTAACGGCACGAACCGATGTCGAGCACGACATCGCCCACGAAGCCGGAGTCGCCGATGTAGAGGCTCGATACCCGGACGGGCCCCATCGCCATCAGGTCGAAACCGATCGGCCCGCACGACAACGTGCCCGCGACCGTGCCGAGCTGCCCGCCCTGCGAGTACGTGCCGCGAATGTCGCAGGCGGTATCGATGCCCGTGCCCCAGATGAGGCGCACGCCGCCGGGGCTGGCGGCATCCGCCGATCCGTTGATCACGAGCTGGCGGCTGGACACGGGAAATACCGAAGAGGCGTTGAGATCGGCGCACGGCGCAGCGGGCGTGCCGAAGCTCAATGCGCCCGCGAACTGCCCATAGAGCCGCGCCTGCTTGCTGGTCCAGGCGAGGCGCGTCACGGTGACGGCGGTCTGCACGCCGTCGATCGAATACTGGAGCGAGGCGCTGTTGCGATCGCAGCCGGTGGCGGCGCTTCCCAGCTGGGTCGCCACGCTCACCGTGATCGTGCCGACGGTCTGGACCTGCAGGCTGCCTTGCGGATTGGCCGCGGATCCGAACGAGGGCCACTGCGTTCGATAGAGGGTCCCGGTGAGCGCCATCGTCCCGCATGGGTCGAAGTTGATGCCGTTGCCTTCCAGGCGGCTCGCGACGAGCCACAGCGGCATGCCGCCCGCGTCGTAGGTGAAGAGCGTGGCGAACACCGCGTCGTTCTGCTGCACCAGGCCCACGCCCCAGCCCGGGTGGCGCGCGTCGAGCCACATGCCGGTGACGTCGCCCGGGATGGTGGTGGCCGCTTGCGCGAGCGACGCGAGGCCGAGGAGGCCGGCGAAAAGGAAGTCCCGAAGGCGCATGGGGGTTATTCCGGGAGGGGTGCCCCGGCCTGGCCAAAAGCGTAGCGCCAGCCGGCTGGGGTACGCACATAGGTATCGCTGAACCACAACTTGAAATTGATCGGTTCGCCCCTGGCCCTCGTGCCCTTCAGCCATAGCTTGGCCGTCACCACGGCGGTATCGCCCCAGACCCTTACCACCTGCGAGTTGTCGACCTCCACTTGATGTTCCCAGGTGATGGTCCTGTCGCGCGCCCTCTGCTCGAGAAAGGCCCCGGTTTGAACGGTTCCATTCGACAATACGAGGATCATATTGTCGTGATGGATGCGCGCCATGGTCTCGGCGTCATTTTTCTCGACAGCCGCCTGATACCGAGTGTCGAGAGCGGCGACCGCTCCCCTGTCTTCGTCAACGGACGCCGCCGCAAGATTTGTCGCATTCATCGCAAGGCCGATCAACACCAGAAGTTTCGAAAGATGAGTCTTTCGACTCACGTCGTTTTCGACTCGTTGCATCCTCGACTCCGCCTCATGTAGTTTGTGAAGGTGAACCCCGTCACAAAATACATCAGGGAGTGTTCGACAAGGCTCGAAACTCGCGGCCTGTAACAAACCGATTCACAACGGCCTCGATTCAGGCATTGCGCGCTCATACGCGACATCAGCGCCCGGGCGCCTCGCCGCGCCGGGTGGATTCGAACAGGAACCACGCGCGCCGCTCGGCCTCGTCGATCCAGACCTCGATCAGGCTCGTGGTCGCGACGTCGTTGTGCTCCTCGCACACCGCGTGCGCCTCGCGCATGTACGCCGCGAGCCTCTGGTTGTCCTCGCGCAATTCGGCGAGCATGTCGAGCGGCGTCACGTACTCGGCGTCGTTGTCGAGGATGCGCTGCAGCGACGCGATGTGGCCCACCGAGCGCAGCGTGGTGCCGCCCACCTTGCGCACGCGCTCGGCGATCACGTCGGTGATGGCGTAGATCTGGTCGGCCTGCTCGTCCAGCAGCAGATGGTAGTCGCGGAAATGCGGGCCGGACATGTGCCAGTGGAAGTTCTTCGTCTTCAGGTACAACGCGAACGTGTCCGCCAGGAGTCGGTTCAACGCGGCGGAAATGTCGCGCGCGGCGGAACTGCCGAGGTCGGTTTTCGTCTTGAGGGGGGCGGCGCGCCGCTCCTTTACGCTGGCACTGGCCATTGAAGGCTCCTTTCCGTTCAGGGGACCCGTTATGTTAGCCGTCTTTCATGGCGAGATTATGATGGCTGTCGGAATCCGCCGTCCGCACCGCATAAGGAGGCAACATGCTCGGATTGACCTCGCTCGGACTCGTCCACACCGCGATCAGCCTCGTCGCCGTCGTCGCCGGCGCCATCGCCCTCTTCCGCTACCGCCGCATCGCCTGGGCCACCCTCGCGGGCAAGGTGTACATCGCCACGACCGCGCTCACCTGCATCACCGGCTTCGGCATCTTCCAGCACGGCGGCTTCGGCAAGCCCCACGCGCTGGGCATCATCACCCTGGTCGTGCTCGCGGCGGCGCTCGCCGCGGACCTGAAGCATTGGTTCGGGAAAGCCGCGCGCTATGTCGCGGTGGTTGGATACTCCGCCACCTATCTCTTCAACTGGATTCCCGGCATCACGGAAACGGCGACGCGCCTGCCGCTCGGCGCGCCTCTCGTTTCGAGCCCCGAAGCGCCGGAGCTGCAGGTGGCCTCGGGCGCGCTCTTCATCGTCTTCCTCGTGGGAGCGGCGCTGCAGGTGCTGCAGCTACGCGCCCATCCGGCCGAGACGCTCGAAGACAAGCTGCCTTCAACTTAGTACCGGGGTCAGAGCGGGGTCAGAGCGGGGTCTGACCCGGTTTAGGGGCGCTGTCCATTCGCTACACTATCGCCCGTGGCCCAAGAACAACACTCCATTCCCACCATCGCGGAGCTCGACGAGATGCAGTGGGCCGCCGATCCGCACGCCGATGACACGGTCGCCACGATCCTCGGCCCGTTGACGGGCGCGGAGCGCTTGAAGCGCGTCGATGACCTGAATGCCGTGATCCGAACCTGGCAGGACAATGTCGGCGTCGCGGCCTGGCGCGCCGACTCCATCCCCGCCGCGCTCGGCATGGGACAGGCGCTGCAGCGCTATCTCGCCGTGGCGCAGACGCTGCCGCCATGGGCCGATCGCGATCGCATCGCGCGCGCCGAGGCGATGTTCATGGACTACGGAGCGCTCTCGGTGACGATGCTCTTCTGCGCGAGCCTTCCCGAATGCTACGTGGTGCCCGACCTCGCGGCCGTGCTGCACGCCACCGGCCAGCTCGAGGAGCGCGCCGAGCACCGCATCCGCACCACCGGCGCTATGATCTTCCCGGTGATGATGGCGGGCGGGCTCACGCGCCCCGATGGCAGCGGCATCGCGCAGGTCCTCAAGGTTCGCCTGATCCATGCGACGGTGCGAAACCTGATCCTGCGCGCTTCGCCCGAAGCCGCAGTGGCGGCGCTGCATTCCGCGGGCGAGGCCGGAGGCGCCGCGCTCATCCCGCCCCTGGCCCCGATCCAGCCGAACGACTCCATGAGCCAGGCGCTGCACGTGCACGGCTGGGACCTGAAGACGTGCGGGCTCCCCAACAACCAGGAGGAGCTCGCCTACACGCTCCTCACCTTCAGCTACGTGTTCCTGCGCGGCATGCGGCGCCTGGGCATCGCCTTCGCGCGCGGCGAGGAGGAGGACTACCTGCATGCGTGGAACGTTGCGGGATATTTCCTCGGCATCCACCGCGAGCTGATGGTCGACACGATGGGTGAGGCCCAGGCGCTCTTCGCGCGCATGCAGGAGCGCGGCCGCGCCGACTGGGCGCGGCGCGGGAGCGGCGCCGACCCGCGCCCCGAGCTGGGCGCCGCGCTCATGAACGCGATGAAGTCCGTCATTCCCGCCGCGCCGTTCAAGCCGTTTCCGGTGCTGCTCACGCGCCGGCTGATCGAGGCCGCGAGCTCGAGGGATCTGGGGCTCGATGGCGAAGTGTCGTGGCTCTCACGGATGTTGTTCGCGATGCTGATGGGCACGGCGCTCGGCATCGACGCCATCGCGCGCCTCGCGTTTCCTGATTTCTCGATCTCGCGCCTCATCACGCGCGCGATCGGCTACCGGCTCACCTGCGCGCTTCTCATGAGCCAGACGCGCGATCTGTCGGTGCCCGCGGCGCTGCGCCCCGACATCCATTCCCTCATCGCGCGCTGGGGCCGCGACTCGAAGGCGTCGGGCTGGATGAACGCGCTCGAGGACCGCATGACCACGCGCGGCGACTGGGAAGCGCTGGCGCGTCACGGGCCTCGATGATCCGCTTGCGCCGCGCATTCCTGTCGTTCGCATCGATCGCTCTCCTCGGCCTCGCATGGGCGGCGCACGATGCACGCGCGCAGGCCGTGCTCGGCGCGCATGCGCAACGCATCGACCTGTGGCCGCAGGTGCGCGTGCTCGCGGACCCGGCCGGATCCATCGATCTCGAGCACGCGCTGGCGATGCGCGAGCGGTTCGCCGCGCCGCAGGGGGCCTATGCGACGCTCGGCATGGGCAAGGAGGTCGTGTGGCTGCGGGTGCCGATCGCGGTGGCCGCCGGCGGCGAAGGCCCGTGGATCCTCGATCTCGACTACGCGTTACTGCGCCGCGTCGACGTGTACGCGCTGATCGAAGGCAAGGTGGCCCGCCACGCCGTGCTCGGCGACAGCCAGCCGTTCGCGACGCGGCCGCTGCAGGGGCGCACGCACGCGCTGCCGCTCGACTTCACCGCGGGCAGCTCCGGCGAGATCGTGCTGCGCGTCGATACGCCGGGCGGGAAGATCCTGCCCATCACCTTGAGCCGCCTTCCCGCGTTCCATTCGCGTGCGCTGAACGAGCAGCTCTTGCAGGGGGCCCTCGCCGGCCTCGGCCTCTTCCTCCTGCTGTACAGCCTCGCGCAATGGGTGCACCTGCGCGAGAGCCTCTACCTCAAGTACGCGCTGCTGGTCTTCTTCAGCGTGCTTTTCTCGGTGCACTTCTTCGGCATCGGCGAGATGTACCTGTGGACGGACCACGCGTGGCCCGAGCGCCACCTGGCGGGCGTCACCTCGTTGATGGCCTCCGCCGCCACGGCGCTCTTCGTCGAGGACGCGCTCGCCGGGGACCTGCACCGGTGGCTGCGCGTGGGGCTCAATGTCGTGGCCGCGGTGCAGGGAGCCGCGACGATCGCCTACGGCGCGGACCTGATCGACATCCAGATGGTGGCCCTCTTCATGAGCACCACGGGATTGGCGCCCGCGTTGATGGGGCTCCCAGGCGCGCTCGCCAAGGCGCGGCGCGGCGACAGCGTCGGCCCCTGGTTCATGGTCGCGTGGCTGGGCTATTTCATCGCGAGCGCCATCCTGGTCGGCGTGGTTCGCGGGCGGGTCGGCGTGAACGCCTGGACCCTGCACTCGTTCCAGATCGGCGCCACGCTCGACATGCTGATCTTCATGCGCATCGCCGTGCTGCGCTCCGCGGCGCGTCACCACGATGCCAAGCGCGCGGTGCAGGAGCGCGACACGCTGCATTCGATGGCGCACTCGGATCCGCTGACGGGACTCCTCAACCGCCGCGGGTTCGACGATGCACTCGCGCTCGCTTTGGCGCGCGCCGCGCCCGAGCGCCTCCTCGCGCTCTACGTGATCGATCTGGACGGCTTCAAGCCGGTCAACGACCAGTTCGGACACGATGTCGGCGACGAGCTGCTGCGCGTCGTTGCGCAACGCTTGCGCGGCTCGGTGCGGGCGGGCGACGCGGTGGCGCGCGTGGGGGGCGACGAGTTCGTCGTGATGGCGCATGGCCTCAAGGACGAGACCCAGGCGCAGGATTTGGGGCTGAAGCTCCTCGATTCGTTCCGCGCGCCCTTCGCGCTCGGCGACAAGATCTGCGGCGTGAGCGCGACCCTCGGCTACGCGCTGGCGCCGACGGATGCGAGGGATGCGAGCGCGCTCCTCAAGGCCGCCGACGCCGCGATGTACGCGGGCAAGCAGGAAGGCAAGGATCGGCTGGTCCGCGTGGGCGCTTGACCTACTCCACCTTGATCCCGGCGGCTTTGATGATCGGCCACCACTTCTCGATCTCGGCCTTGTGGAAGGCGGCGAAACCCTCCGGCGACTGCTGCTTGCGCGAAGCGACGTCCAGGCCAAGCTCGGTGAAGCGCGTGCGCACCATGGGATCGGCGAGCGCCTCCACCAGGGCGGCGTTGAGCCTGGCGACGACCTCCTTCGGTGTCCCCTTGGGTGCGAAGAATCCGAACCATCCCGGCAGGTAAAGGCCGGGCACGCCGGCCTCGTCGGCGCTGGGGATTCCCGGCACGACCGGCGAGCAGGTGGGCGCCAGGACCGCGAACGCCTTGATCGTGCCGGCACGCACCTGCGGCATGGCGGCGGCTGCTTGAATGACGAGGAGGTCGATGTGCCCCGCGATGAGATCCTGCATCGCCGGGCCGCCGCCTCGATACGGCACGAGAAGGAGGCTGGTGCCGGTGAGCTGCTGCAGCAGCACGCCCGCGGTCTGCGCCGAGGCCTGCTGGTTGGCGAGCGTCGCCTTGCCGGGATTCGCCTTCATCCACGCGGCGAGGCCCTTCAGGTCATCGGCGGGCAGGGCCTTCCTCGCGAGGATCAACTGCGGATTGATCGAGAGGAGGCCGACCGGCTCGAAGTCCTTCTGCAGGTCGTAGTTGAGCGTGTAGACGACGCCGTTGGCGACGTGGTTGTCCCACTGGCCGATGTCGATGGTGTAGCCGTCGGGCGTGGCGCGCGCGACGCGCCCGACGCCGATGCTGCCCCCGGCGCCGCCGACATTCTCGACGATCACCGTCTGGCCGAGCGCGTCCTTCATGCGCTGCGCCATGATGCGCGCGACCGCGTCGGTGGATCCGCCGGGCGGGAACGGGCTCACGATGGTGACGGCTCGCGATGGGAAGGGCTGTGCCTGGGCCGCGGCGATGCCGGCGAATGCGGCCATGCCGGACTTCCATGAGGAGTAGCATCGCCTTCACAAGAACCGGGAAGATCGAGGAGACCGCGCCATGGGCGTCAAGCTGGAGATGTTCGCCGTCGAGGAGAACCCGCGCGTATGCCAGGCGGGCGAGACCGTCTTCCAGGCCTTCGACATGGGGGCGGAGATGTACGTCGTGCTCGAGGGGGAGGTCGAGCTCACCATCGGCTCACGCGTGGTGGAGACGCTCGGGCCCGGCGAGCCCTTCGGCGAGATGGCGCTCATCGACCAGGCGCCGCGCACCGCCACCGCCATCGCCAAGACGCCCTGCAAGCTCGCCGTCATCACCGAGAAGCGCTTCCTGTTCATGGTGCAGACCACCCCGCACTTCGCCCTCCAGATCATGAAGGTGATGGCCGACCGGCTGAGGAAGATGAACGAGCGGCTCTAGGTCCACGCCCCGTCTTTCTCGATGAGCGACAAGCAGACAGTCGGCAGCGTCACCTACCAGAAGGTCGGCAAGGAATATTTCGAGCAGCGCGGCCTCAGGCGCTACGCGAAGGTCTGGTCGCTCTGGGCGCTCGGCGTGGGCGGCGTGATCTCGGGGCACTACTCCGGCTGGAACTTGGGCCTCGCCAACGGCTTCGGCTCGATGTTGGTGGCACTCCTCGTGATCGCGGCGATGTACTGGGGGCTCATCTTCAGCCTCGCCGAGATGTCGCCGGCATTGCCGCACACGGGCGCCGCGTATTCCTTCGCGCGGAGCGCCATGGGGCCGTGGGGCGGCATGGTGACGGGCCTGGCGGAGAGCATCGAGTACATCCTGACCCCGGCCGTCATCGTGTATTTCATCGGCTCGTACATGACGGCGATCTTCGAGACCCCGGCGGCCTACCAACCGATCTGGTGGATGGCCTCGTACGCGCTCTTCCTCCTGCTCAACCTGCGCGGCGTGGAGCTTTCATTTCGCGTGTCGGTGATCGTGACGCTCGGCGCGCTCGCCGTGCTCGCCGTGTTCTGGGTGAGCGCCATCCCGCACTTCGACCTGCACCGCTGGGCGCTGGAAGGCGGTCCATGGCTGCCGATGGGCTGGAACGGCGTGCTCGCCGCGCTTCCCTTCGCGGTGTGGCTCTTTCTTGCGATCGAGCAGCTGCCGCTCGCCGCCGAGGAATCGGCAGACCCGAAGAAGGACATGCCGAAGGCGCTGATCCTGGGCATGTCCACGCTGATGGTCTCCGCGCTGCTGACGGTGTTCCTCAATTCCGGCGTCGGATCGATCGAGCCGGGCAAGATGCAAGGCGCGTCATCGCTGGCGAAGTCTTCGGAGCCCCTCCTCGACGGCTTCCGCGTGATCTACGGCGGCGCCGCGGCGAAGACGCTCGCCTTTCTCGCGGTGATCGGCCTCATCGCGAGCTTCCACACGATCATCTACGCCTACGGCCGGCAGATCTACTCGCTGTCGCGCGCGGGGTATTACCTCGGGTTCATGTCGGTGACGTCGGGCAAGCACAAGGTCCCGCACATGGCGCTCTACACGGGCACGGTGCTGGGTCTCGCAACCATGCTGGTCGCGTGGTTCGCCGCGCCCGCGAACGACCGTGGCGCGCTGATCGGCGGCACGCTCCTCAACATGGCGGTCTTCGGGGCGATGATCTCGTACGCGATGCAGGGGCTGTCGTTCATCCTCTTGCGCAGGAACCTCCCGGACATCGATCGGCCCTATCGCAGCCCGGTCGGTTCGCCGGGTGCCGCCGTGACGATCGTGATCGCGCTGGTCACGTTGTACTTCCAGCTTCAGGATCCCGTGTATCGCAACGGCGTGTATGCGGTTGCCGTGTTCTACGTGATGGGGCTGGTGTATTTCGCTCTCATCGGCCGGCATCGCCTGATCCTGTCGCCGGAAGAGCAGTTCGCGATGAGCCGGGGGCAGGCGCGGGACTAAGGCCCGGTCCAGCTCAGCACGACCTTGCCGCTCTTCCCCGATCCCATCGTCCTGAAGCCCTCGAGGTAATCGGCGACGTCGAAGCGGTGCGTGATCATCGGCGTGAGGTCGAGGCCGCCCTGGATCAGCGCGATCATCTTGTACCAGGTCTCGAACATCTCGCGCCCGTAGATGCCCTTGAGGGTGAGGCCCTTGAAGATCACCTGGGTCCAGTCGATCGCGGTCTGCCCGGGCGCAATGCCGAGCATGGCGATCTTGCCGCCGTGGTTCATCACGTCGAGCATGTCCCGGAAGGCGGCGGGGACGCCCGACATCTCGAGGCCCACGTCGAAGCCCTCGACCATGTTGAGCTCCGGCATCACCTCGCGCAGCTTCTCCTTGGCGACGTTCACGGTGCGGTGCGCGCCCATCTTCCTGGCGAGCTCGAGACGGTAGTCGTTCACGTCGGTGATCACGACGTGGCGCGCGCCCACGTGGCGGCAGATCGCGGCGGCCATGATGCCGATCGGACCCGCGCCCGTGATGAGCACGTCCTCGCCCACGAGATCGAACGAAAGCGCGGTGTGCGCGGCGTTGCCGAACGGATCGAGGATCGCGGCGATGTCGTCGGGGATGTCGTCGGGAATGGGGAAGGCGTTCACCGCCGGGATCACGAGGTAGTCGGCGAACGCGCCGGGGCGATTGACGCCCACGCCCTGCGTGTTGCGGCACAGGTGCCGCCGGCCCGCGCGGCAGTTGCGGCAATGCCCGCACACGATGTGGCCCTCGCCCGAGACGCGCTGGCCGAGTCGCAGGCCACGCACCTCGTCGCCCATCGCCTCCACGGTGCCCACGTACTCGTGCCCCACGTGCATCGGCACCGGGATCGTCTTCTGCGCCCAGTCGTCCCAGTTGTAGATGTGCATGTCGGTGCCGCAGATCGCGGTCTTCCTGATGCGGATCAGCACGTCGTTGGGGCCGATCCCGGGCTTGGGCGCCTCGGCCATCCAGATGCCGGGCTCGCGTTTGGTCTTGGCTAGCGTGCGCATGGGCAAAGTGTAGCGCCGTTCAACGGGCGACCTTCTCGAGGGTCTGCCAGGTGCGGCTGGTCTGCTGCTTCCCCACCGCCTTCTCGATCAACGCCATGAACACCGGACCCTTTGGAGTCGGGAGGTAGGCGGTAAAGAGGTGGCTGCCCTCGAGGCGAAGGATGCGGGCGTTATCCCGCTCGATGGGGAGCTTCAGTGACGCCGGCGGCTTGCGAACGAAGGTCACGATGCGCTTCGCCTCGGGCGTGAGGCGCATGCCTTGGTACGGATCGGACTCGAGCAGCGTGCGCAGCTCGTCGATCGAGCGCACGATCGTCATGAACGACTTGCCCACGCCCTTCTCGATCGCCGCCTCGACTCTCCTCTCGACGGATTCGTTGGAGGCTCGCGGCGCGTCGAACACGATGTTGCCGCTCGACAGCAGCGTGGCCACGTCCTTGAAGCCCGCCGCTTCGAGCGCGCGCTTCAGGTCGGGCATTTTCGCGTTCGTCGGGCTCACGCCGCGAAGAAAGGCTGCGTAGCGCGGCATCGCTATCGTTCCCACCTTCGAGCGCGCTTCTCGGGGTAGGGACGATCGTCGCCCATGAGGCCGCGCCACAGCACGCGGTTGTAGACGTCCGCGTCGACCACGTCTTCCCTGCTGAAATCCATTCCGCGGGTCTTCTCGGCCCACCAGCTCGCGTCGCGCGTGGGCATCAGGGCGGCCATCCCCGGCGAGCGTGGAAGCGGAAGGCGCGTCGCGCGCAAGTGATCCGGCAGGATCGCGCGGTAGTCCCACGCGGCCAGGGACGGATCGAAGGCGTCGGCCATGGGGCCCTGCGTGGCGGTGTAGAGGCTGATGTGGTCGATGCCGAGGATGTCTTCCATGGTGCGCAACATGTTCACCGTGGAGTAGCGCGTCCCGACCACGGCGCCTTGCCTCACGTAGGGGCCGATCACGAAGGCGACGCTGCGATGCTCGTCGACGTGATCCGGGCCGTCTTGCGCGTCGTCCTCGACCACGAAGATGAGCGTGTCCTTCGCGTAGCGGCTTTTCGCGACCGCTTCCACCAGCTGCCCGAGCGCGTAATCGTTGGCGGCCACCTGGCGCTCCGGAGTGTCGACGCCGTCCAGCGCTTTCGCGAAGTCGCCGGTATGGTCTCCGCCGAAACGCACGAGGCTCAACGCCGGAAGATTGCCGTTCTCGGCGAATTGCCTGAACTCGCGCTCCCATTCGAGGTAGCGCCACGTTTCCGGCATCGCCTGGTCGTAGCCGCGGAAGAACTCGTCGGTGCGCCCGGCAAGCTCCGCGTCCGCCGCCAACGCCTGGCGCACCCCGGCCTTGAACGGCTCACGCTCCGGCTGCTTGAGGTTGGTGACGAAGAATCCGTAGTTGCGCACAGTCTTGCCTGCACGCAGCACCGCGCTCCACAGGTAGCCCTTCTGCCGCTCGCCGCCCGGTCCGTCGGGCGCCGCGACATTGCTCGTTCCCGGGAGGAAGTCGTCGTCGTCGGGCGTCTCCTCGTTCGCCTCCCGGCGCGCCGCATAGCCCGCTACGCCCATGGGAACGCCGCGATTCTCGCCCTCCCACTCGTAGCTCCCGCCGCGGCCCGCGTAGTTCGCAGGCAGCATCTTCACGCCGAAATCGGATTCGCGGCCCGCGGTGCTCCACGGCCAGCCGTTCCCGCTCACCTCGGCAGGATCGTAGAAGTTGTCGAACGTTACGAGCCTGCGGGCGAGCGCGTGCGCGTTGGGAGTGATGCGCTCGCCGAATTCCGCGAGGGACGGGTCGCCGTTGCCGCGCCCCAGGTCGCCCAGGACCTGGTCGTAGGTGCGGTTCTCGCGAATCACGTAGATCACGTGCCTGATGCGATCGCGCAGGAATCCCATCACCTCGGCCTCGCGCGAGCCCGGCTCGAAGTTGAAGGTGTTGTTGGCGGCCACCTGCCGCGTGAGCTTCGCGAGGACGCCGCGCCCGCGCGGCACCGGCATCGCCTGGAATCCCGAGCGCGAGAGGTTGAGGATGTACTGGTTGTATTCCCTCTTGACGGTGCTCGTCTTGCAATTGTTGCGCGCGCAGTTGCCGAAAGCCGGCCCGGGCACGCTCTTGCTGTTCACCACGTAGAGCATGCCGCCGCCCTGGGGCGCGTAGGCCACGTGCTGCGGATACCAGCCCGTGGGAATGAGGCCCACGTTGCGCGGGACTGCGCGCGCGAGGTCGATCACCGCGATCGAGTTGGTCCCGCCGTTGGTGACGTAGAGCGTGCTTTCGTCGCTCGACAGCGCGAGGCTGTTCGGCGCCGCGCCGCCATAGGCCATCGAGTTGGTGATGACGCCCGGCGGAGCCACGGTGCTCACGCTCGCGGCGACGGAATTGGTGCGCGTGCGGATGATCGCCACGGCGTCGGCATTGTCCATCGCGGCGTAGAGGCGCGCCCCGGACGCGTCGAGGATCATCTTGTTGGGATTGCCCGCGACCGTGATGCGCGCGGCGACGCGTCGCGCCGGAAGGTCCACGACGACGATCTCGCGATCGCGCACGCTCGACACATAGGCCGTGTCGCTTCCGCGAATCGCGACCCAATACGGATAGTTTCCGCCGGGCGCTGCCTTCGCGCCGCCGCTCTTGCCCGGGCGAAGGTCGATCTCGGCCACGACTTCGCGGCGAACCGTGTCCACGAGGCAGATCGAGTCGTTGTACATGTTGGCCACGACGAGCGTCTTGCCGTCAGCGGTAACCGCGAGTCCCGCCGCCACCGGCTTCACGTCGGGGCCGTTGCCGGCGGCGTGGTTGAGCTTGACCGGTGCGGAGACCTCGGACCAGCGGCCCGACTCCTGCGCGAACGTGTGGATCGAATCGTCGACCCCGCCCGACACGTGCAGAAAGCGCCCGTCGGGCGAGAACGCGATGCCCGCCCACGTATTGGGCACGGTGAGCGCCTGCCGCTGCACCGGGCGGCCGGATCTCAAGTCGAAGAGAAACACGTACTCGTTGCCCAGCTCGGGATCGCGCTTGCCGGTGCCGGGATCGGTCCAGCGGTTGAACCCGGTCGTGAGGACGGCGAGCGTCGCGCCGTCGGGCGACAACGCTTCGGTCACCGCGCCGCCCGCCGCGAGGTCGGGAGCCTTGGCGAGCCCTGGTTTCAGGAGATCGAAGGTCGCGGAAGGCGGGAGCGTCGGCGTGACCTGCTGGCCGGTCGGAAGGATGGTCGGTCGGAGCGGCCCCAGGTCCGGCTCGGGGGCCTCGCGATTGATGGCGGGACAGGCGGCGAGAAGCAGCGGGGCCAGGATGACCATCCAGGCCCCGCGCCGGGATATCGTTCTCACGCGGGAATCACTCCGAGCTCGCGTCCGACTCGCGCGAACGCCGCCACCGCGCGCTCGATGTGCTGCAGCTCGTGCGCCGCGGACATCTGCGCGCGGATGCGCGCCTCGCCCTTCGGGACCACCGGGAACGAGAAGCCGACCACGTAGATCCCCTCGGCGAGGAGCTTCGTCGCCATCGCCTGCGCGAGCGCCGCGTCGCCCAGCATCACCGGAATGATCGGATGGCCCGCGCCGGCGAGCCTGAAGCCGAGCCGGGTCATCTCGCGGCGGAAGTGCTCGGCGTTCTTCGCCAGCTTCTGCCGCAGCGCGTCGCTCTCCTGCAGGAGATCGAGGACCCGAATCGACGTGTGCGCAATGGCCGGCATGAGCGAGTTGGAGAAGAGGTAGGGGCGCGAGCGATTGCGAAGCCACGCGACGACCGGCTTGGGTCCCGCCGTATAGCCGCCCGACGCGCCGCCCAGCGCCTTGCCGAGCGTGCCGGTGATGATGTCCACGCGCCCCAGGACCCCGCAATGCTCCGGCGTCCCGCGACCCTTCGCACCCATGAATCCCACCGCGTGGGAGTCGTCCACCATCACCATCGCGTCGTGCTTGTCGGCGAGATCGCAGATCGCGCCGAGGTTGGCGACGATGCCGTCCATGGAGAAGACGCCGTCGGTCGCGATCATCGTGTAGCGCGCGCCATCGGCTTTCGCCTGCGCGAGCTGGCGCTCGAGGTCGGCCATGTCGTTGTTGGCGTAGCGGAAGCGCTTCGCCTTCGAGAGCCGCACGCCGTCGATGATCGAGGCGTGGTTGAGCGCGTCGCTCACGACGGCGTCCTCCTCGCCCAGCAGCGTCTCGAATAGCCCGCCGTTCGCGTCGAAGCAGGAGCCGTAGAGGATCGCGTCCTCCATGCCGAGGAATTGCGCGATGCGCCGCTCGAGCTCGCGATGCACATCCTGCGTACCGCAGATGAAGCGCACCGACGCCATGCCGTAGCCATGCTCGGTGAGGCCCTCGTGCGCCGCCGCCTCGATGGCCGGGTGATGGGCGAGGCCGAGGTAGTTGTTGGCGCAGAAATTGAGCACCCTGCCGCCGCCCTCGACGTGGATCTCGGCGGATTGCGGCGAATCGATGACGCGCTCGTGCTTGTAGAGGCCGGCGCCGTCGAGCTCGGCGAGCTGCGCCTGGAGGTGTTCGATGAACGGGGTGGCCATGCGGCTATTTTGGCACGCGCCTGGCGAGGCCCCTCTGCGCAAAGAGCTCCGCGATCCAGTCGACGAACACGCGTACCTTCGCGCTGAGGTGGCGATTCGCCGGATACAGGACGTGCATCGGCAAGGCAGCCGGCTGCCATGCCGTGAGGATGGCCTTGAGCTCGCCTGGCGCCACGTGCTGGAACATGAATGCCGGCATCTGCGCGATGCCCAGGCCGGCACGCGCGACGGCCAAATGCGCATTGCTCTCGTTGACCGCGACCCCATGGCGGCCCTTGATCTCGATGCGCTTGCCGTCGCGCTCGAAGACCAGCGGCACCATGCGGCCGGTGCGCGCGGATGAGCGCTCCGCGATCACGTGGCCGCTCTGCAGGTCGGATGGGTGCCGCGGCGTGCCATGGCGCTTCAGGTACGCGGGTGTCGCGCAGGTGACCCAGGGAAAGTCTCCGACGTGGCGCGCGACCAATGATCGTTCCAGGTCGGTCAACGGGCCGCCGCGGATCACGCAATCCACGTTCTCGCCCACCAGGTCGACCTGGCGGTCGTTCACGCCGAGGTCGAGCTGGATCTCCGGATAACGCTCCGCGAACGCGGGCAGCGCCGGGATGACAAAGATGCTGGCCGCCGTGCCGCCCATGTCGACGCGCACCCGGCCCTTGGGGCTCGCCTGCGCGTTCGCCACGCTCGACTCGATGTCCTCGAGATCGCCAAGGAGCCGCGTCGCGCGCTCGTAATATGCGGTGCCGTCGGGCGTGACGGTCACCTTGCGGGTGGTGCGGTTGAGGAGCCTCACGCGCAGGTGCGCCTCGAGGCCCTGCACCAGCTTCGTGACGGTCGGCTTGGGCATGCCCAGCGAATCCGCGGCCCGGGTGAAGGTGCCCGCCTCCACCACCCGTGCATACACCTGCATCGCCAGCACCACGTTCAGTTTCGGATTGACGTTCATAAGGCAATTATTCCCTATTGGAAATAAAGAAGCCACGGGACGAGTATTTATTATCTTCCTGGAAACACCTAAATTGGTTGAACACAACAGACATGAGGACACGCACATGAAGATTGGAATCATCGGGGCGGGCGCCATCGGCCAAGCCGTCGCCCGGCAGGTCGTGACCGCAGGCCACGACGCCCTCCTCAGCAACAGCCGCGGGCCGGATTCGCTGCGGGAAATCGTCCAGCAGCTCGGCGCACGCGCCCGCGCGGTGACGACGCAGGAAGCGGCCGGCGCCGAAATCGTGGTGTTGTCGGTGCCATGGTCCGCCGTGCCGCAAGCCCTTGCGAGTCTTCCGCCCTGGAATAACCGCATCCTCATCGACGCCACCAATCCCGTGGTGCAGCCGGGATTCAAGCTCGCCGAGCTGGGCGGCAAGACCTCCAGCCAGGTCGTGGCGTCGCTCGCGCCCGGCGCGCGCGTCGTCAAGGCGATGAACACGCTGCTCGCGAAGGTGCTCGGCTCCAATCCCCGCGAGGCCGGCGGACATCGCGTGGTCTTCATGTCCGGCGACGACGCGGCCGCGAAGAAGACGGTCGCGGGACTCATCGAGGAATTCGGCTTCGCGACGATCGACCTCGGCACGCTCGCAACCGGCTCGGGGCTGCAGCAGTTTCCCGGCGGTCCCCTTCCCACGCTCAACCTCATCAAGATCGGATGAATATGAAGAACGGCCTCGAGGCACTGCTCACACCGGACAACTGCGCCGTGATCCTCATCGATCACCAGCCCTTCCAATTCGCGGGCCTGCGCAGCCATGACACGCAGAGCGTCATCAACAATGTCGTGGGCCTCGCGAAATCGGCCAAGGTCTTCGGCGTGCCCACGCTCCTCACCACCGTGGTCGAGGACAAGGGCGGCAAGCTCCTCAAGCAGCTCCAGGACGTGTTCCCCGAGCAAAAACCGATCGACCGCACCTTCATCAACACCTGGGAAGACCAGCGCGTCGTCGACTGGGTGAAGAAAACCGGCAGGAAGAAGATCGTGATGGCCGCGCTCTGGACCGAGATCTGCCTGGCGATGCCGACCATCCAGGCGCTCGGCGAGGGCTACGAGGTCTATATCGTGACCGACGCGTCGGGCGGCGTCAGCCTCGAGGCGCACGAGATGGCCGTGCAACGCATGATCCAGGCCGGCGCGGTGCCGATCACGTGGACGGTGTTCGCCTCCGAGCTGCAGCGCGATTGGGCGCGCACGGCGACGGTGCCGCCGCTTGCGCAGATGCTGATCGACCACATGGGCAATGTGGGTACGAGCCTCTTGTGGGAATGGCAGCTTCTCGCGGCCCCCAAGGAGCCGGGGACGGCAGGGTGAAAAAGGCGGTTGCGCTGTGGTACGACGCCTTCGCCAGGAAGGACGCGGCGCTTCTCGACCGGATTCTGGACGGGCGCTGGGTCGACATCCCGCCGGCGCCCGGCCGGCCGCCCGGGCCGGCGGGGGCGAAGCAGATTCTCGCGGAGCTCACGACGACGTTTCCCGACCTCGATATCAGGGTTGAGGACGTACTGCAGGATGGGAACAAGGTGATCGTGCGCTCGATGATCTCCGGCACACAGCGCGCAGCCTTCCTGGGAATTCCGGCGGCGAACCGGAGGATGAGCATCCAGGCGATCGACATTCACGAGCTCGAGGATGGAAAGATCATCCGCACGTGGCATACGGAGGACTGGATGACGGGGCTCCAGCAGCTCGGGGCCTTCGACTAGGCTAGACCCGGTCGGCGACGTCGACGCGGCGCCCATGTCTTGATCCGGCCAGCGAGATCGGCGTCCGGTGTACACCCTCGAAATGGAACCTTGATCGAGATCGCACGCAGCCCAATTAAGGACTCCGAAGTGTCAGAATATCGCCTTGCTACCTCAAGACTTCCACCCCGCCCTCCGCGGCTGGTGGGACGGCCGCTTCGGCGACCCGACCGCCGCCCAATCCGAAGGCTGGAGCGCCATCCGGCGCGGTGAGCACACGCTCATCGCGGCGCCGACGGGCTCCGGGAAGACGCTCGCCGCCTTCCTGACCTCCATCGACCAGCTCTTCCGCGAGGGGATCGAGAACGGCGACCTGCCCGACGAAGTGCGGGTCATCTACGTCTCGCCGTTGAAGGCGCTGTCGGCGGATATCCACAAGAACCTGGCCGAGCCGCGGCGCGAGATCCGCGCGCTTGCCGAGACCCTGGGATATCACCCGGCGAAGCTCACCGCGGCGGTGAGAAGCGGCGACACGCCGCAGAACGAGCGTGCCGCGATGCTGCGCAAGCCCCCGCACATCCTGGTCACGACGCCGGAATCGCTCTACCTGCTGCTCACGGCGGAGAAGTCGCGCGCGATGCTCAAGACCGCGCGCGTGGTGATCGTGGATGAGATCCACGCGGTGCTGCAGTCGCGCCGCGGGGCGCACCTCGCGCTCACCCTCGAGCGCCTCGATCATCTGTGTGGGCGCAAGCTCCAGCGAATCGGCTTGTCCGCCACGCAGAAGCCGATCGAGGAAGTCGCGCGTTTCCTCACGCGGGAGCCGTGCACGATCGTGGACCGCGGCCACAAGCGCAACATGGATCTCGCCGTGGAGGTGCCCGGCTCGCCTCTCGAGGCGGTGATGTCGCATGAGGTCTGGCGGGAGATCTACGACCGGCTCGTGGGGCTCGTCGAATCGCACCGCACGACCCTCATCACCGTGAACACGCGGCGGCTGGCCGAGCGCATGGCGCGCCAACTCTCGGAGCGCCTCGGCACGGAGTTCGTGGCCGCGCACCACGGCAGCCTTTCGAAGGAAGCGCGCCAGGACGCGGAACACCGCCTGCGCGAAGGCAAGCTCAAGGTGCTGGTGGCCACGGCCTCGCTCGAGCTCGGCATCGACATCGGCCACGTCGACCTCGTGTGCCAGATCTCGTCGCCGCACCGTATCGCGACCTTTCTCCAGCGCGTCGGGCGCTCCGGCCACACCATCAAGGGCGTTCCCAAGGGCCGCATCTTCCCGCTCACGCGCGATGATTTGATCGAATGCTCGGCGATGGTTCGCGCGGTGCACGACGGCGAGCTCGATCGCATCCACGTGCCCGACCAGCCGCTCGACGTGCTCGCGCAGCAGATCGTCGCCGAGACCGCCGCCGAGGAGGAATGGGACAGTGATGCCCTGTTCGAGCTTTGTCGAGGTGCTTACCCCTATCGCAACCTCGCCAAGTCCGAATACATGGACGTCGTGGACATGCTTGCACAGGGCATCGCCAGCCGCTGGGGTCGCCGCGCCGCCTTGATTCACCACGACAGCCTCAACAAGAAGCTGCGCGCCCGCAAAGGCTCGCGCATGAACGCGATCATGAACGGCGGCGCGATCCCCGAGGTGTTCGACTACCGCGTGGTGCTCGAGCCCGAGGGGCACACCGTCGGGACCCTCAACGAGGACTTCGCCATCGAATCGCTGCCGGGCGACGTGTTCCAGCTCGGCAACACTTCGTGGCGGATCTTGAAGATCGGCAACGGCGTGGTGCGCGTGGCCGACGCGAAGGGCCAGCCGCCCTCGATGCCGTTCTGGCTGGGCGAAGCGCCGGCGAGGAGCGACGAGATGAGCGCCGCGGTCTCGAAACTGCGTGCCGCCGTGGATGTCGCGGATGACGCGACAGCAATGCTCCGGCGCGACTATTTCCTTTCACTGCCGGCGGCCGAGCAGATCGCAACCTATCTCGGCGACGCCAAGCGCAGCCTGGGCGTCATCCCCACTGTCGACACGATCGTCCTGGAACGCTTCTTCGACGAGTCCGGCGGCATGCAGCTCGTCCTTCACGCGCCGTTCGGAAGCCGCATCAACCGCGCCTGGGGGCTGGCACTGCGCAAGAAGTTCTGCCAGGGCTTCAACTTCGAGCTGCAGGCGGCGGCGACCGAGGAGGGCCTCATCCTCTCGCTCAACGCGTCGCATTCGTTCCCGCTCGAGGAAGTCTTCCGTTACGTGAATCCGAACACCCTGCGCGAGACCTTGACGCAGGCGATGCTCCAGTCGCCCATCTTCGAGACGCGCTGGCGCTGGAGCTCGACGCTGGCACTCGCCGTGCCGCGCAACCGCAATGGCGCGCGCGTGCCGAACCAGCTGCAGCGCATGTACGGCGAGGATCTCCTTCAAGCAGTGTTCCCCGATGCCGTGGCTTGCCAGGACAACATCCAGGGCGCGCGCGAGGTGCCCGACCATCCGCTGGTGTTCCAGGCGCTACGCGATTGCCTGGAAGAGGCGGTCGATCTCCACGGCCTGGAATTGCAGCTGCGCAGGCTGTATGCCGGCGAGATCCGGGCCGTCGCGCGCGACACGCCCGAGCCCTCGGTGCTGAGCCACGAGCTCCTCAACTCCGCCGTCTACACCTTCCTCGACGACGCGCCGCTCGAAGAGCGCCGCACGCGCGCGGTGTACACGCGCCGCGCCACCGAAGTGCGCAACGCCGACGACCTCGGGGCGCTCGACGCCGCCGCCATCGAGCGCGTGCGCGAGGAGGCGTGGCCCGTCGCCAACACGCCGGACGAAATGTACGACGCGCTGATGGTCGCGGGATTCGTCAAGGAATCGGAGCTCGCTTCGCACTGGCTTGCGTTGCTCGAGCAACTCGGTGCGCGCGTCGTGAAGAAGGGCGATGCCTGGTTCGCCCACGAGCGCAAGGACGATGAGCCGCTGGAGCAGGTCGCCAGCCGTCTCGAGGTCCTGGGCCCAGTGAGGGAATCGCAGCTCGATCACACTCTCCTGCTCATGCTCGAAGGACAGGGGCGGATTCTCCGTGGCCGATTCACACCTGGCACGCCTGAGATGGAGTGGTGCGACCGCCGCCTCCTCGCGCGCATCCATCGCTACACATTGGGCCGCTTGCGTGCCGAGATCGAGCCGGTCAGCGCCGCGGAATACCTGCGATTCCTGGCGCACTGGCAGCACGTGGCCGGTGAAGACCAGATGCACGGCGCCGACGGCGTCGCCGCGGTCGTGGAGCAGCTCGAGGGCTTCGAGCTCGCCGCCACCGCGTGGGAACACGACGTGCTTCCGTCCCGAATCGCCGACTACGGCGCCGAGCAGCTCGACCGCTTGTGTTTGAGCGGCCGGGTTGCGTGGGGCAGGCTCACGCCCGGCACCAGGGCGCCGCTGCGGACCTCGCCGATCGCGTTGATGTTGAGGGAGCACGCGCCCCACTGGGGCGGTGCATCGCACGACGCCGATTCGTTGAGCTCCGAAGCCGTCGCGGTTCGCGATGCACTGGCGAAGCGCGGCGCGTCGTTCTTCCACGAGATCGTCGCCGCGACGGGACTGCTGCCCGCTTTCGTCGAGCGCGGGCTCGCCGAGCTGGCGGGCGCGGGCATCGTCACCGCCGACAGCTTCGCGGGCCTGCGGGCGCTATTGGCACGGCAAGATAAGCGTCGTGATCTAGTGGAAAGCGCAGGTAGATGGTCATTGCTGGCAAACGAACGAAATGTCGATCCTGAAGCGATTGCTCGAACCCTCCTGAAGCGTTACGGCGTCGTCTTCCGCTCGATGCTGCAACGCGAAACGAACCTCCCGCCCTGGCGCGACATGGTCCGCGTCTACCGCCGCCTCGAGGCGCGCGGCGAGATCCGCGGCGGGAGATTCGTCGCGGGATTCGGCGGCGAGCAGTTCGCGACTTCGGATGCGGTGGGCCGGCTACGCGCGGTGCGCAAGATGGAGAAGATCGGCGAGCTCGTCGTGCTGAGCGGTGCCGATCCACTCAACCTGGTCGGAATTCTCACGCCGGAAGCACGCATCCCCGCGATCCACACCAATCGCCTGCTGCTGAGGGACGGGCTGCCGATCGCCGCGCTCGAGGCCGGTGAGGTGCGCGGACTTGCAGCCACGGAGCTCGGCGACGGCGAGCTGCGCGGATTGCTTGCACGCCGCTCGCTACGCCGAACGCTCGACCAGCACCTGCGCGTCGCGACCGCGCGTGAGGCGAAGGCGCTCATCGCCAACCGGGTCGTGCACTAAATACCGGGAATCGGCAAGCATTCCATGATCTCGACACCGTCGCCGGGGAAGATGGTGAAGTGCGGGTGGTCGAGGAACATCTTCGCCGCCGCTTCCTGGGACTGCGCCTCGACGACCGTGTAGGCCGCGAGGTTGTTGCGGATGTCGGCGATGCCGGCCTTGGTGACGCGCTTGGTCTTGCCGAGCGGCGCGCCCTGGTCGACGATCGCCTTGCCATGGGTCGTGGCCCACTTCATCCAGGCCGTCATGCCCTTCTGGTCATTGGCGCGGCGCTTCGCCTCGTCGGGGAACTGCTCCGAATACTTTGCGAGGGCGTCGGGATTGCCGGTGTAGACGGCCATGAACTTCTTCATTTTCAAGCTCCTTTTCGGGATGGTGTGTCGGATAGTCGAATGGCGAGGGCCGAATTCGACAGCGATCGGACGTGCTTTCGCCAGGTCCAGGCGCCAGCACAACCACGAAGGCGCGCAAGGTCCCTGAAGAAGTTCCAGGAAAATACCCAGCTCAGCCTCGCTGACCTCATTCACTCGCGCGGCACTGATCGCTTCGCGGAGCCGCCGCGAATAGAAGCGATCGAATCGAATCACTTCCCGGACCTGCGCGGTGCTGTCATCCCGGGGGCTCTTTCTGATCATTGACTTGGTCAGGCAATTTTATTTGACTAAGTCAGCTAACGTCGCAGAGGGGTCCCTGGTGCACTCTCCGGGCGGCAATTGGCGACTTCCTATTTGTCCCGCACGTCCTCGACGATAGCCATGATGTTGCCCTCGCAGTCCTTGAACCAGGCGGCCTTGGCGCCACCGCCTTCCGAGATGCCGTTGACCGTCTTCACACCCGGCTCGTCGTATTCCTCAAACTTCACGCCGCGCGCGCGCAGCTCCGCGACCTCCTTTTCGACGTCGTCGACGCTCCAGAACGCCTGGCTCGCCTTCGAGGTGCCGGCCGACGGCGCCGCGAGATACAGGAAGCATCCCGTGCCCCCGCCGAAGTGATAGACCACCCCGCCGGGGGTTTCTTCGGCCGGCTTGAAGCCGAGCTTGCCTTCGTAGAACCGCCGCGCGCGAGCGACATCGTTGGCCGGGATATACGCGTACATCGGAAAGCTCTGCAGCATTGCGATCTCCTGTCTGGAATGACGCCACCTATTCTGGCGTGAATTTCTAGGGATGAAACGGGCGACGCCGGCATTGCGACGCCGCCGCTTGCGGGCGTAGTCTATTTGCCGGCCCACCTGGGCCGTCAAATGGGGAGGGGACATGAACAACACGAATCGCCTTGCCGTGCGTTTCTCGATCGCGCTCGCGGGTACATGCCTGATCTTCGCCGTCGCCGGGAATTCGGCGATGGCCCAGGACAAGGCCAAGCCCGGCGCCGCGGCCGCCAAGCCCGCGGTGAAGGATGAGCGCGATCGAAAGGTCCTGATCGAGAACGACAAGGTCACTGTGACGGAGACCCGCTACAAACCGGGAGCATCCTCCGGCATGCTCGAGCGCGGGGCGCGCGTCGCGCGCGCGCTCACCGATGGAACGACCGAGAAGACCTTCCCCGACGGCCGCAAGGAGGCCGTCACCTGGAAGGCGGGCCAGGTGCGATTCAATCCGAAGGAAACTTTTTCGCAGAAGAACACCGGCAAGGCGGAGCTGGTTCTCTACGTGGTGACGCTCAAGTAACGAGTCGTCGATTGGCGACACCGTCGTTGCGGCCTCGGTTGAACTCCGGGGATTCGGAGCTCTCCTATGGAATGCAGTCCTTCCATATGGAGAGAATCAACATGGATATTCGACCGAAGGTTCGCAACGCCGCCCTGGTGGGCGCACTCGCGGCAGTCACCGCCGCATGGGCGGCGAATGAAGCGATGACCGATTCGTATTACGTGCCGTCGACCCCAACGGCCGCGGCGGTGACGCCGAGTGAGCCCATCGCGGTGAGCGAGTCGCTGACGCCGGGCGAATCCGTCGCGGTCCCCGTCGTGGAGCGCAATGTCGCGCCGGCCATCACCATTGAGGAGCGCCGCCTCACCGAGGACCAGCGCATCCAGGCCGTGGTGATGGACAGGATCGCGACCATGGCGTACATCTCCGGCAAGATCGGCGTCGAGTCCAACGACTCGGTGGTGACGCTCTCGGGCTGGACTTCCACCGCGGGCCAGGCAGATCGTGCGGGCCGCACCGCGCGCGGCGTGACCGGGGTGAGATACGTGCAGAACGAGATCCGGCCGCGGATAGGCGGGTCGGTGTCGTAACAGGAGCAGCGCGTAGTAACCAGGGCCCCTTCGCGGGGCCCTTTTCATCTGCCTCGTGGAAAAGGGGCTTGACTATTGCATAACCATTTGGTTATTGTTTAGGCATGCGCACCGCACCCGACGCCGTTTTCAAGAGCCTGGCCGATCCCACCCGGCGGGCGATCCTCGAGCGCCTCATCCGCGAGGGCGAGCTCACGGTGGGTGCCATCACCGGCGAATCGGGCGTCTCGCAGCCGATGGTCTCGAAGCACTTGGGGGTACTCAAGTCCGCCGGCCTGGTGCGCGACCGGCGCGATGGGCGTGAGACGCACTACAGCGCGCAACCGAAAGGCCTCGCTCCGATGGTCAGCTGGATGAACCACTACCGCGACTTCTGGTGCGATGGCTTCGACCGCCTCGAACAACTCCTCAAGAGGATGGACCCATGAACACCACCGCCATTGCCAGCCGTTGCGTCATCGTCGAGCGCGAGTATGCCCACCCGCCGGAGAAGGTCTGGCGCGCGCTCACGCAAGGGCCCCTCCTCGAGGAGTGGCTGATGAAGAACGACTTCAAGCCCGTCGTCGGACACAAGTTCAATTTCCGCGCGCAGCCGAACCCGCACTGGAATGGCGTCGTGGATTGCCAGGTGCTCGTCGTCGAGCCGATCAGGAAGCTCTCGTACGCGTGGAACGCCTCGGGCGAGGAAGCGCAGAACGGCACGAAGACCATCGTCACGTGGACGCTCACGCCGAGCCCGAAAGGCGTGCTGCTGCGCATGGAGCAAGCGGGCTTCGGCACCGGGCCCGACGACGAAGGCTTCTACCAGGGCGCGCAGCACGGATGGCAGAAGATGCTGGGGACGCTCGAGAAGGTGCTCGATCACATCTGATCAGCCAGTGACCCGCCCCATTCGCCGCCGGGTTCTCACGGCCACCATTCTCGCCTCGAGCATGGGGTTCATCGACGGCACCGTCGTGAACATCGCGCTGCCGGCGCTGCAGGCGACGATGGGCGCGACGATCTCCGATGTGCAATGGGTGGTCGAGGCGTACACGCTCTTTCTCGCGGCGCTCATGCTCACCGGCGGCGCGCTCGGCGACCGCCTCGGGCGCAAGCGCATCTTCCTCATCGGCGTCGCGGTGTTCACGGCGGCCTCGATCGCCTGCGGGCTTGCGCCCAACATGCGCATGCTGATCGCGTTCCGGGCGATTCAGGGGATCGGGGCGGCGATGATGGTGCCGGGGAGCCTTTCCATCATCAGCGCGACCTTTCCCGACGCCGAGCGCGGCAAGGCGATCGGGACCTGGTCCGCGTTCACCTCGATCACGATGGTGATCGGGCCGCTGGTGGGCGGCTTCTTCATCGACCACGCTTCGTGGCGCGCAATCTTCTTCATCAACGCGCCGCTCGCCGCGATCGTGCTCTATCTCACGTTGCGCTACGTGCCGGAAACGCGCGAGACGAAGAAGCGCTCGCTCGACATCGCCGGCGCCGCGCTCGCGACGGCCGGGCTCGGGTCGCTCGTCTACGGCCTCATCGAATCGTCGCCGGCCGCGGTCGCAGCCGGCGTCGTGTTGCTCGCCATCTTCGTCGCGGTCGAGTGGCGAAGCGCTTCGCCGATGATGCCTCTGGGCCTATTTCGCTCCCCGGCATTCTGCGGTGCCAACGTCATCACGCTCTTTCTCTATGCGGCCCTCGGGGGCACCCTCTTCTTCGTGCCGATGAACCTGATGCAGATCCAGGGATTCACGGCGATGCAAGCCGGCGCGGCGATGATCCCGAGCGTGCTGCTGCTCTTCCTCCTGTCGCGCTGGGCCGGCGGCCTCGCCGATCGCATCGGCCCCAAGCCGCTCCTCATCATCGGCCCCACGATCGCGGCCGCGGGATTCGCGCTCTTCCTCGTGCCGGGAACCGACGCGAGCTACTGGACGGGCTTCCTGCCGGCATTCGTGGTGCTGGGATTGGGCATGTCGCTCACCGTGGCGCCGCTCACCAACACCGTCATGAGCGCGGTGAGCCGCCAGCATTCCGGCGTCGCGAGCGGTGTCAACAATGCGATCTCCGAGACCGCCGGACTCCTTGCGATCGCGGTATTCGGCCTCGCCATGTCGCACGCGTTCAACCAGGGACTCGAGCGCGGCCTCGCGGATGTGCCGCCCCAGGTCCGGGAGGAGATTCGCGGCCAGGAGTCGAAGCTCGCGGCCATCGAGATCCCGAAGCGGGCCGATGCAAAGCAGCGCGAGGCCATCAAGCAGGCGATCGACGCATCGTTTGTCTCGGGCTTCCGGCTCGTGATGGAGCTTGGCGTGGGCCTCGCGCTGCTGTCCGCGGTCTGTGCCTTGATCACGCTGAATGGCGGTTCGGCCCGAAAGCCGCGCATTCCCCCGCTCAAGTAATATCGCGTGCTCCCTCAGCGGCGGTGCTTGCGAACCTTTCGAGGCATGGCCGCGCTCACCGCCCCGTAGGCTCGTACGGCCTTCTCGTGCGCCGCGGCCGGCCGGAAGGGATTGGCCACCTCGAGGTCGCCGAAGCGCCTGCCGTCCTGCAAATCCTCGCTGAGGAGGAGATCACAACGCGCATCGAGCGCGGCCTGGACGATGAGGCCGTCCCAGATCGACAGCGTATGGGCCTGGTGCAACTCCAGGCCCCGGGTCACGAGCTCGGCGGTATGCGCAACAGTGTCGTGCGCGCCCCAGAAACGCACGAGGTCGAGCGCCTGCACAGGGCCAAGGAGCCTGCGACGCACCGACGTCGCGTAGAACTCGACGAGAACCTGCGTGCTGACGACGAAGGATTCGTCCTCGAGCGATTCCTCGATGAGGGCCCGGGCAATGCTGCGCTTGGCCGCGTCGTCCGGATCGCGCGAGTAGATGAGGACATTGGTGTCGAAGAAGCGCCTCACCGCTTTGCCCTGCGCTCGGCGATCAAAGCGTCGTAGAGCGCTTCGCGGCTCTCCTTGCCGGCGCGCTTGCCCGAGACGCCGGGATCCGCGTCGAGGCGTGCCTGGAGCTCGCGATAGCGCGCGAGGCGGTCATCCTGGCGGCGGGCGTAGGCTTCGATCGCCCGGCGGCAGACTTCGTTGACGCTCGTTCCTTCCTTGACGGCGCGAACGCGCGCCGCCTGAAGAAGAGCGTCTTCGATGGAGAGGGTGATGTTGGCCACGGGATCAGTGTAGCACTGATTCCGTGCTTTTTTTTTGTCAGCGTGATATACTATGATATATACCTGCCCGCTCGAGGTGCCCATGTCCGAAAAGGTCGCCAAGCTCTTTCCTAACGGCCGCAGCCAGGCCGTGCGCCTTCCTGTGCCGTTTCGATTCGAGGGGGATGAGGTTTACATCCGCCGCGACCCGGAAACCGGCGACGTCATCCTCTCCGCGGTACCGAATTCGTGGGACGGCTTTTTTGCGCTGCGCGACGCAGGGGTGGAAGAAGCCGGGGATTTCCTGCTCGAGCGGAGCGATCCGCCGCCCCAGTCGCGCGTGCTGTTCGAACCGAAACGGTCCCGACGCAAGAAGTGATCTTCCTCGATACCGACTCCTGCAGCCTCATCATCCGCGGTGGATCGAAGCGGCTGGAATCGCGAGTGAGGGCGGTACCGCCGCGCGAAGTGTGCATTTCCGCGGTCACGCGCGCGGAGTTGCTCTACGGACTCGCTCGCAAGCCGGAGGCGACGCGACTGGCCGAGCTGGTCCACGCATTTCTAAGCCGTGTTCGAAGCCTCGCCTGGTCCAACGACGCAGCGTCTCACTATGCCCACATCCGCGCCTATCTCGAGGCCAAGGGCGAGCCGGTCGGGAACATGGACCAGATGATCGCGGCGCACGCGCGCAGCGCCGCCATTCCTCTCGTGACCGGCAACGTCCGTCACTTCAGGCGCATACCGGGCCTCGAGATCCTGGATTGGGCTTGACGCCTACCGCGGATAGGCCTGCTCGAATGCGGCGATCAACTCCATCCGGTCGGCCCCCTTTTCCCAACTTGGTACGCCTTGGGGAATGAGGGCGGACGGCATGGCGCGCGACGTCCAGATGTGTGTCGTCGGAACGACCCAGCTCGGATCGTCGAGGGTGCCGGCGGCGACCATCGTCCACTGCGGCGTCACGAGCGGCTCGTGCCACAGGCGGCAGCCGCAATTCGCGCAGCGGAAGTAGTCGGACTCGTTCCCGCTGTCGGCGCGCTTGCGGTACTGGTCCACCTTCCCCTGTTCATGCACGAACGACTCGCGCGGCGCATACACAGTGATGAAGTTCGTCGCACCGGTGAGCCGCTGGCAATCGCGGCAATGACAGGCATTGACCGCCAGCGGCCGGGCATTGAAGGAATATCGAACGGCGCCGCAGAGGCAGCCGCCGCGGTGCGGAGGGTCTGGAATCGGGGGGCGGTTCGCGCTCATCGCCAGGTCCGGTCGAGAAAGGGAAGTTTACCCCGCCCGCATCGCCCGATAACCGGCATTATGGAAGTGACAAGGGGAAACAAGATGAAATCATCCCGCCTTCGAATCGCCCCGCTCGCGATCGCCGCGATGATCGCCGCCTCCACGGCCGCGGCGCAAGCACCGGAGTGGAAGGCGTTGACCGACGAATCGGTCGCGCTGTATCGGAAGGCGGATTACGAGCGCGCGGAGGCTGCGGCGTCCAAAGCGCTTGAAGCGGCGACGGCGTTCGGTCCCGATCACCCGAATGTCGCCACGAGCCTCTCGAACCTCGCGACGATCCTCGAAGCGCGCAAGCGCTATCCGGAGGCGCAAGCGCTGCTGGAGCGCGCTCTCGCCATTCGCGAAAAGACCGCCGGCGCGGAGAGCCCGCTCGTCGCCGCTACGCTCAACGGCCTCGGATCCCTCTATCGCGCACAGGGGCAGCTCGCACCGGCAGAGGCTGCGTTCGCGCGCGCGCTCGCGATCCGGGAGAAGGCGCTCGGCCCCGACCATCGCGATGTCGCGACGAGCCTCAACAATCTCGGGGCGCTTTATCGGCAGCAGGGAAATTATGCGGCGGCCGAGCCGCTCTATGCGCGCGCGCTCGCGATCCGCGAGAAGGCGCTCGGCGATGCGCATCCCGACGTCGCGTTGAGCCTCAACAACCTCGCGGCGCTGCACGACGCGCAGGACCATTTCGAGGAGGCGGAGGCGCTCTACAAGCGCTCGCTCGCGATCCGCGAGAAGACGCTCGCGCCGGACCACCTCGACGTGGCCGCGAGCCTCAATAGCCTCGGGGAGCTCTACCTCGCGCGGCGCAAGTTCGAGAAGGCCGAGCCGCTGCTGAAGCGCGCCTTCGCGATTCGCGAGAAGGCGCTGGGCGAGAAGGACCCCGAGCGCCTCGCGACGCAGCTCGACCTCTGGACGCTCTACATGTCAACGGAGCAGTTCGCGATGGCCGAAGTGTACGAGCAATCCGGACAGGTCACGCCCAACGAGGCGCAAAGGCGCCGCTTGTCCATCCCGATTCCCAGCCCCAAGGGCAACGATCCGACGCGCCGCTAGCGGAAGCGTTTCCCCGTCAGGCCGGACACATGACTCCGAGGTAATCGCCCGCCGTCGTCCCCGCCGCCGGATCGAAGTCCCCGCGCAGGTGGATTTGACCCGATGCGCCGGAGTCGAACGTGATGAGCGAGGCGAAACCACCCTGCCCCGGGGGCGGATCGAGCGTCCCGCTATCGGTGCCGGTGACGGTCGAGCCACTCTTGAGAAGGATCGTGCTTTGGCCCGCGAAGAAGATCGCGGTGGGCCGATCGTGGCGGCCGGCACGACACCGCTCACGACGAATTGATACTGGCCCTGGATCCCGCCCCACACGCGGCCCGCCGTGCAGAGCAGGCCCGCGATGTTCGGGCAGTGACCGACGCCCGGCGGCACGACGCGCGCCTCGAAGCGACCGTTGACGGGCTTGCATCCGTCCTGGGCATTCGCGGTCGGGATGCATCCGGCGGCAACTGCGAAGGCGGTGGCGAGGGATTTCAGGATTCGGTTCATGAGGCCTCCAGAGGGTTTGATGGGCGAAACGCTGCGTGACGGTCATGAAGCGCGCCGATTATGGACCGTTTCCGTCCGGCGGCCCTCCCGAAATCTCATCGTCCGATATGTCGAATCGGCGCCTGGCGGTTCGACTACCCTTGGCAAGGACAACCAACCCAGGAGACAGGCGATGCGATTCCTTTCGATGATCCGTATTGAAGAAAAGAGCGGGCAGAAGCCCAGCGAGCGGCTGATGACCGAGATGGGCAAGCTGATGGAGGAGGCGACGCGCGAGGGGTGGCTCGTCACCACCGCCGGGCTGCGTCCGACCGCCGAGGGCAAGCGCATGCGCTGGAACCGCGGAAAGCTCACCACGACCGAAGGTCCGTTCACCGAGACCAAGGAAGTGATCGGCGGCTACGCGATGCTCGAGGCGCCGTCGATGGACGCGGCGCTCGAGCTCACGAAGCGCTTCCTTCGCATCCACGGCGACGAGTGGAACGTGGAATGCGAGCTCCGCGCGTTGGATGGGCCGGAGTTCGGCGCCGACCAGCGTTGCGCCTAGGGATGGTCTGCTCGGACCGGTCGCGCCAATGCGTCGAGCGAAACCTCTGCGCGCCGATGGGGGTCCACATAAAGGCAATCCCGTTCGGAGGAAGATCATGGTCCGAATGATGCGAGCGGCGGCGATCCGGCGGTTCGGCCCGCCCTCGGAGATCCGGCTCGTCGAGAAAGAGATTCCGACGCCCGCGGCCGACGAAGTGGTCATTCGCGTCGAAGCCGCCGGCGTAGGTTCCTGGGATTCCGCGATTCGCGACGGCTCGTTGCGCTACCCCGGGCCGACGCGGTTTCCGCTGGTGCTCGGCACCGATGGCGCCGGCAAGGTTGTCGCCACGGGATCGCGCGTGAGACGGCTTCGTGCCGGAGATCGCGTGTACGCCTACGAGTTCGGCAATCCGAAGGGCGGTTTCTACGCCGAATACGCAGCGGTCAAGGCGAAGCATGCCGGACGCGTGCCGCCCAGCTTCGGCTCGCCGCTTCAGGCTGGCGCGGCGGTGCCGATCGCGCTCACCGCGTTGCAAGGCATCGTCGGGCAGCTGCACCTGCGGCCGCGGCAGACCGTGCTGATCTTCGGCGCTTCGGGCGCGGTGGGTTCGATGGCGGTCCAGTTCGCGAAGCACCGCGGCGCACGCGTGATCGCCACCGCGTCGGGCCGCGAGGCGCAGTCGCTCGTGCGCCGCCTCGGTGCCGATGCGGTCGTCGACGCACGCCGCTCCGATGTGGCCGACCGTCTCTGGAAGATCGCACCGGACGGCATCGATGCGGCCCTCGCGTTCGCCGGCGGCGAAGGGCTCGAGCGCTGCCTCGACCTCATGCGTCCGGGCGGGCGCATCGCATTTCCGAACGGCATCGAGCCTGGTCCTCCCCGCAAGCGCCGCTCGATGAGACAGCTCGCATACGATCTCGAAGTCGATCCGGCGTGGTTCAGGCGGCTCGAACGCAGCGTGGCGCGCGCGCCGGTGCATGTCCCGATCGCCGCGGCGCTGCCGCTATCCAAGGCGTCAAAGGCGCATCAGCGCCTCACGCGCGGGGGCGTGCAGGGCCGCATGGTGCTGCGCGTGGACAAGCGCTAGTTCCGAACGCAATGTCATCCCGGATGTCGCAGTTGCGACGATAGTCCGGGATCCATCGTGCGGCTCAACCTCTCGACAGAGCGACGCCGTTAACGTGATCGCAGTCTTCGAAATGCCGAGGGCGAGTATCCGGTCTGCCGGCGGAACGTCGCCGAGAGATGGCTGGAACTGCTAAACCCCGCGCGCACGGCGATTTCCTCAATGGCCAGCCCAGGTTCGCCAAGAAGCAGATTCTGCGCACGGGCGACGCGCTTTCTCACAACATATGCGTGGGGAGGCACACCGATGGCCTGGCGGAACGCGCGCTCGAAATGGCGTATGCCTATCCCGGCGAGTTCGCCGAGTTGGCGCAAGGCGATGGGCTGCGCAAGATTCTCCTCTATGTAATCCAGGATCAGCTTGAGACGACGCGCCGGGAGGCCGCCAGCAGCTCGCGGAGGAGGCGCCGAGAGTGTCGAGTATGAGTGGATCATGTGATGCGCCAGGAACTCGCATGCGCTCTCCGCATACAGTCGTTCCGATGGGGACCCGCCCTGCACCTCCAGCGCCAGGCGAGTTGCCACCCCCTGGACCACCGCGTCTTGCGCAAGGAATTGCGGAATGATCTCGACGTTTCGTGGATCAGCTTCCCAATGTTCCGAGATCACACGCGAGAGGAAGGCGTCGGGTACGAGCAGCACGATCGCGCGGGAAGGCGCGCTCGCGTGCCAGCGCGCCTCGACATTGGCTGGAGTGAGATTCACGGTTCCCGGATCGCTCCAACCCTCGACTGGCCGCCCAGCCATCTCGCGGCGGATGCGATGCCGCCCAGAGAGATATAACCCCAGCGCGTGATCCGCGAACGCCCCTGACGCCTGGACTGGCGTCGCCCCAACCACGAACAGGGAAAAGGCATTCCACGCTGCCGACACGTTCGGCGGCGCATGTAAAAGATCAGCAAGTCCAGAGGCCATTACCGCCGATTTATCCATCGCCTGACACCCCCATCCCCACGCCAGCACCTGGCGCGCTATTTAGCTCGCTTTCATAATCGCGACATTTCATCACAGATCGCGCAAAAAAGAATATTGCCCATTGCCTCGCACTTGAACAGGCGTCCATCGTCCGTTCAGTATGTCCGGGAGGTGCGCCTGAAAACGAAAGTTAAAAGGAGAGTGTCAATGACGGCCAAGACTGGACTCGACGCGCTGCTCGCACCGGAGAGCAGCGTGCTCCTGCTCATCGATCACCAAGCGTTTCAATTTTCCAACCTCCACAGCCATGAGCCGACGCTGATCATCAACAACGTCGTGGGACTGGCGAAGGCGGCAAAGGCATTCAAGGTCCCCACAATACTCACCACCGTCACCGAGGAGCGCGGTGGATACCTCATCAAGGGCATCCAGGATGTGTTTCCCATGCAGAAGCCCATCAACCGGACCTTCATCAATACATGGGAAGACCAGCGCGTCGTCGAGGCGGTGAAGAAGACAGGCCGAAGGCAGCTCGTCATCGCAGCGCTGTGGACGGAAGTCTGCCTCGCGATGCCGGTGATCCAGAGCCTGGCCGACGGCTATGACGTCTTCTTCGTCACCGATGCATCCGGCGGCGTATCGCGAGAGGCGCACGACATGGCGGTTCTACGGATGGTGCAGGCCGGGGCCGTGCCGATCACCTGGATTGCGGTCATGAGCGAGTGGCAGCGCGACTGGGCCCGCGAAGCGACAGTCCCCGCCATCGCCGAGGTCACCGTTGCTCACGGCGGCGCCTCGGGTGTCGCGTTCGCGTGGGAGCAGCAACTGCTCAACTCGGGAAAGAAGTAGGCCTCGAGGTCCTGGCCCTGCAGTCCATCCCGGGATATCTGTAATTCGTCGCTTTCTGCTCGCCGGGGCGCGGCCTGTTCCCTACAGTGGGCTCATCGAACTCACGCCTCGAGGACTGAGATGAAACGAATCGGCCTGTTGCTGTCCTGCCTGCTGCTTCCGCTCGCCGGTCTCGCCGCAGAGGTGGAGGTGGGCGAAGCCATCCGGTTCGGCTCGAAGGTCGAGATTTCGGAGGCGGTGCAGGGCCCCCTCGCGATCGCCGCGGGGCATGTCGTGGTGAACGCGCCGGTGGAGGGCAACGTGCGCCTGGCGGGCGGCCGCGTCGACGTGACGGGGACGGTGGATGGCGATGCCTCGCTCGCGGGCGGAAGCATCACCGTGACGGGCGCGGTGAAGCGCAACGTCCACGCGGCCGGCGGGCATGTCCTGATCGACGCGCCGGTCGGCGGCAATGTCTCGGTCGCCGGGGGCAAGCTCGAGCTGGGACCGAACGCGCGCATCGCGGGAAAGCTCAAGTTCTTCGGCGGCGAGATGCAGCGCGATCCCGCCGCCCAGGTCGTGGGCGCCGTCGAACAGGTTCGCGGCCCGAATCACCATCACGAATACACGGCGGGCGAGCGTTTCCTGCGCGGCTGGGTCTGGACGATGGGCCTCATGGTCCTGGCGGCGATCATCGCGGGCGCGTTGCCGGGGCCATCGGCGCGCATGGCGCAGGAGCTGCGTGAACGCCCCTGGATGACGCTGCTGCTCGGGCTCATCGCGCTCACGTCGATTCCCGTCGCCGCGGTACTCATCATGATCACCATCATCGGCATCCCGATCGGCATCCTCGGGCTCCTCGGCTACGCGGTCCTGCTCCTCATCGGTTACGTGTGGCTTTCCGTGGTCGTGGGCGGGTTGCTGCTCGAGCGCGTGAAGCCGGAGACCGCGGCGCGCACGGCGTGGCGCATGGGCGCGGCCGTGGTCACGATGCTCGCGATCGCGCTGCTGGCGAGGGTGCCGTTCGCCGGAGGATTCGTGAAGCTCGCCGTGCTCGCGTGCGGCGTCGGGATGATCGTCGCGGTGATTTATAGACGCGCGCAACCCGAGCCGCAGGCCGCGTAGCCCAACGCTGTTGCAGAAAGTCGACGGCGCTCGGAATTCTCTGCGCTCCGCTGCGTGGTCCGATGTATCAGGAGACACGCCGTCGAGGGGTGATGCTCAGCAGCCGAGCGACGCCTCCACTTCCTGGATCGCAGCGAGGATCGTCGCGGCCTGACCGGCGGTGATCTTCTTGCCGATCTGCCCGTTCACCTCGTTGCGCAGCGCACCGAGCATGTTGCAGGCCGCGCCGGGTTGGGAGTGCGCGACCATCGCGAGCACGGCGGCCACCTTCGAGACGAGGCTCTGGCCGGCGCCCACGTCCGTCACCGTGCCCAGCAGGATGGACATCAGCTCGGCCGTCGTCGGCACATGCTCGACCGCACCGGCATCGCAGCCCTTGTGCTGCGGACGGGAGACGCCGCGCTGGTCCGCGAACACGGTGCAGTCGACCGTCGGCACACGGTCGAAAGCGGCGCTCGCAATGCCGAACTCGTGCGTCGAGGTGAGGCCGCCGTTCATCGCGAGGGGCGCGAGCATCGCATCGGTGCCATTCGCGTCGCCCGTGGCGGCAAAGTTGCACGACGCATCGCTCACGACGTTGTAGCCGAGGCTCGTGGGCGCTCCCGTGCAGGCGTGCCCTGCGTTGCCTTGCAGCAGCGACGCATAGAGCTTGAGCCCGGGGCCGGCCCAGACGCCCGCCGCGCCGACGGCACCGTTGTTTGCAATCGTGCTGAAGCGCACGAGGATGTTGGAAAAGGCACCGCCGACAAAGATCCCCCCGCCAGCCAAACCCGGGTCCGGGAAGTTCGCCTGGTTGCCGCTGATGGTGGAGTTTTCGATCACGGTGGTCCCATCGTTCAGGATGAGGCCGCCGCCCCAGCGCCCCGCGATGTTGTTGGAGATGGTGCTGCCCGAGATGTAGTTGTTGCCGCCGCCGCACAGGGATGCGATGCCGCCGCCCGAGGCCCCGCCCCAGTCGCAACCGCCGATCGAGCCGGGGTCGGTCGCGAAGTTGTGGTCGACGAGGCTGTCGCGCAGGTACAGGGTCGAGGCGCCGTTGAAGATGCCGGCGCCGGTCTCGGGGCCGTTGCCCGTGACGCGCAGGCGCTCGAGGGTCGCCGTATTGTCGGCGGTGAGGTCGATGCCCCGGCGGCCGCCTTTCACGGTGAGGTCGCGGATGGTGACGTTCGCGCCCGACTGGATCCCGAAATAGAAGATGATTCCTGCGTTCACGCCGCCCACGCTGCCATCGACGATGGTCAAGTCGCGCCCGGCACCGGCGATCTCCAGCGGGTAGGAAAGATAGATGTCGCGCTCGTTATAGGTGCCGGCGGCGACGGTGACGGTATCCCCCTGCGCCGCGTTCATGACGGCTTCACCGATCGTGGCGAAACATCCCGCCGTCCCGCCCGGATTGACGCACACAGTCGCGGCGGATGCGGCGAGGGGCGAGAGGGCCGCGATGACCGCGGCGGCGAGGATCTGGTTTCTCTTGTACATGGTGGCTCCTTGAGGTGAGTGAGCTGGATGTGCCCAAAACGTGGTGGGCCCGTGCAAATTGCGCCCCGGGAGCCGATACGGTCCTGCGGAACTTGTCCGTTTCATGTCTGGGCGCGTCGAGAGAAATTCGTGAGGAATACCCGAAAATGCTAAGGTGGCCGCGACATGACGGATGCGTCCACACAGCCCGCCACGCTCGGCCCCGCCAGCTACGAATTCGGCCCGTTCCGCCTCGAGGCGGCAACGCGCGCCCTCTATCGGGGCACGGAATTCGTCCCGCTCACGCCCAAGGCCGCGCAGATCCTCCTGCTGCTGCTCGAGGAAGCGGGACGCGTCGTGACCAAGGACGCCCTGCTCGCCCGCGTCTGGCCCGGCGTGGTGGTCGAGGAAGGGGCTATCGCGAACAACATCTCCGCGCTGCGCAAGGCGCTCAATGGCGCCTTCGGCGAAGAGGGCGCGATTGCCACGGTCTCGCGGCGCGGCTACCGGTTCTCCGCGGACGTTCGAGGTGTCTCCCAAGCTCCCCCCATCACCGAGCGCGACACCATCCTCGTCGCCGACATCGACAACCAGACGGGCGATGCGGTCTTCGACGGCACGATCCGCCAGGCGTTGCTGCTGCATCTCGCGCAATCGCCGTTCCTCGAAGTGCTCTCCGATCGCAAGGTGCGCTCGCTACTGGGCTACATGGGGAAGGCGGGCGTGCCGGTGATGGGCGACGTCGCCTTGGAGATCTGCCAGCGCGCGGGCTCGAAGGCCGCGATCACGGGATCCATATTCGCTCTGGGCGAGGACTATGTCGTGGGGCTCCATGCGCTTCGCGCCGACAGCGGCGACATTCTCGTGACCGAGCAGGCGCGGGCGCACGGCAAGGGCGAGGTGTTGAAGGCGCTCGACCAGGCGGCGATCGGCCTGCGCACCAAGCTCGGGGAATCGCTCGCTTCGGTGAACCGTTTTTCGCGGCCCTTCGACGAAGTGGCGACGTCATCCCTCGAGGCGATCAAGGCCTACACCGTCGGCCGCGCCGAATGGCTCGACCATGGCGAGAACGCCGGCATGCCGCACTACCTGCGCGCGATCCAGCTCGACCCACAGTTCGCCTCCGCCTATTCGGCGCTCTCGCTCCTCTGCAGCAACATGGGCCAGATGCGCGAGGCGCGCGAGAACATGCGCAAGGCGTACGAGCTTCGCGACCGCGCGACCGAACGCGAGCGCGTGCGTATCGTCGCCGGCTATCACGACACGGTCTCGGGCGACGTGTTCAAGGGGATCGACGCGCATCGGGTCTGGGAATCGAGCTACCCGCGCGACGCGAGCGCCTCGATCAACCTCGGAAACCTCTATGCGGTCGTCGGCCAGTGGGACAAGGCCCTCGCCACGACCCAGCGCGGCTTCACGCTCGAGCCGCAGAACGTCGGCTGCAGCAACCTCGCCATCGCGCTCATGGCGGTCGGCCGCCACGACGAGGCGCGGGCGCTCCTCGAGGATGCCTTTGCGCGCGGCCTGGACGCGTTCTACCTTCATCTGGATGCCTACCAGGAGGCTTTCCTGCGCGGCGATACGGTCGCGATGCAGCGCCACGCGCGGGCCGTGGAAGGGCACGAAGGCGAAGAGGATTTCCTGATCGCCGCACAGGCCGATACGGAGGCGTTCTTCGGCCGGCATGAGCGCGCGCGCGACCTTTCGCGGCGCGCGGTGGAATCGGCGAAGCGGGCGGGTGCCCTGGAGATGGCCGCCACGTGGGCTGCCGAGGCGGCCGTGCGCGAAGCGGAGATCGGGGAGCCCGATCGCGCGCGGACGGTTGCGCTGGAAGCGTTGGAGATCTGCGGCGGCCGATACGTGTATTCGCTGGCGGGCTACGCACTCGCCCGCGCCGGCGACACGGCACGGGTGGAGGAGATCATCGCCGTCCTCTTGCGCGACCATTCCCACACCTATGTGCAGCGCTACTGGATTTCCTGCATACGCGCGGCCTTGGCGTTGCACGCGGCGGACTGGAAGGCGGCGCTGGACGCGCTCGAGCCGGCCATCGCGGTCGAGCTGGGGCTCACGCTGCCGTTCGAAAGCGGCTTCATGTTGCCGCCGTGGCTGCGCGCGCACGCGCTCGTGGGACTCGGCCGCAACGCCGACGCCGAGGCGGAGCTCGAGAAGATCGTGTCCCGCCCCGGCCTCGTCAAGAACTTCCTCGTCTATCCGCTCGCGCAGCGCATGAAGGCGGGGCTGTAGCAAACCTGGTGTTCGAGCCTCGAATGCGGCCGGATGGCTAGGCCCGCTCCGCTGCTTCCCTTGCCGCCCGGGCTGCCGCCCTTATCTTCTCGATCTCGCCGGAGCGGGTCAGTTCGCGGCGTTCCTCCAGCCCCCGGTGCATCTCCGCCAGGGTGCGCGCCGCGTACTCGTCTTTCCGGATCGCGGCCCAGTATGCGGCCACGTTGGCG